>Ga0182024_10004756_pt1 | contig 30893 bp, 32 predicted proteins | sample P32metaG_FD_120480 | JGI IMG/M metagenome (GOLD analysis project Ga0182024, IMG submission 120480) | Permafrost microbial communities from Stordalen Mire, Sweden - P3-2 metaG (Illumina Assembly) | ecosystem: Environmental > Terrestrial > Soil > Wetlands > Permafrost | place: Sweden: Stordalen... | reverse complement strand
GGAGCTCCTGTCGATGTTCGAGGGAGTCAAGGCCGACACCGGGCCGGCCGAGGACCACAGCGACTGGCCCGTCGACCGGCGCCTGTCCCAGCGCATCATTGACGGCAACCGCAACGGCCTGGAAGATGACCTGTCCGAGGCCCTCGAATCGGGCACGGCGGCGCTCGCCATCGTCAACGACATCTTGCTCGAGGGCATGAAGGTCGTGGGCGAGCGCTTCGCGTCGGGCGAGATGCAGTTGCCCTTCGTGCTGCAGTCGGCCGAGACCATGAAGAGCGCGGTCGCCTTCCTGGAGCCGCACATGGAGAAGTCGGATCAGGGCGGCAAGGGCACAGTGGTACTCGCCACCGTCAAGGGCGACGTGCACGACATCGGCAAGAACCTGGTCGACATCATTTTGACCAACAACGGCTACGAGGTGGTCAACCTCGGGATCAAGATCGGCATCAACGAGATGGTGAGCGCGGTCGAGGAGCACAAGGCCGACGCCATCGGCATGAGCGGGCTGCTGGTGAAGTCGACCTTGATCATGCGCGAGAACCTGGTGGAGCTGAACGACCGCTCCCTGTCGAACATCCCGGTGCTGCTGGGCGGGGCAGCCCTGACCCGTACCTACGTCGAGCGCGACCTGCGCGAGGTCTACGACGGCCGGCTCTTCTACGGGCGCGACGCCTTCGAGGGGCTGCGCACCATGGACCGCCTCGTCGAGTTGAAGAAGAAGGGCGAGGACGACCCCTTGTTCGGGCGCGAGATCTCCGAGAAGAACGTGCCGCGGCGCAGCCGGCTGGACGCCCAGGAGACCACCCCCGTCGAGGGGCAGCCCGCCCGCGCCGACGTGGCGGCGGACAACGCGCTCTTCACCCCGCCCTTCGTCGGGAGCCGGGTCGCCGTCGGGATCCCGATCGACGAGATTGCCGAGTACCTCAACCTCACGGCGCTGTTCCGTAACCAGTGGGGCTTCCGGCCCGAGAACGGTGAGAACGACACCGAGTTCAAGGACCGGGTGAAGGCCACGCTGCGCGAGCAGCTGGGCAAGGCCAAGGAGGCCGACCTGCTGGTGCCGTCCGTGGCCTACGGGCACTTCGCCGCCAACGCCGAGGGCAACGACCTCGTCATCTGGAAGGACGAGTCCCGGTCCTCGGAGTGGATGCGCTTCACCTTCCCGCGCCAGCGCAAGGAGCCGTGGCTCTGCATCGCCGACTTCTTCCGCCCGACCGGGTCGGGTGACGAGGACTTCGCCAGCTTCATGCTCTGCACCATCGGCGCCCGGGCCTCGGAGGAAACGGCCCGGCTCTTCGCCGAGAACCACTACCAGGAGTACCTCTTCCTGCACGGCCTCAGCGTCGAGATGGCCGAGGCCACGGCCGAGTACTGGCACCGCCGCATCCGCCAGGAGCTCGGGTTCGCCGACGAGGACGGCCCGAGCCTGAACGGGCTCTTCAAGCAGCAGTACCGGGGCGGGCGCTACTCCTGGGGCTACCCGGCCTGCCCCGACCTGACCGACAACGCCAAGGTCGTGGATCTGCTGGGTGGGGACCGCATCGGCGTGACGGTCAGCGAGGGGTTCCAGCTCAACCCCGAGCAGACGACCGACGCCATCATCTGCCACCACCCAGAGGCCAAGTACTTCGTCGCGTGAGCATGATGCGGGCCCGGCGGTGGGCCCGTTCCGGTGGCGTGGCCACCATGGCCGGCGTGGCTGGGTGCGCCCTCCTCGTGGTCGTCGTCAGCACCGGCACTGCCGCCGTGGCCGCCAGCCCGTCGCCGCCGACGCTCGGCCGGGTGGTGATCCCCAACCTCGGCCCGGGCTATGCCGCCACCTCCCAGGGGCCGCTGAACCCCTCCCAGTTCGCCTCCAACGCGCCGGACCCGTCGGCGGCGGCCGAGGCGCTGTCCACCTTGGGCAAGTCGATCTCGACCTACGAGCGGGTGTGGCAGGCCGACGGGGGGCGCAACCAGGTGCAGGACCTGCTGGTCCGCTTCCCGAACGCGGTGGGGGCCCAGGTGTTCCTGGGGGCGGCGCGGCACTCGCTGGAGTCGGGCGAGATCGTGAGCTCGGACCCGGTGTCGTCCATCCCGGGGGCCCGCCGCGTGACCTACTTCGCGGCGACCAACCAGGACGGCGTCGGCGAGGCCATCGTCATGCGCGCCAGCGTGTACGTCGATCTCCTTTCGTTCTTCTCGGCAGCGTCCGGGAATGCGCAACCCATCTCCCCCGCCAACGCCGAACGGGTGGCCCGGGCCCAGTACGAGGCCATGCTGCAGGCAGCGGGGGGCGCCAGCAGTGCGACGGCGAACCCGGCGGCCGGCACCAAGAAGGGCGTCTCGGGCGGGACCATCGTGCTGGCGGTGGTCGTCGTCGCCATCCTGGCCCTGGCGGTGGCGACGCCGGCCTTGTTGCGGCGCCGGGCCGGGCGAGACGCCACGACGGCGGTGCTTCCTGCCGTGCCGTCAGGCGGCGACGCTGTTGACGATCTGCGCGAACACAGCCGGTGACGTCACCGGGAGCAAGTGGCCCGAGTCGAGGCGGATGACCTCGACCGGAGGCGGCAGCCGCTGCGCCATGACCTCCTGCATCTCCGGCCGGATCGGGCGGTCCCGCTCGTTCAGCACGTAGGTGATGGGCACGCCGGCGGCGGCCGACCAACGGACCGGCTGGAAGTAGTGGTGCACCGTGTCCTCCACCGAGCGCGCCGGGTCGGCCACGAAGGCCAGGGTGGCGTCGTCGAGCGGGTCGCCGCCGTAGGAGCGCCGGAGCGCCTCGGGGTCGGCGGGAGCGGGCAGGGTGATCGACCGTCCCTCCTTCTCGGCCGCCGCGACCGCGAGACGCAAGCCGTCACGGTGCCGCTCCTGCATGCACTCGATGCCACACTCCCCCTCGGCCGGTACCAACGCCGCGTTCAGCACGATCGCCTCCACGCGGTCTCCGAGGGCGGCGACGACGCCGGGCACGACCAGGCCTCCGGAGGAATGCGCCACGAGCGTCACCGGACCTTTGGCGGCGCCCGCCTCGATGTCGGCGACCACCGACGCCGCCTCGCGGTCGACCGTCAGCGTGCCCAGGACCGCCGGCCGTGCTCGGCGGCCGGGCAGGTCGACGACCAGCGGCTCCCGGTCGAGGAAGGGCACCAGGCGGTCCCAAAATGCGCCCGTCGCACCACCACCGTGGATCAGCACCACCGTCATGACAGAACGGTTCTCCCGGTCGACGGCATGGCGGCGGACATTAGTGCCACCATCGGCGGCAAAGCTGATGGCCGGGCCGTCTCACTAGGATCCGTCGGGTGACCTCCACGGACCGGAGTGCGCCGATCACCGGGCTGTCGCACCTGCAGCTGCTGGTCTCCGACGTCGGCGCCAGTGCCAAGTGGTACAGCGCGGTGCTGGGGCTCGTTCCCTTCGCCGACGATCCCGACATCGGCTACGTCGCGCTCCAACACCGTGGTGGGCGGTTTGTCGTGGTGTTGACCAAGGCGGCGACGCCACGCGACCCGTCGGCCGGACCGACCAGCGACGGCCTGGACCATCTGGCGCTGGCGGTGCCCGATGGTGCAGCACTCGAAGCCTGGGCGGCGCACCTCACCGAGGTCGGCGTCGACCACGCCGGCGTGGTGCTCGAAGGCGGTCACCCGTCGCTGCAACTGCGCGACCCCGATGGCATCGCCATCGAGTTGGTGGCGCCCTAACGCGTCAAGGGGTCAGCCCCACTCGGTGATTTTTCGGAAGCGGGACTTCTTCTGGCCAGGCAGCTCCGGCTCGAGGAGCGCCTCCGCCCGATTGGCCCGCAGCCATGCCATGAGCGCGTCCGCATCGGGGAAGATGATCTCCTGATCGGTCTCCATCACGTAGAGGCGGACCGAGTTCCCGTCGACCGTCACCGAGAATTCGATCTTCCCGTTGAAGACGAAGCACCAGAGCGGTGTCGCGCCCGGCGTCGACCTCGGTTCGAGACGCCATCCCGGCCTGCCGACGAGCAGATCGAGGATCTCGTTCGTCGACGGCTCTCCGCCAGAGTGCATGCTCAGCTCCACATGTTGGTAGTCGTGATCATCGGGCAGGACCCTGCGGGGCTCGGCGCAACCGGATTGCTGCACAGCCCGTCCGTCAGAGCCGGGAACGTCTCCCCCGGAACCGACCAAGAGGCTATCTCCCGGGCCGGTCCGCCCCTCAGACCCCTTCCAGCACGCGAGCCGGCTCTACCGGCACAACGGGTTCTGCACCCGGCTTCGGCCTGAAGATCGCGGCCCCCGCCGTGACGACACCGACGGACAGGAAGATCGATCCGATGGCATCGAGCGGGGTGTGCCAGTACGCGCCGACGACGGCCAGCGACATCAGGAAGGTCCAGGCGGCACCCAACACGAACGTGATGCTGCGAGCCCATTTCCCCAGAACCGGGTACAGCGCGATCCACATGGCCAACGCGGTCGCGCACACGGCAGTGACGTGTCCGGAGGGGAAGCTGAGTTGACCGTCGATCCTCTCCTGGACCGCCGGCTTGACGATCTGCTCGCTGATCAGCAGAGCGGCGGCGGCCAGGCCGGCGAACAGGGCGACCCGCACCAGGACGCGCCGGAGCGCGCCGAAGACCAGGCTGACGATGAGGACGGCGGCGATGACCGGCACGGCCAGGAGGTCGGCCAGATCCGCCCAACGGCCGACGTCCGGATGGTTCCCCAAGAGCTGAATGGCCTGCCGCTCCAGGCGGTGCGCTCTGTAGCCGTGGGCTACGGCAAGGCCCAGCAGCGCCGTCGTGAGCAGGCTCACCAGCGCGATGACCGTGAACCGGGAACGCGACACAGACGGCAAGGCTAGGCGGGCCTCGGGCTGTTTCGGCCTCGCCCCGGACACGGCCGGCACGCCCGGAACACATGGTGTGAGCAAACGGCCGTTGGGGGCCTCGGGCGGTGCCGGGCCGTACCCGCCGCGCCCGACCTGCTTCCTGCCTCGCCGTTTGCAAGGGTGTGTCCGTGGTGTGCGGGCAACGAAGGCGGGAATTGGCGATGGGGTGGCAGCGGATCGCCCGGACCTCCACCCTGGCTTTCGTCGCCGTGCTGGTCGCGGTGGCCGCCACGTTGGGGCTCGTGCCCAGCTCGAGCGCAGCCTCCGCAACCGACTCGAATCAAGTGCTCGGCGTCTATTCCGGCGCGGCGTATCCAAGCGCAGTGCCGGCCTTCACGACCACCATCGGGGCCCAGCCGCGCTACGCGATGGATTTCCTCCAAGGGACGACCTGGTCCACCATCACGCAGGGTCGTTGGCCGTACACGAACTGGAAGGGCAAGGGCTACACGATGATCTGGGGCGTGAACATGCTGCCGGACACCTATTCGCCCAACACCGACGCACAACAGACCGGCGGCAGCTGTTACGGGCTGACACAAGGAGCGATGGGCGAGTTCGACCACTACTTCAGCACGGTCGGCGCGAACATCGTCAGGGCCGGTTTCCCGATCTCGGTGATCCGGTTCGGGTGGGAATTCAACGGCAACTGGTTCCCCTGGGCGGCCCAGGGTTGCGCGGCCGCCTACGTCCGCTACTTCGACGACATCGTCACCACCATGCGCGCGGTTCCCGGGTCGCACTTCACCTTCGAGTGGAATCCCACCCGAGGGGATCTCGGTGTCGGCAAGCTTTCCAAGTACTACCCAGGAAACAACTACGTGGATGACGTCGGCCTTGACGTCTATGACCTGGAGCAGCAGGACTATCCCGGAGCCAGAGCCGAGTTCAAGCACATGCTCACCCAGCCTGACGGCCTGAACTGGCTCGTCTCCTTTGCCGCCTCCCACGACAAGGCCATCGTGCTCCCCGAGTGGGGGCTGGGTTTCGGGACCTGCAGCGCCAGCGGACAGCCGATCTCAGTGTCGGGCCAGCAGGTGTGCGGAGGCGATGATGCGACGTGGGTCAAACTCATGGCCACGTGGATCGCCACGCACCACGTGGCCGAGGCGACCTACTGGAACTTCGGCCGCTCAACCGTACGCAGGGGCCATAACCCGCTCACGGCGAAAGAGCTGGCCGCCGAGTTCGGCCTGCTGCCTGACGCCGGGAAACCTTGAGGCCGCGGCCCGGCGCCTCGTCGCCGGCAGGTGTCGGTGTGCATGGGACCGAGGGCGGCCACATCGCCGGGACTCCCGAGAAGCCGGGCGGAAGAAACAGCTATCGTGACGCTTCAGGCGTGCAAGGAGGACATCGTGCCCGAATTCCCCGGTGTGACTCACGTGGCTCTCACCGTCACCGACCTTGAGAGAAGTCGTCCGTGGTATGAGAACCTCATCGGGGGCCCGCCGGTTCTGGACGAGGATACGGGGCCGTTCCATCACGTTGTGTGGCTGCTCGGAGGCCAGACACTGGTGGGCCTCCACCAGTTCCCCGATCCGCACGGCTCGGATCCCTTTGACGAACGCCAGCCAGGCTTGGATCACGTCGCGTTCGCGTGCGCCAACCGCGCCGAACTCGAGCAGTGGGAATCGAAGCTCAACCAGCTGGGGATTGAGAACGGCGGCATCGTTGACGCCCCCTACGGTTCGGGCCTCTCGTTCCGCGATCCTGACAACATTGCACTGGAGTTCTTCGCCCCGCCCGGGTGACCTTGTGCCGACGCCACCAGTGAAGGGGCCGGTGTACCGAGCGTCTCGCCCTTTCGAGAGCGGCTCAACCCACGGTTGGCTCTTCGCCTCCACCGCCTAACGCGGCCACCAGACCCTGCACGTCGGCCACCGTCACGGTGAGCGCCGAATGACCGCCCCGCCCAAATGACGACCGCACCTTCTCGGTGAAGTGGATGCAGACGCCGCAGGCCCGGTTCGTGCCAAAAGTCAGCCCGTCGTCGGCGAAGGACATGCGAACCCCGATCGCCGTCCACCACCGATAGTGGCGGGTGATGTGCGCACCCGCCACGTTTGTCCGGGGCGTCGTGATCTTGACGAGGCCGAAGGTCGCCCGGAACAGCCCGTCATCGGTGAGCGTCACGCCGTCATTTGATGGCCGCAGCAAGAAAGGCAGGAGCACGGGCAGATAGCGCCGGTCGATGGCATAGCCGAAATGCTGCATCATCCTGCCATCGCCACTCCGCCCCCCGTTGACTAACTCGTGTCGAGCTTGAACATGTGCAACGCGGTCCCACAGTGGACGCAGTACACGACAGACAGCGACATCGGATCTGACTTCTCATCGTCGGGGGGAACGGCCACCGTGCGAAATCGCGCTGCTTCGGCGACACCTGCGCCGCATTTTGGACAGGAAGGCTCTCGCGGTGGCAGGGCGTGCGTCGTCACGCCAAGTGGGTCTTCCAAGTGTCGGCTCAGCTGAGCCTCCTCCGGTCCGCCCGTCATGAGGTTGTTGACCGCCTGGCGCACTCGCACGAGATCCACACCGAGATCGATGAGCACCGTTGCCGCCACGCCCTGTCCCTCCCGCACGAGTCCCAGGAGGATGTGCTCGGTACCGATGTAGCTGTGATTGAGCTGCAGCGCTTCCCGTAGCGAAAGCTCCAGGACCTTCTTGGCCCGCGGGGTGAACGGAGGCGAGCCGCCCGGCGAGCTCCCCGACATCCCGACGATCTCCTCGACCTTCTCTCGTACGACGTCGAAGGAGATCCCGAGCGAGTGCAGCGCCTTGGCCCCGAGCCCATCGCCCTCACGGATCAGTCCGAGGAGGATGTGCTCGGTGCCAATGAACGAGTGGTTGAGCAGGCGGGCTTCTTCCTGCGCGAAGGTCAGCACCCTCCGTGCCCGGTCGGTGAAGCGTTCGAACACTCCGCCGAGCGTACCGGCCCGGTTCCCGCATTGCCGGGGAAATTCCAGGTCAGGTCCGTCTCTCCAGGCTGTGCTGGCCCAGTTGCCGGAGCGTCCTACCTCGGCGAGCGGGGCATCCCCAACCCGATCATGGCGATGATGTCGCGCTGGACCTCGTTCGTCCCACCCCCGAAGGTGAAGATGGTCTGGCTCCGGGCCTGGTTCTCCAGGCGGCCTCGCAGCACCGCCCCGGGCGATCCCTGGACCAGATACCCCGCTTGGCCGACCACGTCGAGCAGCAGCCGATAGACCTCGAGGGCGAGCTCGGTGCCGTACACCTTGGTGGCCGACGCATCGGCGGGATTCAAACCCTTGTCCGACGCCCACGCCACCTTCCAGTTCAACAGCTTGAGCACGTCGACCTTTGCGTGCGCCTTGGCCAAATTGATCTGGACCCACTCGTGATCCATGACGGCGCGCCCATCCCCGAGTTGGTGTCCCTGCGCCCACCGGCGGACTTCGGCAAGGCTCCTCAACAGGCCCGAGGCCGGACAGATCGCCACTCGTTCGTGATTCAACTGGTTGGTGATCAACTTCCAGCCCTGGTTCTCCGCCCCGACGAGATTCGCCGCCGGAACCCGGACGTCCTCGTAGAAGGTCGAGCTCGTGATGTCGCCCACGATGGTGGGCAAAGGCGTCCAGTGGAACCCGGGAGCGTCGACCGGAACGATGAAGACCGAGAGGCCCTTGTGCTTGGGTGCGTCGGGGTCGGTCCGGGCCGCCAGCCAGACGTAGTCGGCGTACTGGATCGCGCTGGTGAAGATCTTCTGGCCGTTGATCACGTACTCGTCACCGTCCCGCACGGCCCGTGTCTTGAGGGAGGCCAAGTCGGTACCAGCCGAGGGTTCGGTGTAGCCGATGGAGAAGTGGACTTGCCCCCTGAGAATCCCGGGCAGGAGCCGTTGCTTCTGCTCATCGGTCCCGAGGGCCATGATGGTCGGGCCCACACTGTTCAGGGTGAGCAGCGGGAGGGGGACGCCCGCCCAGTGGGATTCCTCGACGAAGATCATCTGATCGAGAGGCCCCCGGGCCATACCGCCGTACTCCACGGGCCAGCCGAGGCCCAGCCAGCCGTCCTGACCCATCTGTCGGATGTAACGGGTATACGTGGGCTCGTCGGAGGGCGAACCCTCGACCGCGGCGACCAGGTCCTCGAAATACTGACGGAGCTGGCGCTGCAGTGTCTGCTGTTCTTCCGTGAACTCCAGGTACACGTGGCCTCCGGCTGTGGTTTCGTCGCTCGTCGAGAGCATTATCGCGAGGCGTGGCCCCTCGGGTCGCCTCTCCATGGCAATCGCCCCAACCCGGGCGCCCAGAACGGCCCATTCGGCCTGCTGCTGCGATAGGCAAGGGGAATGGTCAGATGCCCGATCCGAAAGCGTGCAGAATCTGCGCTGCTCATGGATGGCGACGGAGAGCTCAATCGGAAGTCATGACGTGACTGTGACAATCCTCTTCGCCTTGGCCGCCGCCCTGGCGAACGCGATACACCTCATGACCCAGCACACGGCCAGCGCCGGCGTGCCCGATCAGCACCGAAATTGGCGCCTGCTCGTCTACCTGATCCGCCAACCTCTCTGGCTTCTCGGCTGGGCCGCCGCCGCAGGGGGGTTCGCCTTCCAAGCGGTCGCGCTCCACGGCGGGCAGCTCTCGGTCGTCCAGGCCCTCCTCATCACCGAGTTGGTCTTTGCGCTGCTCCTGCGCCGGTTCTGGATCCGCCAGCACATCGCCAAGACGGCGTGGATTGCCGCACTCGTGACCTGCGGGGCTCTGGCGGTCTTTCTGTCCGCCGCCGAGCCCCACGGCGGCCACCTACGCCCGGACGCGGCCGATTGGGTATTCGCGTCGGGTGTGTTCGGCGGGATCGTCGCCGTGTTGGCCGTCCTGGCGCGCTGGGGGTCGTCGGTGCGCCGCGCCGCGCTGTACGCCACCGCGGCCTCGATCACCTGGGCCCTGATGGCCGCCTTCATCAAAGCGACCACCAATGTGCTCGCGGTCTCGGGACTGCTCGGGACGCTGGAACATTGGCCTCTCTACGCGTTGATTGTGTCCGGAATCGTCGGTTCGGTCCTCCAGCAGGCCGCCTTGCAAGTCGGCCCGTTGAGCGTGTCCCAGCCTCTGATCGTCGTCGTCGACCCCGCCGTGGCCATCGTGTTGAGCGTCTGGATCTTCGACGAGCGCTTCACCGTGAGTACCGCCCAGAAAGCCGTGGCCGCCGCCGCCTTCTGCGTCATGGCCATCGGAGTGACGATTTTGTCCCGAGCGGCGCCCACCGATCTCGACTCGACGATGCCGGTGCGGCCGTAACGGCGGCCGGAGTGGCACCAAGTTCCCCCGACACCCAGAGCGCGGGGAGTCGATCGTTTCGGGTTCCTGCATGAGCGTCTTCGTAGACTCGGAGCGTGAGTACGTTCGTCTTCAGGCTCAAAGCGCAACGTCCGACGTTCGCCCTCGATATGACCGATGAGGAGCGCCAGATCATGGGCCGTCACGCTTCCTATTGGCAACCCGTTATCGACTCCGGCCACATGGTCGTGTTCGGGCCCGTCCTCGACAGCACGGGCTCGTGGGGCCTCGGTGTCGTCGAAGCCGAGGACGAGGACGAACTCCGGAAGTTCGCTGCCGGCGATCCAGTGATCACCACGGGAACCGGGACCTTTGAGATCGGCAAGATGCTCGCCGGATTCGTCCGCCCCGGTAGTCGCACGAACTCGGGCCCCCGGTAACGGAACTATCCCGCTGCGGGCATCACATCGCAGAACACGAACCCGTCGCGGGTGACTCTCTCGCCGGTCCGGATTGGTATGGGAGAACTGAACATGGGTGCATCCCACACAAAGGTGTGGAACTCCCCGCGTTCTCCGCAGGGGTCCACGTCCGACGGAAGGTCGTTGAGGAGATCCTGGTCGAATGCCCGTCCGACAAAGGACGGCGGCAATTTCGTTGGATCCACACACGTCAGGACGGCTCGGAGACCTTGGGAGACCATTTCCACGGCGAGCTCATGTGTGGGACGGGACCACAGGGGGAAGATGGGCACGATGCCGGTCGGCGCCATCGCCTGCTCCCTGTATTGCCGAACGTCGTCGAGGAAGAGATCTCCGAACACCATGGCGTCGATTCCTTCTCGCGCCGCCGCGCCCATCGCCTCACTCATACGTGCTTCGTAGACCTCATTCGGGCACGGAGAAGGGATCGGCACCACCTGTAAGGGCAGACCTAGCCGATCCGCCTGTTGTTCGAGCAGTGATCGCCGCACTGCGTGCATGGCGACCCGGTCTGCATCCTCGTTGACGGTCACGAGCAGCCTGGTCACGGTGACGTCGGGGTCCAAACACTGCAGTGCGAAGGTGCTGTCCTTGCCGCTGCTCCAGCTCATCCACGCTCGGATCGCCATCTTCAGATGGAAGCACGGCTCTTCGCCGAACGGCAAGAGCGTCCCTCACCCGGATTGAGCGTTGAACTCCGCCATAGACAACATACCGCGGGAAGGGGGTCTTGCCGCAAGCGACCCAAACATGCTCATCATGACTCCCCCGCTGAGTCCGCCGCGGCCAGATCCCTCGAGTCAGGAGCAGTCCAATGGACGCGTTGTCTTCGCCATATGAATCAAACGGAGGACGGTGATGGCCGAGCATGCGGTCGTGATCGCCGGAGGAGGACCGACGGGGCTGATGTTGGCGGCCGAACTGGCGCTCGCGGGGACCAACGTCGTTGTCGTCGAGCGCCGCGCCCACGCGGTACTTGACGGGTCCCGATCCGGTGGTCTGCACGCGCGCACCATCGAGGTGCTCGATCAGCGCGGCGTCGTCGATCGGTTCCTCGCGGAAGGCAAGGCGATGCAGGTCCAGGCCTTCGCCGGCGTCCCCCTGGACATCAGCGACTTCCCCACTCGCCACAACTACGGGCTGGCACTCTGGCAGAGCCACTTCGAACGCATCCTGCTCGGTTGGACGGAAGAACTGGGAGTGCCCATCGTTCGCCAACGTGACGTCACGGGCTTCACCCAGGACGGCAGCGGCGTTGCTGTCGAGCTGTCCGACGGACGGTCGCTCCGGGCGGAGTACCTCGTCGGGTGCGACGGCGGACGCAGCGCCGTCCGAAAGACGGCCGGCATCGAGTTCGCCGGCTGGGACCCGACGACCAGCTGGCTTATCGCCGAGGTCGAGATGGACAAGGAACCCGAATTCGGACTGCGGCCAGGCGGTGGCATCGGCCGGGTGGCGGACGGGGGGCCGGCGGTCGGAGCGTCGATACGGGTCGTCCTGACCGAGCAGCACCTCGACCGCACGGGTGAGCCGACCCTGGAGGATCTCCGCCAGGCCCTGATCGCCGCCGACGGGACGGACTACGGGGTGCACAGCCCGAGCTGGATCTCCCGCTTCAGCGACATGACCCGACAGGCGGTGTCCTATCGCGAGGGCCGCGTGCTCCTGGCCGGTGACGCCGCCCACATCCATGCTCCACCAGGTGGACAGGGTCTCAACATCGGCGTGCAGGATGCCGTGAACCTCGGCTGGAAGCTGGCTCAGGTGGTCAATGGGACGTCGCCCGAGAGCCTCCTGGATACCTACGGCACCGAGCGCCACCCGGTCGGCGCCCGCGTGCTGCAGAACACGATGGCGCAGATCGCGCTCCGCCGCACCGACGAGCGCACCGCGGCCTTGCAGGGCACCATCACCGAGCTCCTGAGCATGGACGAGCCGCGGAAGCGGTTCGCCGGCATGCTCTCCGGTCTCGACATCCACTACGACTTCGGAGAGGGTCATCCGCTCCTCGGGCGGCGCATGCCTGACCTCGACCTGGAAACCTCCAACGGCCAGCTGCGCGTCTTCACCTTGTTACACGACGCCCGTCCCATTCTCCTTCACCTCGGTGAGCCCGGAGGTTTCGACATTTCTCCGTGGGCGGATCGAGTCCGGCTCGTCGACGGCACGCATGCCGGCGTCTGGGAGCTCCCGGTCCTGGGCGAGGTGACTGCGCCGCCGGCCGTCTTGATCCGGCCCGACGGGTATGTCGCGTGGGTGGGAGACCTCACGGACCCGGAGCTGCCTTCCGCACTCACGACCTGGTTCGGACCAGCCAATCCGCCTCGGTAGCGTCAGGCGTCCCGAACCGCCATGGCCGGCGCTAGGCGGGACGACCGCCGAGCCCGCCGATGCCGAGCGATCCGTCCGCCCCACCGACGGGGAGAGTTGCCTGACTGGATGTCCCGCCGATCTCGTCCGATGTTCCGTCACCGGCTTCGCCCGGCAGCGGTGGCGGGCCGTCGAAGAAGTCCGCCGTCGGCACGAAGAACAGAGAGCCGGTCACCGCCGTCGAGAAATCGAGGATTCGGTCGTAGTTACCGGGCGGGTACCCGAGGAACATGTGCTGCAGCATCAGCTCCGTCACCGACGGCGTTGCCGCGTAGCCGATGAAGTACGTGCCGAACTCCCCGGCGCCCAGCGACCCGAAGGGCATGTTCTCCCTCAGGATCTGCCGTTGCGTGCCGTCGGGCTCGACGATGGTGTTCAACGCGACGTGTGAATTGGAAGGCTTGACGTCGTCGTCCATCTCCACGTTGGAGAGCTTGGCCCGTCCGATCACCCGCTCCTGCTCCTCGACCGTGATCGCCTCCCACGCCGCCATGTCGTGCACGTATTTCTGCACGATCACGTAGCTCCCTCCGCCGAACGCGGGGTCCTCGTCCCCGATGGTCACGGCGACCGCCGCGGCCTGGCCCGTCGGGTTCTCCGTCCCGTCGACGAATCCGAGGAGGTCCCGCTCGTCGAAGTACTTGAACCCGTGGATCTCGTCCACCACCGCGGCGGCTCCCGCCAGCCTCCCGACCACGAGCGAGGCGAGCTCCCAGCAGAGGTCCATCGTCGCCGACCGGATGTGGAACAGGAGGTCGCCCGGGGTGGCCACCGCCCTGTGTGGATCGCCCTCGAGCGCCTGGAACGGGTGTAGCTCGGCCGGCCGAGGACCGGAGAAGAGGCGATCCCACGCCTCCGATCCCACGCCCGCCACCACGGCCAGGCCACCGTCGAGCGCACGGAACGCGACCGTACGAGCGAGCCCGGACAGATCGGCCAGCAGGTCGGAGACCACCGACTCACCTCCATCCTCGATCGTGAGGACGAGGATGACGGCGCTGGCCGTGAGCGGGGTGAGCACGGGCTGGGCCACCGCCTGCTCGACAACGGCCTCCGGGTTCTGTGAGACGCTCGCCATCAGTCCTCTCCCGAGTCTCCTGTCTCTGTTCCCAACCCACCGGACGAGGTGCCCCGGCCGGTTGCCGACGAGCGTAGCGGTGAGAAGGGGCCGGGCCGGGTGGCGCTTCCGGGTTGTGACACCCGCGGCCCGAGCGACCCACCAGGTCGCCCGACCGACGGTCCCCGGCTCGGATCATGATTCGCTCCTACGCTGAGGCGGCCATGACCATCGCCGACAACTCCGGTGTGGGGATCGGCCTCGCGGTGTTCTTCATCTTCTGGGTCGTCATCGCCATTGGGTCGTTGGTCATGTTGATCGTCGCCCTCATCGACATCGTCAGGCGTCCGGAATGGCAATGGAAATTGGCGGGCCAGGAGAAGGTTCTGTGGCTCCTCCTGGTCATCCTGGTCAACTTCCTCGCCATTCCCTCGCTGATCTACTGGTTCAACATCCGCAAGAAGTTGCAGGCGGTCGAAGAGGCGGCGGCGAACGGCCGGTTCGGACCGGGTCACATGACCTACGCCGGGTGGGAGCCCCTTCCGGTTCCGTCCCCCAGTCCAGCCATGGCTCCAGCGGGTTGGTACCCCGACACCAGCGGACAGGCCCCCTTCCGGTGGTGGGACGGGGCCCGATGGACGGAGCACACATCGACGGGGGGCCCACCCTCCCCGTAATGGCTCTCCGGTTCAGGCTCTCGGGCCGGCGGCCATGGCCGCCTCGCGGGCGTGATAGCTCGATCTCGTGAGCGGCGACGCTTCCACATGGGCCACGCCGAGCGCGGTCCCCGCTTCGCGTAGGCGGTCGAACTCCTCGGGTGCCCAGTAGCGGGAGACCGGGAGGTGATCCCGGCTCGGCCGCAGGTACTGCCCGATCGTGACGATGGAGACGCCCACGCCACGCAGGTCGGCCACGGTGGCGACGACCTCGTCCTCGCGTTCGCCCAGCCCGACCATGAGGCCCGACTTGGTCACCAGGCCGGCCTGGCCCGCACGGGCGAGCACAGCGAGGCTGCGGGCGTAGCCGGCCGATGGCCGCACGGCCCGCTGCAGCCGCGCCACCGTCTCTATGTTGTGGTTCAACACGTCGGGCCGCGCCTCGAAGATCGCATCGAGCGATGCCGCGTCGCCATGGCAGTCGGAAATCAAGACCTCGACCGTCGTCTCCGGCGTCCGGGATCGGATCGCCCTGATGGTCTCCGCCATGGCACCGGCGCCCCCGTCCGGCAGATCGTCGCGGGCCACACAGGTGACGACCGCGTGCCCCAGTCGCATCCGCTCCACCGCCTGGGCCACCCGTTCCGGCTCGTCAGGCGACAGCGGGAGCGGGTGGCGGGTATCCACCTGGCAGAAGCCGCACGCCCGCGTGCAACGCTCGCCGTTGATCATGAACGTCGCCGTGCCGTCGGCCCAGCACTCGTAGATGTTCGGGCACCCTGCCTCCTCGCACACCGTGACCAGCCCGAGGTCGTGGACCGTCGCGCCGAGTTGGCGGTAGCCCTTACCGATACGCACCGGCACCCGTATCCACTCCGGCTTGCGTTGCCCGATGTCGAGGCCGTCCTCGGGCGCCACCCCGGCTTGGCGCAGCCGGCGCAGCAGCGGTCGCTCACCGGCTGCCGGAGCGCCGGGCGCATCAGCGGCGCCCTGCAGCACGTCGTAGCGTTCCACACTGCCGGTGCCGAACGCCGCCGTGGCGCGAGCTAAGAACGCGTCGACCACCGCCCCGTAAGGCGCGTCGATGCCCTCGGCGCGCAGCGAGGTCACGCCGCGATCCGCGATGCCGCACGGCACGATGTGGCCGAACATGGCCAAATCGGAGGTCACGTTGAGCGCCACACCATGGAGGGTGCGGCGCCGGCCCGGCCCAGTCCGGAGCGTCCGCACACCGATGGCGGCGATTTTGCGGGGCTGCGGGCCGCCGGCGTCGAGCCACACGCCCGGGTACTCGTCCTCGCTGGTTGCCCCGCTCAGGCCGAGGTCGGCCAATGTGGCAATGACAATCTGCTCCAGCCGGTGCACGTGCGCGGGACCGGAAGTGGGCTCGTCGGGCACCGTGACGATCGGGTACACCACCAACTGGCCCGGCCCGTGGTAGGTGACGTCCCCGCCGCGATCGGTGCGCTCGAGCACCGCGCCGACGGCGGCCGGGTCGACCAGCACGTGGCGCTCGTCGGCATGGGCCCCCAGCGTGTAGGTGTGCGGATGCTGCAACACCAGGAGGTAGTCGTCGGCCGCCTCGGTGGCCAGGGCGTGTTGCAGCGCGGACGCCTCGTGATAGGGAACCGTTCCGAGCGAGCGGACGCGCAGCACCGGCGCGGCCTTAGAGCTCCGCGGCCCAGTCGCGGCTCCCCAGCAGGTCGGCGACCTTGCGCAGGAACAGCGACACGTAGGCGCCGTCGACCGCCCGGTGGTCCCAGCTGACGCCGAGGATGCCCGTCGAGTGAATGGCGATGGACTCGGAACCGTCGGGCTGCGTCACCACCACCGGTCGGCGTGCGATGCCGTCCGTAGCCAGGATCGCCACCTGCGGCTGGTTGATGATCGGGACCGTGAAGTAGGTGCCGAATGGGCCGTCGTTGGTGATGGAGAACGTTCCGCCGGCGATGTCGTCCGCGTTGAGCTGACGGCCCCGGGCCCGCTCGGCCAGGTCGCGGATGCGCCGGGCCACCCCGCGCAGCGTGACCTCTTCGGCTCGGTGGATGACTGGCACGATCAGGCCCTCGTGGGACAGGTCGACCGCGATCCCGAGGTTCACCTCGGCGTGGACGAGCAGCGAGTCGTCGACCACCGAAGCGTTGAGCAACGGGAAGTCGCGCAACGCCTCCACTGCGGCCCGGGCGACGAAGGGGAGGTAGGTCAGCGCGAACCCCTCCTCGGCCTTGAAGCGCTCACCCCAGGCCTTGCGCACACGCTCGACGCTTTCGAAGTCGACTTCGTTGGCGATGAATGCATGCGGTGAGGTGGCCTTGGACCGCACCATGTGCTCCGCCGTGCGGCGCCGCATGTTGGAGAAGGGCACGATCTGATCGCCGGCGGCCCGGAACGTGGCCATCGAGACCGGAGGTGCTTGCGGCGACCGCACCACGGATGCAGCGGGCGTCGACTGGACGGGCGGTGCCGCCGGCGGTGCAGCTGTCGGGGCCGGCGCGGGCGGCGGGGCCGCGGCGCGACGTGCCTCGACGACGCGCTGGGCGTCGTCCCGGGTGATGCGCCCGCCGGAGCCGGTGCCCGTCACCTCGGTTTCGCTGATGCCGTTTTCGGCCAGGAGCTTGCGCACCATGGGCGACAGGACGTTCGGCCCGACCCCGTCCCCGTTGCTCTGCGCGGTGGGTGCGGGAGCCGGTGCGGGTGCGGGTGCGGGTGGAGGTGCGGGTGCGGGTGGAGCGGGTGCTGCGACTTCCTGCGGGGCGGCAGCTGCCGGTGCGGGTGCGGGTGGAGGTGCGGGTGCGGGTGCGGCCGCCTCAGCCACGGGTGCGGCCGCCGCCGGGGGAGAACCGGCACCGTCCCCGATCACGGCCAGCTTCACACCGACCTCGACCGTCTCGCCCTCGGGGACGAGGATCTCGCTCAGCACGCCGGCCGCCGGTGAGGGCACCTCGGAGTCGACCTTGTCGGTCGAGACCTCGAACAGGGGCTCGTCCCGTTCGACCGCGTCGCCGACCGCCTTCATCCAGCGGGTGATGGTCCCTTCGGTCACCGTCTCGCCGAGTTGCGGCATCATGACGTCAGCCAAGGTGCAGTCCCCTTCCGCTCAACGCGAGCATGGTCTCACCGAATGTCTCGGACAGTGAGGGGTGCGGCTGAATGAACTGCGCCACCTCCTCGGGAAATGCTTCCCAGTTCACGGCCAGGTAGCCGGCCCCGAGCTGCTCGGTCACCCAAGGCCCGCAGAGGTGCACGCCCAGGATCCGTCCGGCCGTCCCATCGGGCCGCTGCTCGGCGATGATCTTCACGACGCCTTCGGTGTCGCCGATGATCTGCGCCCGGCTATTGCCGCCGAAGGGGTCCTTCTTGGTCACCACGGGGATGCCCGCCTCCTTGGCCTGCGCCTCGGTCATGCCGCAGAAGGCCACCTCGGGGCGGCAGTAGATGGCCCACGGCACCTTGGCGTTGTCGACCGGCACGACGGGTTCGCCCAGCATGGTCTTGACGGCCACGATGGCCTCGGCGAAGCCCACGTGGGCCAGCTGCGGAGTGCCGGCCACGATGTCGCCCACCGCAAACACACCGTCGACGCCGGTGCGCTGGTACTCGTCGGTCGCCACGAAGCCGCGCCGGTCCATCTCGACGCCCAGCCCGTCGGCCACCAAACCCTCTGTGCGGGGACGCCGGCCCACCGACACCACGACCGCGTCCGCGTCGAACGTCTGATCCCCCGCCTTCACCGTCGTCATCGTCCCGTCGGTCGACGGCGTGTGCCCTTCGACCTTCACGCCGGTGACGATGTCGATGCCCCGCTTCTTGAAGGAGCGAACGAGCAGGCGGGTGATGTCGTCGTCACAGCCGGGGAGGATGGTGTCGAGTGCCTCCAGAATGGTCACCTTGGAGCCGAGATCGGCCAGGAGTGAGGCGAACTCGCACCCCACGACACCGCCGCCGATGACCACCACCGAGGCCGGGAGCTCCTTGAGGTCGAGGAACTCGTCCGACGTCATGATCAGGCGGCCGTCGACCTCGAAGCCGGGCAGCAGGAACGGTACCGATCCGGCCGCCAGGACGACGTTCCGGCCAACGATGACGCGGCCGGCATCCTCTCCGTCCAGCACTTCGACTCGGTGGTCCTTCTTGAGCGTGCCGGTGCCGATCAACGTGGTGACCTTGCGCCCCTTGAGCAGCCCGGCCAGGCCCTTGTGGAGCTTGCCCACCACTGCGTTCTTGCGATCCTGGCTCACCGAGAAGTCGATGGAGACCCCCGAGGTGTCGATCCCGAACTCCTTGGAGCCCTCGATCGTCCGGTAGACCGCGGCCGTCTCGAGGAATTCCTTCGCCGGGATGCAACCGCGGTGGAGACAGGTGCCGCCGACTTTGTCCCGCTCCACAATGGCGACGGACAGGCCCGCCGCAGCCCCATAGAGCGCAGTGGCGTAGCCGCCGGGACCACCGCCGATCACGACGATGTCGAACTCGTCCTCGCCTGCCATCGCCTTCCTCTCCCTGTGTGCTCACGACGTCCGTCCGGCGCGCTCGGCCTCCCCGGAACAACCCGATCGCACTGGCGAGAGTCCTCTCCATGCCCGGCGCGTTCTCTGTGGAGCCTACCGTTCGGACCATACTGCTCGGTCCGGCGGTTGCCCAGTTCAGCCGCTCGTTCCGCTCCCCAGATCGGCCGCCTGGGTGGCCAACTCGTCGACCCTGTCGTTCCAGCGGTCACCGGAGTGGCCCTTCACCCAACGCCAGCTGACGGCGACGTCGGAGGACAGCGCGAGCTCGATGAGCGGCTCCCACAGGTCGCGGTTGGCCACCGGCTTGTTCTGTGAGTTCTTCCAGCCGCGGCGCAGCCAACCCTTCCACCACCCGTCGGTGAAGCACTTGACGACGTAGGTCGAGTCGCTCACCACCTCCACTCCTGACGGCGCGTCAGGTGTCAACGAGCGCAGGGCCTCGAGCGCAGCGGTGATCTCCATGCGCTGGTTGGTCGTGTGGGACTCGAAGCCGCTGGCGTAGGCGCCGTCAGGCACGGCCCAGGCCCATCCGCCGCGACCCGGATTGCCCCGGCACGCGCCGTCGGTGTACACGACGATCGGGCCGCTCTCGGGAGACATGGACAACGTTGTAACACCCGCGACCAGTGGTCGTGGTGGTCCCCCGCCTCCCGGTACCGTGGAGAAATGCTGTTTGACGGGATCAGCCACCAAGTCCCCGACACCGATCCGGGCGAGACCGAGGAGTGGCTCGACTCGTTCGACGCCATCGTCGACGCTCGGGGCCGGGCCCGGGCGCGCTACCTCCTCATGAAGCTCCTGGAGCGTGCCCGCACGAAGCAGGTCGAGTTCCCGGCCACCGTCTCGACGCCCTACGTCAACACCATCCCGGCCGACGCCGAACCCTGGTTCCCCGGCGACGAGTACCAGGAACGGCGCATCCGCGCCTATATCCGCTGGAACGCCGCCGCCATGGTGGTGCGGGCGAACACGCGTACCGAGGGCATCGGCGGCCACCTCTCCACCTACGCCAGCTCCGCCGCGCTCTACGAGGTCGGCTTCAACCACTTCTTCCGCGGCAAGGCCGACGGCGGTTTCGGCGACCAGGTCTACTTCCAGGGCCACGCGTCGCCCGGCATTTACGCCCGGGCCTTCGTCGAGGGGCGCCTGACCGAGAAGGAGCTCGACAACTTCCGTCACGAGGTCGGGGGCGACGGCCTTCCGAGCTACCCCCACCCGCGCTCGCTGCCCGACTTCTGGGAGTTCCCCACCGTCTCCATGGGTCTGGGGCCCATCGCGGCCATCTACCAGGCCCACGTCAACCGCTACCTCAACGCGCGCCGACTCGTCGACACCAGCGGCAGCCGGGTCTGGTGCTTCGTGGGCGACGGCGAGATGGACGAGCCCGAGTCCATCGGCGCCCTCGGCGTGGCCGGCCGGGAGCACCTCGACAACCTGATCTTCGTCGTCAACTGCAACCTGCAGCGGCTCGACGGCCCGGTGCGCGGCAACGGGAAGATCATTCAGGAGCTCGAGGCGGTGTTCCGGGGTGCCGGCTGGAACGTGATCAAGGTGATCTGGGGCTCGCGCTGGGACGCCCTGCTGGCCAAGGACGTCGACGGCGTGCTGCTCGACCGTATGAACACCACCGTCGACGGCGAGTACCAGAAGCTGGCCGTCGAGTCGGGGGCGTACATCCGGGAGCACTTCTTCGGACCCGACCCGCGTCTGCGCAAGCTGGTCGAGGACCTGAGCGACGACGAGCTGGTCTCGCTCCCCCGCGGCGGGCACGATTACCGCAAGCTCTATGCCGCCTACAAGCTGGCCACCGAGCAGAAGGGCTCCCCCACCGTCATTCTGGCCAAGACCATCAAGGGATGGACGCTCGGGCCCGAGATCGAGGCGCGCAACGCCACGCACCAGATCAAGAAGATGACCAAGCCCCAGGTACGCGCGCTGCGCGACCGCCTCTACATGACCGACGACATCCCTGATTCCGTGCTCGAGGGTGACCCGCCCTACATCCGACCCGCCGAGGGGTCCGACGCCATGGAGTACCTGCGGGCCCGGGGCCGCGTCCTCGATGGCCCGCTGCCCGTCCGTGTCGTCCGGCCCACGCCGGCGTTGCAACCCGACGCCAAGGTGTTCGAGGAGTTCGCCACCGGGTCGGGCAAGCAATCGGTTTCCACCACCATGGTGTTCGCACGCCTGCTGCGCAACCTCGTGCGCGACCCCACCGTGGGCTCACTCGTCGCACCCATCGTCTCGGACGAGGCCCGCACCTTCGGGCTCGAGCCGCTGATCGCCGAGGCCAAGATCTACGCGCCGGAGGGTCAGCACTACATCCCGGTCGATGCCGACCTGCCGCTCAACTACGCCGAGAGCTCGTCGGGACAGCTGCTCCAGGAGGGCATCAGCGAGGCCGGTGCGCTCTCCACCTTCATCGCCCTGTCCACCGCCTACGCCACCTGGGGCCAGCCGATGGTGCCGGTGTTCCTCTTCTATTCGATGTTCGGCTTCCAGCGCGTGGGCGACCTGGCCTGGGCGCTGGGCGACATGCGCGGCCGCGGCATCCTGGCCGGCTGCACCGCGGGGCGCACCACCCTCATGGGCGAGGGCCTGCAGCACGACGACGGGCAATCCCCCCTGCTGGCTTCGACCAACCCGGCTGCCCTGGTCTACGACGCCTCGTTCGCCTACGAGGTGGCCGTCATCATGGAAGAGGCAGTGCGGGACATGCTCGGGGCGGACCCCAAGGACCGCTTCTGGTACCTCACGCTCTACAACGAGACGTACCCCATGCCGGCGCTGCCCGAGGGCGCGGACGGTGAGGCCGTGAGAACCGGGATCATCGAAGGGATCTACCCCTTCGCCCCGGCCCCCCCGGCGTTGGGCAAGAGCGACCTGCGGGCGTCACTGTGTTTCTCGGGACCGATGTGGAAGATCGCCATGGACGCGCAGGCCATCCTGGCCGAGCGCTATGGCGTGGCGGCCGACACCTGGGCCGTCACCTCGTGGACGAACCTGCGCACCGACGCGCTCGAGGCCGAGCGCTGGAACCGGCTGCACCCCGAGGCGGAGCCCCGCACGGCCGTCGTCACCACCGCGCTGGGCGACGGGTCTGCTCCCGTCGTCGCCATCACCGATTACATGCGCGGGGTTCCCGATCAGGTGGCCAGGTTCGTCGACCGTCCCTACCTGTCACTCGGGACCGATGGCTTCGGGCGTTCCGACGCCCGCGACGCGCTGCGCTCCTACTTCGAGGTCGACATCGCCAACCTGGTCGTCGCCGTGCTGCAGCAGCTCGCCCTGGGCGGAAAGATCGAGGCGTCCGTCGTGGCGGAGGCCATCGCCGAGCTGGGCATCGACGCCGACGGCCGCGCCCCTTTCATCGTCTCCTGATTGCTGAGGCGATCAGGCGATCGGGCGATCAGGCGGAGAGCAGCGCCACGAAGGCGGCCAGCACGTCTCGGGCCCCGTCGGGCACGGCCAGGACCAGCGTCCGCCGGTCCGCCTGCAGCGCGAGCGAGACGTCGAAGAAGGCGCAGCACTCCTTCTCACGCTGAGCCAGTGCCACCGCCTGCGTCAGCGCCGCATCCGACTCGCGCAGCACCAGGCGCACCTCGGTCTCGCCGGCCTCCACCGAGATGACGGAGGACTCCACCAGGGCGCGCCATTCGTCGGCGCGCTCCCCGAGCGAGGACGCGTCCAGGCTGCAGGCGATCGGCACCGGCGACTGGTCGCTCTCCGGCGTCATCGTCGCCGGCTCGTCACCAGCGCGTCGCGGGTGAGCTCCATCTGCCCGAGATGCTGGTAGAGCTCCTCCAGAATGTGCAGCAGCACCGACCCCTTGGTCTCGGTGTAGGGCGCCGGTTCCTCGGGGTCGCGCCGCACGTTGACCGGCGGGGCCTCTGCGTGCAGGCCCACGAGGTCCTCACGCAGCCGCCGGCGGGCCTGCTCGCTGCGGCGCAGCAGTCCGGCGACGTCGCCACTCGCCGTGAACTCGGCGGCGCGGTCGCGCTGGATCGGGCGCTCGGCCACCGTGGCGCCGCCCCAGTACTCCATGACGCCGAGGCAGTGGGTCAGGATGACGTAGGCGGAGTTGGTGTCGCGAAACGGGGGGCGGCGGTTCACCAGGTCGTCGCCCAGCTCCTCGACGATGGTGGTCATCTGGCGGAGGGCCAGGTCGACGAACCACAGATAGTCACTGGCCGGCACGGTGACGAGCGCCGCACCCTCGTCGTCAGTGGGCGATCCAGGCATCCGGGTCCGTGACGAGCTTCTCCACGTGCGGCGGAAGCTTCCCCGAAAGCACGTCGGTCAGGGTGATCTTCTCGAGCACCGAGCGCAGGCTGGCCCGGACGGCGACCCAGACCTGCTGGAGGTTCTCGGCGGCGCCGCCGTAGCTGGTGGCCTCGGGCCGGTATCCCCGCACCTCGGCCAGCGGGCCGTCCAGGGCGCGGATCACGTCGGCGATGGTGATGGCGGCGGGGTCCCGGGCCAACCGGTAGCCGCCCTCGGCGCCCCGCTGGCTGGCCACCACTCCGGCCCGGCGCAGGTCGGCCAGGATCGCTCCGAGGAAGCGGGGCGGCAGGCCCTGTTCCCCAGCCAGGAACTCGGCCGTCTGCGGCGTCCCGGCCGCGGCCAGTGCGAGCAGGGCCCGGATTCCGTAGTCGACCTTGGCCGGGATGTGCATGGCGAGAGTCTGCCCGCGCCGCGCTCCCCCGGCCACTTCCGTTCCTGGCGGGCCGCCGTGCCAAGATCTTTCCCATGGCACCGATCGCGCTCCATATCACCGGCGACGACAAGGCGGACGCGGTCCTGAGCCGTGACCCGCTGGCCCTGCTGATCGGGATGGTGCTGGACCAGCAGGTGACGATCGAGAAGGCCTTCTCCTCGCCGGCCGACCTGGTGCAACGGCTCGGGGCGAAGGGCCCCCTCAATGCCGCCACGATCGCCGCCATGGACCCCGAGGAGCTGGCCGGCATCTTCCGGGAGCAGCCGGCCCTGCACCGCTACCCCGGCTCCATGGCCGGCCGGGTGCAGGCGGTCTGCCGTGTGGTGGCCGAGGAGTACGGGAACAAGGCCGACGCCATCTGGAAGGGCGTGGGGAGCGGCGACGAGTTGATCGGCCGGCTACGCGCCCTGCCGGGCTTCGGCGAACAGAAAGCGAAGATCTTCTCCGCGCTGCTGGGCAAGCAGCTGGGCGTCTGCCCGGACGGCTGGCGCAAGGTCACCACCCCCTATGGCAAGGAGGGGAGCTCCCTGTCGGTGGCCGACATCACCGACCCCGAGAGCCTGGCCAAGGTCAGGGCCACCAAGAAGGCGATGAAGGCCAGGGCCAAGGCACGCGCCGACGCCGGCCCGTGACCGGGGGCGGGACCGGTGGCGGGGGTCGTCACGACCTCTCGGCGCGCCGCCTCTACCTCTGCACACCGGACCGCCCGGACCTGGCCAACTTCCTGCGCGACTGCATTGCCGGTGGGGTGGACGTCGTCCAGCTGCGCGACAAGGAGCTCGAGGCCAAGCCGTTGCTGGCCCGGGCCGCAGTGGCGGCAGCGGTGTGCCGCGAGCATGGCGTGCCCTTCGTCCTCAACGACCGGCCCGATCTCGCCCTCGAGGCGGGAGCGGACGGCGTCCACGTCGGGCAGGACGATGCGCCGGTCTCGCTGGCCCGGCGGATCATGGGCCCCGGTGCCATCGTCGGGCTGTCGACGCACGGTCCGGCCGACCTGGAGGGCGCGGCGGACCAGGAGGTCACCTACATTTCAGCGGGGCCCGTGGAAGCCACCCCGACCAAGCCCGGCCGCGCCGGAACCGGGCTGGGTTACGTCACTCAGGCCAGCGCACGATCCAGTGTTCCTGTATTCGTGACAGGCGGAGTGACCCCCGAGAAGATTCCCGCCCTGACGAGTGCCGGTGTCCGGCATTTCGTCGTTGTCCGTTACCTGACCCACGCCACCGATGCCCGAAACGCGGCGCAGGCTCTGCGTCAGGCGATTGATCGCGCGTGGAGTAGCGAGCCGGCTCCGGCGTGACGTCTTCGCCTGCTGGGGCGGCGGCGGGCTCCTGGTCGTACGGCAGGGCCGACGTGGCGGCCTCCGACGCATTGAGGCCAACCGTGAACTTCGAACCTCCCCAACCCGACACGTCCTAGTCATCGGCAAGGCGAAAGGCGGCTTGAGCGCATTCCGGGCCCTCCCGACGGACACGGATGGCAGAGGGCAATTGTTGACGGCCCGTTGTCCTGACGACCCTCTCGAGCGCTCAGTGCCGCCGCTCCAGCCAACCCACCAGGATGGCGACGACCCGGGGGTCGGCCCGGAGCCAGTGGCCGGCGCCGAGGACCGCGTGGAGCTCCGAGGGCCCCGTGGCCGCATCAGCCAGGGCTCGGGCATCGGACAGCGGGACGTCTGGGTCGTCGGAGCCGTGGACCATGAGGAGGGGCCGCCCCTTCAGCAGAGCGGCATCCTCGGCCGGGTGCAGGACGGAGAGCTCCTTGGCCCAGGTGTCGGTGGAAGCGGGGTAACCGGGGGTGCGGACCACGCCGGTCTGGCGGCAACGCTCGAGCAGCCGCGCCGGGTCGTCGGCCAGCGGGCCCAGATCGGCCGGGGTGCCCAGGCAGGCCACGCCGGCCACCCGCTCGTCGCGAGAAGCCAGGTGGAGGGCGAGCACGCCGCCGAACCCGAAGCCCACCACCAGCCGGGGGGCGGACTCGGGGATCTCGCTCGAGGCCAGGAAATCCAGGTCGTCCAGCCACCCCAGTGCCGAGAAGTCGCCCGCCGATTCCCCTGTCCCGCGCAGCGAAGCCGTCACCACCCGTCGGCCCGACTCGCGGGCCAGCCGGTCGGCCAGCGCCGGGTAGGTCAGGGCGACGTCAGCCGCCGCACCCTTGGGCCGCGGCAGGTCATGGACCAGCAACACGTGGCCGTGGACGGGCGCGCCCTGCGTCGTGGTGCTGGCGTAGGTGCCGAGGTCGCCCGCCGGCCCGGCGCGGAGCCTGAATGGCCCCGGCACGTCAGATGCCGATGCGCTGTGCCAGGAGCTCGCGGTGGTACGAGGGATCGCCCAGCAACAGCTCCGACGACTTGGCCCGCTTGAAGTAGAGGTGGGCCGGGTGCTCCCACGTGAAGCCGATGCCGCCGTGGATCTGGATGTTCTCGGCGGCCGAGTGGAAGTAGGCCTCCGAGCAGTACGACTTGGCCAGCGACGCCACCACGGGCAGCTCGTCGGAGTCCTCGGCTGCGGCCCAGGCCGCGTAGTAGGCGGCGGACTTGGCCGACTCGACCTCGAGCAGCATGTCGGCGCACTTGTGCTTGATGGCCTGGAAGCTGCCGATGGGCCGGCCGAACTGAATGCGCGTCTTGGCGTACTCGACCGACGCGTCGAGCACGTGCTGGGCGCCACCGACCTGCTCGGCGGCCAGAGCCACGGCGGCGAGGTCGAGCGTCTTGGACAGACCGGCCTCGGCGCCGCCGTCGACGCCGACCAGAACGGCGGGGGTGTCGGCGAACTCGAGGCGGGCCTGCTTGCGCGTCTGGTCCATTGTCGGCAGCGGTGTGCGCGTCAGGCCCGGCGCGTCACCCTGCACAGCGAACAGCGTGACGCCGGCGGCCGTGCGGGCGGCGACGATGATGAGGTTGGCCACGTGGCCGTCGATGACGAACATCTTGTGGCCGTTGAGGACCCAGCCGTCGCCCTTCTGCGTGGCCGCGCACTCGATCCCGCTGAAGTCCCACTTCCCGTTGTCCTCGGTGATGGCCAACGTCGCAATCGTCTCCCCCGAAGCAATGCCGGGCAGGTAGGACTTCTTGGCCTCGTCGTCGCCGGAGGTGAGCAGCGCGTTGGCCCCGAGCGCCACGGACGAGAAGAACGGCGCGCACAGCAGGGCGGCACCCATCTCCTCGAGCACGACCAGCAACTCCACATAGGTGAACCCCGAGCCGCCGAACTCCTCGGGGATGGTCAGCGATTGCAGGCCCAGCTGGTCTGCCATCTGACTCCACACGGCGGGGTCGTAGCCGTCGGTCGTGTCCATCAGGCGGCGCACCTCGGACTCGGGCGACTTCTCCGCCAGGAACCGGCGCACCGCGGCGCGCAGCTCTTCCTGCTCGTCACTGAAGGCGAAATTCATGCAAGGGCTCCTCTACCTCTTCCTACCAGCGTGTCTACCAGACGAAGGAGCGGTGCGACCAGATGTGCGACGCTGGAGCCATGGGACAACTGGAGCAGATCTGGAGCGACGCGACCGCCGAGGTCCACCAGATTGTGGTGGGCCCGATGGACAACAACGTCTACATCCTGCGTTGCCGCCGCACCGGTGACGCCATGCTCATTGACGCCGCCAACGAGCACGAGGAATTGCTCGACATCTGCAAGCGCCTGGGCGTGAACCAGGTGGTGGAGACGCACGGGCACTGGGACCACATTCAGGCGGTGCCCGCCGTGCGCGAGGCCGGTATCTCGGTGGCCGTGACCAGCGCCGATGCCGGCATGCTCCCCAGTTACGACCTCATTCTGGAGGACGACGAGCAGCTCAGCGTGGGTGACCTGCGCATCAAGACCCTGGCCACGCCGGGCCACACCCCCGGCTCGATCTGCTTCGCCGTGGAAGGCACGAACCTGCTGTTCACCGGCGACACCCTCTTCCCCGGCGGCCCGGGCAACACCTCGTTCGAGAACGCCGACTTCGACACCATCATTCAGTCCATCGACCGCCGGATCTTCGCCGCCTTCGACCCCGACACCATGGTCCTGCCCGGCCATGGGACCGCCACCACGGTCGGAAACGAGTCCCCTCACCTGGGCGAATGGGTCGAGCGAGGTTGGTGAGGGCCGCCGCGGGGATTCCGCCGGAGCCGTCGCGGCGGCCCCTAGCGGAAAACCTGACTAAAACGGTAAGCTTTTAGAAGATGACCACCGCCCCCCCGCTGCTCCAGATACGGGACCTCCACGTCTCGGCCGAGGACGGCGCCATCCTGCGTGGCGTCGACTTGACCGTCGGCGCCGGCGAGATCCACGCCCTCATGGGCCCCAACGGCGCCGGCAAGTCGACGCTGGCCGGCGCGCTGATGGGGCACCCCGCCTACACGGTGACGGCCGGCTCCATCCTGTTGCAGGGTGAGGACGTGACGCACTGGGCCACCGACGTGCGGGCCAAGGCCGGCCTGTTCCTGGCCTTCCAGTACCCCGAGTCGATCGAGGGCGTGTCGGTCACCCAGTTCCTGCGCCAGGCCATGGCCGCCCGCAAGGGCACCGAGGAGGTCTCGGTGCTGGAGGTGCGGGTGCTGATGACCGAATGGATGGAGCGGCTCGGCATGGACACCTCGTTCGCCAGCCGCCATCTCAACCAGGGCTTCAGCGGCGGCGAGAAGAAGCGCAACGAGATCCTGCAGATGGCGCTGCTCGAGCCCCTGGTGGCCGTTCTGGACGAGACGGACTCGGGCCTCGACATCGACGCGCTGCGCGTCGTGGGGCGCGGCGTGCGGGCGGTGCGCGAGAAGCGCCCCGAGCTCGGCGTGCTCGCCATCACCCACTACACCAGATTGCTGGAGGAGTTGGTGCCCGATGTGGTGCACATCTTGATGGACGGGCGCATCGTCGTGAGCGGGGGCCCCGAGCTGGCCTCCCAGGTCGAGACCGAGGGCTACGAGGCGTGGCGATGACGCCCGACCGGTCGGCTGCGGCGCCGGCGTCGGCGCCGCTCAACGTCGAGGCGCTGCGCAAGGACTTTCCCCTTCTGACGCGCACGGTGAACGGCCGACCGGTGGTGTATCTCGACTCGGCCTCCTCCGCGCTGCAGCCCCAGGCGGTCATCAGCGCCATGTCGCGCTACTACGAGACGACGCACGCCAACGTGCACCGCGGGGTGTACGCCACCGCCGAGGAGGCCACTGCCCTGTACGAGCGGGCCCGCCTGGTGGCCGGGCGCTTCATCGGTGCCCCCGATGCGGCACACGAGATCGTCTTCACCAAGAACACGACGGAGTCCTTGAACCTGGTGGCGCAGTCCTGGGGGCGTTCGAATCTGCGCGCCGGCGATGCGGTGCTCCTGACCGAAATGGAACACCACGCCAACATCGTGCCGTGGATGATCCTGTCGGAGGAGCTCGGCGGCCTCGACCTGCGCTACATCCCGATCGATTCTGACGGGCGTCTCGCGCTCGACGACCTGGACCGCTTGGTGGACGGGGTCAAGGTGGTCGGCCTGTCGACGATGTCCAACGTGCTCGGCACCATTCCCCCCGTCCGCCACATCACCTCCGTGGCCCACGAGGCCGGCGCGCTGGTGGTGGCCGACGGCGCACAGCTCGTCCCCCACTCGCCGGTCGACGTGCGCGACCTCGGCGTCGACTTCATTGCCTTCTCGGCCCACAAGATGATGGGCCCGACCGGCATCGGCGTCCTGTGGGGACGGGCCGAGCTGCTGAATGCCATGCCACCCTTCCTCGGCGGGGGCGGCATGATCCTCGACGTCAAGCTCGACAGCTTCAAGGCGGCGCCGCCGCCGGCCCGCTTCGAGGCCGGCACGCCGCCCATCGCCGAGGCGGTGGGCCTCACGGCGGCCATCGCCTACCTCGGCGAGATCGGGATGGACCGCATCCGGGCCCACGAGCTCGCTCTGACCAATTTCGCGCTGGACCGCCTGGACGAGAAGCTGGGCTCCGACGTGCGGGTCTTCGGCCCGCCCGCCGGCGAGGACCGCGGCGGGGTGCTGTCGATCGCCTACCGGGACGTCCACGCACACGACCTGGCGCAGGTGCTCGACCAGTTCGGCGTATGCGTCCGACCGGGCCACCACTGTGCCAAGCCGCTGATGCGGCGCCTCGGCGTCCAGGCCACTGCTCGCGCCTCGTTATCCCTGTTCAGCGATGAACACGACATTGAGGTCCTGATCGAGGGATTGCTCGAAGCCGGTAGATTATTCGGCTAATGGCCGAACTCGAAGAGCTCTACCGCGAGATCATCCTCGACCACTACCGCTCACCCCGGAACCGAGGCGAGCTGGACTCCCCGCCGGCCCACCGCGTGGAGGGGTTCAACCCCTTGTGCGGGGACGAGGTCGTGGTCTCGATGGTCGTCGAAGACGGCAAGCTGGCGGACCTCAAGATCGGCGGCTCGGGCTGCTCCATCAGCCAGTCCTCGGCCTCGCTGATGTCGGCCGCCGTCAAGGGCCGGCCCGTCGACGAGGTGCGCCGCCTGATCTCCACCTTCAAGGGGATGATGTCGATCCACGAGGCCAACCTCGGGCCCGACAGCAACGGCGACGGCTCTGACGTGGCGGAGAGCGAGCCCGAGGAGATCGATCTCGACAAGCTGGGCGAGCTCGCCGCGCTGCAGGGCGTGGTGAAGTTCCCGGTGCGGATCAAGTGCGCCACGTTGAGCTGGAACGCTTTGGCCCAGGGGCTCGACGAGGTGGGGGCCGAAGCCTCCTAATCGCCCTGGCCCGGGACCGCGTGACCGCGTGACCGCGTGACCGCGTGACCGCGTGACCGGGCGGCACGGCGGCGCAGGACCGCCCCTTGGGAGGGTTCCGCTCCACTTCTTTGGACGTCCTCGCCTGATCGAGGACCGTTCATCTCCTGATGACCGCGACTCTCACCGACGCCAGCGGTGCCGACCTGATCGATGCGCTGCCCGCTCTGTCGACCGCGGAGATCATGGCCGGCCTCGGCGAGGACTTCGGGATCAAAGCAGCCGCCGACGGAAGGATCGTGGCGAGGCTGGGCGAGCTCGACCGGCGCCAGGCCTACCGC
>Ga0182024_10004755_pt1 | contig 30898 bp, 29 predicted proteins | sample P32metaG_FD_120480 | JGI IMG/M metagenome (GOLD analysis project Ga0182024, IMG submission 120480) | Permafrost microbial communities from Stordalen Mire, Sweden - P3-2 metaG (Illumina Assembly) | ecosystem: Environmental > Terrestrial > Soil > Wetlands > Permafrost | place: Sweden: Stordalen... | reverse complement strand
GGAAATAGCGGTATCGCCCGTCCCTAACCTGCGCGAGCAGTCCCGCCTCCGTGAGCTTCGCCAGATGGGTGCTCGCGGTCTGAGGTGTGACTCGCGCGGCGTAGGCAAGCTCCGTGGCGGTCAGGGCGCGACCGTCGAGAAGCGCTGATAGCATCGTGGCTCTCGCCGGTTCCCCGACCAGCCCGGCAATTTCGGCGATGAGCGGACCAGTAATCATGCGCACAATGTAGCACTGATCAGGCTGGTCCCTCGATCAACCACTTCGACGCTGATCGAATTGGGGTGGGGCCGCTCCGTTGGTCGACTTGATCCGGCAACCAGCGATTACAAGCTGCATCCCACGCACACCCGACCCCGACTCGCATTTCATCCGAACCGGGATAGTTCCCCTTATGCGGCAATGATGCCGCTTGGAAGAAGGGGATAGGCCGATGGGTCTCGATGATGTCTGCGCTGATTTCCTGGACATGTGCAAGGATAGGAAATCGTCTTCGTGGCGCGAGCGTGTTGAACGGCTACGCGATGACATATCAGGCTATGACTATGACTATGTGCCGAGCACGCGACGTGTTGTCATCGCACTGTGCGAGCGGCTACTTGGTTGCGACGATGCCGAATGCGACGGCATCGCCTACATGCGGCTGGTGCGTCTCGCGGAAACCGTCTCGGTATCGGGCTGTTACGGGCCGGGATCGCCGCTCGCCAACGAGGCGGATCGCTGGCTCAAGATTGTGGTCGCGGATTGCGATCCCGAAGTGTTCGAGTTGGCGGACGGACGCTAACCCAAATCGGCCCGGAGTTCGAGCAGAAATCATGAAAACCGCCCGCACCCCGGTCCTGGACATCGCCTACGAAGAAAGCGGCCCGCCGAACGGCCGTCCGGTCGTGCTGATGCACGGTTTCCCAGACGACATCCATGCCTATGACGGCGTCGCGCCGCCGCTGGCGGATGCCGGGTATCGCGTCATCGTCCCCTATCTCCGGGGCTATGGATCGACCCGGTTTCTCGATCCGGCGACGCCGCGCTCGGGTCAGCAGGCAGCGCTCGGCCACGATCTCCTCGACCTGATTGACGCGCTCGACCTCAAAAGCCCGATCTTGGCCGGTTACGATTGGGGTGGCAGGGCGGCTTGCATCGTCGCGGCGCTGTGGCCAGAGCGCGTAAGTGGGCTCGTGTCGATCAACGGCTACAACATTCAGGACATCGCCAATTCGGGGCGTCCGCAAGCGCCAGCGGCCGAATACCGTCATTGGTACCAATTCTATTTCCACATGGAGCGCGGCCGTGCCGGGCTCGCGGCTAATCGAGGACCGCTGTGTCGCCTTCTGTGGGAACTGTGGTCGCCAAACTATCGCTTCACCGATGCTGACTACGCGCTGACCGCCGCGTCTTTCGACAACCCCGATTTCGTCGATGTCGTCATCCAGTCGTATAGGCACCGCTACGGTAATGCGCCGGGCGGCCCGGCCTATGACGCCAGCGAGGCGAAGCTGGCGGCGCAGCCGCCAATCAGCGTGCCGACGATCGTCCTGCATGGTGAGGCCGATGGGGTCGGTCCTCCCGCTGGCTCAGAAGGCGCTGCGCGGCATTTTACCGGCTCCTACGAGCGTCGGGTGATCCCGGTCGCCGGCCATTTCCTGCCGCGCGAGGCACCTGAAGCGGTCGTCGCGGCTATCAAAGAGTTGGGCGGCGGGTAGCGCATGATAGACTCGTTGTCGTGACCATCCTACCGATCAGGCTGACGAACGACGAGACGGTCGTCCCGCTGTCGCGGATCGCGGTGATCGACCTGGAAGCCAGTAGTTTGGGAAGCAACACTTTCCCGACCGAAATCGGTTGGGCGATCCTCCACGATGACGGCACGGTCACGTCGGGGGCCTGCCTAATCCGCCCGACCGCGAGATGGACCATGTACAGCAACGCCTGGAGCCCCGCCAGCGAGCGCATGACCGGCATCAGCCAGGAGATGCTCGACAGGGACGGACTGCCGCCCAGGGAGGCCGTGGAGCGGTTTCTCGAAGGGGTCGGCGACCGAGACCTGTACAGCGACGAGGTCGATTTTGACCGGCATTGGCTAACGATGTTGTTCGACGCCGCTGGAGTTTCCCTCGGAGAAACGACACTCGGCGACCTGAACCAATTTATGCAGCGTGCGGGGTTGACGCCGAAATTCGACGAGCCGCCACGTCACCGGGCAGAAGCGGACGCCCGGAGACTCGCGTTAGCCCTGTGCAGGCGTTGACGGGGCAGCGGCCCGCGCCCGCACCCAAAGCTGACTGCGACGGTGACAGGGGGCGATCACCCCATAAGCAACGCCCAGCCACCCCCATATATGACCCCGAACAGCACGCAGCCGGTGATTAACGCGCCCCGGATGGCGACCTCCGGCCGCAGGATCGGGGAAATCGCGCCCCAAAGACCGGACGCCACGAACTGACAGAGACAAAACAAGCCAAACGCCAGCCCGAACTGGGGCATGAAGGGGATCAGCAGATGCCCGTTCGGGTCGATGTTGGCCCCCGGTCTGGGGTAGTCCAGCACGGATGCGATGAAGAAAATCACGCAGACCGCCGTCAGCGTCCCGCCGATCCAAGTGTTTATTACGGCGCGCAGTCGGGTCCGACCGGCGGTCGGCAAGACGAGTTGGGCAGCAAAAATCGGCCACGCGGTGAATGGCAGGAGGACGAGCATGATCGCGGCGTATGAGACGAGACCCCAAAGACGGAGCCCGTCCGGGGAGATCATCGTGCCGGCGACGAGGAGAGTGCCGCCGAAGACGAGCGTGACGCCGAACATTGCGGCGTCACCAGCGCGTGAGGTCGACCTTGTGGACCCCGAAAAGGATGCTGTCTCGACCGTATTGCGACTCGACCATTTGTCGGGCGTTGATTTGCGAGTTCGCTTGGACGCGGACCTCCTGCTGGTTTCCATTCGGGAGGCGGATGGTGGCCTTCCAGGTCGTCGCTGACATACTTTTTCCTATCGATGTTGCAGGGATCGCCCTCGCGATGCCGCCGCCACGGTTTGCGCCGACGCCGGCATCAACAGGCAGATGCAATCATAACAGGTTATTGTATAATCTGATATTGGATTTTCTGATTTTAACCACCTTGGCCGAGGCACTCTATGCGAGCCGCCGCGAAGTGGGTGCAGCCCGAGCAATACCGAATTGTCGGCGCGGCTTTGGCGGCTGCCCGGCTCCGGGCGAGCATGACCCAGGTCGAGTTGGCGGCGCTGCTCGGGAAGCCGCAATCGGTTGTGTCTGGGTATGAAAACGGACGGCGGCGCGTTGATGTCGTGGAGTTTCTAACGATTGTTCGGGCGCTTGGAGACGATCCGGTCGAAATCTTTGCCGAGATCGTGAGGTCGTTACCCAGGTAGGGCTTAGGTGTTCGGTGCAGCACCAATTGTAGGGAACCCTGACCCGACCCGCTTGTGGTCCAACAGCGGCCGGTTTCGGCGTAGATTCGCACAACCCGCGCGACATGCTTCACAGCCGACATCCCGCTTGGCAGGATAACCGACCAAATTATCTTTCCGCGACCGACACATGGGAGAAAATGGCTCGCGCCCCGAACACAACCCGATCGCGTTTCTGTTAGTGATGCGCTAAGCTGAGCCAGTAGGCGGGGGGCTATGGCGAACAAGCACATCCTTTTGATCGAGCCGGATTACAAGAACAAGTATCCGCCGCTTGGCTTGATGAAGATCGCCCAATACCACGGACCAACCGGCCGGGGGGACAAGGTTACCTTCATAAAGGGTCAATACAGGTCCCTCCAAGACACGCCATGGGATCGCATTTACATCACGACTTTATTTTCGTTCGAATACCGGAAGATTTCGGAAGCTATCGACTACGCAATCGAACTGGCACAAGGGCAGACGCAGCGCATTTTCGTCGGTGGCATCGCTGCCTCCCTGATGCACGAGCGCTTCCTGAACGAGCCACGGTGGCGGGGAATTCGGTTCATCAAGGGGCTGCTCGACCGGGCACCGGCGGTAGCCCTCCAGCTTGACGAATTCGACGGCGACTTCTACGCCGATGACCTCTCGGGGACCCCCATTGAGGACCTTGTTCCCGATTACAGCATCCTCGAACAGATCTCCTACCGATACCCCGTCCGAGACGCGTATTTCGCCTATGCCTCAAGAGGCTGCATTCGGAAATGCCACTTCTGCGGCGTGCCAAAATTGGAGGGCGCTCAGCGTGATGCGACTCCTTTGACCGAATTGGTCCTCCGCGTGGATAAGCTTTATGGCCCGAAACGCGACATGATCCTGATGGACAACAACGTGGTCGCGTCGCCGCGTTTCAAGGAGATCATCGCCGAAATTCGGGATCTTGGCTTTTTGCCCGGGGAAAAGTTGAAGCGCCCGAATGAACGGGTCGCATCTCAGCGGCGTGTGGATTTCAATCAGGGTGTAGATGCGAGAATTCTGTGCAAGGACAAGATGTATTTGCGGGAGCTTTCTTCGATTTGTCTCAGTCCACTCCGTATTGCCTTTGATCATTGGGGGTTGCGAGAACCATACGAGAAGGCAATCCGGTTCTCTCATGAGTATTCGATGAATGATCTTTCGAACTACATGCTCTACAATTTTCGGGATAGCCCGGCCGATCTCTTTCAGCGAATGTTTCTGAATGTCCAGCTAAACGAGGAATTGGGTATTAGGATTTATTCATTCCCAATGCGTTACCAGCCCACGGATCTTCCCGATCGATCGCATATAGGATCGAGATGGAACAGGTATTTCCTTCGGTCGGTGCAGATTGTTTTGCAGGCGACTCACGGCGTTGTCTCCGGGGAACCTGAATTCTACAAGGCGGCTTTTGGGGAAACCCAGACCGAGTTCGAGCGGATACTGAGCCGGCCGCATCATATGATCTTCAATCGCCAGTGGTATGAGCGGCACGACGGCCGGCCGGAACTCGACGAGTTCCAGAGCTACTATTCGAGGCTGTCGGCATCGGAGAAGGAGGAATTGCTCGAATTCCTCTCAGGAAGGAACCCCGCCGAATACGTGAAGGATGTGGGGCTGCTGAGCCATCGCCTCCGGGACATCGCGCCGTTTTATTACCCGCTAACCAAGGCGCGGGAAGCCGAGATCGGGAGGCTCCAGAAGGCTCGCAACGATCCGAACCGGAAGATCAGGATCGGCCTGACCAGCGAGGAAATCGTCGAAGATGCTGGCCTGGAGGACGACGGTTATCCGGCCGCTCCGATCGCCAAAACCCCGGAAAAGCGAGTGGTGCTTCAATGATGACGGCGCGGCTTGCCCAGACAGAAGACGCCGGCCCCGTCGGCGTGCAACCCGATGCGGTGCGCGTCGGCAAAGACGTGATCGAGCTTGTTACGTCGGGTATGTATGTCTTCCCGGTGACCATTTACCGGGAATACGTCCAGAACGCCGTCGATTCGATCGATGCGGCCAGGGCATGCGGCCTCATCGGCAGCGCCGAGCGAGGGCGGGTCGCGATCGACATCGACCACTCCCACCGCACCCTCTCGATTCGCGACAACGGCTTTGGCCTACCATCGTCGGAAGCCGTGGACATCCTCCTTGCCATCGGCGGCTCCCCAAAGCGTGGAACCGGGGCCAGGGGTTTTCGCGGGGTAGGCCGTCTGTCGGGGCTGGCCTATTGTCGCGAGTTGGAATTCCGAACCAAGGCAGCCGGGGACACCCGTGTCGTCTCGGTGGTTTGGGATTGCCGGGTGCTCCGTGCCAAATTGGCCGACGCCAGCTTCAACGGCGATGTGCGGGAGGTCATCGCGGCTTCGGCGAGCGTCTGGTCTGGTAAGGCGAGCAATCCCGAAGATCACTTTTTCGAAGTCCGAATGTTAGATGTTGTTCGCCATCGACAGGACATGCTGCTGAACGAAAGATTGATCTCACAATATCTCGCACAGGTGGCACCGGTTGCGTTCTCCGACGATTTCTCCAGTGGGTCAGAAATCGAGCAAATGCTTGATCGGTTCGTGCCTCGCATGCCTGTCGATTTGACGATCTCAAATGAACCAATCCACCGCCCTTACCGGGATGAACTGAGAATTCCTGGCGGACCATATCGGCTACGGATCGATAAGCTTGAGTTTGTCGAATTCGCCGATGTCGACGGTGAGGTTGGCGCGGTCGGTTGGTTGGGCCATCACGATTATGTTCGCAGCATTCACCCGGGCTTAGGCGTCCGGGGACTGCGTGCCCGGATTGGCGATATCCAGATCGGTGAACCGAACCTACTGGATGATTGCTTCCGTGAAGCCCGTTTCAACGGCTGGAGCATTGGCGAGATCTACATCCGCGACCGCCGCATCGTCCCGAATGCGCGCCGCGATAATTTCGAACTGAACCACCACGCCTACAACCTGCTCACCCAGATTGGACCGGTCGCGGCTCAAATCGCCAAGCTGTGCCGCGTCGCGTCGGTCTCGCGGAATTCGTCGCTAATCATTGAGAACATCGTCAACCAGATTGACAGCCGCCTTACCTCGGCTACGAGTCAAATTCGCGATTGCCACTCAGGACATCCAGATTCGGGACGCTGATAAGGCCGCAGCGACAAAGGCTGGTATTCCGATTATTACAGAGGCGGATCTTACGTATTTCGACCGTCTCACGGACTTCCTGAAGGAGGCCGCGCGATATCAGTTCCTCGGGCGGTATCTGAGGGATGAGCGGGTTGAGGGCCTTCGAACCAAGGTGTCGGCCACGAGGGGCCGTATGGGCGGCCAGGTCTTCTACAACTTTCTGATCTCGCCACATGACCTCCTGAAGATCGCTTACATCAGCCACAAGGCCAAAACTTCTGAGAACGACCTTGAAACGTATCAGCGGCAGGTCAAGCCATCTCGGTTGAAGGCGATCGGTCGATATATCGATAACGACGGGAAATTCCCCACGAATATCGTGGTCAACTTGAAGGCGTCCAACCCGCTACAGTTCGATAGAAGCCAACAGAAAGACGATATCGAGGAAACGACAACCGGTTTCCTGCATCTACCGGGTCTTTACGGTTCTGCCTGGGTTATCGATGGGCAGCATCGTCTCTACGGATACGCCCATTCAAATCGCAAACCGGAAGACGACAAGTCGGTGGTTCCGGTTCTTGCGTATGAGAATCTTCCGATTCGAGAGGAAATCAAGCTATTCGTTGATATTAACACGGAACAGGTCAAAGTTCCCGCTATTTTAGTAAAAGAGATCGTTTCTAGTCTGGATATTGATGACCCCGATCCGAGGAAACGGCTTGACGCTATGGAAGCGAGGGTGGTTTTGCTGCTCGATGGGTGCGAACCAACGAAGGACCGCATCCTCACCGTCTCAGCGCAGCGGGATCATGAGAAATGTTTGACTTTGAATAATTTCTCGGATGGCATCTCCGATAATAGCTTGCTCGGCACCGCCCAACGAACGGCAAAAACAAAAGGCTACATAGTCGCGGGTCCGTTGTCCGATCAGTCCGACGACTCGAAGTTGACCATGCAGAAGGCGGTCGCAGCCTTATCGAAATATCTTGACCTATTTGCAAGCAAGTTGAAGGAACACTGGAACCTCGGCGATGCCAAAGGGGGCTATCTCTGCACGAACAATGGTATTAGAGCGCTTCTGAGGCTGTTTGGTAAGGTCATCTCATTCGTGGAGTTCTCTCAACATGTCCGGTTCGCCACCCTCGACGCGAACGAAATTGTCGAGCGAGTAGAGCCGTATGTGCGGCATGTCGTAGACTATTTCGCAAATGCCAGCCCGGCGGACATAGATAACTTCCGCCGATCCGGGGTTGCCCGTGGCGGCGTCAATGACATGGGTTTCCGGATGATGTCCTTCATCAATGCTCACGACGACTCATTCACGACGCCAGAGCTTACTAAATGGATGAGCGAGCAAGATCTTGAGGGCACCAGAGAGGCCGAGGGGATGATTTCGGATATCGAGCAGCTAATCTACGATGACGTGATCAAAGCGCTACAAGGAAAGTATGGAGCCGATGAAGCTACATGGTGGAAGGAAGGAGTTCCTGCCGATGTTCGAAACATTTGCGATAAGCAATGGAATGAGAGTGATGACGCAAGTAAGAAGCGTTACCAATACCTTTATCTCGTAAATTTGTCGGATATCGTTGTTTATCGAGATAATTGGGACATCTTCAAAGACTATTATAGTTTTTTGGAAAAGGGAAAGAAGAAATCTGATCTTGTGGCCTGGATCCACAAGATCAATAAGTGTCGGCAGACGACACATCACCGCCCAAAGGGCACGCTATCCCCAAAGGATGTCGATTACGTCAGACAGGTGCACCGGCTTGTTCAAACGCATATTGCCGGCAAGGAGAAGACCATGCCGAACAAGGTGTATCTGGGGGACCTCGCACAGCGGGCGATCCTTGAGGATGTCGCCAAATACCGATTGCCGCTCGGAACCGTCCAGGGACTTCGAATGTGACCACGCGGGACCCGAACGGCCCTCCATGCCCCCCGGCTGGGGCTTCGCCGGAAATGGCGACTCCGCCGCCAGCCGGCACGCGTAGGCTGAAGGACCTGACCGACGAGGAAAGGGATCTAATCCGGCAGGGCGAGCGGACGGTCGATAATCTGAAGCGGCTGTTCGCATTCGTATTCTCGCTGAGCTTCGCCAGCATCGGCGCTGCGGCAGCCACAAAGCTCCTGCCGATCCTTACTGGTTCTCCTCCGCCGCCGGTGGGCGCTTGGGTGCTCAACGCTGAGATGCTTCTGGTGTTCGTGGTGACGGCCGGTGTGTTTTTCCACCAGAGCGCCAAGTTTCTCGATAACCGCTACGCTCGCCATCCGTTGAGTGAAGCCAATTGGTTAGGCTTCGCAATGGACTACTTCACCCAAGTCGGCACTGCGGCACCCTTCTTCTTCATGGCATATGCGTTCTCGCCGTTGGTCACCCAGAAGATAGGCTATATCGGGTTTTTCGGTTTCTATGTCCTTTTGTTGAGCTTCGGCCTTCTGTTGCTCCTACTTCAGACGCTACGTCATTCCAAACGAATACGAGCCTTCATGGCGGAGGTATTGGCAGAAGAAGAATTAGCTCGGGAGGGGGTCTTACGCACCTATTGGTTGGTCATGAACAGCTTCATGCTGCTCGTGATTCTCATAATCTTTCAAGCATTTGTCTGGTCCGGTATATCTTGCCCCACATCCCCATCAGCCAACGAACGACTCCCAGCCTTCTTATTCATATTTGGCTTACTCGCAATGGTGCGGGATTTCCTGGATTATAGGTGGGCATGGCCGTTCTTATATCCGATCAAGCCTGATACGGCAGCTAAGCTCGTTAATATTTGGCCTCTCACGAGTATTGGTAATGCACGGCAACGTGGGCGTTGGATAGTAGTGGGATGCGTATTTGTAGCTTGTTCGTTTGGTCTCCTGACAGGGACGTTGAAGTTCTGGGATTTCACACATTGGGCGACGGTCTGTAAAATAATACATAGCCTGCCAGCATAGCAGGGCACGCGGACCGTCAGGTAGGTGCGAGATCGCACAGCAGCCTCCGTAGGCGGCGAGGACGGCATCACGGAACGATGTCTGATGCAGCCGGGCTTTGACCTCGCGAAGCGCGTACCGTCGCTCGGGAGCAGCCGGCAGGGCTGCTTCGGCCGACGCGCCTACGATTGCCCCGAAGGCAAGCTGGACGCGTAGGCGCTCGGGATGCCAGCCCACGATGAAGGTCGGGATGATCGGCTGAGACCGGCCGGGGGAGGTCCCGAGCAAATAGATGACCGGGACCCGTTCCTGCATCGCCTCGCGCAGCCAGCGGTTATCAGGCGAGTTCGGGTCGGTGCCCATGAATGCGTATTCGACAACATCATCGCCCGCGTAGATCTGCCGATGAGCATCCTTCTGATCGTCATACCAGATGCGCCCGCCCTGCCTGGGGAACACGGTTCGGATGGACAACAGGTGAACCATCTGCCGGGGCTTGAAGATGCCGCGCTGTGGGTTCACCAGGGGTATGCGCTCGCCGTCGAACTCGAAGCCAGCCGCGAGATCCGCAGAGTCGAGAACGCCGCCCCCGAGACTGGCGAGCCGGTTCACGTGATCGAATGCCGCCTGTCGGAGTTGAACGTCCCGGTCAGCGACGTGGGTCGAGCGGGGCATGGCGACTGGTGATTTTCATCGTGCAAACCATCTCTATCCGGTGAGGTACGTCAATGCAGATCGTCGCTGTTCGCCCAAAGGATGCTTATTGCTGGGCTCACCGATTTTGACGACTCGGTTGAACCGACCAGAAATTTAACCGCTTTGGGTTAGAGTGATTGGATCGTCTGACTGAAATTCGCCGGAAGCGACGCGCGGGAATCGTCGACCGTCGAGCGCAGGGAATTTTTGAAATGCGCCAATTGACGCTACCTTTATTTCTCATTGCGACGCTGGCCGGCTGTGGGACCGCGATGGCTTTCAACTGCGAGGGCATCACCTTACCGTCGAACGTCGTCATATGCAGCGATCCGGACCTGACGAGGCTCGCGGACGAACGACAGCAAATTTACAACGAAACCCGCTCGCGGTTGACCCCTGAGCAACAGGCAGCGCTTTGGGAGGATCAAAAGGCTTGGGTTCGATCCTATGCCACGGCTTGTGGTATTCCGCCCGACCAGCCACCAGCTATCCCGGCTCCGCCATCGGTGCTCGAATGCTTCAAACGCTCCGCTGAGTCGCGGGCGGATTATCTTCGCGCGTACGGTCTCTCCGGTGGTGCAGCGAGCACTTCTCCTGGTCAGCGGTCAACAACACCGAGTCAGGTTCAGGCATCAGATATCAGTGAGGTAGCTCTTGTACCAAAGGGTCAGGTGTTCGAGATACCCGTTCAGATCAACGGCGCTATAACGCTCCCTTTCATTATCGACAGCGGGGCTTCAGACGTCCAGATAACGCTCGACGTATTCAGCACCTTGGTTCGTGCGAAAACGATCGTCGAGGATGACATTATCGGCGAACAAACTTACGTCCTCGCTGACGGTACGAAGCAGAAAAACCCAAGATTTCTGCTTCGGGAACTCAAAGTAGGTAATCGTGTTATACGAAACGTCGCCGCGAGTGTCGGCTCACCGTCTGGCGATTTGTTGCTCGGGCAGAGCTTTCTCTCCCATTTCGATTCATGGTCGCTTGATAATAGGCGACACGTTCTTGCTCTAGTAGGAAGTCCCACCGGGACGGCCAACCAAAGTGCGCCGGAAGCCAGCACCACGGCTCAGACGCGTCCAATGGCGAGCATCGCAGTACCCGCGCCGCGAAATCCACAACCTTCAGCACAAAGTGCCGTGGTTTGCGGAAGACCTGTCGAATACGCCATAGATCAAAGCGGCATCAGCACCGGACTCCTCGGTGTTTGGACAGGAAATTGGAACAATGCCAGTCGGTTGTGCGGCGCGATTATAGTTCAAAGCATCGATTCAGCAGGAGCCGCAGATGTCATATACGTCTACGGGTCGAACAGGTCTGGAAGCGGCCTTGCTTGGAAACAACAGCGGCGTTCAGGAATTTTGCGTAATGGCGTACTTTCATTTCAGGATGATCAAGGCAGTGCGTTCAAGTTTTCTTCCGCTGGACTAGACTCGCTTGATGCGAGTTTTGTGAGCGGGTCGGGCCATTTGATAGGCACGTTTCAAAAATCGCACTGAACCCGATACGGGCGTCAACCGCTATTGATTGGAACGAACCTTTTTTAATTCGACCTCAAGCCGCGCGGTCAGGAGGTCGTAGCCGTGCTTACTCAGGTGCACCCCATCGGGTGAGATTGCTCGCGTCAACTGCCCGGTAGGATCGAGTAGCGCGTCGCCAACATCGGCATAGAAAACGTGCTTTCGATCGTCACACGTTTGGATCAGGCGGTTGACCTCGCTGACTTGGTGGCGGCGTGCGGAGCCAGGGGACTCGCTTCGCGGTAACACTCCCAGAAGCAGAATCCGGGTGGTGGGCAGCCGCGAGCGCAGCACGGTCAAAATCTCTCGAACACCCTCCGCAATGATGTCTGCCGATCGGTCACGACCGATATCGTTTGTACCGATCAGGAGCACCACGACTTCCGGTTGCTGCCGGTCGAGGTTACCGTGCTCTATTCGCCAAAAGAGGTGTTCTGTGCGGTCGCCGTTGACGCCAGCGTTCAAAGACCCGAGCGGTGCTAAATAACGCTCCCACGCCGAGCGGTCCCATTTCTGGGTCAGCGAGTCGCCAAGAAAGACGAACATATGCGATCCAGCATTAGCCTCGCGGTTTATTAGCTGGAAGCGCTCGATGGCTTCTGGTTCGGTTTGCGCCGCCGGTTTTGGGATACTCGACTGCGTGAACGGTCGGCATCTCAATCGGACGGATGTATCGACATTTTCTCCTATAGCCTTTCCGGGAGCAAGGTTAATAGCAAGAATGACGAGGATCACAAGACGGTGAAGCATCTCGTCGAGCTTTCTTGAATCTAAAGCGTCCAGGTCGAACCGGTCACGTCAGTTCTTACAAAGATTTCCGGCAGCGAGCCCCATAAAGGCCATCCAATCACCTCCATCTTTGTTACTTTGAGGTTTTCCCTGAGTCGTACCATCAATGAATTCTATCATGCGGAGACGTGCCACCTCCACGGTCATTTCTGGCAGACACACGGTCGCGCTCTTTTCGTGCATAGACCGCTGTACGTTCAGCGCGTAAATCAAACCTTGAATATACATATTACATTTTTCCCTGGGTATCCGATCATTTTGAGAGCACATCGAATAAAGAACCATGGTCGAAAAGGGGCCGACATAGTCCTTGATCTTGTCGTCCGCATCAACGACCGAGGTCAATCCCACAAGAAGGAAAACCGCGATGAGTAACTTCATCTTGTCTCTCTTTCGCACTATGATACAAGCGTCCAGTTGCTCTCGTCCATTGTAGCTTCCGGACAACGGCATTGATGCTGGCTAGGCCGACATCAGGGGTGATCGAGTATTAACGGCTGAGCACGGTCCGCGCCACGTTTGGTTTTCGATCGCCCGGTAGGAAGGATGCTATGGCCACCGAAATCCAACGCCAAGGACCGATCTGTTCGAGGTCACATCTGGAGGAACCGGTTGATGCGGCGGTTTGACGGTGCCCAACGCATTGATCCGCCAAGGTTGGTACTGCTCCCGGCGCGGCCGTCCAGAACGTGCTGCAACAGGCCGAAGCGCTGTCGGCTGAATGGGCAGCGTGATTTCGGGCTAAGCATCAGGCGACCCAGCCCTCGATCCAGGTCGGGATCGAGAAATCGTACCGACCGTCATGGTCGGCACCGTCGAAAAGGCGCTGGCACCAGAGGGAAGCATCCGGAGGGTCCGCCGACCGTAAATACGTGGTCGACGGAGCCACCGAGTATGTTTATCGAGCATGTGATTGTAGAGGCGCAGAATTATGAGGGGATGTTCGCCGACATCCTCAAGACTAGCCCGAATCCGCAACTTCGCCGGCAGATCGTCGATAACATCGATTGGGCTCGTCGGACACTCCGGAAGAATGACCGAATCGTCTGGTTTCTCCGGTGGGTGAAGCTCTGGCTGTCGTCGGCTGGTGCAGCATCCGGGACCAACACCTCACCGCCGGGTACATTGCAGGTTGGCGCTCCGGGTTCCCGCAGCGCGGTGACACCCTCCGGGGGTCCCATACCGATCCAGCAATACAACCGCCGCTTTGCGACCGCGCATGGGGCGGGCGATGTCATGCCGTCGCCAGCACTGAAGCAGCGGCTTGAGCACTTCCTGAGCCTGCCGGTCCCGGAAATCCAGAACCAAGTTTTCAAAACTGAGAGTCCACGTCAACTGTTCGACACGTTCACGAAGTACGAAGCGACGTGGCGGCAGCAGATGGAGGAGGAACAATCCCTCATCACCCCGGAGGACGAGGACGAAATCCTGATCGAGTTCCCTGATGGGTATGCGTGGTGGCTGCTGCCGCGAGGAGGGTGCCCGGTAGAGGCCGAGGCGATGGGCCATTGTGGAAACGTGCCATCCGAGCGGCCGGGAGACCGGATTCTGAGCTTGCGCCGCAAAGTCAATCGGGGAGACATCGTCAGATGGTATCCGGTTGCGACCTTCATCCTCGATGCTGACGGCCAGCTTGGCGAAATGAAGGGGCGAGGCAACGACAAGCCACAGCCGAAATACCACCCCTACGTCGTCGCGCTCCTCCGCCATCACGTCATCAGGGGTATCAAGGGTGGCGGTTATATGCCCGAGAACAATTTCTCGATGTCCGATCTGGAACCGGAGACCCGTGAGGAATTGATCGCGCAAAAGCCTGACCTCAAGGGGCTTTTAGGTTATTACGAAGAGGAAGGAATGACCGAACGGGTTCTCGACATGCTCGGGGATCAATTGGCGGCGCGCGATCTTCCTGAGTACGATACCTATGATCCTGTGAAGAGAGAGTTTGTTCTCTCGACGTACCGCGACCTCGAACAATTCGTCAGCGCGAACAATGATGAGGTCCTGGCGCAACTCCTCGAACTGCATGAGCGAGCGCTCGATTCCCACTCCGACATGCTTTCCGCGAAGGCCGATTTGAACGACGAAATCCTCCGCCGCTACCTCGAAACGCTGCCGGCGGGGGCATTCGCCGACATCGGCAAGTCGGTCGGAATCGACCCGACGATCTCAAATGCCAAGCAGCTTGTCGCGCGCCACCTGGAGTTCTATGGCGGGCCGATGTTCGATAGAATTGAACACGCATTCGCCACCGCTTCGGGTCACGAAGCGATTGTCAGAGCGCTCGACGAGCGGATCGCTCAATACGTGAACGAGGGCTGGTCGTTCGAGTGCTCCTTCGTCAGGGCTGCATTCGTCAACCCAACCAATCCGGTGGGATTGGCGATCGAGATACGGATATCGGAGTGGGACCTCGTCTATATCGTGGCGGCGGAAGACGACGGCGATGACGAGCATGCCTATGACGCCCAAACCGTTTCCCACAACCGCTCATGGGACGATGTCGGCTGGGATAATACATTTGAGCATCGCCGCGAGAACGGGCTCATAAGGCGGAAATCTGGTGGCGGGTCGTGGGACTACATCGACGCTGAGTTCGCCGACCCAGAGCACCTGAAATTCGATACCGACGACCTGATCGACGCAGCGGTCGAGGTCTATCTGAACCCAAGGAAGTCGTCGCCGACCATACGTGATTTCCGGCAGTTCGAGCTAACGCTGGAAGCTCTGCGCCGCCGGGCCGGGATAGGGGCGGCACTTCGCCGGGTACCGGCAATCGCGCTGCGGCGAACTGATGGCTGCTCTGGTGCCCAGCCCTGCACCGGCCCGTAACCGCCGCCAACATCTTCCCGATAAGGCTCCCCGGAAGGATCTTCGGCGCGACCGCCGGACGGATGGGACCCGTGCAGGATTGAGCCACCCCATGCCGGGGGCAGCCGGGACGGCACCGGAAGATTCCCGAGCCTACGCACGCCGGGTATCGTTCCATCAAATTGGCTGCTGCGGTTTGAGGGTACCCGTTTGGCTAAGCAGGGATTGAGGACCGATGTGCCTGCATCAAAGGACATTCGAGCGCTCATTGCTGAAGAGCAACGGCGACGACGCCGGAACGCGATTGCTCTGGCCGAAGCCGCACGAAGTGGTGACACCGAGACGTTCTTCCTGTTGGCCTATCGGGGACCGCTATTCGATCACGTCGTCGGCCATAGCGAGCACGCTCGGCGGGATTTCGAGACCCAGCGCCTTCGCGGCCTTGAGGTTGATGTCGAGCCGGTACCTCGTTGGCTGCTGGATCGGCAGATCGGCAGGTTTCTCACCGCGTAGAACGTGGTCGACGTAGGAAGCTAGCCGCAGCCACAGGTCAGCAAATTCGACACCGTAGGAGACCAAGCCACCCTGTACCACATACCCGCGACTCGAGTAGATCGCCGGAACGTTATGGCGGGCCGCAAGGGCGGTTACCTGGTCGCGCAGCGCGCTTATCGTAAGGTCCGGCGGAATCAAAAAGCCGCCATTCGGTTGTTCCGCCAAACTTCGGACGACGCGTTCAATATCGGCAATCCCATGAACCGGAAAATCGATCGGCTGAACGGCAAGCTGCCTCGCCACCGCTTCAAACGAACGCGAATAGATTGCGCCGACGGGATTATCGGGATTGTAGACGATGCCCGCGCGGGAGATGCCCGGAGCCATCCGCTTTAAGATCTCCAACATTTTCCCAATGACCGAGAACTCGATAATCGAAACTCCCGTGATGTTACCTCCCGGTCGTGCGAGGCTTTCAACAAAGCCTGACCCGACATGATCGCTGGCCAGAGCTACGATCGGTATAGAGCCGGTCAGTTGTTTCAAGACGGGGACGACCCGATCCCCGGTGGAAACAATAACGTCCGGTTTCAACTCCACGAGGTTCGTCGCGGCGGCGCGCACACGATCCATGTTATCGGTGGTCCAACGCTCGTCGAAATGAAGGTTGCTGCCCTCGGACCATCCCAGTCTTGTCAATTCCTCCCGGAACACACGAATGTTGGCTTGCATCTGCGGATCGCTCTCCGGGAAGGGGAGTAGAATTCCTACGAGCCGCATCGGGCCACCCTGCTGCGCCCGCGTCGCGAGCGGCCACGCTGACGCGGTGCCGAACCCCGCGATGAACTCCCGCCGCCTCATCAGTCCGCCCTCAAGCCGCTATTACGGACACGATATCGGGGGGAAGGGTGCATGGAAACACCGATCACCTAATCACTGGAGCGCAAGAGGCGGCTCGCAAGGGGACTCGGGATTGAAGATGAACGACCTATTTGCGATTCCTGGGCCGCAAGAGGGGCGTCCGGCACCGCTTCCGGGAGGTCGACGCCACAGCCGGTGATTGGGGTTCACTGATCCCTGAGTGTCCAGATACGGACGGCCCCGGCCCGGCCCCGCAACTCCTGCTCTCCGCGATCTTGCAAGCGCCCGAGGAGCGACGACACCTCTACTTCGCACGGCGTTGTCCGAGCCGCGTTAGCCAGGGCGTCGCCGACAACGAGGGGCGTTTCGAGAGTGCGGGTCAAGCCCTGCAATCGGCTTGCCGTGTTCACGGTGTCGCCAATTACGGTGAACGACATGCTGTGCTCGCTGCCGACATCGCCGAGCACCGCCGGCCCGTAGTTGAGCCCGATTCCGATACCGAGCGGGGGCTCACCCTGTGTTTCGCGCTGGTGGTTCCAGCGGGCAAGCGCCGCGAGCATCATGTCGGCGCAACGGAGCGCGCTGGCGGCATCGTTGCCGCTGGCGGTCGGTACGCCGAAGACCGCGAAGATCGCGTCGCCAATGTATTTTTCGACCGTGCCACCGCAGGTAAATATCTGTGCCGTCATCCGCTCGTGGAAGTCGCGGAGCATCGTCATCACTGCTTCGGGTTCCATCGCCTCGGCCATGCGGGTGAAGCCGACGATGTCAACGAACAGCACCGCGACCGTCTGTCGCCGAAAGGCTCCCAATGGCTCATCCTGAGCAGCCAGGATCTCGACGATGTTCGGCGAGAAGTACCTGGACAAATTGCTGCGTGCTCGCTCGGCCGCAGCCCGCAGACCGTCCATCTCGCGCAGCTTCGCAATATCGGCGAGCGTCTTTCGGATGGTGACTTCGAGGTCGCTGAAATCGACCGGCTTGGTGACGAAGTCGAAGGCACCTCGGTTCATCGCGGTGCGCAGGTTTGTCATGTCGCCATAGGCCGACACGATGATCGCCTTGACCGCCAACTGCCGGTCATGCACGTGCGAGAGCAGGGTCAGCCCGTCCATGACGGGCATGTTGATATCGAGCAGCATCAACTCGATGTCGGGATCGGCTTCGAGCATCGTCAGCGCTTCCTCGCCGTGATGGGCAAAGGAGAAGCTGAACTCCTGGTCGCGGATTTGGCGGCGGAATCGCTGCGTGATCAGCGCCTCGAAGTCTGGTTCGTCGTCGACCGCCAGGATTTTTGCGGTGCTCATCAGTCGGCAGAGGCGGCGGGCAACCGCTGAAGCTGCGCCTTCAACTGATCGAAATCGACTGGCTTGGTAATGAACTCGAAGGCACCGAGTTCGCTGGCTCTGCGTCGGCGCTCGTCATCGCCGTAAGCGGTCACCATCATCACCGGTAGATCGGGTAGCCGCTGCTTGATCTCCCGCAGCAGTTCGAGCCCGTCCATGCCCGGCATGTTGATGTCCGAGAGGATGACAATCAGCGAAGGTTCGATCCCATCGGTCAATTTCTCCAATGCCGCCTCGCCCGATCCGGCGAAATGCATGACATAGGTACCCTCGCGGCTCTCCCGGCGGAAGCGCTGGCGGAACGGTTCGGCGACATCTGGTTCGTCGTCGACGACGAGGATGCTTGCGCGAGCCGCAGACTGCCCTCCGGGCAAGCTCACGCCCATGACGCCGCCCCTGCCACGGAAGCCCGAGGCGTGCGAGGCAGACGAACGATGAATTCGGTGAAAACACCGGGTTCGCTCTCGACCGTGATCGTGCCGCCATGCTGCTGGGTCACGATGTCGTAGCTGATCGACAGGCCGAGTCCGGTGCCCTCGCCGGTCGGCTTCGTGGTGAAGAACGGCTGGAATAGCTTGTCCCTGATCTCTGGCGGAATGCCCGTGCCGTTGTCGCGCACCTTGACCTCTACAGCGTCGCCGAGATCGCGGGTCGACACCGTGAGAGTCGGGCGGAATGAAGCATCGCCATTACTGTGTGCCCGTTTATTCGCGGCGTAGAAGCCATTGCCAAACAGGTTCAGGAAAACGCGGGTGATCTCCTGCGGGGCCACCTCCATCGGTCGCAGAGCCCGGTCAAAATCACGCTCCATTGTGATGTTGAAAGTCTGGTCCTGCGCGCGTGCACCATGGTAGGCGAGGTTTAGCGCCTCCTCGACCAAACCGTTGAGGTCTACCTCCCGGCGCTCGCCGCTAACGCCCCGCGAGTGCTCCAGCATGCTCTTGACGATGTTGTCGGCGCGCTTGCCATGCTCGCCGATTTTTTCGAGGTTGCCGGTCAACATCACAATCGTCTCGTCTATCTCGGCGCGTTTGTCGTCATCAAGTGCAGCCCATGCGGGCGCTGCGCTCTCCTGCAACTCCTTCAGTAGCTCGCCCGAAAGGTCGGCGAAATTGTTGACGAAATTCAGCGGGTTTTTGATCTCGTGGGCGATCCCGGCGGTTAGCTGGCCCAACGACGCCATCTTCTCGGCCTGGATCAGATTGGCCTGCGCCGCTCTAAGGTCGCGAAGGGTGGCTTCGGCAGCATCCCGAGCCGCGCGGATTTCGTCGAGCAACCGCGCATTCTCCATCGCGATCACCGCCTGGGCGGCGAAATTTTCGAGCAGCGCGATCTGATTGTCGGTGAAGGGTCGGACTACTTCGCGGAAGATGTTAAAGGCACCGATCAGTTCGCCTTCTTTAAGCATCGGCACGACGAGATTTGTGCGAACGCTCCGCAGCCATGGGTTCCGGGGGAACACTTCCGCGTAGGCCGGCTCTAACGAAGTGTCGGCTAATTGCACGGTCTGCTTGGTTCGCTCAAGGCGACCGAGTGCGGTCCCAGAGGGCGGATGCCCGATCTGCGAGAGAGCCTCCGCCATTTCCATCGGAAATCCGACCGTCGCGACCCCCCGAAAACCGTGGTCATTTTCATAGGTTCCCAGAAGCCCGTATTCGGCCTCGCATAGCCGCGTCGCCTTTTCGAGCATCGCATCAAATACGGGGGCGAGATCGCCGGGCGACGAATTGATGACCTGGAGGACCTCGGCAGTCGCGGTCTGCTGCTCCAGCGCCTCACGGGTCTCGGTGATCAACCGCGCGTTTTCTATTGCAATCACCGCCTGATCGGCGAAGGTGCTGACGAGTTCGATCTGCCGCTCGGTGAACGGCTCGACATAGGTGCGGGAGAGTTGCATCACGCCGATCGGGTCGCCCTCGCGCAACAGCGGCACACCGAGAACCGTCCGTATGTGCCCGACCGTCGCCGCCCCAGCCAGTTTGTAATCCGGGTCAGCCGTGATGTCGGCGATTTGGATGACCTGACGTTCGAGGAGTGTCCGCCCGGTGACGCTTTCACGGCCCGGTCTGAAGGTGAGGGTTCGCACGAGCGCATTCCACTCGGGCGTTAGATCGAAATTCGCCACCACTCGATAGACTTCGCCGTCGCGGGATGCGATGCTGCCGTTATCAGCCCCGCACAGCCGCGCCGCCGTCTCGACGAGGGTATCCAGCACCGGCTGGAGATCGAATGTCGAGCGGCTGATGACCTTGAGCACGTCGCTGGTCGCGGTCTGGTATTCCAGCGACTCCTGGAGGTCGCCGGTGCGGTTGCGCAATTCCCCAAGTAGCCGGGCGTTTTCCATCGCGATCACCGCTTGGGCGGCGAAGTTCTGGAGCAATGCGATCTGCTTTTCGGTAAAGGGGCGGACTTCCTGACGGTAGGCGACAATCGCCCCAAGTAATTTCCCTTCCCTGCGCAGAGCCACCAGCATATTCGTACGGGCACCGGCAAGCTCCACCAGGGCACGTGCCTGCGGCGTCTTCCCGTACGAGGCCTCCGCCGCAACATCCTCGTAATGCAAGAAGTCCGCGCCGGCGGCGAGCCGCGAGAGCCCCGTCTGTCCGCCCGGCAGAGGGGTAATCGCTCTTCCGGACAAATATTCGACATAGGCCGGCGGCACTCCACGGAGCGCGACAGCGCGGAAGGCCTCGCCGTCATAGGTATACAAGATACTGAAGTCGAACTGGCACAGCCGCGTCGCCTTGTCGAGCATCGCGTCGAACACCGGGGCGAGATCGCCGGGCGATGAATTGATGACCTGTAAAACCTCGGCGGTCGCGGTCTGCTGGTCGAGGGCCTCGCGCGTCTCGGTGATGAGGCGCGCATTCTCCATCGCGATCACCGCCTGTGCGGCGAAATTCTCCAGAAGCGCGATCTGCTTGTCGCTGAACGGGCGGACCTGCTGGCGGTAGACAGTCATCGCACCAATTAATTTGTCTTCTTTTCGCAGGGCTATGGTGATCACGCTACGTCCACCGCTGAGTTCGACCAGCGCCTTCACTTGGGGATCGCCGGCACGGTAAGCCTCGGTTTCCCTCACATCTGCGATGTAAAGGAGATGCTCTCCCCTCGCAATTCTTCCCAGAAAGCCATCGCCATGCGGCTGAGGCCGGACGGCACCACGTTGCTCGAACCACCGCACAAACTCAGGCTCCCCATAAGCCGTTGCGGGGTGGAAGTATTCGCCGTCATACCGCCATAGATGTCCGTGGCTCGCCTCGCACAGCCGAACCGCCTTTTCCAGCATTGCGTTGAAGACAGGCCCGAGGTCACCGGGAGAGGAATTGATGACCTGCAAGACCTCGGCGGTTGCAGTCTGCTGGTCGAGCGCCTCGCGGGTCTCCGTGATGAGCCGCGCGTTTTCCACGGCGATGACCGCCTGATCGGCAAACGTGCGGACGAGTTCGATCTGCCTCTCGGTAAAGGGCTGCACCAGCCCTCGCCAGAGAACAATCACGCCGACTACGACCCCCTCTCGCAACAGGGGCACGCCGAGCGAGGTCCGAATTTGCCCGAGCGTAACCGACTCGATCAGGGTGTACTCCGGGTCGGAGGCGATGTCGGCGACGTGGACGACCTGACCTTGAAGCGCCGTTCTTCCGGTCACGCTCCCGTAGTTCGCCGTCAGTAATCGGCCTCGCATAACCGCGTCGTACTCCGACGAGGCGGCGAAGGTCGCCGCCACCCGATAAGCTTCTCCCTCGCGGTTAGCGATCAGCGCGGCATCAGCCTCGCAGAGCCGCGCCGCAGTCTCGATGAGCGTGTCCAGCACAGGCTGAAGATCGAAGGTCGAGCGGCTTATGACCTTGAGCACATCGCTGGTCGCGGTCTGGTATTCCAGCGATTCCTGCAGTTCGTCGGTGCGGGTGCGCAACTCACCGAGCAGCCGCGCATTCTCCATCGCGATCACCGCCTGATCGGCGAAGTTCTGCAACAGCGCGATCTCTCTGTCAGAGAACGGCCGCGCCTCTTGCCGCCCGATAACGAAGGTGCCAACCGCCGCGCCGTCCTTCACAAGTGCAACAGAGATGACGGTCTGGGTCCCGAGTTCGACCGACACCTGTTCAAGTGCACCGCCAGCACGATAGACCTCGTGCTCTCTCAAATTGAACTGGAACAAGTGCTCACCGCCGATCACTCTGCGCAACAGCGGGTGGTCGCCCGATTCGCCCTGACGCCGCAGCAGATCGACGATTTCCGGCGGGTGCCCGTAGGACCCGGCAAGGTGGGCTTGCTCGCGATCGAAGGTCCACATGATCGCAGTGACGCCATCGCACAGCCGCGCCGCCTTTTCCAGCATCGTGTCAAAAACCGGCTGGAGATCGCCCGGCGACGAGTTGATCACCTGCAACACCTCGGCAGTCGCGGTCTGTTGGTCGAGCGCTTCGCGAGTCTCGGTGATCAGCCGCGCGTTCTCCATCGCGATGACCGCCTGCGCCGCGAAGTTCTGCAAAAGCGCGATTTGCTTATCCGAGAACGGCCGGACCTCTTGGCGGTAGGCCACTATGGCCCCGAGCAGAGCGTCATCCTTGATCAGCGGGACCACAAGGTGAGTCCGAGAGCCGCCAAGATCGGCCGTGGCGACGCGTAGCGGATCGCCCGACCGATAGGCTTCGTCGGCGGTAATATCGGCGATGTGGATTAGCCGTTCCCCGGCTAATAGGCGACCCAGGCCGTTTTGTGGGCCGACCTGCATCGGCGCGCGCAGGAAATCCGCATAGGCCGGCGGAACACCATGCAGCGCGGCGGCACGGAAAAATTCGCCATCGTAGGTCATAAGGATGCCGAAAGCGGCCTCGCACAGCCGAACCGCCTTATCGAGCATCACGTCGAACACCGGGGCGAGATCGCCGGGCGAACTGTTGATGACCTGGAGCACTTCCGCCGTAGCAGTTTGCTGCTCCAGGGCTTCGCGGGTCTCGGTAATGAGACGGGCGTTCTCCATCGCGATGACCGCCTGCGCTGCAAAATTTTCGAGCAGCGCGATCTGCTTGTCGGTGAACGGCAACACTTCCCGGCGGTGGACGATGATTGTTCCGAGGAGCAGGCCTTCTTTCTGGAGCGCAATCGCGAGCCAGGTTCGCGCTCCGGTCACAACGATGCGCTCGCGGTTGGCCGCATCGACGTGATGGGCCTCGGTCGCGAGATCGGCGATGTGGACCACGCGCTCGCCCTGAACGAGCCGCTCTAACGGGTGGTTTGGCCCAGGCTGGATCGGCCCCGATCCCCTGCCTTGTCCGCTAAAGTCACGCAAACGATCGACGACCTCTGCTTCATCACGCCTTGCGACCTCGTGGAAAAGCTGGCCGTCATAGGTACGGATCACCCCATGCGCCGCTTCACACAGCCGCATGGCCTTGTCGAGCATCGCGTCGAACACCGGCCCCAGGTCGCCGGGCGAGGAATTGATGACCTGCAAGACCTCGGCGGTCGCGGTCTGCTGGTCGAGCGCCTCGCGCGTCTCGTTGAACAGCCGGACATTCTCGATCGCGATGACGGCCTGATCGGCGAAGGTCTTCAGCAGTTCAATTTGCGCCTCGGAGAACGGCTCGACCTGCCGGCGGATCACTGTGATCGCGCCGACAGGATTGCCGTCTTGTAGGATCGGCACCGCGAGCGCGGTATGCCATCCCGTTTGAACGATGGCCGGCAGTGCGAACTCGGGATCCGCAGCGACATCGGGGATGTGCACGACCTCCCGCGCCAAGATCGCGCGCGTTGTCGTGCTTTGCCGGCCGGGAGGACACGGAAAGCTGCGTTGCATGGCCTCCAGAACGTCAGGGGGCATGCCGTGATGCGCGACGAAATGGATCAGAGAGCCGTCGAAGTGGCAGACAGCACCGCTCTCAGCGCCGGATAAGATCGTGGCACTGGCAACGATCGCATCGAAGGTCGGCTGGAGGTCGGTCGGCGATCGGGAGATGACCCGAAGGATCTCTGCCGTTGCCGTCTGTTTTTCGAGCGACTCGCGCGTCTCGGTGATCAGCCGCGCGTTTTCCATCGCGATGACCGCCTGCGCCGCGAAATTCTCCAACAGCGCGATCTGCTTGTCCGTGAACGGCCGCACCTCCTGGCGGTACATGGAGATCAGCCCGAGAAGCGTCTTCTCCTTGCGCAGCGCCACCCAGATCGCCGTCCGCCCACCACCCAATTCGACGGTCGCACGGACACCCGGGCTGGGTTCATGCGCGGTCATGTCGGCGACGTGTACGATCGATTCGCCAGCGGCAAGCCTGCCGGTCGCGGACCCCCGCCCAGCGCGGAAGGGCTCGCGGAAGAACTCGACCAGCGCGGGCGGCACGCAGCGAAACGCTGTCGCCCGGAAGAACTCGCCGTCATATGCGTAGACGCTGCCGAAAGCGGCGTCGCACAGATGCATCGCCTTTTCGAGCATCGCGTCGAAGACTGGAGCGAGTTCGCCGGGTGAACTGTTGATGACCCCCAATACCTCGGCGGTCGCCGTCTGCTGGTCGAGCGCCTCGCGGGTCTCGGTGATGAGCCGGGCATTTTCCAGTGCGATGACGGCTTGATCGGCAAAGGTGCGGACGAGTTCGATCTGCCTGTCCGTGAAGGGCTGCACCCGTTCCCGCAAGAGAGCAATCACGCCAACCGCGACCCCCTCACGGAGTAGGGGCACGCCGAGCGCGGCCCCAATTTTTCGAAGCTCAACCGTCCCCGGCAAACCGAATTCTGGGTCGGACGCGACATCGGCGATGTGGACGACCTGACCCGCAAGCGCGGCTCGTCCGGTAACGGACCCACGGCTCGTCGGCACTAGTCGGCCTCGCATAAGCGCGTTGTCATACTCGGGAGAGGCGGCGAAGGATGCCACCACCCGGTAAGCATCGCCCTCGCGGCTAGAGATGATTGCAAAATCGGCGTCGCAGAGCCGCGCGGCGGTCTCGACGATGGTCTCGAATACCGGTTGGATGTCGAAGGTCGAGCCGCTGATGACTTTGAGCACGTCGCTGGTCGCAGTCTGGTATTCGAGCGACTCCTGAAGGTCGCCAGTGCGCTGCTGCAATTCTCCGAGCAGCCGGGCATTCTCCATCGCGATCACCGCTTGCGCGGCGAAATTTTGCAACAGCGCGATCTGCTTGTCGGAGAATGGGCGCACTTCCTGGCGGAACACCAAAAACATCCCGATGAGCGCGGCGTCCTTGCGCAGAGGAACCGTGAGACCGGTGCGCGCACCGCCAAGCTCGACCAAGGCGCGTCGGTTCGGATCGCCCGAGAGCGTCAACTCATCCACGGTAAAGTCGGGAAGCGTATGGAAGGGTAGCCCGGCGAGGACACGCGCGGGGCCGCTTTCGGGAGCAAACGTCAGCGGGTTGCGCTCCAAGTAGTCGGCATAAGCGGCGGGCAGCCCGTGCATTGCCACTGTCTCGAAGCGCTCGCCATCCAACGTGCATAATACGCCACAGGCCGATTCGGAAAGGCGGACCCCCTTCTCCAGCATTGCATCGAACACCGGGCCGAGATCGCCGGGTGAGGCATTGATGACCCCAAGGACCTCTGCGGTCGCGGTCTCTCGCTCCAACGCCTCGTCGCGCTCTTCAAATGCCTCATCAAGCCGGCGCTGCAATTCGGCGTTGGCGCGGCGAAGATCGGCTACCTCGTCATCGAGCGTCGCGGTCATGTGCTACTCCGTCGCGCCCTGCTCCCCGGCTGCATGATACCCCGATTGGCACCCGTCTCCAGCCGGGAACGAGGTCCACCCGATCACTCTGTTGTCGAAGAGGTCTTAGGTTGGCGTCGAGTTGGGTTCGCCGATTTCATCCGGCTATAGTGGCGGCAACCCGTGACGACAAAGGGACCGGAGGAGACGTGACGACTCGACCCCGCGCCACCGATGATTTTGCGACGATTAGAAGACGCATGGAGGAACTGCGCCGCGAGCGTGCTCAGGTATCAGCCGACCGGAGGGGGCGTTCACCGATTGGCCCAAGCCCTCCGCGCCCGTGGCGGCGGACACATCCGGCGGGCGCGTCATCCGGCAATGTTTTGGGTGAACGTGGCGGGACAGATGACGGCAGCAGAGGTCGGTGTCGTCGTGGCCCTTCGGGCGTGGTAACCAATGGTCAGCGGGCAGCCGTCACGAGGGAACACCGCTAATCCGGGAGGAAGGCATGATCGAAATCCGCAAGATCATTACGATGCGCGAGGCGATCCTCTCGGAACTCGGCGCTGCGGTGTCCAGGCCAACCATACGGGCGGTCGGCATGGCCGTGATCCAAAATCCCCTCGCCGGGAAATTCGTCGAGGATCTCAGACCGCTGTTCGAGGCCGGCGCGATGCTCGGCGAGCGTCTGATGCCTGGTTTGGTCAAGCTGCTCGATGGTCCGGCGGTCTCCTACGGCAAGGGTGCGATCGTCGGCGTCGCGGGCGAGATGGAGCATGGCGGGGCCTGTGTCCATCCGATGCTTGGGAAACCGATGCGGGCCGCGATAGGTGGCGGAAAAGCGGTGATCGGCTCAAATGTCAAAGTGGCCGCTGCGGGTGCGAGTCTCGACGTGCCGCTGGGCCACAAGGACGAGCCCTGGTCATTCCCTCATTTCGATACCATCACGGTCTCGATCGCGGATGCCCCCCGACCCGACGAAATCGTTGTCGTGATCGCCATTGCCGATGGAGGTCGCCTGCATAATCGATGTGGAACCGAGCCGATCCGATAACTCGGGCCTGTCCGCCGGATCGCGCTCGCTCTCCGATTTGGTCTATGAGGATCGCTGGGGTCAGCAATACGGCGACCGATAGAAGAAGTCTGCCAACGAGTTCGAGGTCAGCGTGGCGGACCAGTCAATGCTTCCCGGCCGGCATCAGTGATCGCGAGTGCCTCGGCGGGCCACTTGCCGTTTTTGACGGTCGGATGATCGACCCGAGCGACATAGCCGGCGCGGATTAGGCTCTGTAGTTTGGTGTATTCGCGACCACCGCTGGCCGTCACCGCGAGTTCGAGGAGTTCGCCGCTATGTCGCTCGATCCGTTCGAGCATCGAACGGAGCATCGGCGTCAGCCGCACAGGAATGGGATCAGGCATCGGGATCAAGACGAACGTATCCGAAATTGGGATGACTGTCGACGGGCCGATGTCAGGTTGATCGCGCGGTTCATTTACCTTCCAAACGCATCCTGGCCCGGCGCTTCGCTTCGCCGCGATCCATATCGGACACGTAGATCAACCCGGCAACTCGGCGGATCAGGGCGTCCTCGTCGCCGTTCAAGGCACCATCCGAATATGCCGCTTCCCAAAGCATCTCGATGACGCCGATGCGTTCTTCCTCGGTGAAGTTTTCGACCATGACCTTGGTGAAATGAAATAGATCGGTCGCCTGGATTGCACCTGCTTCCGCGATCCGGATGAGACGGGAGACTGTCGACGCGAGGAGACGAGGGACACTCCGGCGAATCTCTGGGTCATGGCACTGTTGGTTCTCCTTCCTGATTTGTTAGTTCAACCGCCCCTTCTCCTGGAGACCGGCTGCCTCCGCTTCCTCCATCGCCTTGGCATGGACCGGGCAATAGAAGCCGTTATCGAAGCCGCGCCAGTTGAGGAAATAGCACCAGCCGTCGTTCCGCCAGTGCGACGAGATCGCCTCGCCTTCTGGCATCGCCGCTTGCATTGCCCGCGCGTAGACCACATCGCTGCGGCTTGCCCGATGCCTCGCCTTACACCGTGGAAACGAGCATCTGTCGGCGGGCCGATCAACCGGAAACTCCACACGAACCGCGTCTAGAAGCTCGTCAGTGATGTGAGATTGGAGATGTTTACTCAGGTCATCCATAATAATGTTCTCCTTGCGTGATACAGTATAAATGGCGCTGTTTGTGTCGGTTTCAAGGATCGCGTGACCCTCTCGTTCTTTTTGCACAAATTACCTATAGATTTGAAATGGCCGTGATGGCCGGAAGGAGGGTTTTTGATTAAAGAGATGACATAACCGAACGGCAAGATATATGAGCCGTCTTGGATTTCTCAGGAACGCTTTGGCATTGGACGATGCGGCTGCTGCCGGAGCCGCTCAGGATTTTAGCGTGAGCAACTGATCCGCTTGCGCCCGCCATACCGCCGCCCGATGCTAACTGACCGGTAGAGGTCATTGCAGCCTTCAGGGGGTGTTCATGGGCCAACTCGACGGCAAGGTCGCTATCGTCACAGGGGCGACCAGTGGTATCGGCGAACGCATCGCGGAAATGTTTGTCGCCGAGGGGGCTTCTGTTGTTGCTGCCGGCCGCCGCGAAACCGAAGGCCGGGCGTTGGAGGCGAAATGCGGTTCCAACATGAGCTTCATCCAGACCGATGTCGCCAGCGACGCCGCGTCGTTCATCACGGGGCAGGACCTCGCCGTCGATGGAGGTCTGGTCCCCTTTGGGAAGGCTGGCTGGCAGGAAGCGGTCGAGTTTCGCGCGGAAATCACCCGGCGGGTTTGAGGCCAGAACGAACCACTCGGATGACGCCAAATCCGGGTGGGATTTCGATCCATCGGGTCGGCATCGCGATGCTGACGGCTGACCTGGACAGCAGGCGCAACAAGGCCGCGTCAAATATTGTCGCGGCAGGGATCAGCCGGTTGATCCCCGACAAGCGGACCAATCAGGCGAAAAAAAGAGGCACCGAAAAGGTGCCTCTTTTTCTCATCACCGCCGAGCCGGAGAACCTTCCTCTTTGAACCGCCGGAAGAAGTCTTCCACCAATGCGTCGACATCAAGAGTGCAATGACCCATCTTCGTCAGCATGTCACTGAACCACACGGCTTCTCCCCTGATCTCATCCCGATCATAATGCGATAACTCGTAGTCCTCATAACGAGCCGACCAGCTATGATCCATGCAGAAAAACAATTCCGACTCTTCTTCCGTCAACTTCATCATCTCTCGTTTCCTTTCATATATCGCGAGGTTGATGAGGGTTATCTGTATCGAAAATGCGGCCAGTCAATACAAGAAAAAATTTATGGGCGGCGAGTGGTTGGCCCTCGGGCACCAAGCGCCAGCAGCCAGTCGCAGAACATTTTGACCGCATCGAACGATTTGTTCGATCTAAAGTTAGAGCATGATCACTTCATGATCCTATTCCACTCTGAGCGTTGTGAAAAAACTTCTATAGACCATTTGGAGTGTCGGGGGTTTCGATCTAAATATATAACGAGACCGCCCCTTTCTGGTCTTCGCGTCAGGGAAATTCATCCCTGACATTTCCTCGCATGATGTCCACCTGGAATCGCGATTTCCAGGTGGACTGAGAGGACGGAGCGGCAGGGGAGGTGGATGCGAGGATTTTGAAATGGCAATCGACATATTGCCTTCGGACGCTTTGGTGGACCCCCCAAGGGCCTGCCGACTGGCGGAACCGGAGAACACCGCTTCGGCACCCAACCCGCCATCCGACGAGTTCATAGAGGTCGTGGCTGAGCCGGATAGCGACCCGCTCGACGGATACGATCTCAACCGGGATTCCTTGCCGCTGTTGGCGCGGATCATCGACCAGTTGCAAGAAAGTCACCCCGAAGCAGCCGACGTGATTGCCCGGAATGTTGCCGACCGGCGGCAGATTGCGGCCTTCGTCGACGCTCTCTTCCGGTACGTCGAGACGGGATTTGTCCAGTTCCGCTGCTTCATTCATCCCAATGGCAACGAGAAGACCACGTGGCGCTACCCGTGGCACGGCGTATCGATCACTGATCGGGAGACGCTGATTGACCGGGCGACCGAATTCGCCAGCATGGCGGCGCTCGCCGACAAGAGGGTGGTGTTTGCGCCCCCGGTGGTCGCGCTGAAAGACCCAAAATCGGCCAGGAACGGCGATGTCCTTGAAGGCCCGGTTCTGAGTGCCGAATGTGATGACGCGCCCCGGAAGGCACGTGAAACTCTTACCCAGCGGCTCGGCCTCCCGACATGTGTCGTCGAATCGGGCGGTGAGTGGACCGACCCGGTGACCGGCGAGGTTCAGCCCAAGCTTCATCTACACTGGCGGCTCACCGAACCGACCCGGACCCAGGAAGACCACGACCGGCTCAAGCTGGCTCGCGATCTCGCAGCCCGGCTGGTCGGCGCGGACACGACGGCCGTGCCGCTTGTTCACCCGCTCCGGTGGCCCGGCAGCTTCCACCGCAAAGCGGCTCCCCGGCTGGCCCGGCTGGTCGAGTTGAACCCCGACGTGGAGATTGAACTGACTGAGGTGCTCGATTTGCTCCAGGAGGCGTTCGAGGTGACCGGGCAAAAGGTCACCCCGCCGGCCGCCCGTGTCTCGGGCCAGTTGGTCGCCGATGATCCACTCGACCTGACGGCGGCAGTCGCGGTCCTCGAAAATCCCAACCTCACCTGGGCAAAGTGGAACGAGATCGGCATGGCAATCTGGGCGGCGACCGAGGGATCGGAAGCCGGCCGCGCGTCGTGGTTGTCGTTCTCGGCCAAATCGACCAAATCCCACGACGGGGATGGCCGGTTTGACGAGGCCGCAGCGCAAGAACGATGGGCGCACTATTCGACCAGCCCACCCACGAAGATCGGTGCCGGCACGCTCTTCTGGCTGGCCGCGCAGGCTTGTCCGGGATGGCGAAAACCGTCGAGTTTGGCCCGCAAGGCGAAAGACGACTCGCCCTGGCAGGTGGAGATGGCAGAAGCGAGAGCCGCTAATGCTGCTGCCACGGCCGCGAACGCGGAGCCTCGATACCGCATGACCGAGGCCGGCTTATTCTATGACCGAGAGCCGCCGAAACCGAAGGGTGACGATGAGCTTGCCTCCGAGGGAGGCAGAACGTCGGGTCGCCGATGACTTGGTGCCATTTGTCGACCGGGACTTGGCTGGTGAGGATGGTCGATCGGCGGTCGTAGCGTTCTTCGAGGATTTCGTAGAGATCGCGGCGAGCGCCGGCGTCGAGG
>Ga0182024_10004754_pt1 | contig 30906 bp, 21 predicted proteins | sample P32metaG_FD_120480 | JGI IMG/M metagenome (GOLD analysis project Ga0182024, IMG submission 120480) | Permafrost microbial communities from Stordalen Mire, Sweden - P3-2 metaG (Illumina Assembly) | ecosystem: Environmental > Terrestrial > Soil > Wetlands > Permafrost | place: Sweden: Stordalen... | reverse complement strand
GAAGTTTTCGGAACGATTTGCTCGACCACGTCATCGTTCTCCATGAAACTCATCTCAGGCGGCTTGCGCGGGATTATCTGCGGTATTATCACGCCGATCGCACTCACGACGGATTAGGCAAAGATACGCCGCAAGGGAGACCGCCATCGATCAGGAATCCCGGTGAGCGACTTACACCCATCCTCGTCTGGGAGGTCTCCACCATCGCTATTCCTGGGCAAAGGCGGCTTGAGTGTAATGCCGAATGGAATTTTGGCGACATACACGGGCCGTACGCGCCCAGAATTCCCGCCGTAACCACAGAAAGCAAAGTAAGCGCGACCAACACGTTATTGCTGGCCAGAACTACTCCAGCCATCGCAAAGCCTGCCAGCAGTTGAGGAGTCGAAGCATGCAGCCTCCGTTCCCGGGTGCGATCGGAGTTGCGGCCGAGAATCAACATCGCCGGGATCGCAACCATAGCCGGAATCGCCGAAGGAAGCGATGTCTCCACAATGCTAAGATGCCCGAATTTCTGAACCATTTTCGGCAGCCAAAGATTGAGACCGTAGCTGCCGGTTGTGCCTCCCACGTAGGCGAGGCAGAAAGGCAGCACACCAGGACCGCGCATCGTTTTCCAAACGCTCAGGTTGCCTTCTAGAGGATTTGTCTTTCGGTAGCCCAATTCAATTTTCCGTTGCCAGCCATTCGCGCTGGTCCGGCGCCAGCCAGCCGGCTTGGTGCGGACGATCCGTGAGGAAGAACCAGGCGACAAATGCGCAGAGGACCGCCGGAGTGCCTTCCAGGATTAGAAGCCAACGCCAACCAGAGAAACCCAGCCAGCTAATCTGCAATAGCCAAGTGGCCAGCGGAGATGCCATCGCCTGCGCCACTGGGATTGCCACCATAAACATCGCCACTGCCTTCGCACGATCCGCCGGCCGATACCAATGTCCCAAGTAAGTAAGAATTCCTGGCAAGAAAGGCGCTTCCGCCACGCCTAAAACAAAGCGCATCACATAAAATTGCCTCTCGGTATGTATGAAGCCTGAAGCGGAGGCAACTACGCCCCACACCAGCATGGTGGCAGTCATCGTCTTTCGCGCACTCCACTTTCCACGATGATTCCGCCGGGAATCCCCAGAATGAGATAGCCGACAAGAAACATGCCCGAACCAAAGCCGCAAACCGCGCCCGAAAAGCGCAGCTCTCATGTCATTTGAAGACCGGCGAAACCGACGTTTATGCAATCAAGGTACGAGATGACGTAAAGAAAAAACAAAAAAGCCATCAGCCTTTTGGTCACGCGCCGTACAGTTGCGGTAGCGAGATGGACCTCTGCGGCTAAGGCGCTGGTGCTGAGAATCGGTCACCCCAGGTCGATTCTGCATATATAACCGGGGGCCGTACCTGGGCTAGTCATGGTCAGGCCAGCGTCACAGTAGTACAGGCTGCCTGCATGCAAGCACAGCCCATGAGGGTCGGGGTCTTCCTTTGCAATTTTTAGCACTTCGAGAACTTTGCCGGTCTTGGCATCCAGCTTCTGAATTTGGCGATCAGTTGCTATCACGACCCAGATAGCTCCGTTATCCCAATCGAGTCCATGGGGACGATCGCCTTTTACAGGAAGTAGGTGTAATATGCGAAAGTCCTTCGGATCGATCTCCACGATTGCACCAATACTCAACGCCACAACCCAAAGGGTCTGCGTTTTCTCGGTGAACGTGATCCCGTGAACGCCATCGTCCCACGGCAAGGGATGCAATTTGACGGTCTTGCCGGTTTTCAAATCGGCCTGCAGAATCTCGCCATATGGCTTGTCAGTCGGGCGCGCAGGCCGCCGATCGCTGACCCCGCCGTTGCAGGATACCCAAAGATAGCCCGCGCCAATGGCGATGCCGGTGGTGTTATGCGCCTCGGTCTGGATTTCGCGCAACATCTTGCCGGTCTTCCAATCGACCTTCAATACGCGCTCCGAGACTTGGTCGCCGATCCATAAACCGTCATTCGCAGCTTCCAGATCGTTCGGATGCAAATCGGGCGCCTTGAACAACTTCGTAACCTTGGCTGTGCGTGTAGGTACTTCCGCCGTAACTTCAGCACCGGATAGAAGCCTTTGAGACGAGGCCATTCCAGCTGCTCCCAACGCTGCACCCACAAAATCTCTGCGGTTCATAGAGATGTTCCTTTAGCCGGCAATTCGCCAATTCCGGCTACACGAAATCGACTCGGCACACCCAGCCTGACCATTTGCTAGTTCCGTCCACCCAGCCTGGATGCAATCCCGCGTCGCAATAATATAAGACTCCGCCGTGCATGCACAGCCCATGCGGGTCAGGATCATTCTTGGAAAGCTGCAGGATCTCGATCGTTCGACCGGTCTTCACATCCAATTTGCAGATGGAAGGTTCGTCGTCGTCGCCGAACACGCACCACATCGCTCCGTTGTCCGCCGCCAAACCGTGCGGCCGATTCCGCGTTACCGGCATCATGTAAAGGGGCTCAAAGGTCTTAGGGTCGGTTTGGATGATCCCGTTCAGCCGCGTGGACATGATCCAAAGCTTCCCATCCACGAACTTTACGTCGTGTATACCACCTCCCCCGAGGGGAACCTCGTGACGGCTTACAGTCCTGCCCTGCATGTCGCTCTGCACAACTTCATAATTGGCGCGATCGATCTTGACAGGCCGAGTAGCTTCTGGCTTGCCATTCGCCGCCATCCAAATGTAGCCGCCTCCTACGCCCATTCCACTGGTGTTATGGGATTCAGTCTGAACCGTATGGAGCACCTTGCCGTTCAAATCGACCAGCGACGCACGATCCGTAACCTGGTCGCCGACCCAGATACCTTCCGGCGCGGAGTCGAGGGCATTCGGGAAGCCGTCCGGCGATTTGAAGAGCCTAGTCACTTTCGCTTTCCGCTCGACTGGAGCGGGAGGCTTGGGGCGATCCGCGCCGCGAGGCATTTTGGAGGGTGCCGTCTGACCGGCGGCTATGCCTAACCCCAAGCTTGCTCCTATGAATTCTCTTCGCCCTGGTTTCATATGTTCCTTTCGATTAATGTTTCGAGAATCTGACCATGCTGCGGTCCAGCATTGCCAATTTGGGTTTGCCGCATAGACCCATGGTGCGAGCCGTTTCGCTCTGGATCATCTGAACGGCAGCCTGCACGCCGTCGCTGCCGTATGCCGCCAATCCCCACAGGGCCGGCCGGACGATGAAAACCCCGCGCGCCCCGTAGGCCAACGCCTTCACCACATCGCTGCCGCGTCGAAAACTGCCATCGATCAGCACCGGGATTTTGCCGCCTACTGCGTCCACGATTGACGGCAGCACATTCATAGGCGCGGCTATCCCCTCGGTAAACGGCGCGCCGTAATTGGAGACGATCACGCCATCCACGCCCTTGCCCGCGGCCGCCATAGCCTCGTCAGCGCTCATGACGCCTTTTAAAACCACCGGCACTTTCGCCGCTTGCCGCACCTGTTCCACTAGCGTCCAAGTCGGATGTGGACTCCCATTGGCTGCAATGCCGGCTGGGGTTGGCGCCACACTCGCCGCGCCTGGATCGCGAATCGCTCCCACCGATAGGATTACCACTTTGCAGCCCGCCTTCACCGCTCGCTGCACATTATTTAAAACCGGCGCCATGTCGGCCTGTGGAAAGATCTGATACCAGATGCTGACCTTGGCTTCGCTGGCGATTTTCTCGATGGGCTGACCGGACCGGTCGCTAATCACTACCGACGTCTTCACCGCCGAAGCGCCGCGTAGCATGGCCAGCTCGCCTTCCGGATGAAATCTCTGCTGTTCCGACGCCGGCCCAACCAGGATGGGCGTGTACATCGTCTCGCCGAACAAAGTTGTCGTCAGATCCACCTCTTCGGCGTTGATGAACCGGCGTGGTCGAAATATGAGATGGTCGAACGCATTTCGGTCGCCGCCGGCGATAGCGGCAAAAGCAGTGCTGGATAGTTTGCGCTCCGCCATAGCTTCGATCTCAAACGTGTTCAACACTTCGTCCAGCGGCGCGATCCGGCCTGGCGGTTCGCCGACTGATCTGGGCCAGCGCGTTTCCTGACCTTTGAGCAATGGCGATGCCGCTTGCCAGACGCCCAGGGCCGCCAAGGCTGTCCGCCGCGTATATTTGGCGTCCATTAGAAATCCGTCCTCACCAAAGTCCGGTCGATGGAGGCCAGTGTAGGACGCCCGGTTGCCGCCATGGCCATCACCAACTTACCCTGCACGATTTCAAGGATGCGTTGCGATCCGGCCGGCCCATACGCCGCCAAACCCCAGCGTGGAACGCGGCCGAGGCACACCGCCTTCGCACCCAATGCCAACGCCTTCAGCACGTCCGTGCCGCGCCGGAAACCGCCATCGACTAACACCGGAATGCGACCCTGGGTTCCGTCCACGACTTCCGCCAGAACCTCCAGCGTGGCCGGCCCGTAGTCCATCGCGCGGCCGCCATGATTCGATACCACGATTCCATTGACGCCATGCTCTACGCACGCCGCGGCGTCTTCGCCGGTGAGTATGCCCTTAGTCAGAAAAGGCACCTTCGTAACGGCGCGCACCGAATCCACCCACTTCCAGTCCAACCCGACGCCGCTGCCGGTGAGCCCGTATTTGCGCGCGCGTGGTGGCCGCCGGCCTTGCGTGGCACGCGTCTTGTCGCCGCCGTTATTGGCATCCTGCTCCAACCTGTTGGACCCCAGGTGCCGATCGTGCAACGCTCGCTCGCGGGGCCCGGTAGCGGAGTTTCCCGCCGCTCCATCGTAGGTCAATACAATGGCCTTGCAGCCGTTGTCCTGCGCAATCTCGATCAATTCGCGGTTGTCCTCCAAAGTCTCCTTCGGATAAAGCTGGAACCAGATCGGCCCGCTGGCCGCCTTGGCGATCTTGTCGACCGGAAAGCTGGCGTTGTTGCTGATGATGTAGGGCGTGTTGGATGCCGCGGTGGCGCCTTCATGCGTGCCCATCTCGCCTTCCGGATGCAGGCTGAGATGGCTGGCCGTCGGCGCGATCATGATCGGAAAGGCCATCTGCGTCCCCAATACTTCCGTCGCGGTCACAACTGAGTTGGCGTCGACGATTCCTCTGGGGATCAGCTCCACCCATGCGAAGGCCTGCCGGTTGCGGCGCAGCGTGAACTCGTCCTCCACTCCCAGCGCCGTGTAATCGTAGGCATCCCGAGGCAACTTGGCGAATGCGATTGCTTCGAAATCGAACGCGTTAACCAGTTCCCGCATGGCCGGGACTCGGCTATGGTCCCGATATGGATCCTGCTGGCCTCGCAACAAAGGAGTGCTGGCCACAAAGCCCGTCATCAGAGACCGGATCGCAGTGCGCCGCGTCAGGCTAGTGAGCCATTGGTTCTCTAGGTTCCCCACAAGACCTCCCTATTTGACATGGTTCATCAAAAAACGAACTTGAGGCTGCCTTGTAACTCCCGCATGTCAAGACGGGTAGAAGTGATGGTGCCGAAACTCCCAGTACCAGGGATTGCAACACCCGCGGTATTTATCTGATTACTTGTCATCGTTAAATTCGGATCGCCGAAATTAGGATGGTTCAGTGAGTTGAACGCCTCGAAGCGGAGCTGGAGGAAGGCCCTCTCGGTGAAGAAAAACGCCTTCATCAACGACCCGTCGATGGTGAAAATCCCCGGCCCAATCCCGACGTTATGACCCATATTGCCCCAGGTACCCAAAGCCGGCTCGGAGAGAGCGGCCAGGTTGAACCATTGGGCGGTCGTGGGATTAGGGGAGATGATTGAAACCCCGGTGGCGTTCGGTCGAGTACCACCGGAACCTGCGACAGCCGTGTTCGAACGATCGACACCAATCGCGAAGTTCAGCGGTAATCCACTCTGAACCGTCCCAATGCCCCCGACCTGCCACCCGCCCAAGACAGCGTTACCGATCCCGTGGTTTAGAAGACTGTGACCTCTACCAAACGGCAACTCATAAAGAGCTGAGGTCACGAAACGGTACTTGACATTGAAGTCCGACAGGCTATATTCGCAAGAGATGCACAGTGCGTTTTGAGCCAAGGAGCTCGGGCCTCGAAGGGCGCTGCCATCGTCCAGAGACTTGGAGTAGGTAAAGCCGGAGAGAAGCGTGAGGCCGCCTGATAAACGACGGCTGAGCTTGGCTGTCAAACTATCGTAGTTGGAGTTGACGATATATGAGGTTTGGAGAATTTGGGCAAACTCGGGGTACGGTGTGCGTGACAAAACGGTCCCGACAGTGGACGGAACGGGCACGTTGTAATTGACGTAGCGTCCGAGCTTGTGTCCTTCAGACCCTACGTAACCGAACTCTAGCACTGTGGATTTGCCTAGTTGGCGTTGGATATTGGCCAGGTATTCCAAGACATAGCCAGTGCGTTGGTGGACGTCGTTTGCCGCTGGCTGGGGTGTCGTGACGCACGCGATGCCTGGCGGCAGAACACCGCACACTCCGCCGTTAGCGATTGGGTTTTCGAACGTCAGGTTGTGGGTTGCCACGTTGGCATTCGATTGAACCCGGCCGGCAATATTTCGCGTGAGTTCGAACAAGGCGTTGCCTTGATCTTGCACGAAGAAATATCCGGCGCCGAGGCGAACTGTCCACGTTGAAGTTGGGCTCCAAGCGAGTCCCAAGCGAGGCGCAAAATTATTGCGATCCGGGTAGACCAGCGATCGGCCGCTACCGAGAAGTCCATTGTTTACCGCTACCTTGATCGCTGGGTCGAAGCGAATATTCATACCGGCGTAGAAGTCGCTGCCAGTCCCCACACGAACCAGAGTTGGATGGCAGTTCGCCGGAGCATTTGCCTCCGGGTCGTAACAGGGCTCGTAGACGTTGATCAGGCCATCATTCTTGCTCTGCCACGGCTCAAAGTATTCGTAGCGCAGCCCTAGATCGACCGTCAAGTTGGAACGGATCTTCCAGCTATCGTCAATAAAATAAGCTTGACTGGTACTGCGAAGTTGAGCGACCGCCGCTCCGGCAGGCGCTAAGCTGAGCGAATTTATGTAACCGAGATCAAAGTCGGCTGGGCCATAGCCGGTGGCTTGATTTTGGGTGGCGAAAGCGCCCCGTATGTATGTGTTTCCGGTTTGATTGAACCGATCACGCCGTACTTCCCCACCGAACTTAATGGAGTGGGCTCCGTGCGTCCATGCGAGCGTGTCGATTCCCTGAAAGGTCTCATCGTTGTTGTTATAGGGGCCCTCGATATTGTCGCCGAAAGACGTGTACCCGTTGCTGATCCCGACGTTGGGAACCCCCCAGGCATAGGCAGGGATCGGAGTCAAGAGCGTTAACCCGGCTTGTGCATTTACGTTAAGCTGGTTGGCCAAATCTGTTTCAAGGTGATTGTGAAATCCGTTGTAGCCGGCACGAGCCTCGTTGACGAGAGTAGGCGAAAAGACTCGCGTATTGGAAAGCACGAATTGCGAGACCTGTACCGTCAGGTGCGAGCCAGCTGCGGAAATTGCCGGAGTGAGAATGTCTTCCCACTGACCGCTGTAGCGTGCAAACCAGCTGGACTTGGCGCTTTCGATGAAATCCAGGCGCTGGGTGTACTGATCTTTATTCGTGGAGTTATTCGTGACATTCAGATAATTATTCGCAACGGTAGCCCCAGGGACATTCGGTACGGGATCGTAAAGCAGTAACTTCTGGGCGATGGGATCCAGCCGGTTCGACGGGATGATGTTACCGGGGAACGGCGCACCTCCATTGAGAGGATCTGTGATTACCGTGCTTATTTGCGAAAAATTACCGGTACGCATAGCAGCCGGAACCGTAGTGATGACGCTTTGGACCTGCTGACGTTCCCGAAAGCCTTCATAGTTAGAAGCGAAGAACAGACGGTCTTTGCCACTAAATAGCTTCGGAATGCTAACAGGGCCTCCCAGAGTGAACCCGAACTGGTTCCACTTGAACGGCGAATGTACCGGCACGTTCTTGGTAAAGGCGAACGGGCGGGCGTCCATCGCACTGTTCCTTAGGAACTCAAACAGCGTGCCGTGATAGTCGTTGGTGCCGCTCTTGGTGGAAACGTTCACCTGGTTGGTTTCACGTCCAAACTCACTGCTGTAAATGCCGGTCTGCACCTTAAACTCCTGAATCAGGTCGATCGAGGGCAAGAGAATATAGGTGTCGAAGTTGACATCCGTATTGGAGATTCCGTCGAGAGTATAGTTAATGAATTCGCGGCGTTGGCCGGAAATCGAAACGGCCTGGGTGGCACGATCCCCGCCTAGTCGAGCGGTCGGAGTCGCACCGTTATTGAAGCCCGAAGTCACATTTGGGCTCAGCGAAACCAGTTGAATGAAGTTGCGGCCATTGAGTGGCAGGTCGACGATTCGTTGGTTTTCGATCACCGTGCCAACGGTGGCATTTTCCGTGGTCAGAAGCGGCGCGCCTCCGGACACCTCCACGGTTTGCGTGGTATCACCCAGCTTCAGACGAAAATCGATGCGCGCTACCTGCTGAACCTGCAATTCGATACCGTTCCGCGCCTCCGCCGAAAAGCCCTGCATTTCCACCTTGACGGTATATGTTCCAGGCTGGAGTGCCGGAAAGCTGTAGTTGCCGGCGCTATTCGTTACCGTCTGCCGAGTCGCAGCTGTGAGTGGGTTGGTAGCAGTCACCGTGGCCCCAACCAGGATGGCGCCGCTGGGGTCGGTAACCTCTCCGGTGATCTCTCCCAAAGTTTGGCCAAAGAGAGGCATCGTCAACAGAGCTACCAAACTGCACAACATGGACTTGTTCGTCGACATAGACATGCGGTGAAACCCCCTGAAGGACTCCTGCACTTGACGTGGAGTTTGCGTTTTTGAGAGTAAGGCCAAGCGGCCGATTAATTCCCTTGGAACGATAGAGCAAGTCCTAAGGAAAGTGTAAGGAACTTATTAGGGACAGCCGTGGTTCTGAGTCCGAAGAAACGGAGTTTCGAATTCCACAGCCTGTCTTATAGTTGCAGGTCTGTAGCCCAATTCAGCACTACGGTAATTGGCGATGGCGACTCCAGCCGGGAGTTGATTAGAAACTTTTGCCCGTTGGCGGCCACCTGATAGCGGCTTCGACGAGCCACCGTGTCCAATCTTAGTTCGAACAAGGGCCGAGGGGCCGCGGCTTCGAACACCTTCGAGCCGGTGTTAACATCCACCGCCATAAGCTTGTTCTCGGAAATAAAGTAGAGTTCCCTCCCATCTCGCCTCCAATGCGGCTCGATGCCTCCCGAGGTCGAAACCTGCCACTCGCCGCCGGAGGGAGTGAGCCTCTCAACATAGACTTCAGAATGAATCGGCCCATCGAACTGGTAGGCGATCCACTGTTCATCAGGAGAAATCTCGACGTTGGAAGACTTTTGAAGTCTTCCTTCCCCTAGTCTCGACCGCAGGTGGTGGGGGCCATCGAGAGACAACGTCCATGTGCCGCCACCGGTGGTTGTAAACACGATGAATCGGCCATCGGGAGACCAACCCTGCACGACCTTGTTTTCATTCGATTCCAGTAGAAGCTCGGGCTTTGAAATGCTTGTAATAACCTTCTGGTAAATATCAAAAGCGCCCTTGTTGGAAGCACAATATGCAATCCGGGCGCTATCGGGAGCCCAGCTTGGGCAAGTTTCGTCGGTCGGGTCGAAGGTCAGGCGCGATGAGGTACCGTGCTCGAGATTGAAGAGCCATAAATCCCTGGTTTCCGTCTTGGGGTCTTCGCGTGAAACGGCGAGTTTTTTCTCATCCGGAGAGAGGGCTGGGTTCGAGTAATTGGCCGGCTCACCGACCGAACTGAGCCGTTTACCGCGGCGATCAAACCAGACCAGTTCAGAGGAGGGTGTGTCGGTGGCCGTGCGGTAGATTAGCACGCCATTTTGAGATGCCGAAAAATTCCCGCGATTGAGGCCGGAGGCGAGCGTTATCTGAAGCTGCTGTACTACCTGAAATGGCTCACCCTCTGTTTGCAACTTCTTCGCATCGAAGACTTGTCCCATCAGAGTAGTGCCCGACGTGAAAAGCAGATATCCTTTTCCGCTGGACGATTCGGCATAGATGGAGATGCCGTTCGAATCCAGCAGGCGATGACTCTCTTTGGAATCCACTGAGCCGACATAGATGCCCGTATGCTCGGCTTTCAGACTTCTGACAAAGTAAATGAAGTGACGGCCATCGGGAAGAAATTGCGGCGCGTAGTGAGCTGTTTCTTGGTGAGCAGGGTCGAGGACCGTGGCCGGTGCGGGCCCCCCCTCCGTCGCGACTACGCGATACAACTGCGGATGCGCCCGGGTCTGGAAAAGAATCAAGCCATTCCGGCTCCAGGATCCGGCCGCGCCACCGCCTGGAGCATCACAAATAGTCTTGGGCGGTCCGCTCAGGCTGGTGGTCTTGAGTTTGCCGTTGGCAAAAAAACCGATAAAGCGGCTGTCGGGCGACCAGAATGTCGAATCTACCAACTCAGTGCCGGCCAGTGGCTCTGCTTTCAGCGATCCGAGCGAGCGGACAAATAATTGCCTTCCGCCATCCGGCGTCATCGCCACCAGAGCTAGCCATTTGCCATCCGGTGAGATGTTGGATGAGACGTACTTCACCGCATCCGGCGGAGAAATAAGGAATCGGACCGTTCGTTCCTTGGGTGGCACGGTCCGGAAATGCAATACCGCGAGAATGACCGCCGCCAGCGTTGCGACTCCAGCTACTATTGGCCAGAAAACACTGCGCGTGGCTAGCGGACCGGCTGAAGGACCAAGAAACACCTGTTCGTTCTCGGCGACGGTTCGCGCTTCAGTCTTTACTTCTTCGGCGGTCGGCCGACGTTCGTCCAGCGCCGGAACTTCCGGTATTGCGGTTCGTCCTATCTCGGTTATAGGACCTGTAAATCGGTACCCGTACTTGGGAACGGTTTCGATCCACTCCATCCCTCCCGCACCCAACGCTTTTCTCAGCGTCGAGATCTGGAAAGACAAGTTGGCCTCTTCCACGAAAGTGTCGGGCCAGAGCGCGCTTATCAGGGCGGACCTGGTCAGGACTCGACCCCGGCTCTCAATGAACAGGAGTAACAGGTCAAATGTCTTCGGGGCGAGTGCGACGCTCTTGCCGTCTTTGGTCAATACTCGCTTGGCGCTATCTAGTAAATAGGGGCCAAATTGGTACGCTACGTGGACCTCGGGTGTAATAGGCGCACTCCAGATGTAGCTGGCAGAATAACATCAAGCTTCTCCGAAGTCAACGATAGGGCGGCCGAATCTCCGGAAACGATCAACAGGCGATCAGCTTATCATCTCCTCTACTTATGTCGCGGATGCCTATGTCACTGTAGAGAAGAGCCCTATAACTTCCTTTGATGTTTCTCACGAATTCCTTTCGCATTTTAAAGGAGTTTCCGTGCCGGTCGGGCTAACTTGGAAAGTTGTACTATGATTGCTGGGAAAGCTCTATGCGCGGTCGCTGTCGTACACTGATTTCACTTCGGCTCTATTCATTGCTCCTCCTTGCCGCGGTCGCCGGCCGGGCGCAGATCACCGACCAGGATCTCGCAAAAGCCGACTCGAATAACTGGCTTAGCTATTCGGGATCGTATGACAGCCGGCGACACACGTCCCTGAAGCAGATCGATGCCGGCAACGTCCAATCGATGACGGCTAAGTGGATATATCACATGCCAGGGCCGGGCCAGTTAGAGGATGTTCCAATAGTGGCTGACGGCGTCATGTATGTCTCCCAGTCAAATGCCGTGCGCGCCCTCGATGGCGGATCCGGGCGGTTAATCTGGGAATATCAGCGTCCTGTAGCTGCTCGCGGCAAGAATCGGGGTCTGGCGATCTACGACAACAAGATTTACTTTGGTACCACCGATGCCACCCTGATGGCCCTGGATACCCGAACGGGCAGCGTCATCTGGGAAACTAGAATGCCCGGGGAAGCGCTGAGGTATCAGGGTGGGGCGCCGCTGGTCGCACGAGGTAAAGTCATCGTCGGCGTGAACAGCCCGAGCGGCGGTTTTGTGGATGCCTATGATGCTAAAACGGGAGCGTTCGCCTGGCGCTGGCACGCTATCCCGAAACCGGGTGAGACTGGCAGCGAGACGTGGAATGGCGACTCTTGGAAGCTCGGCGGCGGCCCGACGTGGCTTACTGGCGGCTACGACCCGGACTTGAATTTGATCTACTGGGGCACCGGCCAGCCTGCTCCTGATTTCAACGGCGACCGCCGTAAAGGCGATAACCTCTATACCGATTGCATGGTGGCGCTCGACGGCGATACAGGCAAGCTCAAATGGTATTTTCAATTTACGCCGCACGACACTCACGATTGGGATGCGGTAGAGATTCCTGTACTGGTGGATGCAACCTTTAAAGGGCAGTCGCGTAAGCTGCTGGTGCAGGCTAATCGTAATGGTTACTACTATGTGCTGGATCGAACGAATGGCAAGTTCCTCCACGCGGCGCCGTTTGTCAAATTACTGAACTGGGCGAGCGGCTTGACGGAAGACGGTCGCCCTATTATCGTGCCGGGAGTAGAGCCGACTGTGCAAGGCAACAAAGTTTGCCCTTCTACTTCCGGCGCGACCAACTGGCCGTCGCCCGCCTTTAATCCGGACACTCAGCTTTTTTACGTCATGGCGCAGGAAGGTTGCGGCGTCAACTATAAAGCCCAGGGAACCGCCCCCTCAGGCGGGGTGGGCTCTGGAACAGGCTATATGGCCAGTCCCGCTGAACAAGAGCAGTGGCAATTATATTTGCGTGCGCTGGATTTGACTACTGGAAAACTGGTCTGGGAGAGAAAGCAGATTGGTGGCAAGTACTATGGTCCGGGTCTACTTTCGTCGGCGGGCGGCCTCGTGTTTGCCGCAGGCCTTCAGGGTTACTTGACCGCGCACGATGCCCGCACCGGTAAGGACTTGTGGCACTTCAATACCGGCGACATCATTACAGCATCGCCTATGGCCTATGGTTTTCAGGGAAATGAATATATAGCAATCGTGTCGGGCTCAAACGTGGTCGCCTTTGGTCTTCCCGGCCGCTAGCTCATGAAATCTACAGCATCGGCAGAAATGCGCGTCGGACGAGAAATCCTAGTCATTTTCACAGCGTTAGTTTGCGCCCTACCGGTTTGCGCCCAGCGTGGTCCTGCCAAGGCCGCTCCGGAAAATCCATTTCGTGGTAGCGAGGAAGCCATAACCGAAGGCCGGGAGGTCTTCAATCGTTCCTGCACGTCATGCCATGGATATGATGGCGCCAGCGGCGACCGCGCGCCGGCATTGGCCGCATCTGGCCGTCGCTACCTGCGGACTTCTGACCGCGAACTGTTTGATGCGATCGAGAAAGGTGTGCCCAATAGCCTAATGCCGCCATCTGGGCTGCCCGAAACCGTTGCGTGGAAAATCGCGGCGTACATCACCAGCTTGCGGGCCACTGCAATCGATGCGCCGGCCAAGGGCGACGTCTCCCATGGAGAACAAATTTTTTGGGGCAAAGGAGAATGCAGCAATTGCCACATGCTCCACGGCAAGGGCGGCTTGATAGGACCCGACTTGTCCAATGTGGCAAGTCAACGGCAACTGAGCGCTATTCGCAGTGCGCTGAGCAAGGATGAAAATCATCATGTATTTGACGGTGGTGCCCACGATCCAACCCTTACGCCCCTGGCTACCTATAAATCTGTTCGTGTTGTGACGCGCGATGGTAAGACGATATCCGGCATCCTGAAGAATGAAGATGATTATTCCTTGCAAATCCTGGGATCCGACAACGCTCTCCATCTGTTCGCGCGTGATCACCTCCGCGAAGTAATTTACGAGCCGAAAAGTCTGATGCCCACCGACTATGATAAGCGTCTTGCACCGGACGAGTTTCAGGATTTACTGGCGTTCTTGAGCCGGCTAGGCACTCCAGCTCCCGGGAAATGAACGTTCTGAGAAAACCAACAGGAGAGAACCTATGATCGCCGAAAAACCGCGCAACTTATCGAGACGGGCTTTTATGGGAGCGGCCGCTGCTCCCTTCCTCGTCAATTATCAAAAGCTGGCTGCGGCGGACGCGGGGCATCTGAAAATCCGCGACGTTCAGACCATGGTCATGCAGGGCCCTCGTACCTACACCTTCGTCAAAATCGTTTCCGACGATGGCTTGTTTGGGATTGGCGAGGCATATGGTAGTCCTGGCGTGGGCGTAAAGGAACAAATCCTGGCACTGAAGCCTTGGCTCATTGGCAAAGATCCGCTGGCGATTGACGTTATCTACACGTTGATGGACCAAAGCCCCGGTCTCGCCGGAATGCGCACCGATGGTTCGGCGCATTCCTTGATGCGAGCAGTGAGCGGCATTGAAATGGCCCTCTGGGATCTTGCCGGCAAGGCTCTGAAGGTACCTGCGACAACCTTACTGGGAGGCAAGTTTCGCGACCGGGTGCGAGTATATGATCACGAGGCCCCGCGCAACATGCTGGACAAGGCATCCTGTCGGGAGTGGGCGCAGAAAATAAAAGCGGACCCTGCCGGATTCACCGCGCACAAGTTTGGCTTTCATCACACCAACCCGAAGTCGGACGATGGACGCGATTTGAATAACCGGATTCTTTCAACCAAAGAGCTGATCCAAATCCGGCAGGCTTACGAAAACTGCCGCGAAGAGATTGGCTTTGACCACGACATCATGGTTCACAATCACTGGGAATACGATCTGCGTACGGCCATTCAACTGTCCCAGGCCGTCGAAGCCATCAAACCCTTGTGGCTCGAGGATCCCCTGGTTGTACAATACTCAGATTCCTGGCATCGGCTGGTGGCCGCCTCCAACGTACCGATTTGTACCGGGGAAAACCTCGAGCGCCGGGAAGGCTTCAAGGATTTCATAATCAACCAGGGCTGCGATATTGTGAACCCGGATCTTCGAAACACAGGTGGCTTTCTCGAAACCAAGCGGATTGCCGCGATGGCGGAGGTGTTCGGCCTGCCGATGTGCTCGCACAACACCGGCAGCCAAGTGTTCACTTATTCTACAATTCAGTGGGCGGCGTCCATCCGCGATTACATTACATGTGAAACCGTCACCGGCCAAGGAGGCTGGATGGACCAAGTACTCATGCTCGACGGCCCTTACATCAAAGGCGGATTTATCGAGCTCCCCAACAAACCGGGGCTCAATATCCAACTGAACCAGGACGTCGTGAGCGCACACCTGGCCAAAGACGAAAAGTGGTGGGGTTAACGGTTTGTTAAACCGCGCCGCATTGAACGGCCTTGTTCTTGCTTCGGTAGCTTTCCTGACCAGTGCCGGCCCCTCCGGATCGGGCCATCCGGAAGTTTGGATATTCGATCACGTCGACAAGATCGGCGGCCACGCAACCACGGTACTGGGCCATCCGCGCGTTATAAAGACGCCGCTAGGAAAGGCCGTCCAGTTCAACGGTGTTGACGATGCGATTTTCATTCCTGAGCATCCTCTGGCCGGGTTAGAGGCCTTCACCTTTGAAGCAATTTTTCGCCCCGAGTGTGGCGGAAAGCCCGAGCAGCGCTGGTTTCATCTGGCCGAACAAGACCCGAAAACGGGAGCCGATACCGATACCCGGTTCCTTTTCGAGATCCGCGTCATTGGCGACCAATGGTGTCTGGACGCTTTCGTCCATACGCCTACCGCCAGCAAGGCCTTGATGTATCGCAATCTCCTCCACCCACTGGACGTCTGGCATCATGTCGCCATGGTCTACGATGGAAAGGAATTCAGAAGTTTCGTAAACGGCGAGTTGCAAGGCAAAGCCGCGATTCTCTTCGAGCCGGAAGGTCCGGGGCATTCCTCCGTGGGCGTCCGGATCAATAAAGTCGACTATTTCAAAGGGTCCGTTCGCGAGGCCCGTTTTACCCACCGCGTTTTGACTCCCGATCAGTTCATGAAGCTACCGGCCCGCTGAAGCTGGCCGTCGAAGTCGATTAGCCGCGGAAACTCACTGCGCGCCCACCTGCGCTTCCGGCTGCCAATAATGCACCTGCCCTTCCTTATTGCGCGGCGTGATCGCGAGCCGCGTGGCCATGCCGGGAGCGCGCGAGGTTGCGCGATGCCACCGTTCGTTCGGCGCCTGAACTACGTCGCCCACCGTGGCGGTAACCAGCGGCTCTCCTTCGATTAGAAAGTCCAGCTGTCCTTCGAGTATGATCCATAGCTCGACCATATTCTCGTGGAAGTGTCCGAAATTAGTATCGGGCGGCGTCTGGATGCCCTTTCCTCGAATGATGTGCGCCGCGGTGTGGCCATCCCACACGAAGTCGCTGCTGCCGGCATTGGCCTGCACGACGTTTTTTTCGAAATCGAGAAATGGTTTGTTGTATTGGTCGTAGCTGCCGGTATCGGTGATTCGCGACTGAATGAAGGTCCAGCCTTTCACCGGTGTCGGAGTCTCATTGATCGGATAGCTCGGCATCTCGCCCGCAGGCCGCACCTCGAACCGCAGCACCGGTTCATTGCCCAGGGTTTCCATGCTATAGGCGAGTCGTGGCGCGGCCTGAACCAGAAATCCTTTGGTGGCCACAAACGGCGCCTGCCCTTCAATGTTGACGCGCATCTGCCCCGATTCAACGACCCAGAATACCCGGTCATCGGCGTAGAACACCGTCTTTGTTTTTTCGCCCGGAGCCATTGAGATCCAGTCGGCTTCGAAGTCGCGAGTTTTGACCACCGGAAACCGCCAACTCGCCTGGCCCTGGTGCGCGGCCAGAATCTCGGACAGTCGCCAGATGAGCCGGTTAGGCGGCTCGTACGTCGTGGCCGGCACCGGCTTGGCGGCCCACACCAGCCGCGACCTTTGAGGATTCGCGTCCTGGGCGAAAACGCGCGGAGAGGCGATGAATGCCACCACCACCCCATACATTAATGGAGCAGTGTACGTTTGTAATCTCATAGATTCGTAACCGTGCGAGCCTTCAGGGCAAAGATACAAAACCAGTCCAAAACAGGCTGCTGGTTTGGATGTCGTATTTGTGAACGAAGTCGAGCTTTCCGTCCTCGTTCACCTTGAATACGGATAACCCAGCCGGCACTATGCTCACTCCCTTGTCACCGCGCACCGGCACCGCCGATTGGTTTGCCACAACCAGAATCTTGCCGCTTCGATCCAGGGAGAAAGTGCGGGGACCGAAGCCATGCGTGTCGGCATTCTGGATCAGCGCCGGCTCCCCGGTCTGCTGGTTAATGGAAAAAACCGCGATGCTGTTTTCGCCTCCGCCAAAGACCTTCTGGCCCTCGAAACTGACCATGCCGCCCGCGCGATTCGCCACGTAAACGAATCGGCCGTTGGGATGAACGTGGATGCTACTCACCGCCTGGCCTCTCCGGCCATTGGGAGGTTCAGCTAATGGATCCTTCATGAACAGTGGACTTTCACCGAGCGATCCATCCGGCGATCTCTTGAAAACAAAAAGCTTGTTCTGCCGCTCCAGCGTCACGAAGTCCCACTTCCCCGACGGGTGAACGTCCAGATGGCGGACCTGAAAATTGTAACCTCCGCCGGGCGCGATCGATTGGCGATTCGTGAGCACTCCGTTCTTATAATCGAAAACTTTGATGGCGCCAGGATCTTCCGGCTTGGCGGGAGTTGGTCCATTCCCGCGCGTCACTATAATCACCGCTTGATTCGATGGGTCCACTCGTACCTGGTGCGCGTACACCCCCACATCCAGCTTGCCTTGCGGCACCACGGAACCGAGTGTTCCATCCGGATTGATAATGTGAACTGTCACCGCGCTTGGCTCATTGTGAGCAACGATAATGTGCGTGCCATCCATATCGCTGGTCATGAAGACCGCGCGTTGCGGCAATGAGATCGGCTCACCGTGAGGATGCAAAGCTCCCGTGGCCGGATCGATGCGGAAAGCGGTCACGCCATGCGGGCTCTTCTGGCCGGCCGGAACACTAGGGCCCATATTGCTCCACGTGACATACAGAAATTTCCCGGAAGGATGCGGCCAGGCTTCTTGAATATTCTCCGGCAGCGTTACCGAGCCCCGTTGCACCAGTGTCGCTGTGTTCATATCGACGTCAAACTGCAGCAGCTCTTTTTCCGCCGCCGCGTAAAGTACAGCCCGTCCCGGCGCACCTGCTTTTGGAGCGGTTCTAGCTTGGACGGCGAACATCAAGGCCGCAACGCCAGCCAGTATTGCTAGCCGAGCCCATCGCCCGTCTTTTCTTGCACTGCGCATTAGACCTCCGTTCCTTTAGAAATAAAATTTCAAACTGCCCTGTAGTTGTCGCATGGGAGTGCGCGTCGAAGTAATCTTACCGAAAGCCGCGTCGAGCACTGTAACGTCAGGCGGACCCCAGTTGGGATGGTTGAGCGTGTTGAAAAACTCAAAACGGATCTCTAGCCTGCGGCTTTCCTTGATTGGAATGCTCTTCGTGAGCGAAGAGTCCAGGTTAATGATACCCGGACCAGTAAGAACATTGCGGCCTAAATTGCCGAAGGTGCCAAAGGGTTCCAGGGCCACCGCGCCAGTGTTGAAAAATCCCCCCGGGTTCCCCGGCCCCGCGAGCGTCTGTCCGGTGGCGTTGGGCCGATCAATCCCTGTTATGAAATCGTTGCTTTGGTTCTTTCCATCCACAATGTTCAATGGAAAGCCAGACTGCCACGTCAGGATCCCGGTCAATTGCCAATTGCCGAGCACTGCATTCGTTACACCGCCTCGATTCAGAAAGGGCCGCCCCTTTCCGAAAGGCAGTTCATATAGCGACGATGTCACGAACCTTTGGCCGGCATTGAAAGCCGAAAGGGCGCGGTCACACTGAATACACGCATCGTTCTGTGCTTCCTGAGTGTCTCCCGACGGTTGCCGGATACCACTGCCCGTGTCAATCGACTTCGACCAGGTGTAGCTCACCAGGTAAGTGAGTCCGCTACTGAACCGCCGCGTCAGCTTCGCTGATAAAGCGTCATAGTCGCTCAATCCCACCTGGTCGACCAGATATATGACGGCGAGCTCTGGAAAATTGACACGGGATACTTGGGTGCCCGTAGGACTCGGGCTAGCTGCGTTAATTGCACGATATTGTTCTAACCTGCGGCCCAGCGCGTCAAGGTAGCCCACCTCCAAAACGGTGTTCCTCCCGATCTCTCGCTGAATGTTCGCCATGAGCTGCACCGTGCGCGGTGTGCGCCTATGAGGATCGGTGGCTAAGTACTCCGGGTCAGCAACAAAGTTCGTTCCTGGGGGCTCAAGAAAGGGGTTATTCCAGTTCAAGTTAATGGTGCTCGCATTAGCTTGTACAACCTGGGTCCCGGCCGTATTACGCAAAACATCGACCGTCGTAGAGGTGGCATCCTGCGAATAAAAAACGCCCGCGCCTGTACGGACTGTCCATCGCCCCTTGCTCCAAGCAATTCCCAGCCGGGGCGCCCAGTTCGTGTAATCGGGGAAAATGCCATCCTTGCCTAAACTTCCATTCCGGGCGACTTGGACGTTGGAGGGATACTGAATCGCCAAGCCCTGATAAAAATTACCGCTGCCAATCCGCACCAACGTAGGATGCAGATTTTGATCCGCAATCGGGCCCGCGCCATCATCCCAGAAGGGAATCAGCACGTTCGCGAAGTTTTGGGACTTATCGTAATAGGGCGGCGTGAATTCGTACCGAAGGCCCAACGTGATAGTCAGATTAGGGCGCACTTTCCAGCTATCGTCAACATAATAAGCTTGGCTGGTAGCGCGGAACTGGCCGAAGAATGGTTCTACTCCCTGGCGAGCCAAGCTCATATCGCCGAGCATAAAGTCAGCATAGCCAGAGCCGGCCGACGTCGAAATCGAAGGGTTCGAAGTCGCGTTGCCAGCAAAGGTAAATCCTCCATCACCGAACTGTTGCCCCGAAGGATTATAGCGGTCCCTCCTGAACTCGGCGCCAAAACGGAAGGAATGGTTTCCGTGGACCCAAGACAAATTGTCCGCCCACTCGAAGGTAGTCTGGTACAGTTGGGAGACATTCGACGATGAGGTACCGAACGAAGACACTCCGGTGAGGGTGATATTCGGTATACCCCAGCCGGCCGGATTAGGTTTCGCCACCAGTCCCGGAATCGCCAACTGTCCAACGACGTTGTTCAGGTACGCCGTTTGGGGCAGGGTCAGGTTAGCAAACTCGACCACGCCGAATCGAGCCTCGTTTACCAGCGTAGGCGAGAGAACACGGGTATTCGAAATTAGCGCCTGCCACGGGTCGTCTATCACCGTTTGTCCCTGTAAAGGAAACAGACCCGCCACGAGTTGGCTCTCGTTGCCCCAACTGTAGCGCCCAAACCAGCTCGAATGGCTGCTCTCGACGAAATCAGCCCGCAAGTTGAATTGGTCCCTGTTGATGGGCTCCGCGGCTCCCGCTTCGTAGTTGTTTGCCAAGGCCGAACCCGGTTGATTTGGAAGAGGAACATACTGCTGCAGAATAAGCGAGGTGGGCGCCAGCCGGGACGCTGGAATAATGTTGTTTGGGAAAGCTGACGCCGTAATCGGTCCGTTCGCCGGTGTAACGCGCGTGAGAGGATCGTAGATCTTGGGAAGTCCGGGGCCGCTAAAGTTGCCGGCGTCCATCGCGGCGGTTGGGACGGTCGCGATATTCTGAATTTTTTGTCTTTCCCGAAAGCCCTCATAATTGACCATGAAGAACAATCGGTTCTTGGCGTTGAAGAGCTTGGGGATACTGAGCGGCCCTGAAAGGGTGAACCCGAACTGGTTCCATTTGAACGGTTCAACAGCCGTCGGGCTCGTCGTGAACTGGTAAATTTTGGCGTCGACTGCGTCGTTCCGTATGAATTCGTAGGCCGTGCCGTGGTATTCGTTGCCTCCAGATTTCGTGGAAACGTTGATCTGCGTTACCTCCCGTCCGAATTCTGCAGGATAAATACCGGTTTGCACCTTAAATTCCTGAAGCGCATCGATGGAGGGCATGACCATGTACGTGTTCCCTTCCACAAAGGTATCCTCCAAACCATCGAGCGTGTAATTGTTGAACATGGGCCGCTGGCCGCCAACGGATATAGCCGTAAGGTTGGCTCGGTCTCCCACCATTCCCGGCATAGCCCCAGTTGAAGCGCCAAAGCCCGAGGTGACATTCGGAGCCAAGCTCACGAGCGATAAAAAATTTCGGCCATTCAGGGGCAAGTCGACAATCCGCCGGTTTTCAATGACCGTGCCGATGGTAGCATCCTCTGTTGTCACCAGCGGGGCGCCCCCGGTGACCTCCACCACTTGAGTTTGCTGACCCAGTTCCAGCGTGAAGTCGACACGAGCCGTCTGCTGCACCTGAAGCTCGACATTATTGCGCGTGACCGTTTGAAAACCGGACGTCGACACCTTCAAATCGTAGATGCCAGGCGGAAGTGAGGGAAAACTGTAACTGCCGACTTCATTTGCGGTGGTGTTTCTTGTTGCGCCGGTCGCCTCATTGGTCACTACGACCGCAGCCCCGGCTATCACAGCGCCGCTGGTGTCGTGGACTTCACCGGTAATCACTCCAAAGGTCTGTCCGGCTGCGGGTTGAGTAGAAGTCACTACAACTAGAAAAGCGAAAGCAAAAATGCAAAGGCGCACGCGGCCCTCCTTGTGTCAAGTTTCGACTAGGTTACAGGAGGAGGCCGGTCGAATCCTTTGAAAATCGAGAGCAAGTCCTAAGGATTTTCGAAGGAACGAGCAAGGCCCGCGAACAAAATACTAGGCTGCCGCCTTTGCGGCCATACCGTGCGGATCGATGATGAACTTCTTAGCAGCGCCCTGGTCGAAATCCTGGTAACCTTTCGGTGCGGCATCCAGCGAAATGATAGTGGCGTTAACTGCTTTCGCGATCTGGACCTTGTCATACAGGATCGCCTGCATGAGTTGTCGATTGTACTTGAGCACTGGACATTGGCCAGTGTGAAACGAATGCGACTTCGCCCATCCGAGCCCGATCCGAACACCTAAAGTGCCGGTCTTAGCGTTGGCATCCATCCCCCCAGGATCATCCGTCACGTAAAGACCCGGGATACCGAGCGAACCGCCTGCGCGCGTGATGGTCATGATGGAGTTGAGGACCGTTGCAGGTCGTTCGACCGCGGAATCCTTCCCTTCACCGTGTGCTTCGAATCCCACGCAATCCACCGCGCAATCCACTTCCGGACTACCCACGATCTGGGTAATCTGGTCGGCCAGCGACGCGTCCTTCCTGAGGTCGATCGTCTCGCAACCGAAGCTTCGGGCCTGCTCCAGCCGTTCGGGAATGAGGTCGCCGACCATCACGACTGCCGCGCCAAGCAAGTGGCAGGAAGCTGCCGAGGCCAAGCCCACCGGTCCCGCGCCCGCTACATAAACGATAGACCCTGTTGTGACGCCGGCGGTCACGGCCCCGTGGTAGCCGGTTGGAAATATGTCCGACAGCAGCGTCAAGTCCTTAATCTTAGCTAGCGCTTTCGCTTTGTCCGGAAATTTGATCAGATTGAAATCGGCGTAGGGCACCAGGACATATTCCGCCTGTCCGCCTACCCATCCGCCCATGTCTACATAGCCGTATGCCGCTCCAGGCCGAGATGGGTTCACGTTCAGGCAAATTCCCGTTCTCCCTTCCCGGCAGTTACGACATCTGCCGCACGCAATGTTGAAGGGTACCGTAACGAGATCGCCCACGTTTAGGAATTCAACGTCACTTCCCTTTTCGATGATTTCGCCCGTTATCTCGTGGCCCAGTATGAGGCCGGCAGGAGCGGTCGTGCGGCCGCGGACCATGTGCTGGTCCGATCCACAGATATTGGTAGTCACAACTTTGAGAATGACCCCATGCTCGGCTTTTTTTCCAGCAGGGGTCTCCAGCTTCGGAAAATCTATCGGCCGGACTTCGACCCTGCCCGGTCCAACATACGCAACTCCGCGATTACTTGCCATCATGATCTCCTCGGTCTATGCCAGTTTTCGAAGCTTGGTCACACGCCCAACTTCTACCCACTCGACCACGAAGATATTTCCGTCGTCGTCAAAACACGCCGAGTGCGGGGCTACAAATTGCCCCGGAATGAACGCATCCCGTTCCAGGAGTCTTACTTCCCGGAAATTATCCGGACCCTGGCCGAAATGGGCGACGATCTGATTCTTGCCATTTAAGATGCTCACCCGGGCCTCAAGCTCCGGCACCAGCAACAGTTCTCCTCGCATATGAAAATGCGACGGGTATCGCAAACCCGGAATGAACGCGATGTGCTTGCCGGTCAAAGTGAACGTCTGCAGCCGGTAATTTCGCCGATCGGCAACGATGACGATGGGTTCCGGACCGCGTGTATCCATCCAAATCCCGTGAGGATTGTTAAGCTGGCCGGCCTCGGCGCCTAGACCGCCGAACGTCCGGATGTATTCTCCCTTGCTGTTGTATTGATTTACGTAGCTGGACCCGTAACCGTCCGCGACATACAGGTCACCGTTGGGCGCCACGGCAAGATTAGTCGGCGTATAGGGAATCTTACTCTTGCTGTAGGCTTCCGATTGGTCCGGATAACCTATGCTGAACACGACTTCGCCATTCAAGGTTGTCTTTTCCACAACGTGCCGGTGGATGTCGCACAGGTACAGGAATTCGGTACTGCCTTCCTTGCGGATGTGTAGTCCGTGGGCTCCCTCTCTGTACTCGGCGCCCCAGGATTTGACGAACTTCCCTTTTTCGTCGAAGACCACCATGGCGTCGGGGCTTTGACTCGTTTTGTGTACGGTGTGATGAACGTAAGTGTGGCCCTGAGAGTCACGGCAAACTCCATGTGTCTTGCCGTACTTGATCTTGGAGGGAAGCTCGCCCCAGTCGTGATGGACTTCGTAAGTGTATTCACCACTACCGATCACCGGAAGCTTTGTGCCGGATTTGTCCTGACCGCGAAGAATGGCCGGAGCCGCTAAACCAGCTGCGATGAAGTTTCGCCGGGAAACATGGTTCATCATTTGTAATAGCCTTTCTGATAGCCTGACAACGATCGCTTATACGAGAATTTCCTTGACCACGCTGCCCGACACATCTGTCAGCCGGAAATGGCGACCCTGGAACTTATAAGTCAGGCGAGTATGATCGACGCCCAGGGAATGGAGAATGGTAGCGTTTAGATCGTGGACATGAACCGGGTCGCGCGCCACGTTATAGCTATAATCATCGGTCTCGCCGTAGGTAATGCCGGGTTTGACACCGCCGCCGGCCATCCACATCGTGAAGCATTTCGGATGATGGTCGCGTCCGTAATTGTCCGGTACCAGCTTGCCCTGGCAATATACGGTACGGCCAAACTCGCCGCCCCATATCACCAATGTGTCTTCCAGTAAACCGCGTTCCTTTAAGTCCTGAATGAGAGCGGCACAAGCTTGGTCGGTATCCCGGCACTGATTGGGAAGCTGCTTCGGCAATAGGTTGTGCTGATCCCAGCCGCGGTGATAGAGCTGAACGAATCGCACACCACGTTCCACCAGACGGCGAGCCAGCAGACATTGCGCGGCGAAGGTGCCAGGCTTTCTCGAATCCGGACCATATTTTTCAAAAACAGAATCGGGCTCTTTGGAAAGATCAGCCAGTTCGGGAACGGAGGCCTGCATCCGGTAGGCCATCTCATACTGAGAAATGCGCGTTGAAATCTCTGGATCGCCCACTTGTTCCAGCGAAGCTTGATTTAGTTTGTCGAGATCGTCCAGAAACCGGCGACGGTCCGATCCGCTCACACCCGGAGGGTTTGATAAATAGAGAACCGGGTCACCGGAAGATCGAAATTTTACGCCTTGATATTTGGTCGGAAGAAACCCGCTTCCCCACATCCGGTCGGCTAGCGGCTGATCGCCGGGACCTGTCCCGGCAGACAACAAGACCACAAACGCGGGAATATCCTTATTTTCGCTTCCCAAGCCGTAGGCAACCCACGATCCCAGGCTAGGCCGGCCGGCCAGCTGAGAACCAGTCTGCAGAAACGTCACACCCGGATCGTGATTGATAGCGTCGGTGTGCATCGATTTGATGAAGCACAGATCGTCAACCACCCCCGCCGTATGTGGCAGCAACTCGCTCACCCAAGCTCCGGACTTCCCATGTTGTGCGAACTTGAAAATCGACTGTATAACTGGAAAACTGGCCTGCGCCGATGTCATACTGGTCAGCCGCTGCCCTTGCCGAACCGATTCAGGCAACTCGCTTCCGCTCAAATCGGAAAGGCGCGGCTTGTAGTCGAATAACTCCAACTGCGAAGGTCCGCCGGATTGGAAAAGGTAAATAATTCGCTTGGCCTTCGGAGGAAAATGCGGCAGTCCGGGTAACCCGCCCGTGGCCTCCGCGCCACTTTCCGCGCCTCGTAAATCCTCGTTGAGCAGCGTGGCCAACGCCGCCGTTCCTACTGCCGTTCCGAAGAAATGGCGTCGAGTCATGTTTCGCAGATTTTCAAATCGCGGATCCATTGCCACACCTCTCCAAATTCGTGGAGTTCCAACAACTACTGTTTCGTAACGATCTCATCCAGGTTAAGAATCAGGCTGGCAACCATGGTGTAAGCGGCCAGTTCGCTTTGGTCGAGTTTCTCGTTACGGGGATGCTCTCCCTGACCAAGCAGTTTTACCGCGGATTCCCGATCAGTCTGATACCGGTCCCGGTAATACTTCAGATTGTCCAATAGCACTTGGGTCTCTTTCGCCGATGGCGGCCTGGCGGCAGCCGCGCGGAAGGCAAAGGAGATCCGATCAGCCGCTTGGGGGCCGGCGGTCGTCATCGCACGTTCCGCCAGCATTCGCGACGCTTCCACATAGGCAACGTCATTCATCAGATCCAGTGCCTGGAGGGGAGTGTTCGTGCGGCTCTCCGATACGGTGCAGGTTTCGCGCCCGGCGGCGTCGAATATCATCATCGCTGGCGGCGGCGCAGTTCTTTTCCAAAAGGTATACAGACTGCGACGATAGAGATTATCACCATGGTCCTGCTGGTAGTCCGCTCCACCGGAGACGTCTTGCCAAACGCCGGCAGGCTGATAAGGCTTAACCGAGGGACCACCGACCTTGTCTACTAACAAGCCGGAAATCGCCAGAAGCTCGTCTCGCACCGTCTCCGCTGACAGGCGGATACGAGGGCCTCGAGCCAACAACCTGTTTTCAGGGTCCTTCTGCATTAGCTCCGGTATAAATCGCGACGATTGCCGGTAGGTGGCGCTTGTCACGATGAGCTTTTGCATCGCTTTCATGTCCCAACCGGTTCGAACAAATTCCGTTGCCAGCCAATCCAGCAGCTCCGGATGCGAAGGCCATTCGCCTTGCGAGCCGAAATCTTCGACCGTTTTCACCAACCCTGTGCCGAAGTAAATCGCCCAGAAACGATTTACCGTCACACGCGCAGTCAGCGGATTGGCCGGATCCACCAACCATTTCGCTAGACCCAGCCGGTTGTTAGGCACTCCCTCGGGCAGAGGCGGCAGGACCGACGGCACTCCCGGCGAGACCTTCTCTCCCGGTTGATCGTAGGCTCCCCGGATCAAAAGGTGGCTTTCGCGCGGAACCTTCATCTCTTCCATCACCATTACAGTCGGGATGGTCTCTTCAAACTTGTTCAACTGTTCGCGCGTCTCTCCCACTTGGCGCCAAGCCTGCTGAACTTCGGCAGGAGCCTCGTGTCCCAGGAAGTAGAGGCCAAGCTTATCCGTCTGTGGCTTACTTCTCTTTTCCGTCGGAAGCGCCGCAATCTGATTGATCGGCGTCGGATCTGCCAGGATAGCCGCCTCGTCAGCCGACAACGCTACGCCGTACAACCGGACGTCGCCGATAGATCCTTGAAAACGATTTTGCGGTACTGCTCCCACGGCGCCGATACGCAACGGCTCGGTGGCACGATAAGCATTATTTAGGGCGTCCAGCAGAACTTTAACCTTCTGCTCCTGTCCATCTACATAAACTTTGATGCCTTCCGCTTCGCGCGTTCCGTCGTAAGTCAGCGTCACGTGAGACCAACGGTTTAGTTCCACGCCCTTCTCGGTCTCTACGCGCGCGGCGTCCGCCGACCAGCGATGACCCATTTGGACCTGCAGCTTTCCCTCTACCAGGTAAAGGGCGAAACCTCGGGCCTCAGGCTGTTCAACCGCGCGAGTCGCAATGGCGCCATTCGGAGCTGTAGGATAAATCCAAGCCGCCAAACTGAACTTGTCGGTGCCGGAGCCGAAGCCAGCTATGGCGCCCGCGTCAATATAACGCTTGCCATCGAAGCTGGCTGCCTGTCCGATGTGCCCGGGGGCAAACTGAGGCTCACCATCGCGAAAAACTACCACCGGCAACTTGGCGGCTTTGGCGGCGTTGGTGTCGGTCACATAGCCGCTGCCCTGTCGCATTTCAGATGCGCCGCCCTTGGTCGCACGCGGCGCGAAATGGCTCTCCAAATTTCCATCCAGTGGAAGATGGGCCAATAAGTTCTCGTCAATCGACCAGTCAATCGGCGCGGCCTTGCCCAGAGAAGCCTCCCAGGTTTGTTGTGCTTTTAGCAGCGCGGGTTGCAGGTCTTTGAAGCGCTCCTCCGCCGACGCCACCCTGGTTTTCATCTCTTGCAGCTTGGCCTGCTGTTCTGGAAGTGGAGCCTGGATAAATGGCGGCGAATTGCCCAGCTTGCTGGCTACGCCTTTCTCGGGTACGTTGTTGAAGTACGAAAAGAGCTGATAGAACTCTTTCTGCTTGATTGGATCGTATTTGTGATCGTGGCAGCGTGCGCAACCCACCGTAAGTCCGAGCCAAACGGCCGAAGTCGTATTGACGCGATCAACCACATACTCGACCGCATATTCTTCCGGAATGATCCCGCCTTCTGAATTGCCCCTCTGATTCCGGTTGAACCCGCTGGCGATTTTTTGATCCAAAGTGGCATTCGGCAGCATATCGCCGGCAATTTGTTGGATGGTGAACTGATCGAATGGCAGGTTGCGATTGAACGCATCGATCACCCAATCGCGCCAGCGCCACATAAAGCGCTCGCCATCGGATTGATAACCGCTGGTGTCGGCGTAGCGGGCTCCATCCAGCCAGGGTGTCGCCATGCGTTCACCGTACCGAGGCGAAGCTAGCAGGCGATCGACAATCTTTTCGTAAGCGTTGGGCGATTGGTCCGCCAGGAACGCGTCAACTTCCGCTGGGGATGGGGGCAGCCCGGTCAAATCGAGCGATACACGGCGGATTAGAGTCGCCCGGTCGGCCTCGGGTGACGGATTAAGGCCTTCTTTTTCCAAGCGCGCGAGTACGAACCGGTCGATGTCGTTCTTTGGCCAGCTTTCGTTGCCCACAACCGGGAGCGGAGGTCGCGTCGGGGTGATCAAAGACCAATGCTTCTGCCACTTGGCGCCTTGATCCACCCATTGCCGCAGAAGCTCAATTTCCTTCGCGCTGAGTGGTTCACGGCCGAGGGGCATCCGGGTGGCCGAATTCGTCGAAGTGATACGCGTGATGAGCGAACTCTTTGCTGAATCACCGCCAATAATGGCGAATCGGCTCTTCCCGAGGTCCTGTTTGGCGCCTTCTTCGGTGTCGAAACGCAATTTCGACAACCTTTTGGCGCTATCCGGTCCGTGGCAGGTGTAGCATTTGTCCGATAGTATTGGCCGGATATCACGATTAAATTCAATAACCTGCGTAGCCGGATCGGCGGGAGCGGCCTCCAGGGGCGCGCTCGCTGTCAGACAACTCACTCCGAGGGCGCTAGCCACCACTGCGTGCCGCCACTTGAAACGATCCTTCGTTTTGGGGTTGCTCTTCATTTGCCGGGCATGCCTTCCTGACGCAAAGTTATAACTAACATTGCTCGCAATTAGTAGCGTAGGATGAACCGACCCCGAAATTCCCTTACCGCGGACGAGCAATTCGTAAGAAATTTAGAAGGAACTTGTGAGCACCCTATCTGGATTACAGTTTAGCGGGTCCGCATAAGGGATTTTACCAGGTGACAGTCGGTGCGACGCCCGAAATCTCGCCCCTCACGCCAGGTTCTAGGACTTCCAACATCCATCTATAAGTTACTTTCGGTTTTCTTAAAAAATGCTCCGCCGCCGCGCATGGAATTTTTCGTTGGCTTGCTGTAGGCTTGGGGAACTGCCGGTTCGAGATGACCCTTTTCCGGGTGGAACTCCCTTTTCGAGGCCATGGAACACCAATGGGCTGGCGATTTTTGACGCTCGCGCCTCTGTCAAGAGAGATAGTCCTATGATTCAGAAACTTGCCCAGTTTCAGAAAGATGGCAAACCGGTGCCATGGGTGCGTATTTATCATCATCCGGATTATGGGGACTTCAGCCATAAAGAGCATCTGGCCACCAAAACTACTTGCGAGACCTGTCATGGACCCCTGCGAGAGCGCGACGTGATGCGCAAGGAGGTGGGGGTCGCCATGAGTGATTGTATAGAATGTCATCGGTCAAATAACGCCCCAGTATCTTGCGATTTCTGTCACGGCCCCCGACAACGGATGTATAAACTGAAAGGACGAACATGCGCCGCATTGATGTATCCGCTTTAACCATCACGTTGTTGATGTCCGTGCCCCTAGCCGCCCAAGAACCGCCCGGGGCCGCGGGAGGAAGCGGGCTGCCGGAAGGCCGGGCGACCGCCGCTCAATATGCCGCCGCCGATATTCGAGTACTGGTTCCTGGGGTAGTCTTTAACGCCGGGCTATTGGACCTGGCCGCGGCCTACACCAAAGAAACTGGCAAGAGGGTCGCTGTCAGCCTTGTTGGCATGGGTGCCATCGTCAATGGCGTAAAAAGCGCCAACCCGCCTGCTGACATGATCGCGCTGCCCTTCGAACTGATGAGCACGCTGTCGCTCGATCGCGGCATAGTGCCCGGCACGTTCGCACCTCTGGGCCGCTCGGAAATGGGCCTGGCGGTACGAGCCGGCGCGCCGCATCCGGATATCTCCACGGTCGAAAAACTAGCCGCCACGCTGCACGGCGCCAAAGCTGTCATGCGTTCGAATCCCGCGGGCGGCAGCATGGTAGCGAAGGTGATCGAGGACAAGGTAATCAAGCGTCCGGAGTTTGCCGGCGTCAACAGTCCCGTAAGTACGCAGGGGGAAGGCGGGCAGGCATTGGTGCGCGGGGAAGGCGACATGGCCTTACAAGCAATCTGCGAAATCCTTCCTTATAAGCAGATCGAGCTGGTTGCTCCGCTCCCGCGCGACCTCGCGGCTTGGATCGACATGTCTGTTGCTGTTTCGGCCAGAGCGATGCATAAAGATGATGCGCTTGCATTCATCAAATACTTGCTGCGGCCGGAGTCAAACAAAATCTGGAAGGCCAAGGGCCTAGAGCGATTCGACTGAAATTATGCATCGATGACTGGCCGATACGCGGACGTGCGGAGGATATGATCGCTACAGTACTGTCAGCGGCGGCTCTAAAAGGCAGCCGCTCTTGCCGCAAACGCTAATCGCATGACTCAGGCCGATCCAGTACTGTGCAGTCCTGGCAGCTTTCAATCTAAGTCTCCACCATATTTCTGATCAGGAAAGAATTCCCCAGCCGGCGGCTCGCGCTGGCGCAACCGCCCTAAATATTCGCTGTCAGCGATCGAGCATGTTTCCTCCGACAGCGCGGCACTTTGTTGCTACCCGTGTCATCAGATAATGAAACGTGTCACGGGCGCGCGATGGGATCGGCTCCGAATTGTGTTCTCCAGAGCGGATTGCTAAGCACGGCTACAAGATTCTTGCCAGATTCATCTTCGTCCGGACTAAACGTGCGGCCGAGCGCCACTAGAACGCGAAATATGTCGAAAAATCGTGCCGACACTCGTGCTCCGCGCGGATCTGCACGGGCGCGCCTGATCCAGTCAGTGTGACCGGACCACCTGTTTGCGCCGCCATATATACTCGAAGACCGTGTTCTCCTTCTGCCAGTCCAGATAATTCAAGGTGGAAACGCCGTTGTAATCGTAGTCGGGAGGCTTCTCAAGCACACGCACAATGCGTTC
>Ga0182024_10004753_pt1 | contig 30907 bp, 24 predicted proteins | sample P32metaG_FD_120480 | JGI IMG/M metagenome (GOLD analysis project Ga0182024, IMG submission 120480) | Permafrost microbial communities from Stordalen Mire, Sweden - P3-2 metaG (Illumina Assembly) | ecosystem: Environmental > Terrestrial > Soil > Wetlands > Permafrost | place: Sweden: Stordalen... | reverse complement strand
GGAGGTCATGTAGGTCATGTTTTCCACACCGTTGATGGCCTCTTCAATAGGTGTTGCTACGGCACGCGCAACCACTTCCGCGTTGGCACCCGGATAAGTTGCCGACACATTTACCGTCGGCGGTGCAATGTCCGGGAACTGGGTGATCGACAAGGAAAACATGGAGATCAATCCCAGCAGGGTAATTATGATAGAGATTACCGTGGATAATACGGGTCTTTCTATAAATCTTCTGAACATCTGAAAAAAAATTATCGGTAATGAATCGGAACCGTGGGCTACATGGGTCTCACCTTCATTAAACTATCCAATGACATGGGCAGAGGCTGGACTATGGCTCCATCCCGGAGCCTGTCCACGCCGGAATATACAATTCGTTCACCCGCTTTCAGGCCTTTGTCAATTAAATAGTAATTACCGGATCTTCCGGCAATATCCACAGACGCGCTGCTGACCTTGTTGCTGTCTCCAAGCACGAAAACAAACACCTTATCCTGTAATTCGAATGTTGACTCCTGTGGAACCACGATTCCGGAGGGGATAACGGTTGAGATCCGGATACGTCCTGTGTTTCCTGAGCGCAGGTTGCCATTCGCATTCGGGAAACTGGCTCTGAAAGGGATGGCTCCGGTGCCGCTGTTGAACTGTCCTGAAACGGCTTCTACTTTTCCTTTTTCGGGATATACGGAATTGTCTGCCAGGATCAATTCTACCGGCGGCATTTGTTTTAGTTTTTCATCGATTGTATTGCCGAAGTACTGCTGTTTAAACCGCAGGAAATCAGTTTCGCTAAATGAAAAATAAGCCCGCACATCTTTTATTTCTGAAAGAATCGTGAGCGGATCTGCAGTGGTGAGTCCGACCAGACTGCCAGTTTTAAAATGAATTCTGCCAATATAACCATCTATCGGTGCCCTGATCGTGCTATAACCGATATTGATCTCGGCATTGCCCACCTGTGCCTGGGCCTGGGCTACACTGGCCGCCGAAGCATCATATAACGCCTGTGCTGATTTCAATTGTACGGGTGATATCACATTGTTCTGCACCAGCGGTGTCAGCTTATTTACGTTGATCTCTGCGCTGGCGAGGTTGGCTTTTGCTGCAGCGAGTGAGGCTTTTGCATTATTAAGCATCTCCCGGTAAGGACGGTCGTTGATCTTAAAAAGTGGCTGTCCCTTTCTTACCTGCGCCCCTTCATCAACAAATATTTCATCGATATAGCCATTTACCTGGGGGCGAATCTCCACGTCCTTGATGCCCTCCAGCGTAGCACTATATTCCTGGTAGCTGGTAAAAGGCTTATTTGACAAAGTGATCACCGGAAGTGAAACGGTGGCCGGCGCATAGCCAGAATTGCCATCGGAAGAATGACAGGATTCCAAAACCATGACCCCGAATATAATGCCGGCGCCTGTCAACAGGTATTTTCGCATAATCGTTTTTTGGCGGGAACTCAGCGGTCCCGGTTACACAACATAAATTTTGGTACAGTAAAGGGCTTATTTTATTCCATTACGATCGTTTGTATGGAATGCGGCAGGCTTGTAATGGCTGCCGCCTTTCCTTTTATCCATAGATGGTAATTGATTTTTTCGCTACTCTGGTTCATCACCACCGTTATGATTGACCCATCGGGATTACGGAATGCCGTTGTGAGTATTTGCCCCCGGCTCGAAGAACTGATTATCCTTTTAGCGCCGGGTTTGATGAACCTGGAGAAATGGCCGATATAATAAAAGGAGTTCAGATAAGTGAGCTCGCCGGTTTGCGTGTTGGCATGCACAGGCGCAAAGCAGAAATTACCCACATGATTCGGGCCACCCTTTTCATCCAGGAGAATATTCCAGTCGGTCCATCCTACCGTTCCGTCATTAAAATCCTCGATCATATTCCTTCCATATTCCTCGCCCCATTTCCAGTCATTTAATGAAGCAGGATTGAATCTATCAGGACAGCCTTCTGTAAATAGGAGGTTGGTGTTCGGATACGCTTCGGCGACGCGTCTTACATTATCAAATATTTTCCCTCCACCGGTCCAGCTTTCATACCAATGAAAACCCACCCCCCATACGTATTTGGCCGCTTCAGGATCATCGAGGACCGTGCTGGCCCGCTGGTATAACAAATCGCGGTTGTGATCCCAGGCAATGATCTTCTTATCTCCCAGACCTGCATGTTGTAGCGTGGGTCCAAGGAAATTCTTTATGAAATCTCTTTCTTCGTTGCCCGTGTAGATACAGGATTCCCAGGTCTGCGTGGCCATGGGTTCATTTTGCGTAGAGAGCCCCCAAATGGGTATGCCTGACTTTTCATAAGCTTTGATAAACGCAACATAAAAATTGGCCCAGCTCTGATCCATCGCAGGAAGCAATTTCCCTCCATGGAGCATATCATGATTATCCTTCATCCAGGCAGGAGGGCTCCAGGGCGTGGCAAAAACAGTAAGTTTTCCTCCCGCGGCTGCCATGGCCTGTTTGATAAAAGGAATGCGGTATTTTTCATCGTGTGCAACGGAAAAGGATTTCAGCTCGGGATCATTGTCTTTCACGTAGCTGTATGATTCACTCGAGAAATCACAGCTTTGAATATTCGTGCGCGCCAGTGTATAGCCGATACCGATTTTCGGATCATAATAGTTTCTCAGGATCTCGGCCTGCTTTGCTTTTGGAAGTTTGGCGTAGGTTTCAGCAGATGCATCAGTCAATGCACCCCCGATACCCATAAAAGTTTGAAAGGATTTATCCGGATCTATGAATATGCAGGGTTGCGTTTCCAGCGGCTGTCCGAAATCAGTTAATTCCACCGAATCCGTAGGACTAAGCCTCAGGCTCGTATTTTCTGCCGTGGAATAAACCATAATCTTTCCCTGAAAGGCAGATGGCCGGAAATGCAAATTACGTTTAGTTTCAGCGGGGTGCTTTGGCAAGGAAAAAGCCAGTAAGACAGACACGATGCTGAGAAACAGAATTTTATTCATAAGCGAAATTTTGGAGGAGCAAAGGTAAAACGTTTCATCCGCCCCCGATCATTGTTTAAGAAAGGCGATAACCTGGTCGGCGAATGGTTTTGTACCGCTGGTTTCATTGTGATTTCCGGGTACCGTAATGTAGATGGAATGCGGGATCAGGGCTTGAAGGGCAGGTGTTGAACCATTGGTACTGTCCACATCTCCACGTATCAATAAAACGGGCTGCTTTATTTTCCCAAGGTCTTCCGGAGAAGTAAACGGTTGCTGCTTTTGCATATATGCAAGCGAAACGGAATCCAGTTTTTGTTTCCTTACATAGCTTTTCATTCCCTCAAATTCAGGAGCCGGGGAATGGATCAGGGATTCATACAATGCTTTTGGCAGTTTCCAGGAGGTATCGGTAAAGGCCGCACCCATTCCACCGATTACGGCTTTATGCACGCGCGGATCATTCCGCAATACCCGCGCCGCAATGATGGATCCTCTCGAATAACCGATCAGGTCATAGCTTTTGATTTTCAAAAAATCCATCAACCCCATGATATCCCTGCATTCCGCATCGTTGGCAAATGCCTCCTCCCGGTGTGGATGATCCGATCTGCCATTTCCTCTTAAATCTATTAGGATCACCTCAAATCCCTGATCCAGTAACTGCTTATACAAATCGCCTCGTTTCCAGCCACTGCTGTTGCCCATAAACCCGTGAAGCAGCAATACCGGATCCCCGGATCCGCGCTTTTCGAAATAAATTTTAGTATTGTCGAATGAAGTATAATAACCTGTGTCTATCACAGGTGCCACGACATTGGCCCCTTGCTGTGCAAACGATTTTCCGGAGAAGAGGAATATTATGGAGAACGCATATGGAAGAATCGCGGAACGTTTAACGCGGAACGCATAACGGTTAATTTCTTTTTTTAGCATCGCGGAGTATTATTGAGATTCATTTTTATTTCCTATATCTTCCTTATTCCGTTGGTCTTGATTCCGTCAACCGTCAACAGTCAACCCTTCCACGCCTTCCGCAAAAACCGCAGCCAGTTTCCTTGCAATACTTTTTCTATATCTGCTGCGGCATAACCCCTTGCTTTCAAAAGTCCCGGAAGTTTTTGAAGATCGGAAATAGTATCCATATCGTAAGGGGACTGTTCCGTGCCAAACATACCGTCGAGATCACTTCCGATAGCGATATGGTTGCAGTTACCTGCAATCTGACAAATATGATCGTAGTGGTCAATCAGTCGATTCAGATCAGTACCGGTGGCTTTTGGAAGGGAAACCCCTCTCAGCCATCCATCCGTAAGCATCCAGGCATCGAGTACTCCCCCGATAACAGCGTCTTTGGCGATCAGGATTTTTATCTGTTCATCCGTGAGCTGCCTTTGATTTTTTGTGAGTGTCCTGCAATTGTGATGGCTTGCCCAGATATTTCCGTGAAAAATATCCACGGCTTCCAGGAATCCTTTATCGGTGAGATGAGTTATGTCCAGGATGATATTCAGCGATTGCATCTCCTTTAGTAACAATTTGCCCTTGGCACTGAATCCTTCTTCGGTACCGGTGCCGCCGGCGTAACGTCCTTCCCCATAATGTGCAGGACCCAGTGCACGCAAACCATAAGCATAAGCTTTTTCGAGATAGGAAAGGTTTACCAGCGAGTCGGCGCCTTCAAGGCTAAGAATAAATCCTACAGCTTTCCTGTTGTCGGGCAGAGATGTATCTGCCCACATCTCCAGATGGGTGTCCAGGCCTTGCAGATCCATGACCTGTTGCATTTCGCCTTCCTCCATCATCGCTCTGTACCAGGCAAGCTGGGCCTGCGTTTGAGCCCAGGCCTGCTCGGGAGAATGCCAGCCTGGCAAAGGACTTCCTTTTTTTACGTAACGGGCGATCTGCGTGGCAACTACCAATCCTATTTTTCCTTCCCTTAATGCAGGTAATGAAACCATGTTTTTCCCACGGTCAGGTTTGTCGCTGAGACCAGCTTCCCGTTCGCGAAGATCCCGGACCGGTTGCTTCAGGTCCCTGTTGTATTCCATCGCATTCATGGCGAGGTCAAGATGAGCATCAACGATTAACATGACTGCAAATTAAAGGGTTATTCACAATCCGGACGGCATTCAATAAAAACAGCTTCATGGTTTTTCATGAAATGACTTAATTTGATCCTTCTTTTCTCATCGGAAAACGCACTGCATGTCTTTTATCATTTTGTTTGCGGGTATTGTGGTACTGATTTTACTGATAACCTGGTTCAAAATAAATGCATTTATTTCTTTTCTGGTGGTTTCCATGGGGATTGGCTTCGCCAATGGAATGTCAGTAACTGCGGTCACGGATTCCTTGCAGAAAGGCATGGGTGATTTACTGGGATCGCTGGTCGTGATCCTGGTCGTCGGAGCCATGATTGGAAAACTTATTGCGGATAGCGGGGCGGCTCAACGCATCGTTACTGCCCTCATGAAAAGCTTCGGCAGGAAACATATTGTATGGGCCCTGGTGATCACTGCTTTTATTATTGGGATTCCTCTGTTTTATGGGATCGGCTTCGTATTGATGGTTCCGCTTGTCATTACACTTTCTTATAAGTTTAATATCCCGGCCGTATATATCGGACTGCCCATGCTGGCCGCCTTGTCTGTTACCCATGGCTATCTGCCACCGCACCCATCCCCGACAGCCCTGATAAAACAATATCACGCGGACCTCGGGCTTACATTGCTTTATGGATTTATTGCGGCAGTACCAACGGTGATCATTGCAGGTCCATTGTTTTCCCTTACGCTGAAAAAATATACTCAAAAACCACTGGCCACTTTTGCCGGAAGGACCATGACCGATGAGGAACTGCCGGGCCTTGCTGATAGCCTGGTCACTGCCTTGCTTCCCGTTATTCTCATTGCCGCCGGCACGATTGCCGGACTTTCCGGTTCCCCTGGAAATTGGTTGGTCAAGGCTTTGACCGTGCTCGGAGATCCAAACGTAGCTTTGCTGGTCACACTGGCTTACGCGCTGTATGCGCTGGTGTTGAAAAAAGGAAAAAAACTGGGGCCTTGCATGAACTCGCTCTCAGATGCTGTGAAAGACATTTCCCTGATCCTGCTGATCATAGGCGGCGCAGGCGCATTAAAACAAATATTAATTGATAGCGGTACAAGCGACCAGATTGCGGCTTCCATGAAGAGTTTTAGTACACATCCTATCCTGGCCGCATGGGGCATAGCAGCTTTAATCAGGGTGTGCCTGGGATCGGCAACTGTGGCAGGATTAACCACCGCAGGCATTGTTGCTCCCATGCTGGTAAACAGTTCCGTGAGTCCAAGCCTTATTGTACTTGCAACAGGCGCAGGCAGTTTAATGTTTTCCCATGTGAATGATTCCGGATTCTGGATGTTCAAGGAATATTTTAATCTGAGCATAAAGGATACTATAAAAACCTGGAGTGCCATGGAAACCATTGTTTCCATTGTTGGCCTGCTCATGGTTTTACTAATCAATTTTTTTATCAGCCATTAAATATGATTATATGTCGCCTGAAGAAAATCTCAAGCGCCTGGATCTTGAATTGCCCCCTGCTCCCGCACCGATGGGCGTTTATATTCCATTGCTGATCGATGGCAAGCATTGTTATGTTTCCGGTCATGGTCCCCTTCTCCTGAATAAGCAACTGATCATAGGAAAGATCGGCGCAGACATGAAAATGGAAGAGGGGAAAAAAGCTGCGAGGCAGGTTGGATTGACCATTCTCTCCACTTTGAGATCCCATCTGGGAAGCCTGGACAAAGTGAAACGTGTGATCAAAGTGTTGGGCATGGTAAATGCCGATCCTTTATTCGAAAAACATCCTTTCATTATAAACGGATGCAGTGAACTGTTTGCCGAGATATGGGGAAAGGAAAATGGAATCGGTGTGAGAAGCGCTGTTGGCATGGGATCATTGCCGGATAATATTCCTGTTGAAATTGAAGCATTATTTGAATTGGTATAATTTTCCACCATGGAAGACCAGACCTGGTTTGTAATCAATGAAGCCGATCAAATTGATTCTCCTGCTCTTTGTATTTATAAAGAAAGAGTCCGGGAGAATATCCGCAGGTTGCTCGAAACCGTCCCGGCAGATAGGGTACGTCCGCATGTCAAAACCAATAAAATGGCCGAGGTTGTTCGGCTGATGATGGATGCAGGTATAAATAAATTCAAATGTGCAACCATAGCAGAAGCAGAAATGCTGGGACTGACCCGGGCTAAGGATGTGCTGCTTGCCTATGCGCCGACCGGACCGAAAATCAGGCGTTTTAACAAGCTTGTAAAAAAATATTCGTCAACCCGTTTTGCCTGTTTGGTTGATTCCCCGGAAGGTGCTGTTGCGATTTCTGAATACTTCACCGCGACAAAAGGCAGCGTGGATCTTTTCATCGATCTGAATGTTGGCATGAATAGGACGGGCATTTTACCGGAAGCCGCTGTTGCGTTTTATGAGATGATCCGGAAATTAAGTGGGATACGTGTGGTGGGACTGCACGCATATGACGGGCATATTCATGATATGGAACTGCAAACCAGGCAGACCCGCTGTTTGAAGGCATTTGAGGAAGTAGGCCCTTTAAAGAAAACGCTTGAGGTTCTTGCGGGCCATTCCATCACACTGGTTGCCGGTGGCTCTCCAACTTATCTGATCCATGGCCGGCAAGGCGACAGGGAATGCAGTCCAGGCACTTTTGTATTCTGGGATAAAGGCTATGCCGAAAATTTGCCTGAACAACCATTTGATTTTGCCGCCCTTCTTTTATGCCGTGTTATTTCTGCTCCCGCACCACATATTGTTTGCGTGGATCTGGGGTATAAGGCCGTTGCCTCCGAAAAACCGCAGCCCCGGATTTTCTTTTTGAATGCGCCGGATGCTATTCCAACAGCACACAGCGAAGAACATCTGACGTTAACCGTTGAAGATATCGCTGACTATCCGGTTGGTTTCGTATTGTATGGAGTTCCAACGCATATTTGCCCTTCAGTGTCTCTTTATGATAAAGCGGTGATCATACAAAACAACCGCGTAATAGATGAATGGAAGGTAATTGCTCGGCAAAGGGAAATCACTATTTAGAAATGATAAATCATTCCCAACCCACCGGAACTCGTATTTAATTCCAAACGCCTGATCTTGTCATTTAAACGCACAGTGTTCTTATGATGCAAGGAGATCATAACCGCATCCATAAGGAGAAGAAAACCACCCTGAATGACAATACTGGTCCCATAACCCTTAAATTGATCGCGGCTATTCTGTTTTTCCTGGTTATTACCTCGTTCCCGCAAATAAAAACCGCCGGTAATGTAAACGAGATCAAGCCCCAGGTTAAGCACATATAATTTTTCAATCGCTTCCTGGGCACTCAGGTTTTCTGACAATGAATATCTCTTCAGCATGGCTTTTCGCACATTGATAATTCCCATGCCAGCCAAACCCAGATTAATAAAATTCCAATAGGCGTTCATTCTCCATACATATTTTGTCTCCCCCTGAGTTTGTGATGCGATGATAAAACCACCTGCAATATTGGCCATTGCCCAGCTGCCCAGCGTAAGCATAGCTTCATGGGTGATATGGTTTCTGGACTGCGAAAGACTGTCGTTAAAATCCGGTTGGGCGATCCCAATAGAAACAAATAAGATCAATACGGGAAGAAATAATAATCTTTTCATGATTTTAGTAAAATGCTTCTGAAATTTTCAAAATACCCCCTCCATATCATGTCCCTCTTTTTACTTTTTAATTTTTACTTACTTTATAATTCACTCCAAACTGAAAGTTCGCTGCATGTGTGCCAATGTTAAACTGTATAAATCCTGTGATCCTTTGCCTGGTTACATGCAGACTTTGGGAAAAGTAATAAGGACGGGAATTGGTTTGATCACCGTAGTAGTTCCCATTTGGAAAAAGAACAGTTCCCAGCGTCCACTTATAACCGATTTCGGTGCCATGCCTGGATATGCCGATAATCTCCGATGTTCCTCCAAGCGTGAACATGTTACCGTAAGTAGCCACAATATCTGCCGCTGAATCAGGTAGCGTCTTCCGGTATTGAAGATAGTCCCCAAATTCTTTATTGAAAGAAGTTTCAAAACCGATAACGCGCCATTCTCCTCTACCGTTCCCAAACGGAATGACCAGGTTCATACCACCGTAAAGGCTGTATGATCCGAAAAATTTATTGGAACCAATAAAATGATAGGTCGTGTCGTTCAAACCGTAATTTGAATAATAATAATTGCCGAAATGATAGGAATCTTTCACTGCATAATTCCCCAGGCTGAGGCCACCGCCAAAATAAGCCTGGAAATGTCCAAACTGATAAGCACGGTGAATGTCTCCCCTGCCACCCAGCACGCCATCCCGCAATTCCTGGTTAGAACCGCCACCACTAAAAGTAATACTGGCATAAGTAGCCGATTTGTTCGAATCGGCTGTGGTAGGCAAAGAGTGATAGGGGCTTGAATTGACATCCATCGGGCTCATCATATAGGCTCTCGGGGTGATACAGGAACTGGCCGACAGGATTAGCAGCAGGTAGCAGAGGGTGGAGCGTTTCATTGCGGGGAAGGCAAAAATTTTCAAAGGATGGCTGCTTTAAATCTGTTAAATAATAAATGTGATACTCACTTACTCACCGGCTCGCCGGTCCATGTTGATCCCGGATTAAAATATTTCCAGAGAAGGGAGGATAATTTACGCGTCAGCACCCATGCCTCATTGTTATAGTCCCAGCTTTGATCCTTATTGTTTTTAGTGAATATGCTGAATATGTATGGATGAGGCGAATTTACATAGAGCAATTCATTCCTGCTCTCATCCACGGCACCGCTTTTGGAAGCAACAAAAACATCGGGCGGAATCTGGGAAAGTGCTACTTCATCCCAGTATTGTCTTCCTAAAATGCGCATCATCCGCTCGCAAACCTGCGGATCAAAAATTGCCCCCTGATTGATTTTCTCCATCACCTGAACTATTTCATGTGGCGTCGTCTCTCCCCATCCAAACAATTCCCTGTCCTGTTCGCGTCCGGGTGTCCGGCTATTGACGCGGGTGCGGGTAAAACCAAGACTGTCCATCAATTCATTGATCCTCGTTCCGCCTCCCGCTATTCCCTGAAGCATAAGGCTTGCAGTATTGTCGCTCAGGGTTATTGAAAGCAACATTAATTTACTCAGAAGAATTTTTTCATCAGGTTTAAAGGAAGCCAATGCATCTTCTCCCGGATCATAATTCAAAGTATCTTTATAGATCATTACCTGATGATAATCCAGTTCATGCCGGCGGATCCTGCTCATCATGCCAATGAGGATGGGAATCTTAACTATGCTCGCCGTCGGAAAAAGTGTATCGGCGTTTACTCCCGCAATCCGGTTTTTTTTCAGATCATGGACATATACACCAACACGGCCATGAAAACCGGATAATAACTGTTCGATTTGTTTTTGCAGACGCAGATCTGTTCTTTGTGCCCCGGCTGCAAGCGGGCCAAGGGCTAGCATTAGCCAAATTATCCGGTGCATGATGAATGTCAAAAGTGGTTCGTTACAAAAGTAGGACTAACCAATCTATTTGAAAGCTGGGTAAAAGAGGAAAACGCTGGTAATATTTCCCCATGAATTATCTTGCAGGCTAGGAAAAAGCTAAAATGGAAAGGAATACCAGAATCTCACATCAGTATTTTTTAATCGGTTTCGGGTTAATCAGCCTGGTTGCTTATACGCTGATACTTAGTGCCATCAGCCTTATCCGCGGGTATCCCATCTCGTTCTGGCAATTTCCACTGGCTTGCGTGCTGATGCTTGTAACTCAATTTTTTGCGTCGGAACATTTGCTGGGTAAAAAAATAATGAGGTTTTTTTTAAGGACCAGCGGAATCCTCTTGGCCATTATCATTGTCTCCATATTCCTGGCCAAGCTCATGTATGATGTCTCTTTCGACGGTCAATGGTATCACCAGGAAACTGTTTATCAGTTGAAAACAGGCTTCAATCCCTACTTAAAATTCTTACCAGTTCAGGCCTTGGAACCAGTTGCATATTCGAAAGATGTTTGGTGTTCAGGGCCCGATAAACCTGTTAATGATTCGATTGCTGCACTCGTCCCCACGGTTAACCTGAAATATTTAAATATTAACCATCTATCAAAAGGAACTGAAATAGTGGAAGCCGCCATTTATAAATTTACCCATCGAATCGAATCAGGGAAATCTGTAAACCTGATCATTTTAGCTGGAGCCTTTTTCTTATGCCTTTCCCTAATGTATAAGATCAACCGCTTTTCTGATTCAAAAAAATGGTTGATCAGTATTTTGGCCTGCTTCAATCCCATTACTATTTTCCAACTCTTCACTTATTGCGTGGACGGAGCGATGGCGTCCCTGCTTCTTTGCCTTTTGACTTTGTTTTGTTTACTTATTCTGGAGCAAAATAAATATTATCTGTTCTTGTTGGCTTTGGTTATTGTGACGACAGTAAACATTAAATACACTTCGCTGGTGTACACTGGTATTTTCTGTATCGGATTTCTTCTGATCATGATGGTAAGAAAAGAATGGAACCTTCTGAAAAAGGTTTTTTATACCTGCACCATCTCTGCAATTCTGGGTATTGGCTTTATCGGGTTTCATCCTTATGTTACAAACATCATTTCGACCGGGCAGGTATTCTACGGGTTGCAGGAAACACGTAATGAAATTTATGAACTAACCCCTTTGATTTTCAGGAATAAGAACCGGTTTGAAAAACTATTTCTTTCTCTTGCTGCACGTGCTTACGACAAGTCGGCTGATAAGGAATCTATAAAGGAAATAATTAAAGTACCATTCACAATCAATAAAAAGGAACTGTTGAGCGCCAATACTGTAGAATTAAAAATATCTGCATTCGGACCCTTTTTCAGCGGAGCCATACTGATTTCCCTGGCCGTGCTTCTATTGGTTACTTTCAGGCATTCCAAAAATCCTGCATTTATATTCGGCATGGCCATCATCGGGATTATTCTCATTTCCGTATTTGTCATTCCGGATTCGTGGTGGGCGAGGTTTGTTCCGCAATTCTGGTTATTACCGGTCATTATTGTACTGGTCTCTGAATGTTTACAGGATCCGCGATATAAATACTTAAGAGGCGCCCTGTATATATCTGTGGGCGTGAATGTACTTTGGGCAATAGTCGGGATACTTTTTAATATTATAATTACCATCCATGTTAATTACCAATTGAAGCAGCTGAAGACCCTGTCTGAACCCATTTCGGTAGAATACTGCGCTTACCGTTCGTTTACCAGCAATCGCGTTCGCTTCATGGAAAATAATATTCCATTCGTTGAAAAAAAACCTGAAGGACCAAATATTTATAATGTCATTCATTCCAGCACCAGATTCGGGACCCACGATGAGCTTCCTGATCTTCCGAAACCGTTCCTCATGAAGTTGAATGAAAAATTAAAGGGAGATGATTCGAATTAAATAAATTTATCAATATTATCCCACATGGAAATCCGGATGGGAAAATCCAATTAAAATGAATAAAGAAGGAGTAGCAGTTCCTGTAAGTACTAAAGAAGTAACACAGACTACCGTATATTCCATTTTGCTCATGATCAGTTTTTCGCACCTGCTGAACGATACGATACAGTCCCTTATCCCTTCCATTTATCCCATAGTAAAAAATAGCTTTCACCTGAATTTTTCACAAGTGGGTCTTATCACGCTCACTTTTCAGATGGCAGCCTCCCTCCTTCAGCCCGTAGTGGGATCCTACACGGACAGAAAACCGAAACCTTTCTCGCTTGTCCCCAGTATGGGATTCACCCTTATCGGGCTTTTATTATTGTCACGTGCCGGAAACTTTACCACACTGCTGGTATCCGTGGGTTTGATTGGCATAGGGTCCAGTGTTTTTCATCCGGAAGCTTCCAAAGTGGCGTATATGGCATCCGGCGGTAAGCGCGGGCTGGCTCAGTCTATTTTCCAGGTTGGTGGAAATGCAGGCAGCTCTCTCGGGCCCCTGCTTGCCGCTTTGATCATCGTGCCTTACGGTCAATCCAGCATCGGCTGGTTCAGCATCCTGGCCCTGATGGCCATGACGGTGTTGGTTTTGGTAGGCCGCTGGTACAAAGCAAACACAAACCGGATAAAGGGGAAAGCAAGAAATATTTACGGAGAGGAGCAGCATTTCTCCAAGAGAAAAATAACTATATCGATCATCATCCTGCTGGTGCTGATCTTCTCCAAATATTTCTACCTGGCTTCCATGGTCAGTTATTTTATTTTTTATCTGATCGCTAAATTTCATGTTTCCGTTCAAACTGCTCAGATATATCTTTTTATTTTTTTATTTTCAGTAGCTGCGGGCACTTTACTCGGCGGTCCGCTGGGTGATCGATTTGGAAGAAAATATGTAATCTGGTTTTCCATTTTGGGGGTTGCTCCATTTACGCTTATTCTTCCCCACGCCAATTTGTTCTGGACAGCCGTATTGGCAGTTATCATTGGCGTGGTGCTGGCATCTGCTTTTTCCGCGATACTCGTATATGCACAGGAGTTATTGCCTGGTAAAATAGGTATGATCTCGGGACTATTCTTTGGATTTGCTTTTGGAATGGGCGGACTGGGGTCTGCGATACTTGGTGCGCTGGCAGATCAAAAAGGAATAATATATGTTTATCAGGTCTGCGCTTTTTTACCACTCATTGGATTGCTTACAGGATTCCTGCCGGATATCGGTGGAAGAAGGCGGATTCGTAAAGTATAATTACAATTACTTTTTAACCGTAAAAAAAACAACCCGGCTTCCAGGTTCGCCCTTTTCTGTAAGGCCCTGAACCACCATTGCATATTTCCCGGGAAGGTCAGAAGTATAGAAACTAATCTGATTTTTTCCGTCAAGGCCCGTTTTTATTTGAGGGGACCAATATAAAAGTGTTCTGAAGTCTGGCATCCGGCTGCTGACAGCCTGTTCCGTTTCATATACCGGCGTAAAAAATTCCCGCTGGCCGGGAATTCCCGGATAATCGAGCACAGTGGCGTGCGGATCCATGTCGAACCCGTCCAGGTCTCCGTGATAGGTTGTACAATTCACAACGCCATCCATTATCTGATAACCCAGAAAATATTCTCTGGTGATGAGGTCGATGCGGCGTACCTTAAGAGGGTCCTGATGAAATAATCTGTTGGGATCAAAAACAGGAACTCCATCAATCAAGATCAGTGGTGGGGAACGAAAAAACTCTTTTAAAGGGTAATTGTAAACAAGCAATTGAAATTTATCACGCTTTCTGAGCACGTCCACCGAGGTTACATATTCACGAAGCACTTCTTCCATGGTCAGGAACCGGGTGTAATCGTCCAGCAGGTACCCTTCATCCGGAGTCACATAAAAGAAATTGGTATCTATGGCAGGCATGATGAATTGCTGCATTTTATTACCGCTATAAATTTGCTGTACCTGCGCATGGATGCTTTCATCAAGCAGCGCAGGAGAAGTTATTGACGGTACCGAAATATCCGTGAGCTGGTCGGATGTAAATTGGTGATCGAACGGGCTTTCTATATCAATGTGGCTGCTGCTGTCTTCTTTCGGATTTGTCTGTACAATGATCTCCTGCGAACCGTACATGCCGGTCATTTCAAAATTCACTCGTCCTTCTGCATTGCTGGGAGTGGCCCGGAATTGTGTTCTTGTTGAAGGAATTGAAAGATAAACATTCACTTCAGGAGTGCCCGCTCCTGTTTTATTGTCGACGAGTTTTCCCTGGATAATATGCCCGTTATATTCCGGCATCAGCTGAATGGGCGCTGGTTTCTTCTGCAGGAGATCCTGCCATTTAAACCTTCTCCAACCCTGCGTCAGCATGAGGTTATCCATGGCTTCCTCTCTGACACTACTGCTGTCGCCAAAATAATATTCGGGAGATTCTATTCCCCCACCGAGTTCGGAAGAAAGATACAGGTATTCGATGATATCCGTTTTATCCAGGGTCTGAAGAGAATCCAGGCGGTAAACAGCCATGGACATGTCGGCTCGGACTGGTTTACCCTCATGGTCTGAGGTTGAAAGTTCCAGTTGGATTTTTTTCCTTGTTTCATAGGTATCCATCGGAGGCAACTGGATCTGAAATCCTTTCTGCGGGTATTTAAAATATAAACGCTCGCATACCGGAAGCTCGTTGAAATTGAACACAGTAAAATCCGAAATTCCGTCTCCCAGGTCATCCGTGTTGATTAAATAGATGGTTTTGCCGTCTTTAAGGTATTGTCCGACAAACTTCTTAAGATTTCCCCGGGTATGGACAAAAAGATAAGCATACATCGCAGGGTCCGGATTTCCGGAAGCACTAACGGTAACGGTTAACTGCTTCTCTGCGGTTTTAGAAATGTCCATTTCATATCCGCTGGAATAAGCAGGGGGAAGGTCCCGGGTAACCTGATTACCGTTGGGAAAATTAACAATCGCTCTGTATGTATGGCCGGTCAGGGGCGTGAACATGAAATGACCAAGACCGAACACCAAAGGCTGGAATTTTAGGATGGTATCCTGGTTATTATCCACTATCCTGCCTGTACAATCCATCCCCATTCCATAGGCATCCGTGATTCTGAAACCAACCTTGCTTTCCAAATTCTGGATCATGTTACCGCCTTCAGGAAAAAACTGAATATCGTACCTGTCCGCTTTTTTTGCAGCAGAGTCAGCCTCCAGTTTGTGCGGATTTACAATACTTATGGTCTTCGAAAAAAAATAATCCGGACCGAAATTCCTCATCCACCGGGTATATGACCTGAACCTGTAGTTGCCTGTAAGTATGCCGGGTGGAATGATGAAGGAGCCACTTGCTTCTCCAGGCTTAAGTGATACTTTTTGCTGAAGGACAGGTTTATTAGAATTGTCCAGAAGTTCTACATACGCAATTTTGCTGATATCAAGTGTCCGCTGAAAAGTAGCATCCATATCGTAGATCCTGAACCAAAGAATTTCGCCGGTTAGGTAAAAATTCTTGTCTGTATGTACATACAATTTCTCGTGGATGCCTGCAGTTCTGTAACCATTAAATGCATCACGTATGGCTTGCTCCGCCATTGCATTTTGAGCATGCGCATGGAAACCCGAAAGGGAAATTGAAACAAAAAGAAGTAAACCGGATTTACGCATAGTTAAGCTTATAATTATTGCCAGTAAGCAGGTTTTTGTGTAAATCCACCATTTAACCTGCAATCGACGCAAAAGGGCGACCCTCCGACTATCCCGGCCAGGCTGGCACCTCTGTAGTACAGCGATACCGGAATAAGTTGTCCGGTGCCATATGCCATGGAAAGGGCGACCGGCGTATTTGCTATCGTATCCTCCATACAATCTTCATATCCGGTAAGGATGACCTGGGACCCTGGTAACTGTCCCCGCTGAATGAAGATTCTTGCCTCTGTTTCACTGGCACAACCGATAAATCCGACAACCGGTTCGCTGGGGTTCGTCAGACAATGGATATTACCTACTATTTCAGATGGCTGGGCATCAAAAATGGATCCGAGGTTTTCGGTATTCTTTTGAATCTTTTGATTAAAATTATACCAGTCTTCCGTCAGGGCGTATTGCCTTACCAGGATACTGTATTCTACGGTAAGCTTGTTTGAATTTGCATAGGGGACCGACGTGACTGGCTCTTCATAAATAATATTCGACTTTAATTTTGCCGAGTTACCAATGATTATGTCGGTAGAGCTATTCGTTTGCCAGCATGTATAGATCAGGTCACTTGCAGGCCTGCTTACGATCATCCCGCCCAAATATTCATATCCGGATTCATATGCAGAATTGTATTCCCAGGTTTCATCATATTTCCACTGGTAATATTGGATCTTGTTTAGGGGATCGTGGGTAGAGACATAAATATTTACGCCGGCAGATGTGGTCTTCCAACTTACACTGTCTATGGGTGGCGTAATATTCACGGGGGTAAAGTCAGAAAGGAATTGTTGGCCATCTGAAGTGGTTATTCTCACCCTGTACTGCTGGTTGACATCCAACGGTAATGGGCCTCCGGAATACGCTCCGTTTCCGACATCCGGAATGGGAAAAATGGCGCCGTTTTGAGATTCAACGTTCACTACTGCTCCCGGTTCCCCTACATAATACTGCGAATCGAGGCTGGTTACCCGGCTCAATGTAATATTTGTGGGAAAGGTATCCGCGTTAATATAGCCCTCCACCACCAAATAGCCGACACTTGGAAAATGATAGGGTGAAATATATTTCTGGGTACATCCTCCCGTCAGCACTAATAATAGCAACAACCAATGGATTGTTTTCATATCTTAATTTTAGAACCTGATATTGTAGTTTACATAGGGAATGGCGCTGCCAAAAATGGAAAGCTTATATCCGTTTATCACCCCGTTTTGGGATACATAATAGACGGAATAAGGGTTTTTTCTTCCTGTCAGATTATATACTCCCAGCGTCCAGGAATTATGCGTTGTCTGATGTATCCTGTGGTTTCCCTCGATATTCATTGAAAAATCGATCCGGAAGTAATCTGGTATACGGTATGCATTTCTATCGGCGTAGAGCGTTCTGAAGGAATTATCATAGAAAAAAACACCAATGGGTAAAGTAATCGGCCTCCCGGTGCTGTAGGTGCCGTTTGCCGAAATACTGAAACGGTGATTGACACGATAATTGGCAATAACGGTGGCAGAATGCGGCTGATCATAATTGGCCGGATAATATTTTCCCTCATTTATGATCTCACCTGCATTCGGATCATCCTGCTTCAGCAGGGTACGCGAATAGCTATAGCTTATCCAGCCATTCAGCTTTCCGGTAAGTTTCTTAATCATCAGTTCAACCCCGTACGCTTTGCCATTCGTGTTGAGCACATCCGTTTCAATATGGTGATTCAGTACCAGTACGGCGCCACTCTTATAATCGAGATAATGCTGAATATTTTTATAATATACCTCAACGGAGGTTTCAACCGTATTGGACAGGAAATTTTTATACAGCCCGAGCGAGATCTGGTCTCCTGACTGGGGCTTAATATTCGGATCGCTTAACTGCCAGATATCTGTCGGTGCGATAGCGGTGGTATTAGAAAGAACATGCGTGTACTGACGCTGGGTATTGTAACCTGCTTTTATGGAAAAGCTATCCGATATTTCATATTTCACGGAAATGCGGTATTCCGGACCGCCATAGGTTTTTATGAAACTGCCGCTGGCATAGGACTTTGTAGTCACAATATCGTCAGCCGTTTTAGGCAAACCTTCCGCATACTGATTTACTGATTGCGGTCCCAGGTAATTATACATCGAATACCGTATACCGCCTTCAACTGAAAATCTATCTGTGATCGTGTAGGTGTCACTGGCATACAATGCACTTTCCAGTGCCCGTTGTGCATTCACGATGTCGGGCGCTACCAGGGATACCTTACTGAAGGGTTCATAATTTCCGGGATCCAGTTTATAATAAATGGAATTCAGCCCGAATTCCACTGAATGGGAAGAACTCAGATAATAATTGAAATGCGCCTTCAGGTATTCCTGGTTTATATCAAATGTCAGTTTATAGGCATTTACAGGATTTGCCTGGCTGGAAATATCGTATTGGTACCGGTCATAACCCGTAGTGAATACCCCATACAGTTTATCATTGAAATTATGCTTCCATTTCAGCGAGAAATTCAGGTTCATGTAATCGTAGCTGGTATCGCTGTTAAGGTTGAAGTGGTCGCTGCTGGTATAGGCTGTAAAATATAAATTGTTCTTTTTATTAATCTCATGGCTCACATCCAGGTTGAGATCATAAAAAGAAGCCTTGCTATGCTTATATTGCTCGGGCAGGAGGTTCAATAGCCAGTCAGCATAAGTGGTTCTTCCACCCAGAATAAAAGATGTTTTATCTTTTATCAGCGGGCCTTCGATATCGAGCCGGCTGGTGAGCAGGCCGATTCCTGCCGACCCTGTGATTTCTTTTTTATTTCCTTCACGACTGGTGATATCCAGCACTGAAGACAAGCGGCCACCATACCTTGCCGGAATACTGCTCTTATATAATTCAACACTCTTAACCACTTCCGGGTTGAAAGCAGAAAAAAGCCCAAAAAAATGGGTAGGGTTAAATATGGTGGCCTCATTAAACAAAATCAGGTTTTGATCGGCCGCACCTCCCCGCACATTCAATCCTGTGCTTGCTTCACCTACCGATTTCACGCCGGGTAAAGTAAGCATCACCTTCAGCACGTCTGCCTCTCCGAAAACGACCGGCACCTGTTTGATGGTTTTAACGTCCAGTTTCTGAACGCCCATTTCCATTCCCCTGACATTACTTATTTTCTGACCGGAAACGATCACATTCTTAAGCATCATTACCTGGCTCTCAAGATCAATATTCATCTTTCCATCCCCCTTCAGCAGGAGCTGGCGCCGCGTATCCTTCATGCCGATGCTTTGAATATTCAGTACACGTCGTCCCTTGGGCAGGGAAATGGCATAATAACCATACTGATCCGTGGCTACGCCAATCCTCGGCTTGTCAATATAAACAGACGCTCCCACTACAGGCTCTCCGGTTTTCGTATCACGAACGTAACCTGAAACGAATGCATTGGCCTGCCCGTTGTTTGCGCTATTTTCTCCTATCTGAAAGAGCTTGTTCTCAATGGTGGCTTTTTTAACCTGTCTTTCCTGGCCTTCTCCATAGTCCTCATCGGTCAAACCATTGGCCATATGTTTCGTTTTTGACGAGTCCACGAACTCAGTTGTAAGGTTTGTTTGAACCACCGCATCCTTTGTCAGAAAGACCTGCTGATGCGGATCAATGGAATAATAAAAACCCGTTTTGGAAAATGCACGGTCCAGCACTATGCTGAGCGGTTCCCGGACTGCCAAAACTGTAACGCGGAAACTGTCGAATTTAGAAACATCATAATAAAAAAAATAATTCGTCTGGCTTTCCAGGTCCTGGACAAATTCCTCGATACTCACCCCGCGATAATTGCCCGAGATCAGGTTCTGTGGATTCTTCTGCCCCAGGGAATCAAAGCATAAGCATAACAGGATAACCGGCAGAAGTATAAGTAGAATACGTTGGTACATATTACTTCGATAATTGGTCGTAAAAAGCGGCCGTTTTAATAAGCGTGTTTGCAGCGTCCCGGCGGTAGTGTAGCCTGTTCTTTTTAATGAATTGCTGAATCTGCTTTCTATGATCGCTCATGATATCCAGCAGTTCACGCTTTGAATTTACCTTTTGATAATTTACGCCAATTCTAATCAGGTAATCTTCATGGGTTACAATTATTCTCAATATTTCAGTGTTCGTAAGCTTCTCCTGCATGTTCTCACGGCTTTTCCTGAGCACACTGGACTTTCCGGAATATAAAAGGTCATAAAAACCTGTTGCGAGAGAATTTTCATTCAGACTATCCCCGACCACGCGGATAATGCGATGGCCCAATAAAGAAAATTCACTGATCCGTTCGTTTACCAACTGCAACCCATAACCATGGTCCCGGGTTACTACCTGCTCTCTGAGCTCATCGAATAAGATAGGTACATGGGTATACAGAACGCCACTATAAATGATGGAACCGTCATTAAAATCACTTGACAAAAAATAAGGGCTTCCAACCGCAAACGGAAAATCATATCTGGCATACAGGCGGCCGTTATAAAGCCCCGACTGATCACCGAGCTGGTTATAATAAATGGAAATCGTATTGGCAACGGCGGTCTGGTAGGCGCTGCTGTCATCTGCATTCGATTGCGTTTTCGCAACTACCGGAAGAAAAATGGGAATAAGGAAAATAACACGAATCAGAGCAAATTTCATTGCAAACAGTTGGCTTGGTTAATATAGCTTTCCCGGCTATACGTAAAACAACGCTAATCGTTGCTTGTATTTAAAAATTCAGGCAATATACTGGATTTTGATCAAAGAATATTTTTGAATCGGTGAGTACAATTCAGGTTTTCGGCAGATTTTTAAGTTTTTTATATTTTTTTCTTTTGTACAGATGGGAAATCTGATGGTAGGGAGATACCAGTACGGCAAGGCTCAGCCAGAAAAGAGAAACAAATCTGGATTTATTCTTGACTGTCAGATAATGATAATGAAAATCTGAAGAACGCTGGAACATGATCCTTTCCAATGTGCCGCTTTTTAGTGCAAGCTGCAGGTCCGCATCGGAATAAGAATCCGTTTGCTTCCCGGATTCAGCGCGCTCCTGGTGAAGTTTAAGCGCATATTTAACTGCTTTCCTTTGCAACAGGCCGGAGGTGGTTGATGTATTGCCGTGCCGGATACGCTGACTGTATAAGTACTCGGGATGATTGGTTACTTCGAATCCTGCATCAATAGCACGCAGGATAAAATCAAAATCCTCAGCGGTCTGGATCCGGTAGTATCCAATTTGCCGGTATAGTTCGCGGGTGGTCAGCCAGACGTGCGGAATAGGAGATGCGTATTTTAGTCCCAGTCTTATTTTGTCAAAATCATACAGGTAATTGTCCTTATAAATCAACTGCCCCTGCTCATTAACAATGATAATATTCAATCCAACAAGCGCAACATCCGGATGCTGCTGCAGGAACAGATACTGTTTTTGCAAGCGCTCAGGCATGCTCACATCATCGCCATCCATTCTGGCAATATAGGTTCCTGTTGTCTTGGTCAGAGCAAAATTCAGTGTTTCCACGATACCGCGGTTAACACCCATCTTAAATAACCGGATGCGGGAATCCTTTGATCTGAGTTCCTCTAAAATGGAATGGGTGTTGTCAGTGGATCCATCATCAACAACAATAATTTCCAGGTTGCGGTAGGTTTGATTGGATATGCTTTCAACCGCTTCCCTTATGTATTTTTCTACATTGTACGTCGGAATAAGTACAGAAATTAAAGGATCACTCATAGTAAGAATGGGGAAACGGGTTTGAGCGTAAAAGTAAGATATATAATGAATGCTTCAATCCCCGGTTTATGCAGGCGCGCGCTGCATTTCATTATCGCATTATATGTATTTTTACAGCCTATGCTTAATGAAAAATGCATTCTCTGTAACAGTAATCAACTCTCCGTTACAGAAAAAATCAATACAGACGGGCTCATCCGGCTATATAAAAAAAGGGCCGGAGTTGATGTCGGGAGGTTTTTTAAAGAAAAGCAAATAAACTATTGTACCTGCAATAACTGTGGACTTAAGATGTATTTGCCTCAGGTTATAGGAGACGGAAGGTTCTATGATGACCTTCAAAAGTACAAGGGCTATTATCTCCATGAAAAATCCGAATTCACGGAAGCTGCAAAATTCATTCATCCCGCGGATGATGTATTGGAAGTTGGATCAGGCGAAGGACTTTTTGTAAGTTATATAAGCTTTAAATCCTATACCGGCCTGGAGTTTAGCGAAGATGCCATTTCAAAGGCCCGGAAAATTGGTATCCATCTGCAAAACCAAAGCGTTGAAGACCATTCCCGGGAAAATAGAAATAAATATGATGTTGTTTGCTGTTTTCAGGTTCTGGAACACGTACCCAATCCGGGTAAATTCATTAATGCCTGTCTGGATTGCCTTAAACCGGAGGGCCGCCTGATTGTTGCCGTTCCGAGTGCAGATTCTTTTATCCGGGATGCCGTCAACTTTTATCTGAATATGCCTCCGCATCATGCTTCTACCTGGACGGACCACGCCCTGGAAAAACTTGCAGAACTGAACCAGCTCAGGATTATGCACGTGTTCCACGAACCACTTCATCCTATGCATCGTATATTTTATAACAAAACTGCTATTTATAATAACCTGGGAAAAAAATTCGGGCATCCATATAGGATGATGGACAAGAGCGCCAGGTCCTGGTTTTTATACAGCCTATCCAATATTGGCGCCCACCTGAAGAATATTTTCTCTGCCCATGGAACAGCGCCGGTCGGCCAATCCGTTACATTTGTTTATCAGAAACAATTTTAATAAGGAAATTAATTTTGAATGGTGGCCATGGCCCTCAAAATATTAGACGCCCAGGAATACACATTGTGACCCATGATTACACGACGCATAAGTTTCATTTTTTGTCCCTGCTGGAGCTTGGGCATTTCCAGCGCTTCTTTGATGGAATCCGCCGTCTGTTCCACATCGTAGGGATTGATTATGAGCGCGCCATGAAGCTCCTGGGATGCACCCGCAAATCTGCTCAGAATAAGCACGCCATCGTTCCCGCTTCGGGAAGCAATGAACTCTTTGGCCACCAGGTTCATGCCATCATGCAGGGATGTGATCATGCATAAATCGGCGCTTTTATAATAGGGTTTGATCTCCTCATGACTGTGATGCCGCTTCAGAAACAGGATGGGCTGCCAGTTTTTAGATTTGAATTTCCAGTTTATCCGGTTAACCTCATTCTCTACGGCACTCGTAATATCCGCATAGCTTTTTAAGAGGGACCGGCTGGGCGCAGCGATCTGGACAAACGTGAACTTTCCCCTGTATCCGGCATATTTCTCAAGAAATCTTTCGATAGCCAGGAATTTTTCGATCAGTCCCTTGGTATAATCCAGCCTGTCTACCCCAATTCCCATATACTGTGCATGAAGTCCGTGCTGTTTCAGGAGTTCAGCCGGATCTTCCTTGGGACCATCATCGCTTTCGTAATCCTTTAATGTAAATGAAATACTTATCGGAAATGGTTTTACCAGGGTGAAATGGTTGCCGATCTTCACAGAAAAATTTTCCCAAATTACCCTTGATTCCAGCGAGGTATTTACTGTCTCCAGAAAATTGTTGCAATGAAATTGCGTGTGAAATCCAATCAGGTCACCGCCAAGCATTCCTCTCAGTAATTCTCTTTGCCAGGGACAAATGCCGAAGGACTCCGGATTCGGCCAGGGGATATGCCAGAAAATGGCCACTTTGGCATCTGGGCGCTGATCCTTGATCAATTTGGGCAAAAGCGCAAAATGATAATCCTGTACCAAAATAAATGGCTCTTCCTGATCCTTGATTTCTTCCAGCACTGCTTTCGCATACAGTTCATTTACTTCCTGGTAATAATCCCAATCTTCTTTTCTGAAAATGGGCCGGGTATGCGCTATATGGCAAAGAGGCCACAAACCTTCGTTTGAAAATCCATAATAATAATGGTTCTCCTGTTCCCTTGTGAGCCAGATTCTCCTCAGTGTATATTTTCCCTCATAGGGTGGCACCTGTACCTTATCATGTTTATCGACTGTTTCCCTATCCGCATCTCCGCTGCCTGAAGCAATCCATAAACCGCCGCAGGCTTTTAATATTGGCTCCATGGCCGTTACCATACCACTTGCCGGAACAATACATTTTATTTCCTTGCCAGCATGAACATGCATATACGGTTCGCGGTTTGAAACAACCACCATGATCTTATCCTGCAATACCTGCTTCATTTCTTCATTCAACCGCTCGTGGGTCCAGATTGCTTCGCCCGTGGTGCGAAGTTGCGCTTCTTCCTGTGCAATTGCTTTCGCTTCCTGCATGGCTTGTGCAATTCCAGAAATCTCTTTATAAAGCGGTTCGAGGAAATTGATACGGGGTCTTTTTTTTAACTGATCTGCGTTTCCGAAGCGTACAGCCTTTACCCACTCCACCACCCTGTTTAAGGGCGCTAGAATGCCCCATCTTACCACGAGCAGGGTGACAACGGAAATGACGAGGGCCTGCAGAAACCAGCGGATAAAGTTCGTCAACCAGATGCTCTTGACGATATTGGAAATATAATCCGCATCGACATAAAAAATAATTGCACTCTCCGGCAGGTCGCGTTTATTAATCAAACGGATATATTCATATAACTTTTTGCCGTGAATACTCATAAGATTGCCCATAGATGAATCTGCTGCCAGGGCCTGAGCAATATAATCGGTAGAATATTTAAGGTAGGGTTCCGCTGCAGGGTTGAGTGCAACCAGGCTGTCATTGTTATAATAAACTGCCAGTCCGCTGAAGCGGTATTGAGCGATCAGGCTGTCCGTAATATCCTTGAAATGAAAGCTGTCTTCCTTTCCGATCTGCGAAAAATGGGCTTTATAAAAAACCTCAGACTCCTGAATGGTCTTGGTTTCCAATTCGGTATTCAGCAACTGGCGTTCAGATGAAATCTGAAACGCAGTGAAGCCAAAGGCCAGCAGCCCAACGGCACCAATGATTGAAATAACCAAGGCCAGGTTTATTTTCATAGCAGTTCATTTAATAGCACGATCACTTGTTGCACATTTTCCAGCCTGTATTTGGCCGAAGTTTCGCCCGCTCCTACCTTGATGGTAAAAGCATACTTATTATTCTTCAATACCTCAAACATATCCTCATCGGTTTTGTCATCACCTATTGATAAAATAAAATCAAAATCTTCTTTTTCCAGAACGTAAAGAGTGCCTTTACCTTTATCTATGTCTTTCCGCCTGACCTCGACCACCTTATTACCATCCGTAATTTTAAGTCCGAATTCCGGAGCACGTTTTGATATTTCCCCGATCAGTGCACGGGAACGCGAATATCCGCAATCCGAATCAGCATTCCTGTAATGATAGGCCAGCGAAAATCTCTTATGTTCAATAAATGAGCCGGGACAGGTCTTGGTAAACTTTTCCAGCATCGGAAAAAACAAATGCTGCCATTTGCCTTCGTCTGCAATAAGTTGTTTCCACTTTAGGTCCTCCCGGATCATTGCACCGTGTTCGGCCACTATATCGATGGGCAGATGGCCCACGAACCCGTTAATATCCTGGTAGGCCCTGCCCGTAATAATAACCAGGCGGGTATGGGGTGATTTATTTAATTTCAACAGGGATGATAGCAGGTTTTCGGATGGCCTCGCCTCCTGAGGCACTTTTACGTAATCCACCAGCGTTCCATCATAGTCCAGTAATATCAGCTTGTTATTTGCTTTCTTAAAACTTTTTATTAAAAGATCTTTCATTCCTTATTCCATAAAATTGAAATTCCCCGCAGACATCATCTCCTGAACGGTATCCGGCGAATTTACTTAAAATATACCTTCCCGCAGGGTAATATGGCTTCCATTATGCAGCATGCTGCTTAAATCGATTAACTTCATATCCATATTAAGAATACAATGATCAATCCCGGCAGACTTCCAAACAGAATCCTCCAGCGCCTTTGGATATTTTGCCTTTTGTTTTTTTTCTTTTCTCTTTTGAAAGCGCAAACCGACAAGCCTGTATTCAGGGTTATTGCTTTTTACACCGAGAGAAATGATCTGGCACATATCAGTTTTGTGCATGAAGCAAACAAGTGGTTTCCTGAGATGGGGTTAAAACATCATTTCACTTACGATTCCACCAGTAACTGGAACAACATGAACCGTGATTTTCTATCCCATTACCAGGTGGTCATCTTTTTAGATACACGTCCTGATTCTCCCGCCCAAAGAGAAGCTTTCAGAAACTATATGGACCATGGCGGTGCATGGATGGGTTTTCATTTTTCAGGCTTTGCACTGACACCATCCGAATTCCCGCAGAACTGGGATTGGTATCACAATGAATTCCTGGGATCCGGTTCTTACGTGAGCAATACCTGGAGGCCGACCTCAGCCATTTTGCGGGTGGAAGACAGTCAGCATCCGGGAACCAAGAATTTGCCGGAAACATTTAAATCTGCGCCAAGTGAATGGTACCGGTGGACGAATGATCTGAGGGCCAATCCAAATATTGACATCCTCCTCGCGATTGACTCAAGCAGTTTTCCGCTCGGTACCGGACCCAAACAATCTGAAATCTGGCACAGCGGCTATTATCCCGTTGTGTGGACCAACAAAAATTATAAAATGATCTATATGAACATGGGACATAATGATATGGACTACGAGCATAAAACCAACAAGGAGTTATCATCTACATTCAGCAGCGAGATCCAGGATAAGTTTATTATTCAGGCACTTCTGTGGCTGGGAGGTTCAATGGAATAGAACATCCTATTCGCAGATTTCCGGAGCGTTTTTGAATAGTTTCGAATAAATTTACAATCAGAGAAGGGAACCAAAACGAGGCTTGCACCATGCCCTATATAGAACTAGATAAAAATCTGCCCGGAATTACGGGTCTCCTTCAATACAGGCTGGATACGGCTCTACCGATAAGACAATTAACACAAATCCTGCTCCGGGGAAATTCCACGCTCAGCGAGGGAGAACGCGAATTAATTGCATCCGTCGTTTCCTATGGAAACGAATGTGCTTTTTGTACGGCTGCACATACAGCAGCAGCCGATTTGTTGCTGGGAGAAAAAGAAACTGCGCATAAGGTTAAATTCGATCCTGCCCATGCACCCGTAAGTGAAAAAATGAAGGCCCTGCTGGATATTGCCCGTGCGGTCCAGGTAAGTGGAAAAAATGTTACGGAGGAAATGATTGAAAAAGCAAAGCGCGAAAATGCTACAGATCTTGAAATTCATGATACGGTACTCATCGCAGCCCTTTTCAGTCTTTACAACCGGTATGTCGATGGCCTTGCCAGTGTGACACCTGACGATCCTTCCTTCTATGAAAGTCTTGCCCGGATCCTGAAAAATAATGGGTACATGCCTTCGCCAGGCAGATATGACAGCTTGAAAAAATAATTAATCCTTTACCTGATCGAATCGTAATACAAAGCCGCCGCACCCAGTATACCCGAGTTCTCCAGCTCCGATAGTTTTATCTGCAGGCGTTCTGCGGAACGCGGATACACCAGGGTATGAATTCGTTTCCACATATTCTCCGAGAAATATGGATAAGCCATTCGAACAGAGCCTCCCAGGATAATAAGGCTGGTATCGTAGGTGTAAAGAATGGTTTTTATGGCATTTCCAAGATTCGTTCCCATTTCACCATACATGCGGATGGCTTCCACATCTCCAGCTGCTGCCTGTTTGAAAATTATTTCCCCATCAATCGCATAAACATTTTGAAAGAATTGTCCGCATGCATAATATTCATAAAATTTATCCAGGTAATCCACCATGCCAAATTCCCCTGCCCCGCAGTTGGCTCCGGCATATAATTTATCATGAATGATAATTCCTGCGCCCAAGCCCGTTCCGATCGTGAGGCCAATCAGGGAGCGCTGGTCTTTCCCTTTGCCGTAATAGTGCTCGCCGAGCACAAAACAATTCGCATCGTTATTTACGATCACGGGCACATGGTATCTTTCTTCCATCAACCTCTTTAGTGGCACTTCTTTCCAGGATGGAATATTCTGAACATCATATACAATCCCCTCTTCCAGGTCCACCACGCTGGGAACCCCGATGCCGATGGCTTTTACCGATTTATTGATCAACAGGTCCGTGAGGCCAAATATATCTTTCATTACCTCTTCCACAGGAGCCTGATTATTGATGCGTTTGGAATGGATGGCGGAAACGGCATTTTCATTCACCATGCCGCAACGAACATTTGTGCCGCCCAGGTCTATGCCGATAACATATTCCTCCGGTATATTTTTCATTTATAATCTTTAAGGTTGCTCTTTGGTTTTAAAAAGCTGAATGGTTTTATTTGTGATTATGGGTTTTGCCCAAAATCCGATGCTGAGGATATAACCCAGGGTAATATATAAAAAGAACATGCCTGAGCGGAGTCCGAGGTGGTCGCCGAGCCACCCGATGATCAGGGGAATTACGGCTCCTCCGATAATACCGGTTACAAGTATTCCGGAAAAAGATCCATGGTGTTCGCTTACGGAATTCAGCGCCAGTGAAAAAATTATCGGATACATAACGGATGCAAAAAAACCGACGCAGGGAAATGCAATCAGAGATATTCCTGCCGGGCCAAAAAGTGCCACACTCAAACAAATCAGAGCGAGAATAGTGAAACTGATCAATACTTTCCGGCTGTCCATGATTTTCAGCAACAACAGTCCAACTACACCGCCCGCAGTCATCAGGCCCCAGAAATAAGCCACCGCATCTGCACCTTTCGTTTGCGGATCATACCCGTGATAGGTTGACAGGAACTGTGATATCCAGTTGGCGACGCCCTGCTCGGTTCCTACATAGCAAAACATCGCTACAAAGAATAATAGCACGATCGGTTTTTTAAATAACATTACATGCGTTTGCCAGGCTCCTACTTCCTCTTCTTTGCTTAGTGCCACCTTCGGAAATTTTGAAGACAAAATGATGAGGATCATCAGCAGGCAGATAATTGCAAACACCCAGTAAAGTGAAATCCATGCCAGATCCGAAGGCACAAGAGAGCGGAAGGAAGAAATAAGACCGGTATTTGAATTACCCTTCAGGTGGAGCACGAGATAGGAATAAACCAGCGGGCTTATAAAAGAAGCGAGTCCGAAAATCAACTGGGCCAGCACGGAATTAAATGCGTAATGCTCCTCACCGCCGGAGGTCCGCAGTAAAGGATTTATAACCACCTGCAACATCGCCATGCCGCAGCCAATCAGGAAAAGGGAAATTACAGCGGTTAAATAGTTGGGAAAGACCGCCAGCAGAAGCGAGCCTAAAAAAGCAACCACGAATCCCACTGCCATGATCTTTTTTTCTTTGTATTTCTCAATCAGCATTCCGGCAGGAATGGACATAACCCCGTAGGCGATAAAAAAAGCAAATGGCAGAAGGGCAACCAGGGTGAGGCTGAGGTGGAACCCATTGATCATGTCGGGAATCAACGGCCCGATCACATTTGTAAGAAAAGAAATAACAAAGAAAGTAAGCATAATGAGGCTTACGATGTAGTAGTTCCGCTTCATAATGATGCTTTTTTAATAATCGGAAAGGAGATTAGAAATGTAAAAATCAACATATATACCTGGCCAGATTATGACGGAGAATAGTCATTGATGTATAAATATATCATGTTTCCTTTAATCATTGCAAATTCAGGATGAATAATTGCCTTGTAATATGAGCTCAAATTTTTTATTGGCGTTTCATCTTTACCTTTAAATGATCCGAAAGTCTTATGCTTAATGCAATCAGGGGGAGCGTGGGATTTGGTGCCGCAGCCGTAACAAAGCAGGATGATCCCGCAATAAACAGATTAGCTATACCTTGAACCTTGCAATCAGCATCCACAACGCCTGCTTTAGGATCCTCACTCATTCTTGACCCTAAATCTAAAGAAGAAAAGAAAATGGACTCCAATTAAATTTAAAAATACGAAATGAACTTTCTCTATATATTGTAACTTAGTCGCCTAACGAATACATTATGAGAAAACTTGTAACGATTGCCTTGCTCATGATCCTCAGCATGTACATCTCGGCCCAGGAAAATAAAAATGGAAATACGGTACTGAAAAATGGGTGGAAAATGCAGTCATCCATGACCGTTAGTGTAGCCGGAAATGAAATTTCAACCCCCTCATATAAGGCATCAGGATGGTACGATGTCAGCCTTCCTTCAACCATCATCGCCGGCCTCATAAGGAACAAACACTATGATTTTGATCCGTTTTACGGGAATAATCTGGAAAAAATTGCAGGCCCTGAATTCGATAGCCCATGGTGGTTCAGAAGGGAATTTGATTTGCCTGCATCCGACAATGGAAAAAATATTACGCTTATCCTACATGGCATAAACTACCGCGCCAATGTCTGGTTAAATGGCGAGTTGATTGCCGATACAAATCACATCATCGGGCCTTTCCGCATATTTGATCTGAACGTTAGCAGCAAAATTAAATACAGCGGGACCAATGTATTGGCCTTGGAAGTTATACGTCCTTTTAATCCGAACAAGCGCGGTGGGGACCTGGCCATCGATTATGCAGACTGGATCCATTACCCTGCAGATTATAACGGCGGCGTAGTAAATGATGTGGAGATCGCCTCCTGCGATAAAATTGGGGTAAGATACCCGCTGGTTACCACCAGGTTCGACCTACCCTCTCTGGCTACGGCGCATTTACAGGT
>Ga0182024_10004752_pt1 | contig 30924 bp, 33 predicted proteins | sample P32metaG_FD_120480 | JGI IMG/M metagenome (GOLD analysis project Ga0182024, IMG submission 120480) | Permafrost microbial communities from Stordalen Mire, Sweden - P3-2 metaG (Illumina Assembly) | ecosystem: Environmental > Terrestrial > Soil > Wetlands > Permafrost | place: Sweden: Stordalen... | reverse complement strand
GCACAGGCAGGAGTGCCTGTGCTGGCTCCGCACGCTTCTTGCGGATTGGTGCGCTGCATTTGGTCTAGGACGCTTTGGCTGGAAGCGGCGAAACGGTGGGTAAAGGATGTGGAGCCGACGCCCATCCATAGGCTGATTACTGCCATGGTTACTAAAATTCCGAATTCGCGGCTGGAGGTATCTGGCAGGGCGCGATTTTTCTCTACCGTTACTTCGCCGAAGAAAACTCTTTGGTAGGCCCAAAGCAAGTAGCAGGCCGAGAGGATTACTCCCAGGGCGGCCCAGCTGGCCCAGTTGGCGTGGAGCTGGAAGGTGCCCAGCAAGATCAGGAATTCGCCTACAAAGCCGTTTAGCATGGGTAGGCCCATGGAGGAGAGGGCGACGAACAGGAAAAAGGCGGCTAGCTTCGGCATCGGTGTCGCCAGGCCGCCGTACTCTTTGATTTCGAAGGTGTGGCGGCGGTCGTAGAGCATGCCGACTAGTAAGAACAGTGCGCCGGTAGAGATGCCGTGGGCCAGCATCTGGTAGACCGCACCTTGCATGGAGATGTTGTGGAACGCGAAGATGCCCAGAACTACGAAACCGAGGTGGCTGACGCTGGAATAGGCGACTAGTTTTTTCAGGTTTGGTTGGACCAGCGAGACCAATGCGCCGTAGATGATGCCGATGATCGCTAATGTAGCGACCCACGGGGCGGCGCGGTGAGCGGCATTTGGAAAGAGCGGCAAGCAGAAGCGGATCATGCCGTAGGTGCCCATTTTCAGGAGTACGCCTGCCAGCATTACTGAGCCTGCGGTCGGGGCCTCGACGTGTGCGTCGGGCAACCACGTGTGCAGCGGGAACAAGGGAACCTTGATGGCGAAGGCGCCGAAGAAGGCTAAGAACAACAGCATTTCTTGTTGCGAAGTGAGCGTCGCGAAGCGGCCGTCTTGAAGTAGCTGCTGAATCTTGGGTAGGTCGAAGGTGCCGGTCAGGTTGTAGAGCCAGATGATGCCTACCAGCATCAGGATGGAGCCAGCCATCGTGTACAGGACAAATTTGATGGCGGCGTAGATGCGGCGCTCGTGGCCCCAGATGCCGATCAGGAAAGCCATGGGGATCAGCATGACTTCCCAGAATAGGAAGAAGAGGAAGAGGTCGAGGGAGAGGAAGACGCCGATTACGCCGACTTCCAGCATAAGCAGCATGACGAAAAATTCCTTTACGCGATGATTGATGCTGCTCCAGGATGCAAGGATGGAGATCGGCGTCAGGAAGGTGGTCAGGATCACCAGGAAGAGGCTGATGCCGTCTACGCCCAGGTGATAGTGAATCGGCGGGTTCGCGATCCAGTTGTAATACTCAATCAGGCTGTAGCCCGCCACACCAGGCTGTACACCGCGGATGAGCAGGAGCGAGAACAGAAATTCGGCGACCGAGACCGTGAGAGCGAGTCGGCGAATATAGACGTGGTCGTCACCGCGGAGCAGCAAGAGCGCGAGGGCGCCGACCGCGGGGAAGAAAATCAGGATCGAGAGCCAGTGACTGCCGAACATAGTCAGCGCACCATCCCAACGGCTGCCGGTCTTAGATACGGCCAGAAAATTATGGCCATGACGACGATAGCGCCGATGATGACCCAGACGGCATAGCTGCGGGTATTGCCGGATTGTGCTTGGCGGACGTTGTCGCCGACGTCGAGGGCGCCGCGGGCTACACCGTTAACGGCGCCGTCGATGATTTGGACGTCGACGGTCTGCCAGAGGACATTTGTCGAAAGCCACAGCAGCGGCTTGACTAGCACTGCGGCGTACAGTTCATCGACATAATATTTGTTGAGAAGTGTGGTGTAGACGCCTTTGAAGGACTTGGCTAGCTCGGCGGGCTTGGTCGGTTTCTTCAGGTACAGCCAGTAGGCTACGCCCCAGCCGATTAGCGCGGTGATCACGGCTACGATGGCAAGGGGTGTTTCCAGCGCGTGGACTGTCGCTTCTGCCGCTGCGGGTTCGACAGCTGTTCCTTGCGCGAAAACCGGTTCCAGGAACTTGGCAAAATAGTCGGGCGAGCCCCAAAAGGCGGGCGCTGCCAGCCAGCCGCCTACAATCGAGAGGACCGCGAGAATCATCAGTGGCACCAGCATGCTCCTCGGCGATTCGTGGACGTGGACGCGATGTTCGTCGTAGCGTTCTTTTCCGAAGAAGGTCAGGAAAATTAGCCGGAACATGTAGAACGACGTAAGCAGGGCGGTGAATAGGCCAACGCCGTAGAGAATGTAGCCGCCGTTTTCGCTGCGGTACGCGTTTAGCAGAATGGAGTCTTTGCTGAAGAAGCCCGCGAGCGGGGGGAAACCGGCTATGGCTAGCGTGGCGGTCAGCATGGTGATATAGGTCCATCGTATTTTTTTGCTTAGGCCGCCCATTTTGAGCATGTCTTGCTCGCCGCCCATGGCGTGGATGACGCTGCCTGCGGCTAGGAACAGCAGGGCTTTGAAGAAGGCGTGAGTCATCAGGTGGAAGATGCCTGCAGAAAAGGCGCCGACTCCGCAGGCCAGGAACATGTAGCCGAGTTGGCTGACGGTGGAGTAGGCGAGCACTTTCTTGATATCGGTTTGCACCAGACCGATGGTGGCAGCGAAGATGGCGGTGGCGCAGCCGACAATGGCCACGATGACCATGGCGCTCGGGGAGTGCATGAACAGAACGTGGGAGCGGGCTACGACGTACACGCCTGCGGTGACCATGGTGGCGGCATGAATCAGGGCGCTTACCGGCGTCGGGCCTTCCATTGCATCGGGGAGCCAGACATATAAAGGGAGCTGCGCGGATTTACCAGTAGCGCCGACGAAGAGCAGAAGGCAGGCAATGGTTAGCGTGCCGTATTGGCCCATGGCGTCGGCTGGCATCGGCACCGCCTTGGCGAACAGCGGAACGAAATCTAGCGTGCCGAAGGACTTGAAGAGCAGGAACATGCCTAGCATGAAGCCGAAGTCGCCGATACGGTTGACGATGAAGGCTTTTTTGCCGGCGTCGGAGGCGGATTTCTTCAGAAAATCGAAACCGATCAGCAGATAGCTGCAGAGGCCGACGCCTTCCCATCCGACGAATAGCAGCACGTAGTTTGCGGCCATGACCAGGATCAGCATGAAAAACATGAAGAGATTCAGGTACGAGAAGAAGCGGTAGTAGCCGCTCTCGTGGGCCATATAGCCGGTGGAGTAGATGTGGATCAGCCAGCCTACGCCGGTGACCACTAAAAGCATTACCACCGTCAGCTGATCGACTTGGAGATCGAAACCGGCGCGAAACGTGCCCGCCGTAATCCAAGTGAAAAATTGCTTCACGAAGGGAATTTGCTCGGGCGCGAGTTGAGAAAATTCGCGGACGGCCTCGAGGGCGCAGGCGAAGGAGAGACCGGTCGAGCCGATGGCTACGTAGTTGACGATTGTGTTCGGCCATTTGCCGCCGAACAGGCCGTTGATGGCCGAGCCGAGCAGCGGCAGCAGCGGGATGATCCAGAGATTGTCGAGTATGGGCATTAGAGTTTGAGCAGGTCCACGCGCTCGACGTTGAGGGATTGCCGGTTGCGCTGAATGAGAATGATGATGCCCAGGCCTACGGCTGCTTCCGCGGCTGCTACTACGATTACGAAAAGTACGAAGACCTGGCCGTCGAGGCGATTCCACGCCTGGCTGAAGGCTACAAAGGCCAAGTTCACGGCGTTTAGCATCAGCTCGATGGACATGAAAATGGTGATGATGTTACGGCGGAAAATAAAAGCGACCACGCCCATGCCGAAGAGGATGGCGCTGAGGGTCAGGTAGTAGTGCGTCGGGATCATAGCTGGATTTCCTTCGGATCGCGTTGGGCCAGGACGATGGCGCCGAGAATCGCGACGAGGATCAGGAATGAGGTCAACTCAAACGGATAAACGAACTCTTGGAACAGTAGACCTGCTAAAGCTTTGGTAGGAGCGGGCGCGCCAGTTTGCGCGGCGGCCTGCACACGGTCTGTGGAGCGGGCCACAAAAGCGGCGATGAAACCCATCAGCGCGATGGCCAGGGGGAGCCCGGCCCAGGCTGCCATCTTAGAAATGTTGGTGCGCTCTTCGACCCCAGCGTTCAAAAGCATGATGACGAACACAAACAGCACCATAATCGCGCCGCCGTAGACGATGATCTGCACGGCCGCGACGAATTCGGCGCCCATCAGCAGGTACAAGCCCGCGAGGGCGACCATGACCACGATTAGCGACAGGGCGCTGTGGATCGGATGACGCTGCAGGATCAAGCTGAGCGCGCCGAGGATCGCGATAATTGCCAAAACAAAGAATACGACTAAAGGAGCGTTCATTAGTGGCTCCTCAGCAGAATTACGGTGGCGGTGATCACTACGTTTGCCAGAGAAACCGGGAGAAGCAATTTCCAGCCAAAGGACATCAGCTGGTCATAACGGAAGCGCGGCAGTGTGCCGCGCATCCAGACGTAGACGAAGAGGAAAAAGAAAATCTTGCCCAGGAGCCAGAACGGGCCTTGGATGAATTCGTTGACAAAGGGGAAGGCGATCAGAATCGCGCCGAGCGCCGTGATAACCGTGCCGAGGCCGGGGAGAATGATGCGGCCAAAGATCGTTTCGTAGCGGATGCCGTCCCAGATCACCCAGAGGCCGAAGGGAATTAGGATCGCGGATGGTAGATAGTGCGTGAAAGTCCAGGACGCGGGGAATGGGGAGAGCCAGCCGCCGAAGAACATGATCGCGCAGAGCGAAGACACCGTGATCATGCTGGTGTATTCGGCGATGAAGAACATAGCGAATTTGAAACTGGCATATTCGGTGTGGAAGCCGGCGACAAGTTCGGATTCAGCCTCAGGCAGATCGAAGGGGACACGATTCGTTTCCGCAATGGCGGCGATGAAAAAACAGAGGAAGCCGAGAATCTGGGGGAAGATGTTCCAGCCGAGGATGCCGCGTTCGGGGTGAATGGCCTGGGCGTTGATGATATCGCGGAGGCTGAAGCTCCCGGCCATCAGCAGGACGCCGACCACCGACATCGTGAGGGCCAGTTCATAGCTGATCATCTGCGCGGAGCTGCGCAGTCCGCCGAGCAGCGGATATTTGCTGTTGGAGGACCAGCCGGCCAGCGCGACGCCGTAAACGCTGAGCGCTGTGATGGCAAACAGCGCGAGGATGCCGATGTTGAGATCGACGATGCCGAGATAGATGTCGTGGCCAAAAACGCGAATTGGGTCGGGCCCGAAGGGGATGATCGCGATCGACGTCAACGCTAACGCTAGCGCCATAAGCGGCGCGAGAAAGTACGTAAATTTATCGACGCCCGCGGGCGTCGGATCTTCTTTCAAAAGAAATTTCGCGCCGTCGGCCAGCGGCTGCAACAGGCCATGCGGCCCGACGCGGTGCGGGCCCCATCGCGACTGCATGTGCGCGACAACTTTGCGCTCAAACCAGGTGAGGTAGGCGTTCACCGTAAGCACGATGAACATCAGCAACGCTATTTTCACGAGCGAGATCAGGATATCGGCGTGCTGGGACAGGAAGTCGCTCACGGTTTGACGTCGGCCTCCGATAAAGAATCCATCATGGTGCAGAAGCGGCCCAGCGTACCGCTGGTGAAAAGGGTATCGTGCGCTGAGCGAATCAGGCCTGCGGGAACGTCGTGGGGCGCGTGGCCGTTTCGTGAGATGTGGACGTGGGTGGATTGGGCGCCGCCGGTGAGCAGGCCTGCGGATTGCACATCGTAACCCGGCACGGCTTTGCGAATTTCGTCGAACACGGCGCTGGGGGATTTGTAATGAAAGGCTTTTCCCAGGCCCACTTTGGCGAGTTGGTGAGAGAGGATGCGCAGGAGATCAAAGTCGCTGCGCGTTCCCATCACTTCAGCAGCTTTGCGTAGGAGTTGAATTTCGCCGGCCGTGTTGGTGACGGTGCCGTCTTTCTCATAAGCGGAGGCGGCCGGGAAAACAATATCCGCTGGCCGCGAGGTGTCGGTCGGGAAGAGTTCGTGAACGATCAGCAGTTGCAGGTTGCCTCTGCCAAATCCGAGCGTGCCATAGTGCGTGAGCGGGTTCGCGCCGACAACGTAAAGCGCCTTGAGTTTTCCAGACTGCGCAGCTTCCACCATTTGCGGCGTGCTGAGCCCGGGCTTGGAGGGAATCACCGCACCCCAGAGTCGATCGTAGCTCTCGCGCGTTGCGGGATTGTCGAGGTACGCGTAGCCGGGCAAGCGATCCGGCAGAACTCCCATGTCGGCGGCGCCGCGGGAGTTGGCGTAATCGCCGAGGGCCATGTAGCGAACATTTCCAGGCAGCTTGGAGCCGAAACCCACCAGTTCTGCGATGGCGGCCCCGGAAATTTCCGCGCCAAAGACGATGGCGACGTCGGATTCCGCCTCGAGGGCGGCTTTTAGCTGCACTAACTGCTCAACCATCTCAGGTGCGAGCTGGCCTTCTTCACGGCCCATCCAGCGAATGGCGGCTAGTTCCTGGCCTTCGGCAACCTTCACGAACTGCGTGGCCTGCCGATGCAGTTTGATTTCGGTCGAATTCAAAATGAAGAGTTTGGCATTGTGATGACGGATGCCAGTGCGAATCTGCCAGGCCGCCAACGGGTTCTGGTTGGTCGGGTCATTGTCGATCAGGAGCACCGCGTTTGCTTTGTAGAGCTGCTCCATCGTGAGCTGCGAATCCGCGGCGCGATCGCCCAAAGCGGTGACCAGTCCCGAATAATCCACGGTGCGATGATGATCGATGTTATTGGTGCCGAACGTGGCGCGGGACAGGCGCTGCAGCAAATAATTCTCTTCGTTGGAGGTGCGATTGGAGCCGATGAAGCCGATCGAGTCGGGACCATGCGCCTCGAGAATCTGTTTCAGCTTTGTGGCGGCCGTCTCTGACGCTTCTTCCCACGAAACGGGATAGAGTTTGTCGCCCTTGCGGAGCAGCGGCTGCTTGATGCGCTCGGGATGCTTGGTGAAATCGAAGCCGAAGCGACCTTTGACGCAGAGGAAATCGCCGTTGATGCCGGAGAGATCGCGATTATTGGAACGCAGAATTTCGTGATTGCGCACGCTTAGAGTGGTTTTGCAGCCGTTCGAGCAATGCGCGCAGACGGTGGAAACGTAATCCATTTCCCATGGGCGCGTCTTGTAACGATAGGTGCCGCTGGTGAGCGCGCCCACCGGGCAGATGTCGATGCACATGCCGCACTCTTCGCACTCGAGATGATCTTCGCGATTGGGAATGATCACGCTGTTAGCGCCGCGCATGCCGACGCCAAGCGCCTTCACGTCCATACCTTCGTCGCAAACGCGGACACAGCGGAAGCAGAGAATGCACCGCGGGGCATCGTAATAGACAAGCTCCGACCACTTTTCTTCCGGGCGGTGAATTTTTTCTTCGACAAAGCGGCTGGTGTCGGCGCCGTAGCGGAAAACCATGTCCTGGAGTTCGCACTCACCGCCTTTGTCGCAAACCGGGCAATCCAGCGGGTGATTGGTCAGCAGAAACTCCAGCATGGCCTTGCGCGCCTGCCGTACCTGGTCGCTGTTGGTTTTTACGACCATGCCTTCGGTCGCTACCAGCGTGCAAGCCGTTTGCAGCTTCGGCATTTTTTCGACTTCGACCAGGCACATGCGGCACGCCGCTTGCAATGAAAGGCCAGGGTAATAGCAGAACGAAGGAACTTCGGTGCCGATGCGGCGTGTGGCTTCAATCACCAGCGTTCCCGGTGGAACTTGCACGTCGCGGTCGTTGATCTTCAGGGTAACCAGCTTTTGGTCTGTCATCGTTGTTCGGCCTTGGGCCTACCGCGAACCGACGAGCGCGTCAGCGGATTTAAAAGGGCAGCGTCCGCTCAAATGATCTTCAAATTCTTTGCGCCATTTCGCCACAATGCTGATGGTCGGCAGCGCTGCGGCGTCTCCGAGCGGGCAAAAAGTGCGGCCTAGCATGTTTTTTGCCAATTCGCCGACCAAGTCGATATCTTCCGGCCGGCCGTAACCTGCGTGGAAGCGGTCCAGCATCTTGCGCAACCATGCGGTGCCCTCTCGACAGGGGATGCACCAGCCGCAAGATTCGTGGGCGTAGAAATGCATGATGCGGCGCGCCATGTCCACCATGCAGGTGTCTTCATCCATCACCACCATGCCGCCTGAACCAAGCATCGATCCGGCTTTGGCGACCGAGTCGTAGTCCATCGGGAGATCGATTTCGTCAGCTTTTAGCAGCGGGCAGGAGCTACCGCCAGGAATCACCGCTTTGAGTTTTTTGCCGCCGGGAATTCCGCCAGCGACTTCGTAGATGAACTTCTTCATGTTCATCCCGAGCGGAACTTCGTAGATACCCGGCTTGTTCACGTGACCGGCGACGCATAGCATGCGCGTGCCGCCATTTTTCGGGGTTCCGCGGCTGGCGTATTTTTCGCCGCCTTCCAGCAAAATGGCCGGAACGGTGCTGAGGGTCTCTACGTTATTGATGATGGTCGGGCAGCCGTACAGTCCGACCACCGCGGGGAAGGGAGGTTTAATTCGCGGATAGCCGCGCTTGCCCTCGAGCGATTCCATCAGCGCGGATTCTTCACCACATTCGTACGCGCCCGCTCCGGTATGCACGACGAGGTCGAAATCGAAACCCGAGCCCAAAATATTCTCGCCGAGATAATTGCGCGAATACGCCTCGTCCAGAGCAGCTTGCACGATATCCAGCACGTAACGATATTCGCCGCGAATATAGATGAAACCCATTTTTGCGCCGATGGCGCGTCCCGCAATCGTGATGCCTTCAATCATCTGGTGCGGGTCCATCTCCATCAGTGGCCGATCTTTGCAGGTCCCCGGTTCTGACTCGTCGGCGTTGCAGATTACATATTTTGGTTTCGGCGAATCTTTAGGTACGAACGACCATTTCATGCCCGTCGGGAAGCCTGCGCCGCCACGCCCGCGAAGGTTCGATTTTTTGACTTCGTCGATAATCGTTTCCGGCGTCATTTCGCGCAGCGCCTTCTCCAGCGCCTTGTAGCCGTCATGCTGCAGATACACGTCGATCTTGTGAGAGTTCTTGATGCCCCAGCGCCGGCTGATCACCGGCGTCTCAGCAGGATCGCGCGGGTGCAGCGCTCCCGCAGTTACCGGCTCCGGCGTAATCTTGCGCCCGGCGTCGAGATCTTCAATCAAGCGATCGAATTTCAGCGGGTTTACATTTTCAAAAAAATCATAGTTCACCTGTAGCGCGGGGGCGCCGGTACACGCCCCGATGCACTCGACTTCTTCGAGCGAGAACACCCCGTCAGCAGTGGTCTGCTTGTGGCCGATTTCCAGGCGCTTTTTTGCGGCTTCCAGAAGTTCGGTGCCGCCTCGCAGCATGCAGGCCACGTTGGTGCAAATCTGCACATGGTGCTTGCCCATGGGCTGCCGGTGCAGCATGGAATAATATTCCAGCGTTTCTTCCACTTGAACGGTGCGGAGTTCCAAGCGGCGCGCGATCTCCGCAATCATTTCGTCGCTGATATGCCCGTACTCGTCCTGCGCATACATCAGCATCGGGATCAGCGCGCTACGTTTGACCGGGTAGCGGTTCTGCAGCGTCTCGAAGCGGGTCGTAAGTTGTGGCGAAAGTTCCATGGCGTGGCTATTGTCCTCTGGAATTCCGCAGCGCGATGCTGCCCTCTGGATAGTTCGGCCGGTACGCGTTCACCGGTCGACGTCTCCCAGTACAATATCAATCGTTCCGATGCAGGCAATTACGTCTGAAATCAATTGTCCCTGAACCAGCTTTGGCAGCGCCTGCAAATTAATGAACGAAGGAGAGCGGAAGTGGCAGCGCGCCGGTTTCGGTGAGCCGTCGCTGGCGATAAAGCAGCCCAGTTCGCCACGCGGCGATTCCACGGTAACGAATGCTTCGCCGGCCGGTGGAGAAAATCCTTCGGTAAAAATCTTGAAGTGATAGATGAGCGCTTCCATCTCCGTCTTCATTTTTTCGCGATCCGGCGGAACGATGCCCGGCGCCTCGGTGCGAATCGGGCCGTCGGCGGGAATTTTGTCGATGACCTGGCGAATGATCTTCAGGCTTTCGCGCATTTCTTCAACGCGAATAATATAACGCGCGAAGCAATCCGACTCCGTGCGCGTGGGCACGTTGAACTCGAAGTCCTCATAGCTCGAATATGGGAAAACTTTGCGATTGTCGTACGGGAGTCCCGCCGCGCGCAACGTCGGCCCGGTCATGCTTAACGCTACCGCGTCTTCAGCCGAGATTACGCCGACGCCCTTGAGGCGCCCGAGCCAGATGCGATTCCCGGTCAGCAGCTGTTCATACTCATCGATGCGGCTAGGCATCAGCTTCAGGAATTTTTCGACGCGCTCGACCCAGCCGGTCGGCGGTTCGAGAGCCAGCCCGCCAATGCGGATGTAGCTGGTCATCATGCGCTGCCCAGCCACAAACTCAAAAATCTTCAAAATCTCTTCGCGTTCGCGGAAGCAGTACAAGAAGACCGACATCGCGCCCATATCGATCGCATGGGTCCCCAGCCATACCAGGTGCGACGAAATACGCTGTAGCTCGACCATCAGTACGCGAAAGTATTGAGCCCGCTTGGGTACTTGCAAACCCAAAAGCTTTTCAACGGCTAGGCAATACACCAGATTGTTGCCGAGCGGATTCAGGTAATCCATCCGGTCGGTCAGCGTAATTGCCTGCGAATAGGTCTTGTCTTCGCAGGATTTTTCGATGCCGGTGTGCAGATAGCCGAGATCCGGAACCGCCCTGAGTACGGTTTCTCCATCCAGTTCCAGCACGATGCGCAAGACCCCGTGAGTAGAAGGGTGCTGGGGCCCCATGTTCAGGACCATGGTTTTGGCTGGGCCGGTGGCGGTCTCGACGGTGGTCACGGTCGACTCCTGGTATAACGGGTCGCGATGGCCGGAATATCTCGATACCCTTGGACTGGAAAATCTTTGCGGAGTGGATATCCTTCCCAATCATCGGGAAGAAGAATGCGCCGTAGATCCGGGTGTCCGGTGAACTGAACGCCAAAAAGATCGAAGATTTCCCGCTCCAACCAGTTCGCGCCCGGCCACACCGCAACCATGGAATCTACAACAGGATCATTGCCAGAGAGGGGAACTCGAATACGAATTTTCTGGCGTAGCGGAATGGAAACCAAGTGATACTGCAACTCATACCGGGGTTCCATCGGGAAACGGTCTACGCAGGTGGCATCGCTCAGGAGATTGAACTGCAAGCCTCGTTCGTCGCGGCAATGCTCCGCGACGCTTCGCAAATTCTTTCGAGCTACAACGACCGTCGTCTCGCCGCGGAACTCAATCACTTCTTCGATCGCATTCGCGCTCCACGAGCGCAACCCCGCGACTACAACATTAGTATTCTGACTTTCGCTTTCCGTCACAGGCTCCGAAACCTCTATTTGCGCCGACTAGTAATGCCAGTCGAACGCGCCTTTTTTCCACAGATAGATGTATCCGACCAGGAGGATGGCGATGTAGATGAGCATCTCCACGAAGCCGTAGACTCCAAAGCTGTGTGAAACCTTGAACATATCTCGGTAAATGTAGGCCCAAGGGTATAAGAAGATCGCTTCGACATCGAACAAAATAAAGACCATGGCCACGAGATAAAATTTTACGGAAAAGGGTTGGCGCGCGTCGCCGACCGGCTCTACTCCGCATTCGTACGCTTGCTGTTTGGCCCGATTGGGGCGTTTCCATCCCACCAAAATGGAAGCAGCCGTCAAAGCGCTGGCGAGCACCACCGCGATGATGAGGTGTAAGAGAAGCGGTGCGTAGGCATGTAGACCTGATTCACTCATGGCCGTCGCGCTATAATAACGACTCAACCGCCGCTGGGTCAAATGTGGCGAGAAAATAAATTCTGCGGGAGGCCATCCCGCATCCAACCGTCGAGGCGCATTCAGGCATGCTGTTCGGGCACAATACCAACGTAACCGTGGACGGAACAGTATTCCACGTGCAGACCGAAGACCGCGGAATCACCAGCGCGGTCCTGGATACCACGGTGCATTGCCGGGGGCGAGTGCTGCATCGGCGCACCACGAAGTACATCGACCTGCTCCCTCTGGACGCGGATCGTGAGCAGGCCTTAAAGATCCGCTTGGACAATCAGCATTACACCGTAGTGGAAGAGCTGAATACCGGCGCATTGAAAATCGACGCTCCTCCGATGCCGCCGGCTCGACCTACCAGCGGCGCAACGTCGGTATTGGCAACCGCTGCCAGTCGCTCGGAGTCGGGCGCGCCGCCCAAACTTATCGCGGTCGAGATGCTGAATCCCAGAACGTGGCTTGCGGGGAAACACGCGACTTTATATTTGGTCGCCCGGCACAAAGAGGGTGGCGCTCCCGCAAGCGGCGCGCGCATCACCGCGCGGGTCGCGGGTGGCAGCGAATCCATCGAAGTAGGCACGGTGACCGCCGCCGATGGCCATGCGCAACTCGAATTCGACATGCCGCGCCTTGCCAGCGAGGATGCCGCGCTGGTCATCGAAGCGGTTTCGGGTGAAGCTCACGGGCAATTGCGGTTTCAGCTGCGTGCCAAGCCTAAAGCGCCCGCGCTAGGATAAACATGGAAATGACCATATCGGTAAACGGAGAGACCCGTCCGGTGGTCGCGGGAGCGACGGTGATCGATCTTCTGCGCGAGCTTGGTTTAGACGGCGGCCGCGTGGCCATTGAACGCAACCTCGAAATCCTGCCGCGTCAGAAATGGACCGAAACCCCCATCGTACCGGGCGACCACTATGAAATCGTCCAATTCGTTGGCGGAGGTTAACCTAACCTACGCAACGCGCGATTCCGGCCCATCGAGATACTTGATGAGCACGACATCGTTTCCTTTCTCACCGTAAATCACTTCGTCTACGAGCTTTTTGGCCATCAGCATTCCGAAGCCGCCGGGTCGCAAGCCCTCTTCCTCGCGCACCGCGACGTGGCGAAACAGGTCCTCAGGTGAGCTGTCTTTGGCGGCGTGACGCAGTTCGCTAAGAGAAAAACCCTGGCCCGGGTCTTTAACACGACAGGTGATAGCGCGTCGCGAGTGAACGAATGAGATTTCCACGTGCTGGCTGCGATCAAAATGCGCCCCGTGTTCGATGGCATTGAGCAGAATTTCTCGGAAAGCGGAAATGACGTCGTCCAGATCCTGCTCGGGAATACTTGGGTCTTTGATTCCGCGCAGGAATTGGACCAGGCGGTCCGCAGTCGCAACGTCGCATCTGGTCGTCAATCTGACCCAGTTGGGCGTCGCGGAAAGGATTTCGATCCCATCGTCCCAACAAGGTTCGGCCATAGCCGCACGCACCATTTCCACCAGAGCCGAAGGCTGAAACGGCGCGGAGAAATAACTGAAGGCCCCCAGTCGCATGGCCTCAATGACATCCCCAGGCGTCCATTGATCCGTTAGGATAATTAAGCGCACATGCGGGCGGACACATCGAATCCTGCGGAGAAGCTCAACATCTTCAGGACCCCGAGTTTTTCGACCGGTGATGATCAGGTCCACTGGGTTTTCCCTGGCATGCGCGAGGACGTCTTGATTGTCCGCAATGTGCTGGATGCGCCAGCCTTCCTTAGTCAAGACCCTGGTGAGCAGCTCATCGATCTCCGAACCTGAATCAACGACCAGCGCGGTCTTTTCCGCGGTGGCGGGAGTTGCAACGGTCACGGGGCGCCTCCAGAAGAAAAATGCCGCACGCGCTTCACTTTGGCGAGCGCACCGGCGGCGCTATGGCACTCACAGGCCGTCGAGAAGGTGGCCCATCTTCGCTTTCTTGGTTTGCAAATACGCGCGCGACGTTTTCGAAACGCGCGGTTGGCAGGGAACTCGGTCCACGACGCGAATCCCGGCTTTCTCGAGCTGGCGAACTTTCTCAGGATTATTCGACAGCAAACGAATCCTCTTCGCGCCGAGCTGCTTCAGTATCTGCGCCGAGAAATCGTAATCACGGGCGTCGGCCGCGAAGCCCAACTCCTGATTGGCCTCCACGGTGTCCATTCCCCCGTCTTGCAATTGGTAAGCGCGTAGCTTGTTCATCAAACCGATGCCACGCCCTTCCTGCGGCAGATAAAGCAAAATACCGGACGAAGCTTGGCCGATCTTTTTCAGCGACAATTCCAATTGCGCTCGGCAATCGCAGCGCCGCGACGCCAGGACATCTCCGGTAAGGCATTGCGAGTGCACCCGCACCAGTGGCGCAGTCTTGCCGTTAAGATTCCCGCGCACCAGCGCCACCGCTTCTTCTTGCGGACCGTTCCCCTCAAATCCATAAATCGTGAAGCGCCCGTAACGAGTCGGCAATTCCGCGTGCGCCACGTTCCGCACCGCAGTACGGCCGTTCTTAGACGTCGCTCTGCGTCCAGTGATTGCGCTCATCGGCGACAGTGAGTTTAGCAGGAGTGCCATGATCTTGAACTATAGCCCGGTCTTACGTCCATTCGATGCATCTGGGGCCTGTCCGATGCACATTTTACGAAGCCGTTACAACCTCGCGACGCTTTACATCTTCTGGCGGATTGGCTAGCGTTAGCGCATGGCGCCGAAAGTAGCGGTAGTCGCAAGCGCTCGCCGCGGTGCCGGTGTTGCTGCCGTATGATGGACACCTCCATTTCCGCCAAGGACTTGCTGTTCACGCTGCTGCTCAAAGTCGGCGTGGCCGCTTCCTTCGCCGCTTTGTTAGCGCGGTGGAATACGTTCCGACGCGTGCTTTTCACCGAAGAACGCGATCCTGATCAGAAATTGAAGTTGATGTTGTTCATGACGCCGCCGCTGGTTGTCGGCGTGGCCCTGCGGTTGGTCGGGTTTCCCTACCGCTTCGCCGACCTCTCGCTCGAAGGCGCGTTCTTGATGGGCTTGTTAGGTGGCCGCGTCGTAGGCCCCATCGGCGGTGCTATCATCACCATTCCCGCGCTCATGGGCCATGAGTGGCTAGGCATGCCGGCTGCTTCGACGGCGGGTCTGCTCGGCGGGCTAATGCGCCAGGCCATTCCTAACAAAGAAGATCTGTGGAATTTCGGTCCGTTCACATTTTTGAACATTCCACGAGACCTCTTACGCCTGGTGCGCCACGCCAAGATGTCCTGGGAGCTTCTTCCGCTCTTGGCTTGCATCGGCCTGGAACTCGGTCGCGTGGCATTGGTCTTGGCCACCAAACCGAAATGGCTGTTCGCCATCGATCCGCACTGGAACTGGTGGCTGATCCTCACCGTCCTGGCCACAGTGATGTCGGTGGCCGCCCCGCTAAAAATCTGGAACAACACCCGCGTCGAAATGAATCTCGAGCGCCACCAACAGCTCCTGCTCAAAGCGCGCATGGACGCGCTCTCCAGTCAAATCAATCCCCACTTCCTTTTTAATACCCTCAATACTGTCTCATCCTTGATCCGCTTCGACCCAGACATGGCCCGCGGCGTAGTGCTAAAGCTAAGCAACATCCTGCGCCGACTGTTGCGCAAGCATGAGACCTTCGTGCCCCTAAAGGAAGAATTAGACTTCATCGACGACTACCTGGACATCGAAGTAGCCCGCTTCGGTCGCGACAATCTGGAGTTCACCCGCGAAATTGCCGACGAAGCTCTGGAAGCCTTCGTCCCTAGCATGCTGCTCCAACCCATCGTCGAAAATTGTCTAAAACACGGCCTGGCCTCCAAGCTCGAAGGCGGCCGCATCCAACTCCGCACCACCAATCGCGACGGCCGCCTCAACATCGAAATCGAAGACAACGGCGCCGGCATCTCCGAAGAGAAGATGCCTCACGTCTACGTAGAAGGCATTGGTCTAAGCAATGTCCGCGAGCGCTTGCGCGTTCTCTACGGCGCCGATTTCCGCCTGGAAATCGAAAGCCGCCCCGGCGAAGGCACCCTGATTCGAATCGAGATCCCCGAACTAGTTTCCACCATGCAGACCATCAGTTGAAGGGAACGACCGATAAATCCTCTATTTGCACTCCACTGCAACTTAACAACAGATGTAGCTTGTTTTCATTCATACCGTTGTTCCGGCTAACTGGTAAGTCCTTTGTCTGCCACCCGGGCGTAGAAATCCAACCACCCTAGGCAATTAGATCCCCATTGGCCATACCTGGGACCTATGCGAACCAAACCGCGGTTAACCATGCACCCGAGCGAGGATAAACCCATCATACCCCTTACTCCCAACCGTCTGGACCGCCGTAGCGCTAACCCGCGATTCGCCAGCCAACAAATCGTTCAACTGCCGAATTCCCAGAATCATCGAATCATGATTCGCCGGATCAACCACCGCCCCGTCGCGCACAACGTTATCGACAATAATCACGCTGCCAGGACGAGAGAGCTTCAGCGCCCACTTAAAGTAGGGCACGTTATTCTCTTTATCCGCGTCAATGAAGATCAGATCAAAAGGCCCGCCGCCTTCAGCAGCCAACTGCGGCAAAGTCTCCAGCGCCGCCCCGACTCGCACTTCGACCATGGCGCTAAGGCCAGCCCGCGCAATGTTCGCGCTAGCCACCTTGGCGTGCTTAGGTTCGAATTCCAGCGTAACCAAACGGCCCCCTCGCGGCAGCGCCCGCGCCAGCCAAATCGTGCTAAAACCGCCCAGCGTCCCTATTTCCAGAATGCTGCGCGCCCCCTGCATTTGTGCCAATAGGTACAGCAACTTCCCCTGGCTGGCAGTTACCGCCAAAGCCGGCAACCCGGCAGCCACGCTCGCCTCCACGGCCGCGTCCAGCATCGGGTCCGGTCGCAAAAGCTTCTGGTCGATGTAGCTGTCCACTGCCGTCCATTTTTCCTGGCTCATGATTGGTCTTCTTTCTTTACCGTCAGCAAGCATGCTTGGCGTGAACAGCAGTGTACAACGGTGTGTTGACAACGACCTGTAATGGCGGTATATTCTGTAACAACAGAAATGACTGATCTTGCGAGCGAGAAACTAGCACCCCGGCAGTCCCGCCTGTGCGGCTGTAGCCAGCCGCGCCGCCCTCCGCTGGAGGCGGCTCTGCTCGAGGCGTTCGCCGCAATTTCGGTTAGGAACTGAGGATAAGAATTGAGTGAACCGACCAAGCCCGGTCTGACGCCAGTAGCCCAGAAATTCATTTTGCATTGGGGCGAGATGGGCACCCGCTGGGGCATCAACCGCACCGTAGCCCAAGTGCACGCGCTCTTGTTTCTGGCGCCCAATCCAGTCCCTGCCGACGAAATCGCCACCACGCTAGCGGTAGCCCGCTCGAACGTCAGCACCAGCCTGCGCGAACTCCAAGGCTGGGGCATAGTCCGCGTCGTTCACGTTTTAGGCGACCGCCGCGACCATTTCGAGTCCATCAAAGATGTCTGGGAAATTTTCCGCATCGTGTCCGAAGAACGCAAACGCCGCGAAATCGATCCGACTCTGAAAGCGATCAGCGAATGCGTGGCAGAATTGAAAGCCAATTCACAAGGCGACGCCTACACGCGCGAACGTCTCGAAACCATGCTGGAATTCTTGACGGCAATGACCGGCCTGTTCGAGGAGGTCTTACGGATGCCGACAGGGGCACTAAAGAGCGTAGTGAAGCTTCGCGGGAAAGTGGTGACGCTATTGGGAAAGAAAGCGGGATGAGAGCAAGCGAGCAAGAATCGGCCGTCTGAAGCGATGGGCCGACCGAGGGGGCATCAGCACAAGTTGCCATGGGTGAGAAGGACAAAGCATTGGTGGCGGGATCGACGGTCGCGGCAGGGCTGGGGGCGGTCTTGTTCACGTCGAACGCGGTGCCATGGCTGATCCCATCCGGCCTTTCCGGGAATTTCGCTGATTTTTTTGGCGATTTGGTTCACGGATTTGCATTGGGGATTGTCCGAATCTCGCAAGGACACTCATGGTAGTGGGGAATGCGGCGTTCTATAGCCTGGTTTGTTAGGTTGTGTTGCGGTTGAGGCTGAGGTAGGAAAAATGATTTCGCTAGCGTCAGAGTTTACCGACGGGAAGGGCCGACACGCGCGCGGCTGGTTATTTTTCGACGCGGAGTGCGCATTTTGCACCCGAATCGCGCAATGGCTAGCCCCAATTTTGCAACGCCGCGGACTAGGGGTTGCCCCTCTACAGGATGCCCGGGTCGGAGCACTGCTGGGTTTGTCGCAGACCCAATTGATGCGCGAGATGCGCGTCTTGCTGCCCGACGGTCGGCAGTATGGCGGAGCCGACGCAGCGCTGGCGCTCGCTGAGGATATCTGGTGGGGGCGCCCCGTGGTTTGGTTAGCGAAGGTCCCGGGCATGAAAAAGTTTCTGAGAAGGGCGTATCGCTGGATCGCGGGGCGGCGTAGGTGTTCTGCGGAGAGATGCGAGATGAAAGGCAACGACGTAAATACGTAATGAGCTAAAGGAAGGAAAGAGATCTGGCTTTAGGCGAGCGAACTTGGCTCGGCCTCGTGTTTGGATGACTTGCGTATTGCTGAAGAGACCGGAGTGGATGCCCTGGATTTCGCGGAATTGTGGCGATGGGACGGGCGGGTCGGTGGGGATTCTGGCTCTTGGGCTTTCAGCGGTGGTGGTGGAAGGCGCGGTTTGTTTATTGATGGCGGCACCCTTGGCTCTGGCGCTCGCGGCTTTGGGAGGCTGGGCGGGCTACAGCGTGTAAGGGAATGCACAAAAATACGTTGCACAGTAGCCCCCAATATATTTCTAAGCGGCTGAAGGACATCAATATCTTAGGTTGTTGCGCTACAGAATTGGTCTAATGAGCGCGTTGGCACGACCAGTCAGGCGGATGCGGCTCGGGATTCCGACAGGACGCGGCGGTAATAGTCTTCGTAGCGGGGGATTACGTCGTTGGCGCAGAATTTGGATTTGGCGTTGAGGCGGGCTTGGCGGCCCATTTCGCGGCCGCGGTCGGGGCGCGACAGGATTTCGAGGGCGTATCGGCCGGCTTCCTTTACGTCACCGGGTTCCACCAGATAGCCGTCCACTCCGTGTTGCACCACTTCCGGGATGCCGCCTACGCTGGTAGCTACCACCGGGACTTCGCAGGCCATCGCTTCCAAGGCTGCTAGGCCAAAGGATTCTAGTTGCGAGGGTAGAAGGAAGAGGTCAGCCGAGCTTAGTTTTTCGTAGACCGCGTTTTGCTTGCCTAGGAAGAACACATCTTTTTGCAGACGCTTTTTGCGAACCAGATATTCCGCCGCGCCGCGATCGGGGCCGTCACCGATGAGCACTAGCTTCGCGGGCATTTTGGCGCGGACGATGGCGAAGATTTCGACGACATTGGTGAGGCACTTTACCGGGCGGAAATTGGAGAGATGCATGAGGATGGGCTCACCGTCAGGAGCCCATTGCGCTCGCTCGGTTTCATTGGGCTTGCGGGTGTAGAGGTCGCAGTTTACGAAGTTCGGAATCACTTCGATGGGCCGCTTGATGTCGAATTCCTTCAACGTTTGCTTTAGAAGATAGTCGGAGATGGCGGTTACCCCGTCGCTTTGTTCGATGGAAAAGCGAGTGATCGGAAGGTAGCTGCGGTTGCTGCCAACCAGCGTGATATCGGTGCCGTGCAGGGTGGTTACAAAAGGGAGGTGGCGGGGGGCGGCCATCGATCGCGCCAAGAGCGCGCTGACCGAATGCGGGATCGCGTAGTGGACGTGGAGAATGTCCAGGGATTCTGCCTCGAAGACTTCGAGCATTTTGGTGGCTAGGGCTAGCGTATAGGGCGGGTGGTCGAAGAGCGGGTAGGAGGCCACTTCTACTTCGTGAAAGTGGATATGAGGGTCGTTGGGATTCATGCGGATCGGTGGGGCGTAGCTGATGAAGTGGATGTCGTGTCCGCGGGCGGCTAGTTCTTGGCCGAGTTCGGTGGCGACGACTCCGGAGCCGCCGTAGGTCGGATAGCAGGTTATGCCGATGCGCATGGGTGGGTGCCGGTTCCTTTGCTAGGGCTCGTGCGCGGGGTAGTATCGTTTCGCATTCTATCGATAGAGCTCGCTAACCGGGGCAGCTGAGATCCTGCCTATCCTTACCGGATAGGCTCAGGAGGATAGGGTTTCGACATTTGGCCCGATGCTTGGTCACTGGTCGAATGACTTGGTCAGTTCGTTGGCATTGGCCAAGGTGCTCGGTTAGACGCGGGAGAGAGGGAAAACGTGACACCGGCGCGGTCGAGTGTGTGCCTGACTACAGGGGGACTGAGCGGCTTTGGGCTGGGCTGGGGCGCAACGGTGCTGCGCCCCTACAAGTCTCGTGGCGTGATTTTGATTGGTCTCAAGCAGAATCGGCGGTCATTCGTCGCCGCCGTTGGCGGATTCTTCGCCGTCCTTGTGGACGTACTTGATTATGCGCTTGAAGATCAGCAGGTTGGGAGCGCCTTGGCGGGTTAGCTTGATGCAATCGCGGTCATACCACTCGACCGTTCCGCGCAAAGTCTCGCCATTGTCGAGCACGATCGCCATCTGCGTGCGGGCCTGCATTTGTTTGACCCAGTAAAAATTCTCGGCGTGGGTCATCTCCGGCGGAGCGGGCTTCTTGCTCGGCGCGGGTCCATTGTTGTTCCCGTGCGGCATTCTAGGAGGCATCTGTTCCTTCACGTCCGCAAAGCCAGGACGAAACATCCTGCGGTTCACCATGGCTACTCCTTACTGGTTGGGATGGCGTCATTCGTATGATGCACCCAAAACGTGCCGGGTTACAGTTGGCCCCAGAAATGTGGGAAGAAAATGATTGGTACGATGGAGTCATGGGCGTGAAAAATTTGCGCGCGCTGAATTTGACGCCAAGGAAGCCGCCAGCGCGTCGAGGCCGAGCTGCCGGTTGAGGTTGCGGCGCAAACCGGAGTGTAACTCGTCAAAGCCGGCAATAGCACGCATTACCCAGGAAGAATCCACGATCTCGCTTAGGGCTTGCAGTTCTTTGGTAAGGTGCGGATTGCGCAAAGCCGGTTGTTTCGCACCGGACGTCAGCTCCAGAAGGTCTCCCAGCAGGCAGTAGAAGACCTGGAGTTGGTCTTCGAAAGGAGAGTCGCGATCTTTGGCTAGCGCATTGGTATCGACGAAAAGCTGTGCGAAACCTTCTGCGCGAGCCGATCGCTCCAGGATGCGCAGGGCGTTGCGATGGCGTTGAACGGTTTCCTCGACATTCATTTCGATGGCTAGGCCCGGGCTGCCTTCGGAGAGTTGCGCGGCGAGCTTACGGTCCGCAGGTTTGCGATCGGTCTTGCCCCGGAGGATTTTTTCCACCTCGGCTTGTGGCAGCGGCGCGAAATGGAATTGCAGGCAGCGCGACACAATGGTCGGCAATAAAACGTGCGGCGACGGGGCTGTGAGAATCAGAGTGGCCGAGCCGGGCGGCTCTTCCAAAATTTTCAGGAAGACGTTGGCGACGTTCCAATTCATGGTTTCGGCACCGTCTAGGATAAAGACGCGGCGGCGTCTCATGGGCTGAAAATAGGCAGCGCGCTGGACCGCGCGCAATTGGCCGATGCGCATCATGGGGCGAGCGACTGGAGTTTTCAGGCGGACCGGATCGGGAACCAGAACCCAGACGTCAGGGTGCGTTTGCAGAATCAACGGTGTGCGTTCGACGGTGGCGGCGTCCGTGCTTTCGCCGCGTTCGGCGAGGCCCTGCTCGATCAGGTGTTGCGGATCGGCGAGCAGGTTGATGCGTCTGCAGGTTTCGCACTCGCCGCAGAAGTCGTCCGGGAGCCGCTCGCAATTCGCCGCTTGAGCAAACATGCGCGCCAATGTGTATTTGCCGACTCCGCGGGGTCCCGTAAAGAGCAAGGCGTGCGGGACGCGCTGGCTGTGTAGCGCGCCGCGAAGAGCGGTTACCAGCCGATCGTTGCCGAGAAATTCGGAAAAGCCCACGGTTAGCCACCTCCCTTTCCGGCGAGACCTGAAACCTTGGCGGCGATCAGCGGTTCCACCAGGACCAGCAGGTCTGCGGCGATCGCGTCCGGTTTGCGCATTTCGCCGCCCATCGAATCGAAACATTCGAGGGTCGACCAGTGCGGGCGACGCGAAAGAATGTCATACATCCCGGCCGCATGCTCGAGATGGTGAAGGTTCCTCTCCTGAATATCCTGTTTTGCGGACGTGTAACTCCGCGCCGATTTCTTGGAGACGAGCGCTTGGGCCTGCATCGGTGGTACGCGTAAATAGATGACCAGTGCTTCGCGCGGCAAACCATAGATGTCATATTCAAGATGCTCAATCCAGTGGATGAACGCGTCGCGCTTGTCCTCGGTAACGCGGGCGGTTTGGTGAGCCAGGTTGGAGGCGATGTAGCGGTCAGCGAGAATGAGTTTACCTTGTTCCAGCGCCGTGGATAGTTCTTGCTTGGCTTCGAAGCGGTCGCCAGCATAGAGCAGCGCGGCAAAGTGAGGGTCTACGGTATCGAGCGCTCCGAAGCCGCCATTCAGGAATTGCCCGACCATTTTGCCGAACCAGGAGTCGTAGTGTGGGAACCCGGTCGAATGGATTAGCACGCCGCGCGCCACGAGCGCTTTTTCAAGTAGGTCGAGTTGAGTGCGCTTGCCGCTACCATCGATGCCTTCGATGGCGATGAGTTTGCCAGCAGGGGTGAACACGTTGCAGACAGTTTAACGAGAGATGCGCAAGGCTGCAACGTGTGCGATGCAGGCCGCGTGATATTGTGGGAAGCGGCGGGTTGAAGCAACGAAGTGAAGATATAACGAAGTAACGAGATTTGGAGAAAGCAGCGGTGAGCGGTGAGGGTAGCGTGAGCGGGGAAGTTGTACGCGAAAATTTGTTGAGGATTCGAGAGCGGATCGCGGCGGCTGCACTGCGGGCTGGGCGTCATAACGAAGAGATCACCTTGGTCGGTGTGTCGAAGACGCATTCGGCGGAATCGATTCGCGCGGCGTACGTTGCCGGGTTGCGGGATTTTGGTGAGAACCGAGTTCAAGAGTGGGAAGGGAAGCGCGGCGGACTTGGCGATCTCGACGCCGCCAGTTGGCATCTGATCGGGCATTTACAAAGCAACAAGGCGGTACGCGCGGCAGGATTGTTCCATAGCGTGGACTCGGTGGACGATTTTGCGTTGGCGCAGCGGCTGGATCGTGCCCGGAACGAGGCTGCCGGAGGGTCAAAGTTGCGTGTGTTGCTGGAGGTTCGCGTAGCGGATGAAGAAACGAAAAATGGCGTGACGATCGAGGAGGCACCAGCCCTCGCGGAAAAAGTGACCACACTGCACGGGTTACATCTAAAGGGCCTGATGTGCATTCCTCCTTTTCTCAACGATGCGGCACAAGCGCGCCCCTATTTCCGACGGTTGCGAGAATTGCGTGATCGGTTGGCGGCGCTGTTGGGTTTGGCGCTTCCGGTGCTGTCGATGGGGATGTCGCACGATTTTGAAGCGGCGATCGAGGAAGGCGCGACGGAAGTACGCGTGGGGACGGCGCTATTCGGACAGCGGCCCGCGCCGAAAGTATAAGAATTTATTTTTTGCGGGAGAAATCAAGGATGAAGCTGTTCACTCCGTTCCGGGCACGAGACATCGAGCTTAAAAATCGCATCGCGGTTTCGCCAATGTGTGAGTACTCGGCCAAGGACGGGCATCCGCAACCGTGGCACATGGTGCATTTGGGAAGTCGGGCTGTGGGCGGCGCGGGGTTAGTCATGACCGAAGCCAGCGCCGTCGAGGAACGGGGACGAATCTCCGCGCAGGATGCGGGAATTTACGACGATGCGCATATAGCCTCTTGGCGGCCAGTTACTGAATTTGTCAAGAGCCAAGGCGCGGTCGTGGGGATGCAATTGGCGCATGCGGGTCGCAAAGCGAGCACGGCAGCGCCCTGGACCGGAGGCAAACCGGTGTCGGTCGCCAGCGGTGGATGGGTGCCGGTTGCGCCGAGCGCTTTGCCGTTCGATACCGGCTACAACATGCCTCACTCACTGGAAGTAGGCGAAATTCGTGAGGTTGTCGCGGCGTTTCGAAAAGCCGCCGAACGTACGCTGGCTGCTGGATTTGAGGTGATCGAGATTCACGCGGCGCATGGCTACTTGATCCACGAATTTCTGTCACCGCTTTGCAATACGCGAACCGACGAATATGGCGGCACGTTTGAGAACAGGATTCGCTTGGCGTCCGAGGTAGCCAAGGCTATTCGCGAAGTATGGCCTGCACGGTCGCCACTTTTCTGTCGCGTTTCGGCTTCCGATTGGGTGGATGGCGGTTGGGACTTGCAGCAGACCATCGAATTGAGCAAGCGGTTGAAGCCGCTGGGGGTCGATCTCATCGACACGTCCAGCGGCGGCGCGGTGCCGTACGCAAAGATTCCGGTTGGGCCCGGCTATCAAGTCGCCTTCGCGGAGGCCATTCGAAAGGAGGCTGGCATCGCGACCGGTGCCGTCGGGATGATTACGGATCCTGCACAGGCGGACACCATCCTCGCCACCGGACAGGCCGACCTTGTTTTTCTGGCTCGCGAACTCTTGCGCGACCCGTACTGGCCGAGGCGCGCGGCCAAGGCCTTGGATGTAAAGATTTCGGGGCCAATGCAATATGGGCGAGCGTGGTAACTCCGATCGTGACGGAGCCACGGAAAACCGCTGACGCGGGCGGACAGAAGCTGAAGATATCGTCCCGCGATGGCGCCGTCATTTTTCAGGTGTGGGTGCAGCCGCGCGCCAGCCGTAACGAAATCGCGGGTCTCATCTTGGGCGCTCTGAAAGTACGGTTGCAAGCGCCCGCAGTGGAAGATCGAGCGAATGTGGCGTTGTGCGAATATCTAGCGGCGCTTTTGAAAACGCCCAAGTCGGCTGTTAGAATCCTCGGCGGCGACCGCAGCCGGATCAAACGCATCGAGGTTCGCGGTGTACAAGAGCACCAAGTGCATGGGCTTCTGACGCAGGAAGGATAGCGACGCATCGCTGTAGCCGCCCTCTTCTGAGGGCGGGGTTTAGATCAAACTAAAGCACAGTCAAAGCGACAAGCAAACATCGTCGGTAGAGCCGATCCCAATGACCATCGATCTCCAGGAACTGCAGCGCGATATACGAGCCGCGAAGCTAGACGGCTGGCTCTTCTATGATTTCCGCGGACGCGATCCGATTGCCCAACGCATTTTGAAACTGCCTCCTGCGATGCGCACGCGACGCTGGTTTTACTTTGTTCCCGCGAAGGGCACGCCGCGAAAGCTGGTCCACAAGATCGAGTCGGAGTCGCTTGGAGCGCTGCCTGGCGAGACGATTTACTACGCAGGGCAAGAAGAGCTACGTAAGAATCTGGGGAAAACTGTGGGGCGGGCTAAAGCCGTGGCCATGCAGTATTCGCGCAAGGCTGCCATTCCATACGTGGCCATGGTCGACGCGGGCACCGTTGAATTGGTGCGCGGCACTGGCGTGAAAGTGGTGAGCTCGGCTGATCTGGTGCAGAAATACGAAGCGTGTTGGACTCCGCTGCAATTGGAATCGCACCTGGCTGCGGGCGAAGCGATCGACCGGATCGTGCAAGAGGCGTTCCAGCAAGCCGCGAGGCACGTGCGGGAGAAGAACGCCTTCACGGAGTACGATCTGCAGCAATGGATTGTAGGCGAATTTGCATCCGCGGGAATTGCCAGAGAAGAGGGGCCGGACGTCGCGGTGAACGCCAATGCCAGCGATCCGCACTATGGTCCGGTGGAAGGCCAAGCGTCTCCGATTCGCGAGGGTGATCTACTGCTACTCGATGTCTGGGGAAAGAGGAACGTGCCCGAGGCCGTCTACTACGACATTACCTGGATCGGTTTTCTCGGAGCGAAGGTTCCTGACAAGTACGCGAAGGTTTTTGGCGTTGCGCGAGACGCGCGGGATAAAGCGATCGATCTGATTCTTTCGCGGATCGCCGCGGGAAAACCTTTGCAGGGCTGGCAAGTGGACAATGCCGCGCGAGGGGTAATCGAGAAGGCCGGCTACGGCAAATATTTCTTTCATCGCACCGGGCACAGCATCGGAGAATCAGTGCACGGTAACGGCGCCAACATGGATGGACTGGAGACTCACGACGTTCGGCATTTGATTCCGCGGACGTGTACGTCCATTGAGCCAGGAATTTATTTGCCCGAATTCGGCATTCGCACCGAAGTGAATGTGTATATTGGAGAGCGGGAAGCGCGCGTGACCGGAGCAATTCAAAAAGAAATCTTGCCGCTGCTGGCGTAGATTGAGGGAGTGCAATCATTTCTACGGAACCCAGAATGATGGAAGACCCGCAAGTCGCCGTGCCTCCGGTGCGTCACGAAAAACCGGAGCCGGTGGCGGTGGCCATCGGAATTGGCGCGTGGATTTTACCGGGGCTGGGTCATGCCGTGCTAAAGATGTGGGGACGCGCGATCGCGTGCTTCCTGACGGTAGGACTGCTGGTCGTTATTGGTGCGGGCATGCGGGGAAATTTATTCACCGCGGAGGGTGGCGACGCCTTTGCCGCGCTGGGGTACGCGGCCGACTTGGGTGCAGGAAGTTTTTACTTTTTGGCGAGATCGCTCGAGATTGATGGCCCGGACGTATCGCGCGCCGACGGCGACTACGGGACGCGATTTCTGGCCGCGGCCGGAGTCTTGAATTTGCTGGCGGCCTTGCACGCCTACGAAGCGGCGCGCGGGCGCAAGGCCTGAGGGCGGCGTGATCCTACAACTCAGCCATTTTCAGGCGATGATATTGTTTGCCCTGGCGGTTTCTATTGCCTTCGGATTCTTGAGTCGCCGACCCGCGTTGGAACGACTAAAGTACATCGGATGGTCATTTTTACTGTTCCTGCTGATTGGCGTCGGTATCGGTTGGGTCATGTACCCATTTTCTCACTAGGACTGGTGGCGTCGCATAGCGATTCGGAAGGGTGCGTCCCGGCCGAGATTATCGACAGTGCGGAGCGATGCTACTTGGCTTCTTTGCCCTTGGCCATCTTGGCGGTCACGAACAATAGCAGTTTCCGGTCCTTCTCATCCATGCGCGAAAGGAAGCGTATCAGTTGGCGCAGAAAACGCGCCTCTTTGCCGGACGTCCCCCAGGAGTTGGCGCCCGTCCCCTTGGCATCCAAAATGGGATGCCGCTGAGGAGGTTCATTGCCTTCATAGAGAAGTTCATAGAGAGGCACCTCCAGCGCCCGGGCAAACTTCTCAAGCGTTTCCACGGCCGGGACGGTATGGCCATTTTCCACCCGCGAGACGTAGCATCGAAGCAGCCCGGTGCGCTCCTGGATATCTCCTTGCGAAAGTTTCTTCTGTTCCCTGAGGGCACGCAGTCGATCCGCGACAATCATGAGCGTCTCCTGTCAAGCAGCTGTGCCAAAGAGTATACCGTAACAACTACGGCTAGTACCATCTGTTATTTTTACCTTAAGAGTAGCAGGGCGCCTTCACGCTGAGCATTTTTCCGCCGTCTATCCAAACAACTATAATAATAATATATTATAATATACAGTATATATGCATTACTAAGGCGGGCCTACGGTCTCTTCAAAAACCCATTTCTCATTTATCAGTTTGTAGTCTTTCATCAACACGGCTTGCGAAATTGATTTAACTGTGCGGATTTTTATCGCGCTGACCAGCTTGCGCAAAATCGCATCCTTTTTGGGTTGCGGCCACACTTTGCTTTTCTCAAAATCCGTCATATGGAACGTTTCCATAGCGTCACGGTCGAGGGTTCCTTGCCACTCCCTCTCGAAAAGCAACCAATCGTGCTCACTAGCGATAAAACCGGCCACAATAACAGCCTCTTGGTCATCAGGATGACCACTATCGTCAAAATACGCGGCATATTCCATCATAATGGCAGTCAAGTCGTCGTTGGTCATACACGTCCACGACGGCCCAATAATTGGCTGCGCCGAAGAGGTCGCTGCTTATTTTTCGTACTCAGAGCTTCACGAACTTATCATCCACAACGCATTCATCACCAATTTTGGTACGATCTCATCTGGGACTTCGCGTTCGCGGTCTTCTGGCGGGAGCCTCTCGATACTTGTCGCAAGCTGGCGTAGGCGTGCCGCAATGAGGGTGAGTTTCATTTGCGCCTCCGTGTCGTGCCAGGGAGAGGTTCACATCATTTAGGTACCACTGGCAAGACGCAACCTAATGCAGCCCATCCAACCGAAGCCGATTGACCTCGCAACTCGCGTAGACCAGATCGAAGAGCAGATTTCCATCCTCGGCGGTCAAAAAACGAGCTGTCGAGGAACGGGTCAAGCAGCTACAGCGACAGCGAAAGATATTGAGCGAACACGTGGATTTTATCTTGAGCGGAGAGCTGCCCGCAGTGTTGAAAAGGACTAATGGGAGCTACTACAGGTGACTGATAACCTGACCGAGGGCGCAGTCGCAAAGCTGGGGGTGTTTTATCCTTCTCGTGCTGAGAGCGTGATGCACGTTCTCGCTCTTAGAAATAATCCGGCCAAGCTCATTCCGGAGTGGCGCGAAACGCAGCTTTTGAGCTTTGCCGAACTCTTGAATACCTTCGCATTGGATTTGAAAAGGTCGTATGAAGAGAAGCGGATTGTGACGCTGACATGGCTAGTACGCAGTCTGTATGAACTGAGTATATGGGTTCGGTACTGCAATCGCGCGGAGGCAAACGCAAGGCGTTTCAGCGATGATTCGATGCGTGATTTTTATGGGTATTGTAAGGGGCTTCAAACGATCCTCATAAAAAGAGGAATCGACGAGAAACATATTACGAAGCTTATGGAGAACTTCTCTGGGTTTGCGAAGCTAAAGGGGGTGGCTCCATTGGCGGACGACTATCTGCGTGTGTCTGAAGCCGCCACAGCGCTTGGCGAGGGGAGGGAGTATGCGGCGCAAAATAAAATATATTCCAAACTGGCCCACCCGACATCATTCGCCTTGAGCGTCGCTTTTGCGCATCCTGGAGAAAATAGCTATCTGGACATCTTCTTGCTCGACGGAGTGCAATATGCGATCGATGCCCTTGTTGGCATCAGAGATTTCGTAGTCATCCTCTATCCTGAGCCTTCGTCGCTCAGCCTGTGGTAAACGAATATGCTTTATCGTCAGAATCCTTTGGCGTTTGAAAGCTGAGGCGGCCTTCCTCGGTTGCGAGCCAAAACATCAGGTGGTTATATTTCGTGGCTAATTTTTTCAGTAGATTCTAGCGCTGAACGTCATTCTTGCACGCGGTTCGCTATGAACAGGGGGGATGCATTGGTCTGCACCCGCTCGGACACGCCTCATGGTGGGCTTGGTATGTGTACCCGCTGCTATTCCCGCGAGTTTCAGGTTCGGACTCGAATCCTTCGAAAGCTGATCGAAGCGTCCGATAGTGGATCTCACTCTTGACGGCAACGGCGAAGCAACCTAGAAACATCTTTATCCCCACCTTGCCCAAAACCGGAAATGACGGCTCGCACTCTAGGGAAAATCCTATGAAGGGTCTGGCCGCCGTAATTGGAACTATCCAAACGGATAGTGGAACCGTCGGATCGGATAGACATTTAAACTGCGCGGCACGCGAATGGTTCTGATCTCCCGCACTCATTCCCCCTCATCTCCTTGTTAGCTAAACCCTTCCACTAGAAACGCACTTCGCGTTTGAACCTCTGCTCTTCGCGGCCAGCCAAATGCTCTTTATTGGGCGTGCGTTCGAGAAACGAAGCACCGAAGAGTTCAACGAAATTTAAGTCTAGAAAGAGAGCCTCACCATGAGAACCAAATTCACCCGCATCGTTGCAATCGCCACATTCGGATTGATCGCCATCTGCGCATCCGCGAGCTCTGCCTCCGCCCAGAATGTCTTCCAAGGCAAATTCACTTTGCCCAATGACGTTCGCTGGGCGAATGCCACGTTGCCCGCTGGTGACTACACTTTCTCTCTGAGTTCCACGACGAGGTCCGGCCGGGTATTCCTCCAGGGACCGAATGGCGGTGCCTTCATCCTCACGTCCGTGACCGACGAGCGCAATGAAGGCGACTCCAGTAAGTTGACCATCGAACACCGAGGCGGCATCAGCTTTGTCCGATCGATGTACCTGGCCGATCTTGGTGTGGAACTGAGGTATCAAGCGCCTAAGACTCCTAAGAAGGATGTCGAACTAGCTCAGGGACCTGCCTCCGTCGAACAGGTTCTGATCGCCAAGAGGTAATGCTTAAAAAAAACCATCGTTTTGAGGGCAAGCCTGCCAGGTCGGGCTTGCCCTCTTTTTTTTGTATACCCGTTCTTCACTTTTTGGGCTCATTAAACGAGTCGTGCCGAGCGCGACTATATGTTAGGCTCCGGCGCAAAGGAGGGCCCAATGAACCGACTAATCTCTTTGTTGTTGCTATCGTTGTTCACGTTGGTGCTTTGTACGACTCGAACTTCGTCTAAGCCAACCGCCGACGAGGAAACCATCAAGAAGTTGGAACTTGAGGGGGCCAAACATTCTGGGACAAGCGACGCCGATATCGCGTTCGCAAAGAGCATCTTTGCGGAAACCTTTGTTTCTGTAGACCCGCTCGGACATGTAACCGAACTGTCGCCAGCAAGCATGGAGAAAATGACTTTAGGGATGAGAAAGGCTGACCCGGACGTTAAGGTGACCAACGAAATTCAGGACATCAAGGTAAGAATTTCCGGCGACACCGCGGTCGTGACGCTCTCAGGTACATATAACGCGACCGGCCATAAAGATCCGCGTTATGACGTTCCGAGCGCGAAATATGTGGCCGCCAATACCTGGCAAAAGCGATCTGGACAGTGGAAGCTATTGGCTTCCGCCGCGGTTGCCACTGGACCAATTCCTGGCGAGGTATATCAGCTCCCGCCACCGCCTGGCGTGCAATAGGCTGCTGGGTATCGGCTTTGAAGATCGACAGGTAGACTTTGTGCTGGCTCGACCGGCGAGGGAACAGCCCGAAGGAAGTGATGGATCGCAAGAAGATTCGCGGAATCCTCGGTCTATCGGGTTCGAGTTCGGTCTGAGGTCAATTAGAAATTACGTACAATTTGCGGCCTCGGGACTAGGCGCAATCGCGTCGTCCTGATG
>Ga0182024_10004751_pt1 | contig 30926 bp, 24 predicted proteins | sample P32metaG_FD_120480 | JGI IMG/M metagenome (GOLD analysis project Ga0182024, IMG submission 120480) | Permafrost microbial communities from Stordalen Mire, Sweden - P3-2 metaG (Illumina Assembly) | ecosystem: Environmental > Terrestrial > Soil > Wetlands > Permafrost | place: Sweden: Stordalen... | reverse complement strand
GCGCCAGGCGGGGTGCCGGGGACCCCGCCGATCAAACGGTGGAGCGCGCCCGAGTGGTGTGGGGCGGTGGGGCCCCGCGAGCGAGGCGCGCCAGGCGGGGTGCCGGGGACCCCGCCGATCAAAATTGAAGCGTAATCGCATCGGCCGTAGTATTTCCGGCTGAAGGAGTGTGCCATGCCCCTGCCTGCCTGGTCCCGTCGACTGTTCGTTGGTGCCGTAGCCGCTACATTGCTCTCGGGAGGTCTGGCTGCTAGCCGGGCCGTGTCGGACGACGCTCCGGCAATTGCGGCGGCGCCACCACCACAGGGTCGAGGGGGCGGAGGCGGTGCCCCGCAGGACGTCCCCGTCGACACCTCCTTGAAGTTCCGTTACATGGGCCCGGCGCCAGCCGGCCGGATCGCCGCCGTGGCCGGCGTCCCGGGGGATCCCAACGTGTACTACGTCGGGTCGGCCTCGGGCGGCGTATGGAAATCCACTGACGGCGCCCAATCGTTCAACCCAGTCTTCGACAACCAGGACGTCCAGGCGATCGGCACGATCTCGGTCGCGCCGTCCGACCCCAACACCGTCTGGGTCGGCACGGGCGAGTCGTGGATCATCCGCTACGGCGACGTCGGGGGCGACGGCGTCTACAAGTCGACCGACGCCGGAGCGACCTGGAAGAACATGGGTTTGCCCGAGTCGGGCCGGATCTCGCGCATCGTCATCCATCCGACCGATCCCAACATTGTTTACACCTGCGTGGTCGGTCGAGCGAGTGGACCGCAACAGGAGCGCGGCATCTACAAGACCACCGATGGCGGCGCGACGTGGACGCGGTCGCTCTTCGTGAATCCGGATACGGGCTGCTCCGGTCTGTCGATGGACGCGCACGATCCGAATACGCTGCTCGCGGGCACCTGGCAGATTGAGGCCGTGACCTGGGGCGAGTTCAGCGGCATGTGGAAGGGCTACACGGGCACACCGGGCAGCGGCCTCTACATCACCCATGACGGCGGTGCGAACTGGAAGAAGATCGAGGCGCCGGGGTTGCCCAAGCCACCGGTCGGCAAGATCGACGTGGCCATTGCCGGTTCCGATTCCAAGCGCATGTATGCCTTGATTCAGACGGCGGATCAGGGGTCGCTGTGGCGTTCGGACGACGGCGGCACGACATGGGCCGTGGCGAGCTGGGAGCGCTACCTCATCGGTCGCGCCGGGTACTACATCCGCATGGCGGTCAACCCCAAGAATCCTGATGACGTGCTCATCTCGAGCAGTAGCTTCCATCAGTCGACCGACGGCGGCCATCATTTCGACGGCGGTGGCGGCGGCGGAGGCGGCCGAGGCGCGGCGAATCCTGGCGGCGTGAGCGGCGCGGGCTGCGGTGACTGTCACGACATCTGGATGGATCCGACCAACCCCTCGCGCTATGCGCTCACCGACGATGGCGGCGCCCAGATCGCTACCGGCACGGGAGGCGCTGTTCGTGTGTCGCTGCCAAACGGGCAGATGTACCACGTCTTCACGGACAACCGCGTACCGTATTGGATCTACAGCAACCGGCAGGATGACGGCACGATGCGCGGGCCGAGCACGGTGTCCGAGAACACCGGCAGCGGCCGGTTGCCGGAAGGCAGCATGATGGCCGTGAGCGCGGCACCAGCCGGGCGCGGCGGTGGGCGTGGCGCGGCCGCCAACGCAGGTCGGGCTGGCGCAGCGGGAGCGGTCGGTGATGCCGGCGCAGGAGCGGCGGGCGCGGGCGCGGCCGGCGCGCGCGGGGCGGCTCCTGCGGCGGCGGGCTTTGTCGGCGGCGGTGGCCGTGGCGGCGGTGGCGCCGCTCTGCAGTGGCAGCCGAACATCGGCGGCTGCGAATCGGGCTTCACGATCCCCGATCCGGTCGACGCGGACATCGTTTGGGCGACGTGCTACGGCAACAAGCTGACCCGCTGGGACGCGCGCACCAACACGGCGCACTCGGTCGAGCCATGGATGATCTCGCTCGACTCGCCGCCGAACGAGGCGCGGTATCGTTGCCATTGGACGGCGCCGCTCGCGATCGACCCGTTCGATCACAACAGCGTCTACTACGGCTGCCAGATGATCCTGAAGACGTCGAACGAGGGCCGTACGTGGACGGAGTTCAGCCCGGATCTGTCGACGAAGGACCCGAGTCGCGTCGTCTCGTCCGGCGGTCTCGTCGGCGACAACCTCGGCCAATGGAACGGTGAAGTCGTGTGGGCGATCGCGCCGTCGCCCATTCAGGCGGGCTTGATCTGGGCCGGCACGAACGACGGCAAGCTCTGGTACACGCGCACGGGCCACGCCGCCGCCACGACCTGGATCGACGTCACCAAGAACATCCCGAACCTGCCGACCTGGGGCACGTTCACGGAGATCTCACCGTCGAATTTCGATCCCGGCACGGCCTACGTCACCGTGGACGTTCATCTGATGGACGACCGCAAGCCCTACATCTACAAGACGACCGATTTCGGGGCGACGTGGACGAAGATCAACGGCGATATCCCGACTGGGAACCCGCTTGACTACCTGCTCTCGGTGGCTGAGAACCCGAACAAGAAGGGCATGCTCTTCGCCGGCAGCGGCCACGGCTTCTACTACTCGCTGAACGACGGCGCGCACTGGACCCAGCTCAAGGACGGTCTGCCGGCCGCGCCCGTGAATTGGATCACCGTGGAGAAGCGTTTTCACGACGTCGACATCGCGACCTACGGGCGCGGGCTCTACATCCTGCCGAACATCTCGCTTCTCGAAGACACCGGCCAGGTGACACCGCCCCCCGTCACGAATCTCTTCAAGCCGAACCCGATCATCCGTCTGGCGCGCAGCGTCTATCAGGCGCCCGGCCGGCCCCACTTCGTGTTCATGGTCGCGGAGGCACCCACCGGCGCGGCGCAGTTCGAGATCCTCGATGCGGCGGGCAAGTCGGTGAAGAAGTTCGAGGTGCAGCCACACCAGGGCCTGAACGGCGTGGACTGGGATCTGCGGTACGAGGGGCCCGTGCTCGTCGCGTTGAAGACGACGCCGGCCGAGAACCCGCATATCTGGGATGAGCCACGCTTCCAGAATACCGACACGCGCCGAATCACGCACTGGGGCATCACGCCCCAGACCGGAATCCCGATCGCCGCCCCTGGCAAGTACACCGTCAAGCTCACGGTCGATGGCAAGACGTTCACGCAGGCATTCGACGTGATCAAGGATCCGGCCATCGGGGCCTCGGATGCGGACCTCGTGGCCTCGACGAAGATGCAGGTGCAGGTACGCGACGACATCAATGCGACCTCAGACCTGGTCAACCAGATGGAGCTGTGGCGGAAGCAGGCCGAGGATCTGGCCAAGTCGAACGCCGGCAAGGCCGACGTCGTCAAGGCGCTGAACGATCTGAACAAGCAGATCCTCGACGTCGAGCTGAAATTCGTGACGCGCTCGGAGATGCTGAGCGACGACAAGTATTTCCCCGAGGCGTATCACGTCTACATGAACCTGATCTGGCTGAGCGGCGCCGTCGGTCAGGGCGCCAGTGACGAGGCGGGCGGCCCCGACTACCACCCGACCGACGCCCAGGGCCAGGTGCTCGCGCTCATCGAGAAGGAGATGGCGAGCGGCAAGACGGCCTTCGACGCGATCAAGACGACGACCCTGCCCGCCTTCAACAAGGCGATGGCAGGGAAGGTCCCCGAGATCAAGTAGGACGAGACAGGAAGAAGGTCGAAGGCCAAAAGCTGCCTTCGACCTTCTTCCGTCGTCTTCGTCCGCTGTCCTCCGCGCGCGGCCTCTCCAAAGGGCACCGCGGCTCCGGTGTCCGCCGCACGCGGGCCGACCCTCGCAATTCCTGGACGCCCCCCGTGGCACACGCATTGCTCCACGTGGGCCTAATGCCCTGCGTCGCCTGGACGCGTTGCGGCCACCAGCCGCGCCGCGGCAGCGGGACTGTGAGGGGACCCATGGTGCGAATGTTGGCCCGCGTGACGGTCGGGGGACTGGTCGTCTGCGCCTGCGCCTGCGGCGGCGGCAATGGCCCGGCGCCGACCTCGCCGTCGACGACCGCGGTCGCCGTGTCCGTGTTGGCGGCCAGCCAGGCCGCGAACAGGCCGGAGCGGATTGCCGGCGAGGTGTCGAACCTCGGCGGTGCTTGCCCGACGATCTCTTTCCAGATCGGGTCGACAATCGTATCGACCTCGACGTCGACGTTGTTCCCAGACGGCAGCTGTGGCGCGGTGGCCAACGGCTCGATGGTCGAGGTTGACGGCACGTCGCAGACGGATGGATCGATTGCCGCCACTCAGGTGCGCGTCGCCCGACCCCACCCGCAAGTCGCGCGAGCGCACGGCGCGGTGTCCGGGCTGACCGGGACGTGCCCGACCGTGACGTTCACGGTGGGGACCTCGATGGTCTCGACCACATCTGACACGACGTTTGGCGGCGCCGGATGTGCCGCGCTCGTCAACGGTTCGAACGTCGCGGTGACCGGAACCCTGCAGACGGACGGATCGATTCTGGCCGGGCAGGTCTTTGTCGAACCGGCCCCCAAAACACCGCCAGCGCTCGCCCGCGGCGTCGTCTCGGCGCTGGCCGGGGCGTGTCCGACGGTGACGTTCACGCTCGGCACGACTGCCGTGTCCACGACGTCGGGCACGACGTTCGTGGGCGGCGCGTGCGCTGTGCTTGCCAACGGATCGCAGGCGGGCGTCGAGGGGACGCGGCAGGCGGATGGCTCGATCGTGGCCAACCGCGTGTTCGTCGCGCCGGGCCTGCCCCGACAATAACGACGATAATGGCCGCGTGAGTCAGACGAGCGGGCGTCACGTCCGCTGGGGCGTCCTCGGCACCGCGCGTATTGCCACGGAGAAGGTCGTGCCGGCCGTCCAGCGCGGCACGCTCGGTCGGGTCACGGCGATCGCGTCGCGCCAAGTCGAACGCGCGCGCCGAGTGGCCGCCCAACTCTCCATCCCGCGGGCCTACGGCACGTACGACGCGCTGCTGTCCGATCCGGACATCGACGCTGTCTACATTCCGCTGCCGAACCATCTGCACGTCGACTGGGCGACCCGCGCGGCCGAAGCCGGCAAGCACGTCCTCGTCGAGAAGCCCGTCGCGACGGATGCGGCCGGGGCCGCCGCGCTGCTGGCGGTGCGCGACCGCACGCGTGTGCTGATTCAGGAAGCGTTCATGATTCGCGCCCACCCGCAGTGGGAGACCGCCATCGACCTCGTGCGGCGCCGGCGCCTCGGCGTCGTGCGCGCGGTGCACGTCTTCTTCGGCTACCGCAACCTCGATCCAGGCAACATCCGGAACGTGCCGGAGCTGGGCGGCGGCGGTCTGCTCGACATCGGGTGCTACATCGTGCACGCCGCGCGGTGGATTTTCGATCGCGAGCCGTCACGGGCCGTCGGCCTCGTCGACCGCGATCCCGTCCTCGGCATCGATCGCCTCACGTCGATGATGCTCGAGTTCGGCAACGGTCACGCGGTGGGCACGTGTGCGACGCAGGCGACGCCGTATCAGCGCGTGCAGATCATCGGCGAGACGAGGCGGCTCGAGATCCGGATTCCGTTCAATGCGCCAGCCGGCCAATCCTGCCGGCTCTGGCTCGACGACGGGTCGGAGTTGGATGGTGCCGGCGTGACGGCGATCGACGTCGAGCCGGCCGACCAGTACACGCGTCAGGCTGATCGATTCGCTCAGGCCATCCTCGACGGCGCGCCGGCTCCGCTCCCGCTCGAAGACGCGGTGGCCAACATGCGCGTCGTGGACGCAATTCGGGGTCTCCCGTTCCGGCCTCCCAGCCTTCCGGCCTTCAAGCCTTCAAGCCTTCCAACTGACCTTAACGCTCCAGGACCGTCGCCCGCGTAATCCGATCGAGCTTTGGAAACTCGCGATCGAAGAAGGCGTTCCCACCGGCGAAGGCGGCGTCCTGATGTCCCGCCCGGATGCCGCTGCCTGACGTCTCGGCGTACGCGGAGTACCACGCGTCGACGACGTCCAGGCCCTGGATCACGCGCCCGAACGGTACGAACGGTTCCTTGTCGTGCGTCGCCGAGTTGTCTCGGGTGTTGATGAACACCTGGGTCGTGCGGCCGTTGGGCACGGCGAACGCAAAGGCAATCGTGCCCCGCACGTTCGACTGTTGCACGAACGGATCGTCCAGGATGGTCCGTGTCCGCCAGGCTTCGGCGACCGCCGGGTCGCCCGCGATGCCGAATTGGGCCCATCGGTCTTTGATGACGCGGAACAGGCGACAGTCGTCGTAGTAGTGCGCGCGCACCAGATCGATGAACCGGTCAGCGCCGTGCGGCGCCCACGCGCGCGTCACTTCGAGGACGACATCGCCCTTGGTGGTCTCGAGGCGCACGTGAAACACGGCTTGAGGGTCGGAACCTACCGCTTGGGATGCAAGCCCCGCCGGCGCGCGGAGCGCGAACGCGGGTGTCCGGAGGACGGTCGACGCCAAGAGGCAGAAGGAAAAGGTGAGCAGGAAGGACGGCGGAACGAGCGTCGCTCGCCAACGATTTCTCATACGAGACCAGTTGGCCTTCTGCCTTCGACTGCTATCTGTGTCGTCGCTAGCGAACCGCCGCCGCGACTTCGGCGGCGACTTCGACGGCGACCTGATCTTCCTTCGGCCGGGATTCCCAGGCCGGGACGTCGAGCTTGTAGCGGTGCTCGTCGAGCGTGAGCGTGTTCTTGACCGCGAAATCGTGCTGATCGATCTGACCGAGGACGGGGATGATCGGCAGTTCGCCCGTCATGATCTTCGGCTTGAGATCCTGCATGAATTTCACGCCCTCGAGGTCGCCCGTCTGTTTGAGCGTCCACGTGATCTTGTGGTACAGCGCCTTCTGCCAGATCGGATGCACTTCCATCCGATGGCTCGTGTGCTTGACCGGCGCGTTGAGCAGGCGCTTCTTGATCTGATCGTAGCTCAGCACCTTGCTCACGAGGTCGATGAAGCCCTTCTGCAGCTCGATCGGCTTCATCTTGGCCGGAATGAAGACCGTGTGGTGCGCGTCGTAGAGCCGCGGCTTCACCGTGAGGATGCGGCCCTGCGTCATGAAGCGCTTCCACTGCCGGCCCATCGGCGTGAGCACGTTGAAGTAGGGATAGAGGATGTTGTTGCGGTCGAAGAAATTGAAGGCCTGTTCGAAGCACTCGGTCGTGTCGCCGTCGGTACCGAAGATGAAGCTCGCGACGACCTCCATCTGGTACTCGCGGATGCGCGTGATCGCCTCGTCGTAGTTGAAGGCGATGTTGTGCATCTTGTTGTACGCCTTCAGGACGTCGACGTTGGTGCTCTCGAGGCCGATGAAGACGTTGTAGAAGCCGGCCTCCTGCATGAGCGCGAGCGCGTCCTTGTCCTTCGAGATGTTGATCGTGAGCTGCGATCCGAGGAGAGCCTTGTACTTCGGATACTTCCGGTTCAGCTTGATGATCGCGCGCACCGTCTCCTTGAACTGCTTCGGGTTGCCGAAGATGTTGTCGTCGACAAAAAAGATCGGACGGCCGGCGTAGCGGCCCAGCAGATCGTGCTTGTAGATCTGCTCCAACTCGGCGCAGATCGACTCGGGTTTCTTGTACCGCATGTCGTGCCCGAGCATTTGCACGATCGAGCAGAACTCGCAGTCGAAGGGGCAGCCGCGGCTCGCCTGGAGCGTGAGCGATACGTGGCGCAGCCAGCGCCAAGGCGTCGGCCGCGGGAGATGGCAGAGGTTGCCCATCTCCGTCTTGCCGACTTGCTCGTATTTCTGCTTGAGGCAGCCGTCGCGCGCGTCGGCGAGCATCTGCTCCCACACGCCCTCGGCTTCAGACGCGCAAATCGCGTCCGCGTGGAGCAGCGAGTGGTCCGGCACCATGTACGGGTAGTACCCGCCCATGAGCACCTTGACGCCACGGTCGCGGAACCGATCCGCGATCTGACACGCCCGGGTCGCGTTGGTCACCATGACGGTGATCGCCACGGCGTCGACCGGCGCGTTGAAGTCGATGTCGTCGAGGTTCTCGTTGACGACCTTCAGGTCGACCCAGTCCGGCGTGATCGACGCCAGCGTCTCGAGGCCGTTGAACGCCAGGCCGTAGGTGCGAACCTTCAACGGCCAGAGGAGCAGACCGTGGATGTGCTCCTGGCTGAACTGCGTCCGGACCTGCGAGTCAGGGTCCCGGCGGGGGTAAATCAGCGTGACGCGGAACTTGGATGCCATGAGACCTATGTCTGTGCAAATGCTAACACTCTTTGGCCGGATCTCCGATACGCCGCTGTTTCAAACGCCGCCGACGATGAGCACCGAGTTCTGCCCGCCAAACCCGAACGCGTTCGACATCACGATCTGGAACGACGCGTCCCGGGCGTGGTTCGGGACGTAATCCAGGTCGCACGCCGGGTCAGCCTCCAGGTAATTCACCGTTGGCGGCAGAAACTGCCCCTCGAGCGCCATCAAGCAGAACGCCAGCTCGACCGCCCCGGAGGCGGCGACCAGGTGCCCCGTCATCGACTTCGTGGAGCTGACCGGCAGCTTCCGCGCGCGGTGGCCGAAGACCCGATGGATCGCGTCGCTCTCGGCGGCATCGTTCAGCACCGTGCCCGTGCCGTGCGCGTTGATGTACCCAACTTGCCCGGCCGTGAGGCCTGCCGAGGCGAGCGCCGCCTGCATCGCCGTGACCGCGCCCTCGCGCTCCGGGTGGCTGCGCGTGAGCGAGTACGCGTCCATGGACGCGCCATACCCGAGCACTTCGCCGAGCATGGTCGCTCCGCGGGCGCGGGCGTGCTCAAGCCGCTCGAGGACGAACATCGCGGCGCCTTCGCCCAGCACGAAGCCGTTGCGCCGGAGATCGAATGGCCTCGGCTGCGGTGTGTGGTGGGCGTCGGGCAGCGCGAGCGCATTGAGCAGCAGGAACTCCAGCACGGGCACCGGCGCGACCTGTGAATCGGCGGCGCCGCAAATCATGACGTCCGCGTCGCCGCGGCGGATGGCGTCGAACGCCACGCCGATGGCGTCGTTGCCGGACGCGCACGCCGTGTAGAGCGAGAACTGCGGCCCGCGGCACCCCAGTCGCGCCGCGAGGCGCGCCGCCTGGCCCGCGTAGTCCCGCGCCGCCTCGCGTCCCGGGTCGACTTGGTCGAGGGCGAGCACGCTCTCCACCAGAAGTGGCTCCTTGCCGAGGCCGATCGCGATGCCGATGCGGCGCGGATCGGCCGCCGCGATGACCTGAGTCGCGCACGCCGAGACGTGATCCAGCATCGCCTGAATCCGGGTCCGGCCGTCGAGGGCGGGCGCCCAGCCGTGCACCTCGCCGGCGACGCGCACCGGAAACGCCGATGCGTCGAACCGCGTGATCGGCGCGACGCCTCGGCGGCCCTCCCGAAGCGCCGCCGCCGTGGCCGTCCACGTCGTGCCGAGCGGGCTGATCACGTCGGCCGCCGTGATGACCACCGATCCGCGCGAAGGACGCAGCGTCATGCCCGAGCCACCAAGGCGGAGCTCGCGGCGCTATCCGGATCGATCGCGTTCGTCAGCACCGTGCCGAATCGGCGGCGGATCTCGTGAAGCGCAAAGGGCAGAGACATCTCGGGCGACTCGAGCGATCGGATCGCCGGCACGCGTTCGTCGGCCAGGATCAGGCAGGCCGCCGCCACGGTGAACGCACCGCACGCGCTCATCGTGTGACCGATCGCCGGCTGCAGCGACGTCACGCAGCGCGGTGCCAGGAGGTCGAGCGCCGCCGCTTCCAGCCGGTCGGACTGCACGCCGCCGTCGCCATGCGCCACCACCACCTCGGGCAGCAGCCCGGGCGCCGCGCGCATGACCTGTCGCATCGACTCGGCGCAGCCGCCTTCGGTCGGCGCGGCGAACGCGCACGCCACCAACTCCCCGTAGACATCCACGCGGCGTGTCGTCGCGGAGTCCTCCGCTTCGAGCAGGAACATCGCGGCGCCCTCGCCGGGGACGACGCCGTTCCGCTGCCGGTCGAACGGACGGCACGCACGGTCGGGATCGGTCGACGGCGAGACCGGACACAAGGCCGAGAACACGCGAAGGTCGAGCGGCGTGAGCCGCGAGTCCACCCCGCCGCACAGCACCGCGTCGACACGGCCGGTGCGGATGAGCGCGAGCGCTTCGGCGAGCGCGTGCAGGCTGGACGTATGGCCACCCACGAACGTGAGGCTCGGGCCCATCGCCCGGTGCTCGATCGACAGAATGGCCGGGCCGACGTTGGGCAGCAGGCGCAGCCGCCGCAGCGGATACAGATGCCGCGCGGTCTCAACGAGCATCGCCAGGTCGACGCTGCCGCCGGAGACCGCACGTCGGACCGCTTCTCTGAGGTCCGGCGTGTACTGATCGATCGGGCCCAGGCCCACGACGACGCCCAGACGATGGGGCGGCACGGGCGTGGCGCTGAGGCCGGCATCGGCTGCCGCGAGCGCGCCCGCGCCGACCAGCAGCTCGAAACTGCGATTGAGGACGCGCGCCTGACGTTCGTTCTGTAAGTAGCTGGCGCCGGCGAATCCGGTCACCGCCCCAACGACCGGCACGCCAGCCGCTCGGACGTCGCCCGAGGCGGTCGAGAGACCGGTGGCCCGTGACGTGAGGCCCTTCCAGAACGCCTCGACGCCGATGCCCACCGGGGACACGACCCCGATGCCAGTGATGAGCACGCGGCGGCGCATGACCTTGGCGCGAGCTAGCGCAGGCCTCCGTCGACATGCAGCACTTCGCCGGTGATGTAGCTCGCGTCCGGCGAGGCCAGGAAGGCGACCGCCGCCGCGACGTCCTCCGGCGTCCCGAAGCGACGCACCAGCAAGCGATCGAGGATCTGATCGGTCGCCGCATCGCGAATGGTCTTCGTCATCGCGCTGTCGATGACGCCTGGGGCGACCGCGTTCACCCGGATGTTCTTCGACGAGAGTTCGACCGCCATCGCCTTCGTGAAACCCTCGAGACCGGCCTTGGCCGCCACGTAGTTCGACTGCCCCCGGTTGGGCTTGGTCGCCGCGGCCGACGAGACGTTGATGATGAGGCCGCGCTTCTGGCGCAGCATCGGCCGGGCCGCCGCGCGGGTGACCCGAACGGCGGCCAGAAGATTCAACTCGATCACCGCGTCGAGGTCATCGTCGCTCATCGCGAGCAGCAGTTGATCGCGGGTGATGCCCGCGTTGTTGACGACGAGATCGAGGCGGCCGCGATCCGTCACCACGCGTGCGACCAGAGCATCGGGCGCGCCAGGCGATACGAGATCGGCTTCGTACACCCAAGCCGACCCGCCCGCGCCTGCGATGGCGGAGGCCAGGGCGTCCGCGCCGCCGCGATTCTGCCGGCAATGAATCGCGACGCCGTAGCCGTCTCGGGCCAGGCGCGTCGAGATCGCGCGGCCCAGTTCACCCGATCCGCCCGTGACGAGCGCGATGCCGTGGACCGGGGCGCCCTCCGACATTACCCCTTGACCCTCCCCAACACGAGCGCCGCGTGCGCGCCGCCCAGGTTGGCGTTGGGTAAGAGGATCGTCTGAAGCGCCATCGCGCGGCTGGTGCCAGCGACGTAGTCGAGATCGCACGCCGGATCGGGCTCGGTGAGATGCACGGTCGGCGGCAAGCGGCCGGCGTCGAGGGCGAAGAGCGCCGCGATGACCTCGAGACCGCCGGATGCGGCGAACGTGTTCCCGGTCATCGACTTGATGGCGGGCGCCGGCGTGGTGCGGGCCCGGTCGCCCAGCACCTGCTTCAGCGCCGCCGTTTCGGCGACGTCGCTCTCGACCGTGGCCAGCCCGTGCGTGAACACCGCATCCGGGGCCACGAGGCCCGCCTCGGCGAGGGCCGCTGCCGCCGACAGGCCAAAGCCCTTGGCCGACGGCCCGAGGCCAGCCGACGAGTTCGGTGCCGTCGCGCTGCCGTATCCAAGAACCTCGCCGTAGAGGCGAGCGCCACGCGCAACGGCCGCCTCCAGGGGTTCCATGACGACAAATCCCGCGCCCTCGCCCTGGACGAAGCCGTCACGGCGCCGATCGAACGGTCGACTGGCCCTCGCCGGATCGGTCTCGGCGGAGAGCAGCGTCGACGCTCGGAACATCTCCACGCGGTCGAGGTCGAGGCCCGAGTCGTAGCCGCCGGCAATCGCCGCGTCGAGGTAGCCGCGCTGGATCGCCTGAAACGCCTCGCCGATCGCCATCGTGGCCCCGACGCCGCCCATCGAGATGTTGTTGTTCATGCCCTGCGCGTTGTACTTCAGCGAGACGAAGTACAAGACGTTGTTCGCCAGGCCCTTGAGCAGCCACATCGGATGAACGAGCGGGAGACCGGCCGTGCCGAACGTCGCCAGGCTGAAGCCGCCGTCGCGGCTCGCCCGGTGTACCGCCGCCATCAAATCCTGGCGATCCGAGCTGTGGCCGCGCGACCCCATGAACACGCCGAACCGCTCCGGGGCGACCGATCCGGGCGCGAATGTCGAGTCGGCCATCGCGAGCTGCGCACCTGCCACGCCGAACGCCACGGCTGGGGCCATCAGCCGGAGAGACTTGGGATCCATGTGGGCGCGGGGCGAAAAGCCTGTGACCGGCGCGCCGATGACGCCGTCGCACCCGGCATCCCCGGCATCCCCGGAATCAATGAGGCCCTCGACCTTCACCCGTGTGACGCCCGACGTCCCCGACACCAACGCCTGCCAGTAGGCCGCCGGATCCGACCCCAAGGCGGAGACAAGGCCGACGCCGGTAATCGCGACGCGGCGTCCGACGCGCTGACTCATGCCGCCTCCCGATCGACCCGTCCCACAACCACCGTGGCGTTGATGCCGCCAAAGCCGAAGGAATTCGAGAGGGCCTGATCGACTGTCGCGGGCCGCGCGTGATTGGGCACGTAGTCCAGATCACACTCGGGGTCCGGCACCTCGTAGTTGATCGTCGGGGTCAGGATGCCATGTTGAATCGTGAGGAGGCACACGATCAGCTCAACCGCGCCGCCGCCGTTGACCAGGTGGCCCATCATCGACTTCGTCGAGCTGATCGGGACGTGGGGCGCCTGGTCGCCAAAGCAGCGCTTGATGGCGGCCGTTTCGCTCCGGTCGTTCTGATGCGTCGAGGTGCCGTGCGCGTTGATGTACTGAATGTCCTTTGGCGTGAGGCCCGCGTCAGCGATGGCGTGCGCCATCGCCAAATACGCGCCCTGGCCGTCGGGCGGCGAGTCGGTGAGCCGGTAGGCGTTCGAGGTGGACGCATAGCCCCTCACTTCGCCGTAGATGCGCGCGCCGCGGGCGCGGGCGTGCTCGTGCTCCTCGAGCACCAGCATCCCGGCGCCTTCACCGAGCACGAAGCCGTCGCGGTGCAGGTCGAACGGACGCGAGGCGTGCGACGGGTCGTCGTTTCGTGTCGAGAGGGCGCCGAGCAGGCTGAACCCCGTGAGCATCAAGGGATCGATGAGCGAATCGCAGCCGCCGGCGAGCATCGCGTCGGCCTTGCCCCACTGGATGGCTTGATACGCCACGCCGAGCGCCTGGGTCCCGGACGTGCACGCCGTCGAGACCGTGAACTGCGGGCCGGTGAGATCGTAGTGCTGCGACAGGACGCCTCCGAAGACGAACGGCGAGTAGCGCAGGTGCGCGTGGTGGCCCTCGTAGACGTCACCGATCGACAGCTGCTTCAGAAAATCCGGCCGCCGGGATTCCGTGCCAATCGAGATGCCGATGCGGCCGGGCCGCCGATCGAGAATCCCCGAATCGGCCAGCGCCTCGGCGGCGGCGACCCATCCGAACTGATTCTTGCGATCGAGGAGATTGATGGTCCCCGCCATGTCCGGCCCGGTCGGCAGCCGGGCGGCGTCGAGATCGAGCACCTCGGCCCCGATGCGCGTCGGGAACGTCGACGCGTCGATGGAACGGATGTGGCCGACGCCCGATCGACCGGCGACGAGCGACTCCCACATCGTGGCCACGGTCGTGCCCACGGGCGTCACGGCTCCGACGCCGGTCACGACGACTCGTCGGCGAGGCGATTCAGTCACGGCGTCTGTCCTCTCAGCTCGCGCCAGACTCGATCCGACCACTCGTGGAGGGCTGCGGTCTGGGTGGGGCCGAGCTGTTGGCTCGCCTCCTGGACGTCAATCATCACGTACTTGATCTTCGCGGTGCACACGCGCCGGCCGCCCACGCTCGCGACGCCGGAGACCGCGGCGAAGTCGCTCCCGATGCCCTCGGCGTCGACGACCAGGTCGAGGCGATCGCCCGGTCGGACGGCGTGGCGGAATTGCGCCTGGTCGACCTTCGCGAGCATTGGGAGGACGCGGCGGCCAGACCCGGCGCGCACCGTGGCTTCGACCAAACGGCCACCGATCTGCGCGAGCGACTCGAGCGCCAGCACTCCCGGCACGACCGGGAAGCCGGGGAAGTGATCCGCGAAGTAGTCCTCGTTGGGATCGATCTGTTTGTACCCGGTGATGCGGTGTCCAGGCTCGAGTGAGTCGATGTGGTCAATCAAAATGAAGCGCATAGGGCCATCCGGACAGCGGGGAAGCGCGTGCTACCATGCCTGGGATGTCGCACCCGTGGCGGGTCGAGACCTTGCTCCAGGGCACCGGCTACTCCTCGAGCGCGACGTTGTTGACTCACACGTCGCACCGGGTCGTGGTCGACACCGGCCTGTCGATTCAAGAAGCGGACCTCGTCCACGCGCTTCGGGAGCGTGGCCTCGAGCCAGCCGATATCGATATCGTCATCAATACGCATCTGCACGTGGACCATTGCCTCAACAACGCGCTCTTCTCGCGGGCCGACATCTTCCTGTCCGAGCGCGAGTGGCGATGGACCACCGCGTTCTACCAGGCGATCTTCGCGGCACGCGACATCGAGCGCGCCGCGACTGAATTTTATCCGGAGTTGCCGTCCTATCGGCTGTCGCCCCGCCTGATCAAGAACGTGGCGCGGTTGACGCGGATGTTCTGGCGGCCCGATCGCCTCGGCCGGCCCGAGCGCTTTCGATGGCTCGAGTCTGCGGCCTTGCCCGCCGGCCTCGAGTTGATGACGACGCCCGGCCACACTCCATACCACGTCTCGATTCGCGTGCCGTCGGCCGGGACCATCGTGGCCGGCGACGCCGTGCTCGCCGAGGACCTCGACGCGAAGGTGAAGACGATGATTCCCTACGGCCGTGAGGCGTATCTCCGGTCGCGCGACCTGGTACTGCAGGCGGGCCTGACCGTCGTGCCCGGCCACGGCCGCGCCTTTCAGCCGCTCCCGAATCTGGTCTCTTAGACCGCGTTTCAGGGCTCGTCCAGGTGGGTGCCGCCGAACCGGGCCGCCCCGCTGGGGTCTGGCCCCGCTTGGCGTCAGCCGGGCCTGACCCCCTGGACGTTCTTGGTGGCGAGCACCGGGTGGGGCTGTTCGGCGGCAGGACCCGCGAGTTCTGAAACGAGCCCTTACGTCGACTCGGCCAGTCGCCACGCCACCAGCCGCACGAACGTCTCGGTCGTGAACAACTCGGGGATCTGATGCGTCCGCAGCCCGGTCGTCAGCTTGGACGCCGGAATCTCCGGCATCAGGATCCGCATCCGCTCGAGCGCATCTTCGGTCAGCACGCCGCCCTGATCGAACCCGTCGGCCAGGCCGTCCTGGGCCGCCAGACGGATGCCGTCGCGCGGAATCTTGACGCCATATTCGGTCTCGAGCCGGAACACGAGGTCCAGAAAATCCAGCGACTCGGCGCCGAGGTCCGCGATGAGCGACGCATCCGGCGTCACCTTGCTCGGGTCGATGGCCAGGACATCGGCCACGCACGCGCGCACCGTTGCGAAAATCTGGTCCTGGCGCGTCTTGAGCACCTCGTCGACGCGCGCACGAAGCTGGTGCACTTGAGTGTTGTCAGCCATGGGTCCGTTCGAGCTCCGTTTCCTCAGTGTCCTTAGTGCGCGCTCAAGAGCGAGAATCCCCCGTCGACGATGAGCGTCTGACCGGTGATCCAGCGGGCGCCGTCGGTGCACAAAAAGCCGACGACGTCGGCGACGTCGTCGGGCTGTCCCATCCGCCGCGCCGGCGACAGCCGGATCGAAGCGTCCTTCATTTGGTCGTACGTCGTGAACGCCCGAAGCGAGTCGGTGTCGATCGGGCCCGCCGACACCGTATTCACGCGAATGCCGTTCGGTCCCAGTTCCATCGCCAGGTACCGGGTCAGGGCTTCGATCGCCGCCTTGCCCACGCCGATCGGGGCATAGCCCGGCACGTAGCTCCGGGAGCCCAGACTCGAGAGCGCGAGGATGACGCCTGCCCGATCCTTCATCAACTTTGTCGCCCGCTGCGACCCGATCAGGAATGTCGTGACGTGGCTGTCGATCGTGTGGCGCCACGGCTCGGGTTTGAGGCGATGGACGGGGCCGAATGACGCGACGTCGATCGCGTTGTTGATGTAGATGTCCAGCCCGCCCCACTCCGCGCCGACCCGATCGAACAATCCGCCCAGCTCGTCGAGCCGGCCGACGTTGGCGCGGACGGCGAACGACCGCCGGCCCATCGTCGTCAGGGCGTCGACGACGCCCTGCGCGTCCTTCTCGCGCGTGACGTAGTTGACCGCGACGTCGGCGCCGAGGGCGCCGAGCCTGAGGGCAATCGCCTTGCCGATCCCGCGCGAACTGCCGGTGACGAGCGCAGTTCGACCCTTGAGTGACAAATCCATACGTGAAATCCGCGTGCGCGCGTCAGCGCGGGGCAGCCGCCGCGGTGGCCGTCTGCCGGCTCTTGATCTGACGCAGCTCCCGTTTGAGATCCGCGAGCTGTAACGACAGCTCGTGCTCCGGCGTACGGCCGGCCGCGCACATCGGACTCTTGAAGTAGAAGCCCAGCCACTCCTGCGGCCCCGTCAGGCCGGCGCGCTTGGCCAGGTCGGTGAAGTACACCAGATCGAGGAGCAGCGGCGCGGCGAGGATGCTGTCGCGGCAGAGAAAGTCGATCTTGATCGACATCGGATAGCCGAGCCAGCCGAAGATGTCGATCGCGTCCCAACTCTCTTTGTTGTCGCCCCGTGGCGGGTAGTAGTTGATCTGCACCTGGTGGTGCAGCCGGCCGTAGAGATCCGGGTAGAGATCCGGTCGCAGGATCGAGCGAAGCACCGTGAGCTTCGACTCCTGTTTCGTCTTGAACGCATCCGGGTCGTCCAGCGTCTCGCCGTCGCCGTTGCCCAGGATGTTCGTCGAGTACCAGCCCACCAGGCCGAGCATGCGATCGCGCAGACCGGGCGCGAGCACCGTCTTGATGAACGTCTGGCCGGTCTTCAGGTCCTTGCCGCACACCGGGGCCTGCGCGTTGGCCAGATCGACCAGCGCCGGGATGTCCACGGTCCGGCTGGGCGTCGCGTTGACGAACGGCACCCCCAGCTTGAGCGCGGCATACGCGTAGATCATGCTGGGCGTGACCACCGTGTGGTCCGCCGCCCGCATCGCCGCTTCGAACTTGGCCAGCGTCTCGTGCGCGGGCGCCGGCTCGATGTAGGCTTCCGTGCTCGCGCACCAGAGCAGGACGCAGCGCTCGAGCCGGTTGTCTTTCTGGAACTTCACGATGTCGGCCTGGACTTGCTCGGCCAGCTCCATGAAGTCGCGTCCGGTCTTGTGGAACGTGCCGTTCACGCGGCGATTGAAGCGGGCGTCGAAGACGCCCGGCCACGGCCGGATGGCCGATAGCTCGTGCGCGAGCGTGTCGAGCAGGTCGGGCTCGAGGGCCCGCGCGCGTCGCGCCGCCTCGTAGCCATCCGTGTCGATGACGTCCCAGCATCCGAAGACGAGGTCATCGAGGCTCGGGAAGTCGACGTAGTCCTTGATCGGCACCGGATTGGTCTCGCCGGCATCAATGGTGCCGAGGAGCGCGAGCGAACCAACGGGCTTGGCCATGCCCTTCTTGATAGCTTCGACGCCCGCGATGAGCGTCGTGCTGATTGCGCCAAGTCCGCCGAAGAGTACGCCGATGCGCCCGGGAGGGGCGCTAGAGGGAGACCAGCTGTGGGTCACAGTCGCTTCCGTGATGTAATATCCGCAGCGACCACCAGGCCGAGGGCTGAATCAACAATCATCGTGGTGAGGCCGTCGTCAGAGCAAAAGTAGTGACCGCGAATAAGTTCAGACGCCAAGATCAACGCTCTAGAGTAATCCAAGTCGCGTCCCAATTACATCGTGCGGCCACCTTGAGGGTCGGGGACCCCAACCACCCCGTGCCAGCCCGTGAGTGGCGCACCGGGCACCGGGACGGCCGACGACTAGCCTCCGTCTGGGCCACGTCCTGCTCATGCTGACTCGTATTCCGGAGCTGATCGACGACTGGCTCATCGGCGATAACATCCCGCGCCGGGCCAAGATCGCCACGAAATTGCCCGCGTGGGCGATTCCCGCGATCCGGCGGGCCAAATTCCGCCAGACCCTCCAATACGTCGCGGCGCGATCCCCGTTTTATCAGCGAAAGTTCAAGGAACACGGGATCGATGTCCGAGCCCTCCGGACGCCGGAGGACCTCGGGGACTTCTTCACCACGGCCGACGACCTGCGCGGGAACCCCGTCGAGGACTTTCTCTGCGACCGGCCGGAGCTGGGCTTCGAGACGACCGGCACGACGGCCTCGACCGGCAAGCGGGTGTACTTTTCGCGGCGCGAGGCGGCCGAATTCGGACGGGACGGCGCCCTCGGCCTCTACAACCTCGGCGTCCGCGCCGACGACCGCGTCGTCGACGCGTTCGATTATTCGTTCTGGAACGCGCCGTTCACCCTCCGGGCGTCCCTCGATCGGTTGGGCGTGTTTCACGTCACGGCGGCGAAGATTCCCCCCGCGGAGTTCTACGACCGCATCAAGCCGTACCGGTTCAATGTCTTCTTCGTCGAGCCGTCGTGGCTGGTCGTGTTGACGGAGATCGCGCGCGTGCGCGGCACGTTCCCCGTGAAGCTCTTCTTCTGCGGCGGCGAGAACATGAGCGAGGCGACCCGCCGTTACGTCGAGGACACCTGGAAGACGAAGGTGTATCTGGCGTACGGCCAGACCGAGACGTTCGGCCAGATCGGGAGCGAGTGCCCGGCTCAACACGGGTACCACATCGACGATCTCAATCTGCATTGCGAGATCCTTGAGCCCGCCGCCGATGGGTATGGTGAGCTGGTCTATACCACGCTCTCGCGCCGCGTCATGCCGCTCATTCGCTACCGATCGACCGACATCACGGCGTTCATCGACGAGCCGTGCACGTGTGCGCTGAAGCTCGTGCGCCGGATCGCGAAGATCCGCGGCCGGTCGGACGAGATGGTGAACTGCGGGATGGGCAACCTCAGCCCCTGGTTCTTCGAGCAGTTGCTCGACGATCTGCCGGGCATCACCCGCGACTGGCAGGTCGGCATCCTGCGCACGGGCAACCGCGACACGATCGAATTCCGCGTCGAGCTCGTCGACGGCGCGACCGAGTTGGGCGTGAGCGACGCCGTCAAGGATCGCGTGAAGTCGCGCATCCCCGATTCGTGGCGCAACTACGAACTCGGCCTGTTCGAATTCGGCTTCCGCGTGACTGCGCCGGGCGCGCTGCGGACCGGCCGCAAACTGCGTCGTCTCATCGACGAACGCATGAGAGCATGGGAGTGAAGCCCGCTGGTTGTCCTTCCAGCCTTCCAGCCTCCAAGCCTCACACGAATGACCCTATGACACACGAGACGCTCGCCATCCTGGGCGGCCACCCGGCCGCCGACGCCAAGCAGAAAGTGAAATGGCCCATCGTCACCGAGGCCGACAAGAAGGCCGTGATGAAGGTGCTCGATGAAGGGCCCCTCTGGGCCCTCGGCGCAGACGACGGGCTGTACGCGCCGGAGATGAATGCGCTCGAAAAGGAATTCGCGTCGTTCGTCGGTACCACGTACGCCTTGGCGTGCAACGGTGGCACGGCCGCGCTCCACATGGCCGTGTCGGCGGCCGGCATCGCGCCGGGCGACGAAGTCGTGACGTCGGCGTACTCGTTCCTCGCGACGCCGGTGTCGATCCTGCACAACGGCGGGGTGCCGATCTTCGCGGACATCGACCCACGCACGTACAACATCGACGTCGCCGACATGGAGCGGAAGATCACGCCCCGCACCAAGGCCTTGATCCCCGTGCACGTGCATGGCGTGCCGGCCGACATGGACGCGATCAACGCCATTGCCAAGAAACACAATCTCGTCGTCATCGAGGATGCCTGTCAGGCCCCCGGCTCCACGTACAAGGGACGGGTCTGCGGCTCCCTGGGGCACATGGCGGCGTTCAGCCTGAACGGCACCAAGAACTTCGCGGTGGGCGAAGGCGGCCTCTTCGTGACGAGCGATGACACGTTCCGCGCGCGCGCCAACATGGTTCGCATGGTCGGCGAAGGTCTCCCGGCCTGGGACCGCACGATGGAGTTTCAGCACCTGGTGGCGTGGAACTATCGCTTTCAGGAAATGCCCGCGGCCTTCGCCCGGTCGCAGTTGAAGCGCTTGCCGGCCTACAACGCGCAGGCGCAGGCTAACGGCCACGCGCTCACGGCGAAGCTCCACGGCGTGAAGGGCATTGAGCCCCCCTACGTGCCGGCCGGGAGCACGACGGTGTACCACAAGTTTCGCGTGCGCCTGAAGCCGGAGGAACTCGACCTGCCACTCCGCGGCGCGGCGTTCCGGGATGTCGTCCAGGCCGCGCTCGAAGCGGAGGGCGTCGACGCGCCCGTCTGGCTCAACGCGCCGCTCCCGGCGCATCCGATCTTCCAGGTGCGCGACGGCTTCGGCCATGGCTATCCGTGGACCCTCCACCACGCGAACCTGAAATACCGCGTCGCGGACTACCCCCAGGCACAGGCGCTCGTCGATAACTCCCTGTGCATCTGTTCGGAACTCAACCCGATCTACTGTCAGCCGGCGTCGCTCGTCGAGCAGTACGCGCACGCCATCACCAAGGTCCTTTCACAGCCGGCCGCCCTCATGGACGTGGCCAGAAAACTCGGACGGGCGAATTAGTCATGAAGGCATTCGTGCTCGACGCAACCTGGGACCCTCGGCCGGACTACACGCCGTCGGCTCTCGAACTCGACACCCGCCGCGCGAACGTCGGCAGCAGCGTGTGGCGGCATCTCACCTCGTCCTATCGCGACATCGACCAGCCGAAGCCGGGGCCCGATGATGTCATCATCAAACAGCGGCGCGTGGGCTTCTGCGGATCCGACATGCACTTTTTCGAATCCGACGCGGACGGCTACATCAAGTACCCGGGTCTCACGCGCTTCCCGTCAGTCCTCGGTCACGAACTGGCCGGGGATGTCGTCGAAGTCGGCCGGGACGTCACGCACATCAAGGTCGGCGATCCGGTGACGATCGAAGACATGGTGCGATGCGGCACCTGTCTGCCGTGCCGCATCAACCAGCCCAACTTCTGCGAGAACCTCGACGAGGTCGGCTTCAGCATCAACGGCGGGTTCGCGGAGTACGTACGCGTGCCGGCGCGCAACTGCTGGAACATCGGCGCGATTCGGCCCCGCGTCAACTCCGATGCCGAACTCTACGATTGTGGCGCGCTCGTCGAGCCCTTCACCGTCGTCTACAACGCACTCTTCATCGCGGCCGGCGGCTTCAATCCCGGCGCCTATGCGGTCGTCCACGGCGGCGGCCCGATTGGCCTCGCGAGCGTCGCGATGCTTCGCGCGTGCGGCGCGTCGAAGATCCTGGTGTTCGAGGTGACCGAGAAGCGCCGAGCGCTCGCGCTGAAGATGGGCGCCGACGCGGCCTACGATCCGACGGCGGTGAGACCGGCCGAGGTCGTCATGACCGAAACCGGCGGGCAGGGGGCAGACCTCCAAATCGAAGCCGCTGGCGCATTCACGCATACCTTCCCGGCGATGGAAGACTCGGTGTCCCTCCTCGGCAAGATCGTCGTCATCGGCCGCGATGCGGCACGCGTGTCGATCTATCCCGAGCCGCTTCAGGTGAAGCGCGGCATCATCGTGCTCGCGAAGGGCAACGCCGGCATGGGGATCTACCCGAACGTGCTCCGGCTCATGGCGTCGGGCCGCATCGATCCGCGGCCGATGATTACGGCGAAGTTCCCGTTCGGCGAAATCCCGAAGGCGCTCGAGACGTCGAAGGCACGCGGCCACGGCAAGATCTTGATCGATGTCGCCTGATCCTCCCGAGCCGTTAAGCCTTCAAGCCTCCAAGCCTTCAAGCCTCCAGGCCTTCCGGCCCGAACTCGCCCTAGCCGTCGAGGCCGTTCGGCGAGCCGGGCGGATGCAACTGGCCGGGCGCGGCCCGCATCTCCGCGTCACCGAGAAGAGTCAGGCGAACATCGTCACCGACGTCGACGTGGCGATCGAGACGATGTTCCGCGCGCTCGTGGCGGATCGGTTCCCGGCCCACGGCGTGCTCGGTGAGGAATTGGCCGAGTCGCCCGCGGCGGGAACGTCGCGCTGGCTGTTTGACCCCATTGACGGCACGGCCAACTATGCGCGCGGTCTGCCGTTCTTCTGCGCGTCGCTCGCGCTCGAAATCGGCGGCGTCGTCGAGGTGGCGGCCGTCTACCAGCCCACGCACGACGAGCTCTTCACCGCGGTGCGCGGACACGGCGCGTGGCTGAACGAGGTGCCGCTCGCCGTGTCCGACACCTCGCGGTTGTCGAACGCCCTCATCGGCACGGGTTTCCCTCACAACCAGATCGTGCGCGACGACGACGCAGAACGCATCATCGGCACGTTTGCCGTGACCTCCCGCGGCGTGCGGCGCTTGGGCTCGGCGGCGCTCGACCTCTGTTATGTCGCCGCCGCGCGCTTGGACGGTTTCTATGACCGCCATCTCAAGCCTTGGGACACCGCGGCCGGTGCGCTCATCGTCTCCGAAGCCGGCGGCCACGTGACGTCTCTCGATGGTGGTAGATTCTCGTGCTATCCAGGCGACGTGCTCGCGTCGAACGGACGGATCCACGAAGAGATGGCAAGGATAATCAAACCGTGAAGGCTGGAAGGCGGGAAGGCGCGACGGCGTGCGAAGGCTCGAGGACCTGCGGAGTAGCGAAGGCTCATGGCGCAGTTCAAGCCTCCAAGCCTTCACGCCTTCAAGCCTCGTCAAAAAGGAGCGCCATGACTCACAAGCGCGTATTCGCACTCGGCGCGGTGCTCGCGACGACGCTGGCCCTGTCCGTCCTCACGACCGCGCAGTCGAGCGGCGTCCAGGCCGACTACGACCGCGCCAATTCCCTGACCGCCCGAACACGAGACAAGGTGTACGACTCGGCGGAGGCGCCGACGTGGATTCCCGGCAGCGAGAAGTTCTGGTACCGCAAGACCGTCAAGGGCGGCAACGCGTTCGTGCTGGTCGATGCGACGGCCGGGACCAAGGCGCCGGCCTTCGATCATGCCAAGCTCGCGTCGGCGATCTCGACCGCGTCGGGCGGCACCTACACCGCGGTGACGTTGCCGTTCACGACGTTCACGTACATCGACAGTCTCTCCGCGATTGAGTTTTCCACCGTCGGCGGCGGCCGCGGCGCGGCCGGACGCGCAGGCGGCGGGGGCCGTGGCGCGGCGCCAGGCGCGCCCGCCGCGTCGTATCACTGCTCGCTCACCGAGTACACCTGCGTCAAGCAGGCCGTGGCGCCGGCCGACGGGCAAGGCGGCCGCGGCGCCGGTCTGGGACGCGGGGGTGCGGGGCGTGCGGGCGGGGCGCTAGGCGCGCCGGATCAACCGCAGGTGCGACTGTCGCCCGACGGCAAGTCCGAGGCTTTCATCGAGAACTTCAATGTCTATGTCAGACCGGTGACGACGGGCGGGCGGTCGTCGACCTCGGCGACCGCCGTGCCGCTGTCGTGGGACGGGTCGGAGGGGAACTACTACACGTTCCAGTCGATCCAGTGGTCACCCGACTCGACGAAGATCGCAGCGTATCGTCGCCGGCCGGGCTACCAGCGGATGGTGAGCTACGTGCAGTCGTCGCCAACCGACCAGCTGCAGCCGAAGTCCTCGTCGCGCTACTACCAGAAGCCCGGAGACGTCGTCGATCTCGATGAGCCGGTGTTGCTGCTGGTCGGGACCCACCAGGCGATAGCCGTCGACAACGCGCTCTTTCCGAATCCGTACCAGAACTCGCGCGTACTGCAGTGGCGGAAGGACAGCCATGCGTTCACGTTCGAGTTCAACCAGCGTGGGCATCAGCTCTATCGCGTCATCGAGGTCGACGGCACGACGGGCAAGGCGCGCACGGTGATCGAGGAGACCAGCAGGGCGTTCATCGACTACCGGCCGGCGACGCCCGGTTTGAGCGACTCGGGTCGCGAGTACCGGTACGACGTCGCGGACGGCAAGGAGGTCATCTGGATGTCCGAACGTGACGGCTGGAGCCACCTGTATCTCTATGACGGCGCCACGGGCGAGGTGAAGAACCAGATCACCAAGGGCGCGTGGGCGGTGCACAGCGTCGATCGCGTGGACGAGCCGAACCGGCAAATCTACTTCTGGGCGAACGGGATGGACGCGGGAAAGGATCCCTATTTCCTGAACTACTTCCGCGTGAACCTCGACGGCACCGGGCTCGTCCGCTACACGAAAGGCGACGGCCAGCACAGCAGCCTGACATTCTCCCCGGACCATCAGTTCTATGTGGACACGTACTCGAGGGTCGACTTGCCGCCGATCACGGAGCTGCGCAAAACGTCGGATCAGTCCCTCGTGACGACCCTCGAGACCGCCGATGCGTCGGATCTGCTCGCGACTGGGTGGACCACGCCCGAGGTGTTCGTCGCGAAAGGTCGCGACGGCACGACCGACATCTGGGGCGTGATCATCAAGCCCACGAACTTCGATCCGTCGAAAAAGTATCCGGTGATCGAGAACATCTATGCCGGTCCGCAGGGGTCGTTCGTGCCGAAGACGTTCAGCACGCAGAACGGCATGCAGACGCTCGCCGACCTTGGGTTCATCGTGGTGCAGATGGACGGCATGGGCACCGGGAACCGCTCGAAGGCGTTCCATGACGTCGCGTGGAAAAACCTCGGCGACGCCGGATTCCCCGACCGCATTCTGTGGCACAAGGCGGTCGCGGCGAAGTACCCCTGGTACGACGACACGCGCGTCGGCGTCTACGGCACCTCGGCCGGTGGTCAGAACGCGATGGGGGCCGTCCTGTTCCATCCTGAGTTCTACAAGGCGGCCGCAGCGTCGGCCGGCTGCCACGACAACCGAATGGACAAGCTCTGGTGGAACGAGCAGTGGATGGGCTGGCCGATTGGCCCTGAATACGCCGCCTCCTCGAACATGGAGAACGCGGCGAAGTTGGGCGCGCCCCTGTTCCTGCTGGTCGGCGAAATGGACACCAATGTCGATCCGTCGTCGACCATGCAGGTCGTGAACCGACTCATCCTGGCCAACAAGAATTTCGACTTGCTGGTGATTCCCAACGCGGATCACACGAGCGGCGGCGCGTATGGGGACCACAAACGGTTCGACTTCTTCGTGCGTCACCTGCGCGGCCTCGAGCCGCCGGCCTGGGACACTGCGGTCTCGCCGGTGTCGGCCGCTGGCGATACCGTCGGCGTGCTCGAGGAAGACGCCCTGCCGTGGGTCGCGGCGGAAAACTGGGGCCGCGACGGGCAGTGGGCGCAATGAAAACACTAGTCATCATGGCCGCCGGAGCCGGATCTCGGTTCGGTGGTCCGAAACAACTTGAGCCCGTCGGCCCGAGCGGAGAGCGGCTGTTCGAATACGCGCTGTTCGACGCTCGGCGCGCCGGGTTCGATCGCGCGGTGATCGTCATTCGGGAGGACCTGCAGTCCCAATTTGCCGGCGTGTTGGCGAGCGGGCCGAAGTCGCTCGACGTCCGCTTCGCCAATCAGCGTCTGGACGACCTGCCGTCCGGTCACGTGGCGGTCGACCGCGTGAAGCCGTGGGGCACGACGCATGCCGTGCTGGCGGCCCGCCATGAGATCGGTGGCCCCTTCGCCGTCGCCAACGCGGACGATTTCTATGGCCCCGCGACCTACGCGCGGGCGTCGGCCGTGATGGCCGGTGACCAGACGATGACGACGATCGTCGCGATGCGCCTCGACCGCACGTTGTCGACGCACGGGTCGGTGACCCGCGGCATCTGCGAGGTCTCGGGCGGCCGCGTCACCCACATCGATGAAGTGCGCGAGGTGATGCATCGCGACGGCGCCCTCACGGGGCGCGGCCGCGCCGGTTGGACGACCTTTACGGGCGGGGAGCTCGCCTCGATGAACGCCTGGGTATTCCCCCAGCAGATGCTGCGCACCCTCCAAGATCGCTTTCACGAGTTCCTGAAGACCTATGACCGCACGGGCGCCGGCGAGTCGATGCTGCCGGAGACCGTGAACGACCTCATCGCCGAGACGTCTTTGCCCGTCGGGATCGTCGAAGCGCCCGGACCCTGGTTCGGCCTGACCCACGCCGCAGACCGGCCGCTCGTCGAAGGCGGCCTGCGCACGTTGACCGCGGATGGCGTCTATCCGAGCCCGTTGTGGAAATGAAGGCTTGGAGGCTTGAAGGCTTGAGGGCCGGAAGGCGCCCAGGCGTGAAGGCTCGCGAGGCAGCGAAGGCTCAGCTCCCATCCAGGCCTTCAGGCCTCCAAGCCTCCAACCCTTCAGGCCTTCCTATCCTCCCAGAATCGGTTTAGACAGGCCTGAGAGCGTCCGCGCCGCCGGCGTCAGGAGATCGAACACGACCACGTCGTTCGATCCGCGGCGCAGCCAGGGACCCGGGACGTACAGCGTCTGCGTCGGTCCGATGAGCCAGTAGCGGCCGAGCGCATGGCCGTTGATCCAGACAACGCCCTTGCCCCAGCCGCGCATATCGAGAAACGTGTCGCCCGTCGTGCTCACCGTGAACGTCCCTCGGTAGAACGCCGGTCCGGCGGGCGTCGCCCGAGACCAACCCGGGTCGGGCATGGAGGCCATCGGCAGCGTGAACACGTCCCACCCCAGGAGCTCGTGATCGCCGAGTCGCACACTCTTCGTGATGCCTTTACGTTCCTGACGAAGCGGCAGCGAGAAATTGACCCGCCCGCTGTTTTCGACGAGCAGATCGAGATCGGCGCCGCCCGCCGGAATCATGACGTTCAGCCGATTCTGATTCAGGCGCCGATCCAGTGTGCCCACAAGGGCGCGGTCGACGTAGACCTGCACATAGTCCCTGACGTCGTCGATGACGAGGTCACCGGTCTCGGGACCCGCGACGTGCGTGCGGTAGAGGATGTCGCCGTACGATTGCCCGAACGTCTCCATGGATTGGGGCCGCGCCACGTGGACCGCTCGGCCCAGGGTGCTCCAGAGCGCCGCCGCCCGATCGAGCGTCACCGGCGCGAGGGTGATGGGATCGGGCGTCGCGGGCACCGGCAGCAGCGGCGTGCCGGCGTGCGCGGCGATGACGTCCCGGAACTGGAAGTACTTGGGCGTCGGCCGGCCCGATTCATCGAGAGCCGAATCGTAGTCGTAGCTCGTCGTCTGTGGATGGTAGGTGCCGCCATCAATGTTGGCGCCGTTCATGACGCCAAACGTCGTGCCGCCGTGAAACATGTAGAGATTCACCGACCCGTGGTCGAGCATCCAGCCGAGTTCGGTCGCCTGCTGCTGTGCATTCGTCGTGTGATGGCGCCCTCCCCACTGGTCGAACCAGCCGGCCCAATATTCGCCGCTCATCACCGGCGCGCCGGGGCGGAACGCGGAGAGGCGCGCGAAGGCGTTCGTGGCGTCGCCGGGACCGAAGTTCACGACGGCCGGCAACTCGGGCAGCGTGCCCCTCGGGAGTTGCGCGGGGCCGTCCGCGGTGTAGAGCAGGGCGTGGCCAAAGCCCGCGTGCATCAGCGCATCGCGCTGCCAGGCCAGATACGCCTTGTCGTCACCGAACGATCCGTACTCGTTTTCCACCTGCACGGCGATGATGGGGCCGCCCTGGTCGGCGAAGAGCGGCGCTAACTCGCGGCCGAGCCGATCGAGCCATCGGGCCGCCGGCGTTGTAAACGCGGGGTCGGGGCTGCGCAGCTCGATTCCGGGATTGGCGAAGAGCCACGCCGGGTAGCCCCCGAGTTCCCATTCGGCGCACACGTACGGTCCGGGCCTGAGGATGACATGCAGACCGACCTCGCCGGCCGTCCGGATGTACGCGGCGACGTCGTTCTGGCCCGAGAAGTCGTACTGCCCGGGCGTCGGCTCGTGGAGGTTCCAGAACACGTACGTCGAGATCGTATTCAGGCCCATCGCCCGAGCCTTGAGCAGTCGGTCGCGCCAGTACTCGCGGGGCACGCGCGGGTAGTGCATCTCGCCCGAGATGATCGTGAGCGGCGCGTCACGGAATCGAAAGTGTGAGCCGGCGATCGTGAGACGCGGGCCGTCGGCGACGGCCGCCCCGGCAGAAAAGACGGCCCCGACAGAAACGACGGCTCCGACGAAAAGGACGGCGACCCCGATCGGTCGTGTGGTCACGCGTCGCCTCCGGCAAACAGGGCCACCCGCACGTCGCGAGAGGGATTGGGTGCGCCGGTGACGGTCACTCGGATGTGCCGAATCGTCGCAGATGGCCACCGGTCGAGCCGGCGATAACCGATCGTCGTCCCTTCGGCCAGGGGCCGCCAGTCGTCGGTGGCCGCGCCTTCGATGAGATAGTGCGAGACCCACTGGCCTCGCGTGATGTCCTCGCGAAGGTCCGCGATCGAGACCTCGCGCGGGGCGCCGAGATCGATGTCGATGTGGTGCCGGCCCTTGTCGGTGCGCCAGATCGGCCGTCGGCCACGCGTGACGTCGTCGCCGAAAAGGGATGTGAGGCGGTCCTGCATCTCTGACAGCCGCCCCACATCCACGTCGTCCAACCGACCGGTCCGCGCCGGAGGCACGTTCAAGAGCAGCTTCGCGTTGCGTCCGACTGACGTGAAATACAGGTCCACGAGGTTGTCGACCGTCCGCACCCGCGCGGTCTCGCTCTCGTGATGGAACCAGCCCGGACGAATCGACACGTCCGCCTCGCCGGGCCGCCAGACCGCGCCGGCCGGGTCGCCGTGCTGCAGCATCAGAGTGGCGGCGCGCCCGGTCGTGCCAGGGACAGGAACGACCGCCGGATCGACCATGGACCAGTTCGGATCGCCGGCGACGCCTTGTTCGTTGCCAATCCAGCGGACGTCCGGGCCGGCGTCGGAGAACATCACCGCGTGCGGCTGGAGCGTGCGCACGAGCGCCCAGACTCGGGGCCAATCGTACGTTTGCTTTCGCCCGTCGGGGCCCTCGCGGTTGGCGCCATCGAACCAGACCTCGCTGATGGGTCCGTAGTTCGACAAGAGCTCCTTGAGCTGATCGGCGTAGAAGGCGTTGTAGCGGGGCGAATCGCCGTACGAGGGTTCGTGCCGATCCCACGGCGAGAGATATAGACCGGCCTTGAGACCCTCAGCCCGGCAGGCCTCGACGAACTCCTGGACGATGTCCCCCTGACCGCCGCGCCAGTGGCTGGCGGCTACGGAATGGCGCGTCGTACGCGTCGGCCAAAGGCAGAACCCGTCGTGGTGCTTCGCGGTGAGAATGAGCGAGCGAAAGCCTGCGGCGCCTGCCTCATGGGCCCACTGGCGCGGCTCGAGCGACGCCGGATTGAAAATCGCCGGGTCCTCCTGCCCGTCCCCCCACTCGCGATCCGTGAAGGTGTTGATCCCGAAGTGAAGGAAAAGGGCGCGCTCCTCCCTCTGCCAGTCGAGCTGATCGGCTGTGGGGCGCGGCCGCCTCGGCGTGGATGCGCCTTTCGAGGCCGCCACCAGAGCCGGTGTCATCGACGCCGCGACGGCGAGAAAAGCGCGGCGGGTCATCATGAGCGCTTCTAAAATACCGTGTCCGTCGCGAGCCTACACAAATAAAGGAGACACGCATGGTCCCCCTGCTTTCCCTCTGGCTGCCGCTGGTCCTGTCGGCAGTGATGGTCTTCGTGGCGAGCTCCGTCATGCACATGGTGCTGCCGTACCACTGGGGGCAGCTGAAGAAGCTGCCACGCGAGGACGACGTGATGGCCGCCCTGCGGGGGTTCAACATCCCGCCCGGTGACTACGGCGTGCCGTGCCCGGACTCCCCGAAGGCCATGCGCGATCCGGCGTTTCTCGAAAAGCGCGCCAAGGGGCCCCTCGCGTTCATGACCGTGCTCCCGAGCGGATCGACCGCGATGGGCAAGAGCCTGATTCAGTGGTTTGTCTACATCCTCGTGGTGAACACATTTGCGGCCTACATCGCGGGGCGCGCCCTTGGCCCGGGTGTCGACTATCTCGCCGTGTTTCGGTTCGTCGGCGCCGCCGCCTTCGTCGGCTATTCGCTCGCCCTGGCGCAGAGCTCCATCTGGTCCGCGCGGGCGTGGTCGACGACCGCGACGTCGATGTTCGACGGTCTTGTGTACGGGCTGCTCACGGCGGGCACCTTTGGCTGGCTTTGGCCGCGCTGAGTGAAGCGGCGAATCGCGCTATGCTCCGAAGATGGGCCGCGTCGCTTGTCTGATCGCGAGTGTCGTCTGCGCGTGTCTCGTGGGGGCGTGCGCGCCGGCCGCAGGCACCGCATCGGCGACGCCGTCGCTCGACCGCCAGATCCAGGGTGAGATGGCCGCGCACGATGCGGTCGCCTGGTCCGCGGCGCGCCGGCTGCGATGGTCCGATTTCGCCTCGGGGGCGGCCAAGACAGGAACCGCAGATGAGGGCGCCCTCACGGCATACAGCATTTTCTACGGCGTGCGATGCGCAGGGGAGACGTTCGAGTTCGGTGCCGTCGCGGGCTTTCTGCCGCACGAGTCCTGGGTCAAACCCGAAGTGGTCGCCGATCGCGCGATGAGCGAGCGGACGCTGCGCCACGAGCAGACGCATTTCGATCTGACCGAGGTGTTTGCCCGGCGGCTGCGCAAGGCCTTTGTCGATCTCTACCAGCCGTGTCGTCGCGCAGACACGGATCTGGATGCACTCGCGTCGCAGTACCTGCGCGCCGAGAAGG
>Ga0182024_10004750_pt1 | contig 30937 bp, 32 predicted proteins | sample P32metaG_FD_120480 | JGI IMG/M metagenome (GOLD analysis project Ga0182024, IMG submission 120480) | Permafrost microbial communities from Stordalen Mire, Sweden - P3-2 metaG (Illumina Assembly) | ecosystem: Environmental > Terrestrial > Soil > Wetlands > Permafrost | place: Sweden: Stordalen... | reverse complement strand
GCGGGAGGAGCCGATCAGCGCGCGCTTGAGGCTGGCGGTGTTGGATTCGCCTTCGCGATGGTGCTCGCGCACGCGCGAGAGCAGGAACACCTCGTAGTCGGTCGACAGCCCGAAGATCGTCGCAAACAGGAACAGCGGGACGAAGTAGCCGATGTTGCCGGTGGAGCGAAAGAAGAACGTCATCACGCCGAGCGCCGCCGACACCGACAGCAGCGTCGTCAGCGCCGCCTTGAGCGCGATCAGCGGCGCGGCGAAGATCACCGTCAGGACGAGGATCTCGGCGAGCAGCACCACGAGCACGACCCACGGCGTGCGTTCATTGATGCGCTGAATCAGGTCGAGTCCCACCGCGGTCGCGCCGCCCACCATGGCCCGGGAGCCGTACGCCTGGTACAGCGTTGAGCGCAGACTCCGAACGATCGCGTCAGCCTTTGAGCCGTCGGAGTACGAGTCGAGCGTGGCGTCGAGGCGCACCCATCCGTGCGCTCCGAGTTCGGCCGGACCGACCTGCACGACACCCGGCTGCGCGGCGACGATCTGCCTCAGCCTCGCCGGCGGGGCGTGGGCCACCACGACCGCGGGGGTTCCCGCGCCCGGCGGGAAATGTTCGGAGACCCGAGCGGTGGCCACGCGGACCGGGTCTGAGCTGGGCAGCACGCTGATCGACTTCAGCGTGATGTGCATCCCGGCGATCGGGATCGACAGCACGAGCATCACCGGCACGATCGTCGCGACGACCGCGATGCGGCGGCGCACGACGAAGTCAGCGAGCCCGCGCCAGAAGGAGCCTTTCTGGGCAGCCGTGACGGCACGCCGGAGGGAGAAGCGGTCGAGCCGCTCGCCGAGCAGCACGATCGCGGCGGGGGTCATCGTCAGCGCGGCCGAGACCGCGATCAGCGCCGCGCCGATCGCACCCGTGGCCAGCGAGTCGAACACGCCGAGCCCCGTGACATACAGGCCGGCAAGCGCCGTGGCGACCGTCAGGCCCGAGACCGTGATCGCACGACCGGTGCTCTGCAGCGCCTCGGTGATCGCCCGCTCCATCGTCACACCCTCACGCGCCAGCGACTCACGCACGCGCGTGACCATGAACAGCGAGAAGTCGATGCTCAGACCGAGACCGAGGACGAGCACGGTGTCCTCGACGAACACGCTCAACTGCACCACATAGGTCAAGAGATAGAGAAAGCCGAACGTCACGCCCACGCACACGGCCGCGAGACCCAGCGGCAGCAGCGCCGCGACCACCGAGAGGAACGCGATCAGCAGAATCACGAGCGTCACGGGGAACGAGATCAGCGAGGAGGTCGAAAGGCTTTTCTTGGAGTTCACCATGTAGCGCTGGTAGATGCCGACCTGACCGATCAGCCGCGCGGTCGCGGAGGCCAGATGGGCGTGAGCCAGTCCCGCTTCGACCTCCGGCACGCGGGTCTGGGCGTATCCGTAGCTGCCGGCGAACGTCACCGGCATCAGGGCGGCTCGCCCATCCGCGGAGATCACGGGCGAGCCGACCAACCTGACGCCCGCCACGCCACGCAGCGCACGGGCGACCTCGAGGACGTCGCGCGGTGGGACCGTCCGCGATCTGTGCGCCGCGAGCACCGACAGATAGGCCTGCGGTTCCGCGGAGCGGCCAAACTGATGTTCCTCGAGTTCGGCCGCCCGGATGGACTGAGAGCCCGAGGCGGCGTATCCCCCGTTCTGCACACGGTCGCTCAAGCGCGAGGCGCCCGCGAGGCTGAGCAGGAGCACGACTACCCAGAATCCGATGATCTTGCGCGGATGGCGGAGGACGAAGCGGGCGATGACACTCATGAGCGACTCCTCACATCCGGGGACTCGTTTGTAGGAATGCGCACATTCTTTTGGCTCGGCGCGTCGACGTGTGTGCGCTTGCGCACACAGTTTGGGTGGGCATTATTTTGAGTTCCACCTCCATCGAGATACAGTATGTATCTGACTTTGGCTGGCCTGTCAAGACATTTGACATGGAGATTTGCAGCGCATTAGAATGTGACTGATGCAACGATCCCCAACGCTCCCCCGGCGCCGCATGACCCGCGAGGAGAGCCGTGCGCGGACACGAGAGCTGGTGCTGGACTCGGCCTCGGTGATCTTCCGCCGGGATGGCTTTCACCAGGCCTCGATCGACGAGATCGCCGAGGAGGCCGGCTTTTCGCGCGGCGCGGTGTACTCGAGCTTCGCCAACAAGGAAGAGTTCTTCCTGGCGCTGCACGACCGCGAGGCGCAGAAGAGCGTGCAGCTGATCGCCGAGCGCCTGCTCGAGGACGGCACGCTGCAGGACGCCGCCCTAACCGCCGCCCGAACCTTCTACGAGCGCCACCTCGCCGACCCCGAGTGGAGCCTGTTGATGGCGGAATTCGCCGTCCACGCCGCACGCAACCCAGATGTCGCCCGGCGCTTTCGCGAACAGGATCGGCTGTGGCGCGAGGCGAGCACACGGCTGATCGCGGAGATCTGCGCCAGGGACTGTGTGCAGTGCGAGGAGCGTGAGGCGAACGAAGTCGTCACGGCGATGATGGCGATCGGCTGCGGCATCACGCTCGAGCAACAGGTCGCTCCCGAGACCATCAACCTGCGGATGATGGAAGATCTGTTCGTATCGATCGCGCAGCGAATCGGCTCCAAACGCGCGTAGATCAGCCCTCCTGCGCCAGGAACTGCTCGAGCGAGGCACGCGCCCGGCCGCGAACGGCAGATCGCACGATCGGCGTCCAGCCCAGGAGCAGGCCGCGCGGTCCGAGCGCCTGCCTGGCCCAGCGGTAGAAGTCGAAGTCGTCGATGTGCTCCGCGATCAGCCCGCCGTCGGCGAAGCGAAACGAGGCCTGGACATCATTGATCACCGGCCGGCCGGTCTGCGAGAAGGTGTAGTGCGCTCGCCAATGCGCCGAGCCACGCTCGCCCTGGCTGTCGTGGTCGAGCAGCTCGATCCGCAGGTCCTTCGCCTGGCCGGTCAGCATGCGCCACATCCCGCCCGCCTCGCGCGCATCCAACTCGCCGAACACGGGGTCGGAGAAGCTCGCGACCGGCGCATAGCAAGCAGCCATGCGGCCACCGTCGCACTCAGCGAACGCGCCGTAGAACTTCTCGATCAAGTCCTTGGATGGTGTCGACATCGTGGCTCCTCCCGGTCTATGACTCTCGACGGTAGAGCATCGGCGCCGCGAGTCCCGCGAGGCCGATGATCAGCAGCGCCAGCGGCCAACCGACGATGTGAGATGTCGGGGCCCGTCCGGACTCCAACCGCGTGACCTGCTCGCCGACACTGATCAGGAACGCCAGCAGCCCGACCCCACCAACGTACCCGAGCCCGCGCACGCGCGCACGCGAGCCGACCCACACCAGCGCCAGCGAGACGACCAGCAGATACAGGTCCCAACCGAAGTGCTGCAGCCCGTTCGTATGAATAGCAAAGGGATTTGAGGAGAGGTGATGGCCGCGCAAGATCCGCGGATTGCGCAAGAGCGGGGAGTTACGCGGGATCCGCGGGTTGAGTGGGATGTGAGGGTTGACTGTGACGTGAGGGAGGCGAGGGACGTGGACGTGAGGGACGTGCGGCCTGGAGAAGACGCCCCGGATCGACCCTCCGCTGGCGCTCGACCCCCTGATCGTTCCTGACGCCCGGCCGATGACCGACCCCCTGATGTTCCCCGACGCCCTACCGATGACCGACGCCCTGCTGGCGGCCGACCCTCTGAACGTCCCCGACGTCCTGGCGATGACCGACGCCTTGCCGGCTCCCAAACCGATGATGGAGCCCGATCCCCCGATCGAGCCCGGCCCGCTGATCGAATCCGATGTTTCGCCAGCGGTCGAGAGGACCCTGGAGAGGCCCGAGAACGCGCCAACGAAGGAGCCGATGATCACACCCAGCACGCCTGCCATCACCGCCGCGATCCCACCCGCCGTGGCGAGCTCGCCCGCGCCGATGGCACTGGCGCGCGCGAGCCTGGCCGCGAGCACAAAGAGCAACACGGCCGCCGCGACGAGCAGCCAGCGATCTGTGTTGGCGGACGGATGGCCGAGGATCTTCTCCCAGACGAGCAGCCACGTCAGGAGCAATGAGAGTCCCGCCAGCAGAGCGGCATAAGACACACGCGCGCGCCGCGCCGCGTAACCCGCGAACAGGGCGGTCACGGCAAAGACTCCCGCGCCGTAGAGCACGTGGCCGGTGTTGGCGCCGGCCCAAGCGAGGAACTCGAGCAGCACGACGGGCACGAGCAGAATCGCAACTACCATCAGCACCGACTGCCACGGACGAGCGTGCTCACCCTCGGTCCCACCGAGCGCCAGCAAATAGAGAGTCACGGCCGGCACCAACACCACCAGCAGACGCGCAAAGTCACCCCAGCCGTGATGGCCAGACTTGCGCGCCAGCACCAACACCGCGCCAACGGTGAACAGCACTCCCCCGACGCTCCGCAGCAGATCCATCGTGTCACGCTTAGAAAGTTGCATAACGCACAGAATGATTTATGACCCGGACGAATCGATGTCTTTGTGGCTAGTGCTAACCGAAAAGGAGGACCGAGATGGGAAAGATCGTGGTAACCGAGTTTGTCTCGCTGGATGGTGTCATGCAGGCCCCAGGCGGGGGCGAGGACTACAAGCACGCCGGTTGGACGTTTGAGATCCCCCGTGGAGACGAGGGCGATCAATTCAAGCTTCAGGAGACCCTCGACGCGCGGGCGCTGCTGCTGGGACGTGTGACTTATGAGGGCTTTGCCGCCGCCTGGCCACAGATGCAAGGCATGGGGGCATTCGGCGAGAAGATGAACAGCATGCCGAAGTATGTGATCTCCTCTACCTTGGCGGACGCCGAGTGGAACAACTCGACCGTGCTCTCAGGCGATCTCAGCGAAGAGATCACGAAGCTCAAGGCAGATGTGGACGGGGTGATCCTCATCGCCGGCAGTGCCCAGCTCGTGCAGGGGCTGCTCGAGCACGACCTCGTCGACGAGTTGCGGCTGATGGTCTTCCCCGTCATCCTCGGCAGCGGCAAGCGCCTGTTCGGCGAGACGAGCGACAAGAAGCCCATGGCGCTCACGGGCTCGACGACGGTCGGCGAAGGCGTCTCGATCCTCACCTACGAGCCGGCTGGGCGCTAGGAGCGGCGCCACGGCGGAGGCGGGCGGCCGCGGGGGCGGGGACGGCGGACGCGGTGCGGGCGGGCCGCGGGGGCGCTAGGAACGGCTGCTAAGAGCGGCGCTGCGCGATCGACGGGATGAAGCCGTCTTGCGAGCCCTTCGCGTTGCAGGGGCGGAAGGACCGGGCCTTGCTGCTCGGGCGGAACGAGCGCACCTGAGGCTCGCGGACATCCTCGCGGACGTCGTTGCGGAACGTCATCCCGATCACCGCGCGGCGTGCTCTCGCGCGAGCGATGATCGCGTCGGCCACTGTGTCCTCATCGACTGCGTATTGCGAGTCGAGGATGATCTGTCGGAGTAGCTGGATCTGTCGCTGCATCACTTACGAGATCCATATCGACAGCGATGGCCGAGAGCCCCGAGGCCTGCCGCGCGACTCGACAAGCGTTGGATGAGGCGTTGGGCGAGGCGCGCGGCGTTGGGCGAGGCGCGCGGCGTTGGGCGAGGCGCGCGCGAGCTCGTACTGACGCAGAGGCCATGCTAGGCGGAGCTCGGGCGGCGGCGGTCTACTCCCTCGAATGGACGCCGGCGGCGGCCGCGACGGTCGGGGCGCAATACGGGGCCGAAGGAGCGTCCGACGCCGCGCAGCACGAAGGCATCACGAGGGACGCTGTACCGCAGCACCGGCCCGAAGACCAACAGCCAATGCCGGGCCACATACCGGCGTGGTCGTTGCACCGAGCGCAATGGACTATGCAGCTTACGCGGCTTCGGGGTAAGCCGGCTGCGTATCGGCTGACTCGGCCTCGACGGCAACGCGCTGCGGTGAGCGCACCACCGTCAGGGCGACGAGGATCGCACAACCGACCAGCGCCGCTCCAATCCCAAACGCCAGGTGATACCCGCTGGTCAACGCCGCCGCCGTGGAATGCCCGTCCTGCAGCAGCTTGTTGCTGTGCGACGCCGACAGGGTGGCCAGCACGGCCAACCCCAGCGCACCACCGACTTGCGCGGTCGTGTTCACCAGCCCAGAGGCGAGACCGGCGTCACTCGGCGTGGCGCCTGACATCGCGAGTCCCATCAGGGCCGGGAAGCAGACGCCGGCGCCTGTGCCGAACAGCACCATCACCGGGAAGATGTCGGTGATGTAGCTGCCGTGAACAGGGGCGCGCATGAACCACAGCAATCCCACCCCGATCAGCCCCAGACCTGGGAACATCAGGTTACGCGCGCCAAAGCGCATCACCAGCGGCTGGGAGTAACGGACCGACAGGGTGCCCATGATCAGCGTCACCGGCAGGAACGCCAAACCGATCTCGAGGGCGTCGTAGTGCAGGACCCGCTGCATGTACAGCGCCCCGAGAAAGAACATGCCGAACATCCCAGCGACGGAAAACACCTGGATCAGGTTGGCGCCGGCGACGTTGCGCGAGCGAAAGATTCGCAGCGGCATCAGCGGCTTTGCGGCAGTCGCCTCGCGCGCGAGGAAGATCGCCAGCAGCACAATCGAGATGGCGCCCAGCAAAAGCGTGCGGCTCGCGCCCCAGCCGTGCTCGGCGGCCGGCTTGACGATCGTGTACACGCCGAGCATCAGCGCGCTGGTGATCAACACCGCCCCGGGAATATCTGCGCCTTCGCTGATGCCGATGCCCTGGTCGCGGGGGAGCAGTCGCATGATCGCGACAGCAGTAGCGATCCCAACCGGGACGTTGACAAAGAAAATCCAATGCCAGTTGATCGCCTGGGTGATCACGCCACCGGCCAGCAGGCCGACCGCGCCACCGGCGGAGGCGACGAACGCGTAGACGCCGATCGCCTTCGCCTGATCATGGGGCTGCGGAAACATCGTCACGATCATCCCCAGGATCACCGCCGAGGTCATCGCCCCGCCCGCGCCCTGCACGAAACGCGCGAGCACGAGCATCGTCTGACTCTGAGAGAGCCCGCACAGCATCGATGCCGTGGTGAAGATGGCCAACCCGACCAGCAAAACGCTGCGGCGACCGACCAGGTCGCCGAATCGTCCGGCCAACAGCAGAAGTCCGCCGAAGGCGATCAGGTAGGCGTTGACCACCCAGGCCAAGCTCGATGTGGAGAAACCAAGGTCCGTCTGGATCGACGGAAGCGCGACGTTGACCACGGTGACATCCAGCACGATCATCAGCACCCCGGCGCACAGGACATACAGGGCAATCCAGCGGCCGCGGTCGGACTCTGTGGTGCTCATCGGTCGTTCTCCTTCGTGGTCGGGTGTGGACGTGCAGACCGCTCGATGTTGCAAGACTCATCGATCGCGGGCCGTCAAAACGATCTGGTGGAACAGGGCCTCAGGAGCTCCGCAGAACGGTGCCGAGCGAGTCCATCAGCGCGCCCGTGCCGTGCTCGCGCTCGGCCGGGGTGTCGAGGCCGTCGAGAAACACACCCTGCTCGGTGAGCGTCAGCCGCGTGCCGGCGCCGAGCTTCTCGATCTCGACAGTCGCGACGGAGACGGAGATGCGAGCCTCATCACGGTGCATGTCATAGGTGTAGATGATCCGCTGCCCCGACACGATGTCTTGATAGACGGCGTCGAAGGTATAGGTGGGGCCAGCGGCCTGCTCGATGCTCAGGTGCTCGCGCCCGCCGATCTGAAAATCCAGCGAGTATGCCCCCTCGGGCTTCTGCGGCGGTCCGAACCAGCGTGCCTTCGCGGCGGGGTCTGACCAGGCTTCGAACACGCGTGCGGGCTCTGCTTCGTAGGTGCGCTCGATCACGAACGTCGAGTGTGCTGTGGATCTGTCACTCACTGTCTGCTCTCTTTCTCTCTTGTGGGGTGGGGTCCTCGGCCAGGAATTCACCGAGACGATCCAGGCGGCCCTCCCAGAACGTGCGCCGCTCGGAAATCCATTGCTCGGCCGTCCGCATCGCATCGGGCTGGATGCTGCAGGTGCGAACCCGCCCGACCTTCTCCGAGCGAACCAGGCCGCTGTGCTCGAGCACGTGCAGGTGCTGGACGACGGCCGCCAGCGACATGTCAAACGGCTTGGCGAGCTCGCTGACAGAGGCGGGGCTTTGGCTCAGGCGGTCGATCATCCGCCTGCGGGTGGGGTCCGCCAGGGCTCCGAAGAGCAGGTCGATCGGAGGAGTCTCAGGTTCGTAATGCTTAAGCATTCACTTAAGTATACCCGTTTGTGGCGATCACGTAGGAGCGCGTTAGGAGGCGTTCGCATAGCGCAAAGAGCCGGGAGTCGTCAGCGACTCTCCGCTCTCCAACAACGTCTTCAGGCCCGAGAGGATCATCGGCCAGCCGCCGTAGAGTTCGCCGTTGGCATTCTCGCGCAGCTGGTCGTGGGTGACGGTCAACCGGCACGAGTCCTCGACCTGTTCGATCTCCCAGGTGACACGCGAGGTGCCTTCGGCCCGGACCTCCTCGCTCCAGACCGCGGTGAAGCTCTGGACAAGCCGGCGCGGGGGATCGACCTCCAGGTTCTCGCCGGTGGCGAGGAGCATGCTGCCGTTAGCGGCGGCGAGCTCATAGCGAGACCCGGGCGTCCAGTCGGAGTTGGCGCTCGCGCCAAAGTTGTACCTGCGCCTGAGCTCCTCGTCGGTGATCGCCTCCCACAGACGCTCGGGAGTCGTTTTGATGAAGATCTCGAAGACCTTCTCCGTCGGCTCGGCCGTCCAGGGGCGCTTTCCGCTGCTCTGTGTCTCGGCGTTCATCTCGATTCCTCCTCGATCTCTTGCTTTAGTCCACTGAGCCCCGCGGCCCAGGGCTCTGAGTACTTGCTCACCCACCGGTCGTGGACAAGCCTGATTGGCACGGCGTTCAGGAAGTGCAGCTTCTCGCGACCTCGCTTTTTAGTGGTCACGAGACCGGCCTGCTCGAGCACCTTCAAATGCTTCATCACACCGAAGCGCGTCATCGGCAATCTTTGCTCGAGCGCGCTGAGGGTCTGCCCGTCTTGCTTGTACAGCTCGTCGAGCAAACTCCGGCGCGTCGGGTCGGCCAGTGCCTTGAACACGTCGTCCATGCGCCAGAGTATACGTGACTATCTAGTCACATGTCAGGGGCGGCTTACCGAGGGCGGCTTGCGGTCACCCAGCCGCCGCGACTAAGCAGCCCTCGCCTCGTCAGGCCGGCGCGCGGGGATGGTCGCCACCCGCTCGGACGCGGCCGTCGCCTCGGGCGCAACCGTCGCCTCGAGCGCGGCCTCGGAGGCGCGGGGTCGCAGCAGCAGGACCGTCAGCAATGCGCCCAGCAGGGAGATCAGGGCGCCGATACCGAGCGCCAGCTGATAGCCGCTCGTCAAGGCGCCGAGCGTGGAGGCGCCGTGCGTCAGCTGACCGGAAGTGTGCGAGTCGGCGATCGTGCTGAGCACGGCGAGCCCGAGCGCGCCCCCCACCAGACGCGAGGTGTTGAGCAATCCGGAGGCGAGCCCGCTCTGCTCCGCGGAGATGCCCTGCACCGCCGCGATCGTCGCCGGCACGAGCGCCAAGCCGAGACCACCGGCGCCGAGCACGCCGCCGGGCAGCACCGTACCCAGATAGCTGCCGCCGGGCGCCACCCCCGTCAGCAACCCGAGGCCGATCGCGGAACTCAGCATCCCCGTGGCGAGCACGGGGCGCACGCCGAAGCGAGCCACGAGTCGTGGCGCGAAGGATGCGGCCAGGGCGACGCTCAGCGTCATCGGCATGAACGCGAGTCCCGCGCGCAGGGCGCTGTAGCCAAGCACCTGCTGCATGTACAGGGTCAGGAAGAACCACATCGAGAAGACGCCCGAATACAGCAGCGCGATCACGATGTTGGCGGCGCGCAGGCGTGGCATCCGCAAGACGCTCAACGGCAACAGCGGCGCCGGCGCGAAGCGGCCCTCGACGAGCGCGAACAGCGCCAGCAGCGCGGCGGCGATCGCGAGCGGGCCGAGCACACCGGCAGCGCCCCAGCCGAGGGTCTCGCTGCGGACGATCCCGTACACGGCGACGATCAGACCGAGCGTGACCAGGATCGCCCCGGTGACGTCGAAGTGGCGATGGATGCCCTCGCGCCGGCTCTCGGGAATGATCCGCCGGCCGGCGAAGATCACCGCGACGCCGATCGGGACGTTGATCAAGAAGATCGCCGGCCAGCCGAGACCCTGGGTCAACAGTCCGCCGAGCAGCGCTCCGGAGGCGCCGCCGAGGCCGGCCATCGCGCCCCACACGCCGAGCGCGCGGTTGCGCTCTTTGCCCTCGGCGAACGAGGTCGTGATGATCGACAGGCTCGCGGGGGACAGCACCGCGCCGCCGAGGCCCTGCAGTCCGCGTGCTCCGAGCAGCAGCCCGCGCGAGCTCGCGAGCGCACACAGCAGCGAACCGAAGCTGAACAGGGCGGTGCCGCTGAGGAACACGCGCCGGCGGCCGAGCAGATCGGCGAGCCGTCCTCCGAGCAGCAAGAAGCCGCCGAACGTGATCGTGTAGGCGTTCACCACCCACTGCAGCCCGGTCGTGCCGAAGTGCAGCCCGCCGCGGATCGACGGCAGCGCGACGTTGACGATCGACACGTCGAGGATCACCATGAACTGGGCGAGGCAGATCAGCAGGAGCAGCACGCTCGAGCGCTCGCGCGAGCGTGCGGAAACATCGCGCAGGGGAAGGTGACGTAGGACGGCGGTGGTCATCGGCTCGCCGCCTGCAGGATGTAGGCCGCCTCGACGATCGCCGACAGGCGCGCGGCGCGGCGCTCCTCGCTGCGTGGACCGCGGTCCTCGCGCGGCTCGGAGATCTGGGGCTGGGGCTGGATGTAGGGCTTTGACATGGCGGGATGCGCTCCTCTTGTTCGCTAGTACGACGAGCATCGTACCACAAAGAACGTCGATCGTCGTACAATGTCCGTATGAGCCTTTTTCATCCCACCCCAGACCAACTGCAAATGGCTGACGTCCTGCATGCCCTCAGCGACCCACAACGCCTGTGCATCGTGCGCAGCTTGGCCGAGGACTCCACGCCGCGTCGCTGCGGATCGTTCGATCTGGACATCACCAAGTCGACGCTCACCCATCACTTCCGGGTGCTGCGTGAGGCCGGCGTGATCGATCAGCGCGAGGAAGGCACGGCCCGCCTGAACAGCCTGCGCCGCGTGGACCTCGACGAACGCTTCCCGGGCCTGCTCGACGCCGTGCTCACCGGCGCGCCCGGCCCGGTCGCGGCTCCGACTTAGAACACGGCGCGGACCGGAGACCCGACCAGGACCGGAGACCCGACCTAAACCACGACTCGAGCCGGCAGCGCAAGCACTGGCTCAGGTGAGCATGAACAGCTCGATCTCGATATCGGGGCCCACGTGGCTATCGGAGATAAACGCCGAGACCGTGCGTCCGGAGAGGCGCTCCACCTCATTGATGAACTTGTGTTGCATGGCGGTCTGAAAAGCGCTCCGGGTGTCCTTGACCGAGGGAGCTCGCTCCAGCTCGATCATCGTCTTCTCGACATCGGTGTAAACACCGCCGAGCACACAGGCGAGGAGATCGTCGCCGAGCATCTGGGTCTTGGCGGTCACGGGCTTGCGGTGGTAGTAGCGCTTGTGAAGCACGACCATCGCGTCAGTGACGGCCACGAGCAGATCCGCGCCAACTAATGGAGGTTCGGGTGCCAACATGCGGCCTGGCTCTCTCGTCCTCCGGTCGGGTTCGCGCGCGAGGCAGAAGGGCGAGAACCCAACGAACGATAGCTCTCACGGTAGCGCTATTCGGCTAGGATTTCTCGCCAGGTCTCGCGATCACAACTACAAACCATGAGCGCGCCACGCATCACCCAAAGCAGGCCCACGTCACATGGCGACGTGCTCACCGCGATCTCCGACGGATTGGTGAGGCTGCTCAAGGAGTTCTACGGGCACGGGCCGACCCGCGTGAAGTCCTACTACGAGGACGACTTGGTCGTGTGCGTTCTGCGCGGCGGCTTCTCGCGCGTTGAGCAGACTCTGCTCGACGGCGGGCGTGGCCACGCGGTCATCCAGCAACGCATGGAGTTCCAGGACGTCATGCGTGAGCGCTTCGATGTCGTGATCGAAGAGGCCACGGGGCGCACGGTGATTGGCTTCATGAGTGGCAATCAGCAGGAGCCCGACATGATGTGCGAGGTGTTCATCCTCGCCCCGACGGACCTGTTCGGCGAGCACGAGATTCCGGCGAGCGGCCGGTCCTCGTCTCCCGCCTGAAGCAACGCCAGACAGGCGGAGTCGCAGCTACGTCTGCGGTTGGCGCTATCCTGGGTGGCAGAGGGCATCACTGTGGTCGGTCCCAGCGGGACGGGCAACATGACGTGACTTCCGGCGTTCGCTTATTCAAGCCCGCGAGGAGGTCCACATGCCCCAAGCCTCAGTCGTTACCAGCTCAACAGCAGCGAGCTCTCACGCCGCGCCACCCAAGTGCGTCTGCTCGTGGGAGGCAGGCGGCTCTGACGCGGCGTGGGTTCACGTGTCCGGAGAACTGGATCACGCGACCTCGCCCCAGCTCAGACAGACGGTGCACGATGCACAACTCCATGCGCTTCTGGTGGTGCTCGACCTGCGCGAGGTCACCTTCATGGAGTCCTCCGCTATGCATGTGATCCTCGACGCGGCCAGTGACCTTCGGAGGACCGGGGGCCGCCTGATCCTCGTGCGTGGCCCTGCTCACGTCGACCGCGCGCTGACGCTCACCGGCGCCTGCGATGAGTTGGAGATCTTCGACCTCGCCCCAAACGAGCCGCCCGCCCAAGTACTTCTGCAGCTCGCCCAAAGAAGTGAGCACGGAATGAGCCAGCGGCCCCTATTGCCGAGCTGGTCGTGCCGGAGGACGAGCGGCTGATGGCAGAGGTAAAAGCCGGGAGCGTCGCTGCGCTTAGTGAGCAAACCCGCTATCTGCACGATCTATTCAGCCAGATTCCCGACGCTCAGCGAGAGATCGTCTCGCTTGCCTTCTACGGGAGGTTGTCTCATATGGAGATAGCAGCGGTTCTCGACTTGCCGGCCAGGACGGTAAAGGGCCGCATGCGCCTAGGTCTGCATGAGCTCCGAGGGTGGGTCGACCGGGCACCGCCTAAATCATTCTCAGCGGTCGAGCCGGGCGCTGTCGAGACCGAGCTGGCCGACTATCTGCGCGAGGAGATTCGCGAGCAGATGATGAGGCGCTTCGGCGAGCAGACCGCTGAAGACGCGCCCCCACCAGGCAGACCGGCTGAGAAACGTTCTAGTACGCGCTCGACGCTCGCGGCAGCGCCGTACGGCGCTATGGGGCAGGCCGGCTTGCGTAAGTAAAGGTTTGCCGGCTATTCGCCGACATAAAGGCGCGGCTCATGTCAGACGGCGAAACCCCTCAACACGACCCCGAGCGTGACGGCGCCGTTGACCCGCCGGCGGGAGCGCCCGTCAATGGCACGCCGGATACGCCCGAGCGGGCCAATCCCGAGCAGGCTGAGCAACTGGCCCACGACAGCAAAGGCGTGGACAGTCAGGGCGTGGACAGCAAAGGTGGATGGAGCAAAGGCGCGTGGACCGCGTTCGCCAAAGGTGAGTGGAGCAAAGGCGCGTGGATCGCGTTCGCGGTGTTTTGCCTGCTCGCCGGGACGATCGCCTCGGTGTACAGCGCGCACACGATCGCAAAAAAGGACGCAGCCAGTGGGCAAGCGACGTTCCAGCAGGGTTCGCGAGCGATCGCTTCAACGCTGAGACTGGCGATCCAGCGCCAGGAAGAGCTCACCGTCGCGGCCGCCACCTACTTCGCCGCAAATCCAAAAGCCTCGCCGGCGGAATTCGAGACGTGGGTCAGATGGGCGCGCACGCGGCATCGCTACCCGGAGCTCGATGCGCTCGGCCTGCTGCCGGCCTTCCAGCCCGCGCCACCCGTCCATACCTCCTCCACATTTAATTCCTCCACAAATTCCTCCACACTCGAGAAGACAGCTCCCACGTCAGGCTCCTCGACACTCGAGAAGAGCACCTCCGCGCCGGTTAGCACCGCGCCCGTCAAACCCGCGCTGATCCCCGTCAAGGTCTCGCCCGCACTGGAGCAGAGTCGAGACACCGGACTGAGCGTCTACAAAGCCATCGCGGCGGGCAAGAGGGTGGCGCTGGCCGTGGACACGCCTGTGTATCGGGGCAATGTGACCCCACACAGCGTATTCGGCCGCAGGGCGGCAATCGTGGGATGGCTGCGTGAGGTGCTCGTGCCGGGGGCCATGCTGGGAGCGGTGCTCGAGGGCCACCCAGGCTATGCCCTGACCCTGCAGTACAGCGGCGCCTCCGCGAACGGCGCCAGCCCGTCGAATCTCGTGTTCACCAGCGGCACCGCGCGGTCCGGCGCGCAGAGCACGACGAGCGGCCTGCACGACGGATGGACCGTCACGAACTTCGGCCCGACGACCGGTGCCAGCGTGCTCACAGACAACCACGCGTACACGGTATTGACCGCTGGAATCCTACTCAGCGCGCTGCTCGGCCTGCTCGTGTTCGCCCTTGGCAACACCACCCTACGGGCGCCAGTGCCGACACCGGAGCCGGCGCCGACCGGTGAGCCGCCGCCCAGGGAGGATCTCTACGACGCCCTGACCGGACTGCCCAACCGCACACTCACGCTGGACCGCGCCGAGCGCATGGTCGCGCGCGCGGGACGCGATTCAGGCATGCTGGCGGGCGCCCTGTTCGTCGACGTCGACCGACTCAAGGATGTCAACGAAAAGCTCGGACAGGCAGCCAGCGACCAGCTGCTGAGGATCGTCGGGAAACGGCTGGAGGTCGTTGTGCGAGCACACGACACCGTCGGTCGTCTCGGTGGAGACGAGTTCGTCGTGCTGGTCGAGTCAGCGGCTCGCGGGGTGCGATTGGACTCCCTCGCCCAACGCATGATCGAGGCTCTGCACCAGCCCATCGAGCTCGACGATTTTGGACCAAGCTTCGTCTTGACCGCGAGCATCGGCGTTGCCTTTGGCCGATACGCGACCGTCGATGACCTATTGCGCGACGCACACCTGGCCCTGACCTCAGCCAAGGCCGCGGGCAAGGATCGCTACACGCTGTTCAACGCCAACATGCGCACGATCATCGAGGGCCGCGCGGTACTCGAGGCCGAGCTGAACACCGCGCTTGCGGAGAACCAATTCTTCCTGCTCTACCAGCCGATCTACGATCTCAACACCCGCCGAGCGGTTGGTCTCGAGGCACAGATCCGCTGGACACATCCCACGCAAGGAGTCCTGGCCCCCAGAGACTTCATCCCGCTCTCCGAGGAAACCGGGCTGATCGTGCCGATCGGTCGCTGGGCGCTCGAGCAGGCCTGCACCCAGGCCGCGGCATGGAACGTGACGCGGGGCGCCGCCGCAGGCGATGGCCCGGTCGGCATCTCGGTGAAGGTGTCGGCCCATCAGCTCAATCGAGCTGGATTTGCCACGGACGTTCAGCGAGCGCTGCAGCAGTCTGGGATCGAGCCGTCGTTGCTCACGCTCGAGATCTCCGAGGGCACCGTGATGGGAGACCTCGCGGCGGCCGCCGAGCGCCTGACAGCGATCAAGCGCCTGGGCGTGCGCGTCGCGATCGATGAATTCGGCAGTGGCGGATACGCCCACCACACCGAGCTGCGGCAGGTGCCGCTCGACTCGCTGCGGGTGGACCACAACTCCCTCGCCGCATCTGAGGACGAGGCGTATCGCAGCTGGTTGCTCGAGGCCATCCTGGCCGTCGGGCGCGAGCACTCGCTGACGGTGACCGCCACGGGAATCGAGACGGATGAACAGCTGAGCGCGCTCCAGGCAATGGGCTGCACAATGGCTCAGGGAGCCTTGCTGGGCAAACCCGCCCCGGCGGAGGCCGTTGCGAGCATCCTCAACCTCGAGCTCCCAGAACCGAGCCTGGCAACGAGCGCGGTGGCAACGAGCACGATGGCAACGAGCGCCCCCGAGGCGAACGTGACGGCAGGGAGCGCGACGGCAGGAAGCGTGACGGCAGCGAGCCTGCCCAGTGAGAGCGGGGAGTCGCCCACGGCAAGCGGGGAGTCGCCTACGACACCCGACTCACCGCCCAACTCGCCTCGGCTGTAAACCCTTGCTGTAAACCTTTGGCTGTAAACCCTGACTCCGCTCCCGTGCGCTCGCGCTGAGCGGGCAAGGATTAGTCTTTTCGCGTTAGAGCGATCTACCAATAGCGATCGCCTGACTCTGGAGGACGCAATGCGTCATCACCCACGTGGAGCCCTGCGCCACTACGCGGGCTTGCTCACGCCAAACGCCGCGGCGGCCATGCCCGTGATGTTGGAGCGCGACAGTGGACAGCGCCTCAATCGCTTGGGGGCAGCCATCGGGGACCGGGCTGGTCAGCGATTGAGGCCCACGCGGCCGCGGATGCGCGCGCTGCAGGCGGCTCCGGGGACGCGGCTGCGCTGGCGGGACGTGCCGGCGCCCGCCCCACCAGGACCGGATGAGGCGGTCGTGCACCCGATCGCCGCCTCGACATGCGATCTGGATTGCCCGATCGCGCTCGGCGCGACACAGTTCGCGCTGCCGCTGCACCTCGGACACGAATGCGTGGCCGACGTGCTCGCCGTCGGCGAGCGGGTGAGCACGGTCAAGCCGGGCGATCGGGTGCTCGTCCCGTTCCAGATCAGCTGCGGGACGTGCACGCCCTGCCGCGCCGGGCGCACCGGGAGTTGCACGAGCGTGCCGCCGGCCTCGATGTACGGGATGGGTCTCGCAAGCGGACATTGGGGCGGCGCGTTCTCCGATGAACTCGCCGTGCCCTACGCCGACGCGATGCTCGTAGCGCTGCCCAACGGCATCGATCCGGTCGCCGCCTGCAGCGTCGCGGACAACGTCTGCGACGCCTACCGCCACATCGCTCCCCACCTGCCCGCGCTGCTCGACGCCGATCCAGACGCCGAGGTCCTGATCCTCGCCGCGATGAGCCCCCGGTCCCAGTTCGGCGCGAGCAATCCGCTGTACGCCGGCCTGATCGCGCGCGCCTACGGCGCACGCAACGTGTCCCTCGTCGACGCAAGACCGGACGTGCGCGCGCACGCCGAGCGCCTCGGACTGAACGCCCTGCGCCCGCGCGAGGCCCGGCGTCGAGCTCCGGCGCCGCTGGTCGTGGACACCACCATCGATGACCTGGACATCGCGCTGTCGAGCACCGCGCCCGACGGCATCTGCACAAGCGCGGGCAGCTTTCACCCCAGCGCTCGCGTTCCCGCCCTGCGGATGTACGTGCGCAACGTCACCCTGCACATCGGGCGCGCCCATGCACGAGCCCTGATCCCCAATGTGCTCGAGCTGATGCTCGATGGACGCCTGCACCCCGAGAGCGTGATCACAAGCGTCGCGTCGCTCGAGGATGCTCCGAGCGCCCTACGCGAGCACTTCCTCGGCGGCGGCGTCAAGGCCGTGCTGAGCGAGAGATGAGCCGCGCGTAGAGCGAGAGATGAGCCGATGCCACATCTCGGATGTGTGAGATGGTTGGCGACATGGCCGACGATATTTATGTAATTGCCGTTTGCAGCCGATGCTTTCAGCATGTCGGGGGCGAGCATGAACAACGGCGACGCGCACGCGTCAGATCCGCCAGCGGTGGCACATGCTCATGGAGAGGATCTTCGTCGACTCGGCGAGGCGCTCAACCAGCGCACGGAGGATGTCCTGGAGAAGATTCTCGAGCGCAACGTCGCTTCGGGCCAAACGCTCGACGCGATGGTCGAGGACTCCTTCGCGCGGGTCGGCACGGTCTCCACAATCGCGGTTGCACGGTGGATGGCAGGCGAGCCGCCGGAGGTGGCCCGCGAGGTTGGTAAGGAGTCTTGGCAGATCTTTGGTCAGCTCGCCGTACAGCGCGCCGCCGCGCTGAACGAGGTCACCAAGCGTTGTCTGCGATGGTGTGACGCCGCGAGCGAAGTCGTGCGTGAGAGCGCCGCGTCACTCGAGACTCCGCCAGAGATTCTGCTCCAAGCGCTGGCGATGTTGCAGCGCAGCCTCAACGTGACGCTCGTGCGGATGTGCGAGTCCTTCGACAGCGAGCGCAAGCTCGCGGACGAGCAGCTCGAACACCGCCAGGAGGAGCTCGCGTTCCTGGCCACCCACGACCCGCTGACCGGGCTGCCGAACCGCACTCTGATCTTGGATCGCGTCGAGCAGATGCTCGCGCGCTCGCGTCGTAAACAGACGCCGGTGGCGGCGCTGTTCGTCGATCTCGACAACTTCAAGTCGATCAACGACACGCTCGGTCACGAGGTCGGCGACGAACTGCTGCGGGCGGTCGCCGCAAGGCTGGACGGCGTCGTGCGCGCGACTGACGCATTCGGCCGTCTCGGGGGCGATGAGTTCGTCGTGGTCTCCGAGGAACTGTCGCTGTCGGCGGGTCCCGAGCTGATCGCGGAGCGGCTGATCGAAGCGCTCAAGGAGCCATTCAAGCTCGGATCCGACGAAGGTACCCGCTTGACGGTGACGGCGAGTATCGGGATCGCCTCCGGTGACCGGACGGCGCCGGCAGACCTCCTGCGCGATGCGGACATCGCGATGTATCGCGCCAAGTGGGACGGCAAGAACCGTTTCGTCGTCTTCGAGACCGGCATGCAGGACGCGGTGCAGACGCGGATGGAACTCGAGATGGACCTGCGCGTCGCGCTGGAGAATGAGGAGTTCTCGCTTGTCTACCAGCCCACGTTCGACCTGAGCGACATGAGTCCTACCGGGGTCGAGGCGCTGATCCGCTGGAACAGCCCCACGCGAGGAACCGTCCAGCCAGACGATTTCATCCCGCTGCTGGAGGAGACCGGCCTGATCACACAGATCGGCAAGTGGGTCCTCGAGGAGGCTTGCAGGCAGGGCGCCGCGTGGCGCGCGGCCGGGCACATGATCGGGATGGCCGTCAATGTCTCTGCACGCCAGCTCGACACCGATCAGCTGATCGGCGACATCGAGAGCGCACTTTCAGGTAGCGGCCTGGACCCGGGAGCACTGACGATCGAGATCACCGAGACGACCCTGATGCGCAATGCTGACGAGACCGCCCGCCGGCTCAACACGATCAAGGAGCTCGGCGTGCGGATTGCGATCGACGACTTCGGGACGGGCTACTCATCGTTGGCCCACCTGCAGAAGTTCCCGGTGGATGCGTTGAAGATCGATCGCTCATTCATCTCCGGTCTCACCAACAAGGGGGAGGGCGAGGCCCTGATCCATACGCTTGTGCAACTCGGCAAGGCGCTCTCGATCGAGACGCTCGCCGAGGGCATCGAGCAGACACAGGAGCTCTCGCTGCTGCGCGACGAGCGATGCGACAGCGGGCAGGGTTTCCTGTTCGCCCGCCCCCTCGACGTGGCCGCCACCGAGGAGTTCCTCGAGAGCTACGCCACCAACAAAGTAATCACCCGCTAGCGAACTCGAGCGCTCAGAGGCTCGAGCGCTCAGAGGCAGGTCGATCGCGCTAGGGTCCCAGCATGGGCGAGCGCACGCAGCACACACCGGGCACCTTCAGCTGGACCGACCTGACGACGACCGATCAGGAGGCAGCCAAGCGCTTCTACAGCGGCCTGTTTGACTGGGAGGCCGAGGACATACCGGTGGGGGACGGCGTCTACTACTCGATGCAGCGACTGGACGGCAAGGACGTCGCCGCGATCTCCCCTCAGCCACAGCAGCAGCGGGACGCCGGCGTGCCGCCGGTGTGGAACTCCTACGTGTCGGTCGAGAATGCAGATGCTGTCGCGGATCGGGCGAAGGAGCTCGGCGCCACCGTGCATGCGCCGCCATTCGATGTGATGCAGGCCGGCCGGATGGCGGCGATCCAGGACCCGCAAGGGGCCTACTTCCTGATCTGGCAGGCCAATCAGCACTTCGGCGCGGCGCTCGTAAACGTGCCCGGCGCCCTCAGCTGGAACGAGCTGTCCTCGCCGGATCTCGATGCGTCGAAGGCGTTCTACTCGTCCCTGTTCGGGTGGAGCGTCGAGCCGTTCGAGGGCAGCCCACAGCCGTATTTGACGATCAAGAACGGCGATCGGAACAACGGCGGCATCCGCGAGCTGGACTCGCCGGGCCCACCGCCGCATTGGCTCGTGTACTTCGCGATCGATGACATCGACCAGGGTCTCGCGAAGGTCGAGCAGCTCGGAGGCACCAAGCACGCCGGCCCGATTGACATCGGGATCGCGAAAATCGCCGTTGTGGCCGACCCCCAGGGCGCGATCTTCGCGCTCTACGCGGGTCAACTCGAGCCTTAGAGACCGCTGTGGTGACGATCGACGAGCTGGTGCTCGCCGATGAGCCCGAGCGCTGGGCGGCGCTGGGCTTCACGGTTACCGACGGGTGCGTTGCGCTCGGCACGGTTCGCGTGCGGCTCGCCGGCGAGGAGGCCGGGCGGGGGATCCTCAGCTGGTCGCTGCGCGGGATCGCGGGCGTCGAGCTCGATGGGCTGCCAACGATCCGCTCCGAGTCGCCGCTGCCGGCGGCCGCGCCTGAGCATCCCAACGGAGTAATCGCGATCGACCACGTCGTTGCGTTCTCGCCCGCGCTCGATCGCAGCGTGCAGGCGCTACAGGACGCGGGCCTCGATCTGCGCAGGATGCGCGAGCAGCCCACCCCGGCGGGAGCGCCGCGACAGGCGTTCTTTCGCCTCGGGGAGGAGATCCTCGAGGTCGTCCAGGAGCCCGCTGATGTCGTAGAGCAGAAGGGCGGAGCCGATCGGCCGGCACGGCTGTGGAGGCTCGCGCTGATCGCGCCGGACCTCGACCGCACGGTGCAGGCGCTGGCTCCGCACGCGGGCGAGGCCCGCCCGGCGGTCCAGCCGGGCCGGCGGATCGCCACGGTCAGGCGCTCGGCAGGGCTGGCGGCGCCGGTCGCGTTGATGAGTCGGCCGGCCGATCCCAAGGACGTGTGAGACTGCCGCCATGCGTGTGAGCCGACCGAGGGTCGCCGTGGTGGGGCACGTCGAGTGGGTGCAGTTCGCGCGCGTGCCGCACGCCCCACACGCCGGTGAGGTGGTCAATGGGAGCGACCTGTTCGAGGAGCCGGCCGGAGGAGGGGCCGTCGCGGCTGTGCAGCTGGCCAACTTGGCCGGCGAGGCCGTACTGATCACCGCGCTGGGCGATGACGAGCTCGGCCGCCGCTCGATGGCGCGCCTGCGTGAGCTCGGCGTCGAGGTGTTCGCGGCCCAGCGCTCGAGTGGCACTCGGCGGGCGTTGACATTGGTGGACGAAACCGGTGAGCGCACGATCACCACGCTTGGACCGCGCTTGGAGCCGATGGGAGATGACGAGGGGCTGCCGTGGGGCGTGCTGGCCGAGATGGACGCCGTGTACTTCACCGCCGGCGACCTGGGCGCGCTGCGCGCGGCCCGCGCGGCGCGGGTGCTCGTGGCCAGCCCGCGCGCGGGTGAAGCTCTCGGGCTGGGCGTCGCACTGGATGCTCTCGTGCTCAGTGGAGACGATGAGGGCGAGCGCCTTCAGGCGGCCCGTGCGCAGGACGAAGCCGAACTGGTGCTCTACACGGAAGGCGAGCGCGGCGGCGCCTATCGGACGCGCACCGGCGAGTCGGGGAGATGGGGTCCCGCCCACCCTCCCGCCCACCCTCCCGACGCGGCGCCCGCGAAGGGCGCGGAGGCAGGGGACTCCTATGGCTGCGGCGACTCTTTCGCGGCGGGGCTCACCTACGCGCTCGGCGCGGGCGAGGCGCTACCGGCGGCACTGGCCCTGGCGGCCCGCTGTGGCGCGGCATGCCTCACCGGCCGAGGTCCTTACGAGCGTCAGTTGACGAAAGGGTCGGGGGGCTAGGCCGCGCGAGGGAGGCTGTCGGGGATGACTGGCCAGGCGCCCTCTACGCGCTCATTGCGTCCCTGGCCGCGGAAGTGCGTCTCCAACGACGCGGCCTGCTCAGCCGCCCAGGAGATCTGTTGACGATGCAGGACGCGGAGGTCGATGTCGCGCAGCTCGCTGACGGTTGCTCCCAGCCGGTAGGCGAGCCGTGCCGCGGCGAGCGCGTCAGCGCTGGCCGCATGGGCCCCATCGAGCGGGATACGGTAGTGCTCGCAAACCGCGCTCAAGGTCCGTTTACCTCGCCGGAAGCGGTCGAACTGTTTGTCGAGCACGTGGGGATCGACAACGAGCATCCCATCCAAGCCGCCGACATGGTCCAAGAGCGGGCGACACCCGTGCCGATGGGCTTCGCGATCCAGGATGGTCAAGTCAAAGCGCGCGTTGAACGCGATGACCGGCACACCCGCTCGCAGCTGGCCGGCCAGCGCGGCGGTGATCTCCTCCACCGCCTCACCCGCATCGCGTCCCTCGGCTCGCGCGCGCTCGGTGGTAATGCCATGCACGGCGCTAGCGCCGACCGGTATCTCGATGCCAGGATCCACCAGCCACGAGAGATGCTCCGCTGGTTGACCGCCACCGAGGAGACTCACGGCCGCCGTCACGATGCGATCGGATTCGGGGTTGACCCCGGTCGTCTCGATGTCAAACGCGGCAAGACGTTTTGTATGCCAACTCATGCGGCAACAGTAAGGACGCCTGCGGACGGATTTCGCTACGCCTAGTCGTCATTTTCGTTTTGGGAGGCGGCTAGAACCAGGTCAGGAGATACTGAGCGTGGCGCGTCGCCAGCCGGACTGTCCGTGCTCGGCGGGCTCGTACGGGTTGCTCGCCAGCAGAGACTCATACGTCGCAGACAGACTCACAAAGAGCCCCTCCGGTGCGTGGGACACGCGTACCACGTGAACGTTGTCCGGAGTGCTCCGGACTGGCGCCGCCGGGTCGATCCAGCAGGCGCCGAGCGTGTCACGGGCGATATCGCGCAATGCGACGTAAACGTTTGCGCCGATGGGCACTTCGCGCAGCAGGGTGCTGCTCGCATCAGCCATCATGGGCGAGCCGGTCGTGGGCAGGCCGGTCAGCGGCGGGCCGGTCGTGGGCGAGCCGGTCGAGGGTGACTCATTCGCAGAGGGTGCGCTCACAAGACCCACCTCGGAGGCAGGCGGAACATACGGCGGCTGCTGCTTGGTTTGCACGACATGTGTCTCAGCCACCAGGTCGTGGATCGCCTGGTTTTCGTTGCCCCGAAGCGGCCAGAGATCGTCGAGTAACGAGAAAAACGAGGTCGCCACCCCAACCAGCGCCGAGAGGCTGCCGATCACGCCGGGGAGCGTCTTGACGAGGCCTTCGCGCATGAGGGCGGTCTTGAGATCCACCGGCTCTCCATCGTTGCGGATCACACGGAGCCCGACCCACTGCTTGCCTAACGTCTGCCCGTTGTGCTCGCCGTCCCGACATATCAAGATGACCGTGTAGAGCATGTACACAAGCGCAAACAACAGGAAGACGTAGGGGTGGTACTGGAGCCTGGGAACGCTCGTCCCGCTGGCGTTTAGCTGGTGAGTGACCGTAAAAAGATGAAAGCTGAGCGCGAGCGCGATGTTCACAGGCGCGACAACGAGCCCGTCCAGGAGCGTCGCTCCCACACGTGGCCACCAATGAGCGAGGTAATAGCTCCTCGGCACACGTCCACCGAGCGAGCTCGACGGCATAGATCCACCGATCGGCAGGGGCCCAGTCGAGGGCGACCAGGCGCGTTGCGTGCTCATGTCAACTCTCTTGACCTACGTTGTTTGGCACGCTGTTTAGGACGTTATTCATGTGTGATCCACACACACAATAAGTATCGGCGCGTAGACACACGAGCTTAATCTCCTCTGCGGGAGCGTAGGATGCCGCGGCAGACATGGAGTCATCGATGAAGTCATCGCCTCAAATGCAACCAGCGGGCCAGAAAGACGGGGCGCGGCAAGCGGGCCTGACCGCGTTCGGCCTCAGCCTGCGCTTCGACGTGGCGCCTCCCGGGGCGTGGATGGCGCGCCCGTCGGGCGTACCGAGCCTTGTGGGCGCGCCGGGCGGGTCGGGCGAGGCGGGCGCGGCGAGCGAGCATGGCCTCCCGGGGGCGCCGGGCGGCCCGGGCCTTCCGGACACGCCGGGTGAGGCGGGCCACGCGAGCCTGCCGAGCCTCGAGATTCGGTCCTCCGTCAGCGCACAGGCGATCGAGGACAGCTGGTCTGGTCTGCGGGAGATCGGCTGGGAGGGCGTGATCGACGGCGCCTCATTTGTGGTCGAGCGAGGCATCGCGGGAGATCATCGTTTCGTGCACGGCACCCACCCCGACCGGCACGGCGCGCCCCCGAATGGCGCGCCCCCGGATGGCAAACCCTCGGATGGCAAACCCTCGGATGAGATCCGCGCGCTCCACCACCTGTCCCCTGACGCCAGCGTGTTGCAATGCGCGCCCGCTGACCCGGCCGACCCATCGTGGTGGCGAGTGGTGCTCGACTCGGTGCTATTCACCGTCGCGCTGCTCCAGGGCTATGAAGCCTTGCATGCCGGCGCGGTGGCCACACCCGATGGCGTGATCGCGATCACAGCCGCCTCAGGTGGCGGCAAGAGCACCCTGCTGTCGGAGCTCGTCGGGCGCGGGATGGCGCTGATGGCAGACGACGTGCTCGTGCTCGCGCCCCGGGGTACAGATTTTTCACTCTCCCTCTCCCCCCTCACCTATCCAGCGCCACCTTTGATGACCGTCCCAAACACGAGAATTGCAATATTGGGAGATAGTAATTATTCGGATACCACAGAGATAATCAGCTCACTCGAGGACGAGTATTGGATCGCCGTTCCCGTTTACCCAGACCCACTGCCATTGAAGACATTGGTGGTACTCGACCGTCAACCTGGATTGCAATTATCGCTGGAGAAAATTGAAGATCCACTCGCTCCCCTGATGGGCTCGCTGATGAATTTTCCCCGCACCCCCGAGCGTCAGCGAGCACGTTTTGAGCTTGCGAGCACGCTGGCCTCTAACACCACATTGTGGCGACTGACGGCCGATGTGGATACACCCCCAGACGTACTCGCAGACACGTTGCTGGCTGGCTGCTCCTAACTACAGCCCGTGATGCCGCCGTCGAGCGGGATGACCGTCCCCGTCATGTACGCGCCCGCTCGCGAGGCAAGGAAGAGTGTGAGCCCCGCGACATCGTCGGGGCGGCCGATGCGCCCGAGCGGGACGCCATTCTCGATCGCCTCGCGCGACTCGGGGTCTTCGAGAGCGAAGGCGATCATCTTGCTTTCGAACGGCCCCGGCGCGATCGCGTTGACCGTGATGTGCTCGGAGGCCAGGCGCTTGGCCAGATGGCGCGTGAGCATGTGCACAGCGGCCTTGCTCGCGCTGTAGCTGTAGTTCTCGACCATCGGCGGCTGCAGGCCGTTGATGGAGCCGATGTTGATCACCCGCGCCGGGTCCTCGGCGTTGGCGGCGGCACGCAGCTCTGCGAGCAGCGCGACGGTCAGGTGGAAGATGCCTTCGACGTTCGTGTTCAGCACCTTCTGCCAGCCGGCCGCGGGGAACTCCTCGAGCGGGGCGCCCCAGGTGGCGCCAGCGTTGTTGACGAGGATATCGAGCGACGGGAAGCGCTCGCGCGTCGCGGCGGCGAGCGCCTGCGCGCCCTGCGCCGTCGAGATGTCGCCAGGGATCGCGTGGCAGTCGCCCAGCGCCGCCAGCTGCTCGCCGGCGGCCTCGATGTCATCGACCTTGCGCGAAGAGACGATCACGCGCGCGCCCGCGCGCACGAGGCCGTTCGCGATCATCAGGCCGATGCCGCGCGAGCCGCCGGTCACGAGGGCGGTCTTGCCGGAGACGTCGAACAGGTCGCTCATGGCTAGTCGGTGAAGCTAGCCGGACGCTTCTCGAGGAAGGCCGCGATCGCCTCCGGCGGCGCCGCCCCGAAGGTCGCCATGATCTGCTGACGGTCCTCGTACTCGGCCGCCGTTCGCTCCGAGGGAATCTCGAGTGCCGACCACATACCCTGCTTGGTGAGCTGCACTCCCCAAGGCGCCAGTGCCGCGATCTGCTCGGCCGCTTCAAGCGCCCGCGCGGCAAGGGTCTCTTGCTCGACGACGTCGGCGACGAGGCCAATGCGCAGCGCCTCCTCGGCGTCGAAGCGCCGTCCCGTGAGCATCAGCTCGTGTGAGCGCGACGCCCCGATCAGCCTGGGCAGCAGCCAGCTGGTCGCCATGTCGCAGTTCGACACCCCAATGTTGATGAAGGCCGCCCGGAACACCGCCTCACGCGCGGCGTAGCGGATGTCGCTGCCGAGCGTCAGCGACAGGCCAAAGCCAGCCGCGGGGCCGTTGACGGCCGCGATCACCGGCTGGGGCAGCGCGCGCAGCGCGAGCACGAGCGTCGACATGTGCACCTGGTTGGCGAGCCGGTCGCGCGATTCGTCGCTGCCGTCGTTGCCCGGCGCTTTGCCGTAGCCGCGCAGGTCGAGCCCGGCACAGAAGCCGCGGCCGGCGCCCGTCAGGATCACGGCGCGGATGCCGCGGTCCGCAGCCGTCTCCCGCAGCTGCTGATGCAGCGCCTCGCAGCACTCGGCCGTCATCGTGTTCAGCTCCTCAGGCCGGTTGAGCGTGAGCTGAGCGACGTGCTGGGCGGGTTCCTCGACGAGCACCAGGGAGGTCATCGCCGAGTCATCCTATGCCCTGGGGTCTGTCCTTGCCCTGCAACCCTGCAGCAACCCCAGCTAGTCGCCCGTGGCCGAGAAGTGCTCGGGGTCGATCGGCCCGAGGACGCCGCCCACGAGCTTCAGCGGCCCGGGGTAGATGCGCAGGACGCTGATCAGCTGGGATGGGTTCGTCACATCGACCGCGCCCCCGGGATATTTGGTGGTCTCGTGGTTACTGAGACCCGCATGTGCGCTGTAGGCGCCGGCCGCGTTCAGCTGAGCCTGTTCGTAGTAGGTCCGGTAGCCGCTCGTGACCGTCCCCGTCCAACCGTGGACAGCCGCCCATTCGAGGACCGGGATGATCCAGTCGGCGATCGGCTTCGATCGCGGATTCCACTCCGTTTCGGGGGTCTCGGTTTCCGCGACGGGACCACTCGACGGGGTGTTTTCGAAGGACGCAGCCGATTCCCCGGACGGCAACACGATGCCGGCCTTGCGCGCGGCCGCGATCTCACGGCGGATTTCCGCATCGGAGGGGGCGCCCGAGGCGACATGAAACTTGCCTTCGGCGACGATCCGATCCGATGATGCGTCGATCCGGGCGACGACACTGCTGGGAGGCGTCGGTCCGCTGGGAGGCGCCTGCCCAGGATGAGAGGTGGTAGCGACTTTGGCCTGCGCCACTTTCGTGGCGGGTCTGCGTGGAACGGCGGCCCCGCCACAACCTGCTGAGCCGAGTGCGCCGAGGCAACCGATTGCCAGGAGCGATGTGAGGGCAGCGCGCGTGAGCATGACTCGAGTGATTCTCGCAGTCGTGGTCGCTCCAGCTCAGTACGCGATCGCGAGGAGCACGCCCGCGAACGTCAGGTAGGCAGCGATGATGAGTACGCCCGTGCTCCGGCGCAGTCCGCGATTGAGATACGCGCAGATCAGCGCGAGCGCGGTGATCGCAATGTAGCTGGCGGCAACGAATGTCGTCTCCGCGGAGGGCGCGCCCAGCCCGAAGATCGTCGTGGGGATCAGCAGCCCGGCGAGGATGTTGAACGTGTTGCTGTTCAATGCCGTGCTGAGCACCGCCGCGCCCCTGCCGCGTCTAGCCAGGTAGACGGCCGCGACCGCGTTTGGCAGGCTTGTGACGGCGGCGAGGACCAGCGCGCCGATGATGATCGGGGGGACCGCGTGATGCATTCCCAGCTCGGATCCCGTCCGCTCCATCGCGATGCTCGCGCCCACGACCACAACCACGGTCGCGGCCGCGATCAGAGCGTCCCGAGCACCTCCGCGATCGGGGTGAATGGCGAGTTCGAGCTCCATCTCCTCCTCGCTGACCGCGGTGACCAGCCAACTCGACCAGCCCATGGGGAGCCGTAGAGCAGTCAATCGCTCGTGGCGCACACCGAGGATCGCAAGGTATGGCCCCAGCACAGCGAGCACCACCAGCAGACCGACCAGCGGCGAGCAGACACCGGCCACCACCGCTACAGACACAGCGCAGATCCACAACGCGACGGCGCCGGCGAGCTCGATCACGCGCCGGTGGAACGCGATCTGGCCGGCAACGAGCGCCGAGAGACCAAGGAGAGCCGCGAGGTTGAACACGTTGGAGCCGATCACGACTCCCGCGCCGATGCGCTGATCGTGGCGGATGAGCGCCGTAACCGCGGCGGTGATCTCGGGCGCGTCGGCCGCCAGCGCCGCGAGCATACCGAGCAACGCCTCGGAGAGACCGAGTCGCGCTCCCACCCGCTCGAGCCTGCTGACGAGCACCCAACTCGCGCCGATGCTGATCGCGGCGGCGAGTATGAAGCTGACGCCCAAGAGAGGATCAGACATGTCCGACGGAGCGTATGCGCTTCGTGGCAGGCAGACTAGGCTTGCTCTCTATGCGCTGGCTGATAGATGGGATGAACGTGATCGGCACACGTCCGGATGCCTGGTGGAGGGACCGCCACGCCGCGATGGTCCGCCTCGTCGACATGCTCGAGCGGTGGGTGGCCGTCTCTGGCGAGGACGTGACCGTGGTCTTTGAGAAGCCACCGTCGCCGCCGATCCGCTCGAGCGTGATCGCGGTCAAGCACGCTCCGCGGCCGCGTCGCGACGCAGCCGACGATGAGATCGTGCGCCTCCTTCTAGCCGACCCAGAACCGGGCACGGTGCGGGTCGTCACCTCTGATCTGTGGCTCACCGACCGGGTACACGCGGCCGGCGCCAGCGTCGAGGCAGCCGCGCCGTTTCGGACCTTGATCGAGGACGCCTGATCGACGACGAATCCGCGCCGAACGGCGCTTCTTCTTTCTGAGTTTGAGTGAATTCCACCGAATTACCGCTCTCGGTCCCCGGAAGTTCGAAGTGATCTCCATCGACTTCCGCCGTCCCGGAGAAGGCGCCGGTGGTCAGGTTCATCTTTGCGCCGGCCATCCTACACAGGGGAGCGGGGACCCCGTGGGAGAAGGAGAGCCTCGTGGAAGAAGGAGAGGGGACTCAGGAGACCAGGCGCAGGGCGCCGCATGGTCCGTAGGCCGGGTTTGAGTCCCGCCACAAGCCGGGGGGCGCCCACGGCAGCTTGTCGAGGAGACCATCCAGCTCATACAAGCGCTCGACATTCCTCACGCCGGGAACCAAACAGAAGCCACATCTGTACTGCTCGCACAACGTCCTGCTCGCCATGATCGCGCCCAGCCCTGCCGAGTCGATGAACCCGAGCCCGCTGAGGTCGAGCACTATCTCATTCGCGCCATCAACACAAAGCTCACGCGTGAGCTCTTCAACAGAGGACGCCGAAGCCATATCCAACTCGCCCCTAAACAGCAACGTATAGCGATCATCGTGACGCATCGCACCGATACTGAATCTGCGGGCACTCATGTTGTGGACACTCATATCCAGCTCGCCACGCCGCTCAAATCGAGCAACCTTATTTCCCCCCATCACGTATGCCTCAAAAGAACGTCAAACCTACTCAGACCCTAGCATTCCGCGCGTTTAGGCGGTCTAGCCGTGATCCTCAGAGCAGCTCGGCGATGCGATGGGCCGCCCTGGCGGCGCCGTCGCTCTCCACGTCGCGGTAGTCCACCTCGCGCCCGATCTCCTGGGCTATGGCCGCCGCGATCATCTCGGGCGGAGAGTCGTCGTAGTCCATGCGCCTGCCCGCGCCATACCGTTCGAGCCGGTGGCGGACATGGAAGTTCTGCTCGAAGTGGTGGCGCAGCGGGAAGTACAGAAACGGCCGCCTCTGCGCCGTCAACTCCATCGAGGTGGTGAGGCCGCCCTGCACCACCGCCAGGTCGCAGGCTGCCAGGTGGCGGTACAGGTTGTGCACGTAGGGCACCACTTCGAGTCCCTCATGAGTGGGGAGCGACGCCGGATCGATACGGGGGCCGGCGACGACGATCATGCGCAGATCGGGCACTCCTTCCTTGGCGGGCGGGAAGGCGGCGATCACCCGTCGCAGCAGGTCCGCGCCGACGCCAGAGCCGCCGACCGTCACGATGCAGACTTGCTCGTCGTCCCCATAGCCCAACTCGGCACGCAGCTTGTTGCGATCACCGAGGTCGGCGGGGTCAAAGCCGGTCACGTAGCCGGTGAAGTCGAAGTGGCGTTCGGTCCAGTCGCGGATCATCGGCAGCTGCGGCCCGAGCCGTTCCGGAACGATGTCGTCGGGGTTACCCACGAACAGAGCCAGGTCGCGGACCTCAGGATGCTCGGCGATGTGGTCGACCATGTCGGCGTTGTAGTCGGCCGTCAGGAAGCTCTCCCGCTCGCCTCCGTCGTCCATCGGCAGGAAGCCGACGAAGTCGGTCAGCCACGCGAACGGGACGCGCTTCTCGCGCGGGTTCTCATGCAGGTAGTAGTCGAGCTCCCAGGCCTCGTCGCCGATCCACAGGTCGTAGCGATCCTCGCGCACGATGTCGTGGAAGAGCATGAAGTTGGCGGCGAGGATCTCGTCCATGCGTCGCAGCGCATGGAAGCAGTGCAGGTCGTGCTCAGCTGACTCCGACTCGATGTGCTTGGACTCGTTCGCCAGATGCGCGCTGGCGGGGTGGATGCGCTCGCCCTCGGCCTCGAGCACCCGGGTAACAGGGTCCTGGGCGAGCCAGTCGATCTCAAGGTCGGGGTGCAGGTGGCGCAGCTCCCGCGCGATCGCGACGTCACGCTGCGCGTGGCCGAGTCCGATCGGCGAGGAGACGAACAGGGCGCGGGGGCGGCCGTTGGGGCGGTAGACGGTGGGGTCGCGTGGTGTACGTGGGCGCTTGAAGGCGTCCTCGGCGAACTCGCGCAACGCCAGGTTGAACCGGACCGGCTTGCGGGCGTGCGGGAAGTGCCCGGCGCCGGGGACGACCTCGAGCTTCCCGTCGCTGAGACGGGCGAGCGCGCG
>Ga0182024_10004749_pt1 | contig 30937 bp, 20 predicted proteins | sample P32metaG_FD_120480 | JGI IMG/M metagenome (GOLD analysis project Ga0182024, IMG submission 120480) | Permafrost microbial communities from Stordalen Mire, Sweden - P3-2 metaG (Illumina Assembly) | ecosystem: Environmental > Terrestrial > Soil > Wetlands > Permafrost | place: Sweden: Stordalen... | reverse complement strand
CTATCTGGTATCGGCCGCGATCGTGTTGCCGGTTTCCGGATGGCTCTCCACCATCATGGGACGCAAGCGCTTCTACATGACCTGCGTCGCGCTGTTCACGGTCTGCTCCTTCTTATGCGGAATTTCCACCAGCCTTCCGATGCTGATCGTCGCGCGCGTCCTGCAAGGCGCGGGGGGCGGCGGTTTACAGCCCTCCGAACAGGCCATTCTCGCCGACTCGTTTTCAGTCGAAAAGCGCGGCATGGCTTTTTCGTTGTACGGAATGGCCGTCGTGGTGGCGCCGGCTATCGGGCCGACGCTGGGTGGATGGATCACCGACAATTTCAACTGGCACTGGATCTTCTTTATCAATATCCCGGTCGGCCTGCTCTCGCTGTTCCTCACGCATCGCCTGGTGGAAGATCCGCCCTGGATGAAGGAAGAGAAGCGAGCGGGAATCAAGATCGATTACATTGGCCTGTCCCTCATCGTCATCGGCGTGGCCGCTTTTCAGATGGTCCTCGACAAGGGGCAAGAAGACGATTGGTTCTCATCGCCCGTCATCCGCACCATGTTCTCCATCGGGATTCCCACGCTAGTTGCGTTCTTCCTGTGGGAGTGGTTCCACCCGAATCCCATCGTCGACGTGCGTCTTCTGAAGAACCGCAACTTCGGCACGGCTGTGTTCTTCTCCTTCGCGCTGGGCATTGTGCTGTTTGGTTCCACCGTACTGATTCCCGAATTTCTGCAGAGCAGCCTCGGCTACACCGCCGAGCGCGCCGGAGAAGCGTTGTCGCCCGCAGGCCTGGTGATGATGGCCATGATGCCGATTGCCGGCCGTCTCACGGGAACCAGAATCGATCCGCGCCTCCTGGTCTCGATCGGATTTCTCGGCACCGCGTTTTCCCTGCATCGCTTCACCAATATCAATCTGCAGATGGATTTCTTCAGCATCATGTCTCTCCGCATGGTGCAGGTGCTCTTCATGCCACTGATCTTCGTCCCTATCAGCACCCTGAACTACATCGGAGTGCCGCGCGAGAAAAATAATCAGGTGTCGGGCATGTCCAGCTTCGCCCGGAACCTGGGCGGAAGCATCGGCACGTCGCTGCTGGCCACGTTCCTGACGCGGCAAAACCAGATGCATCAGGTGGCGCTGGTGGCGCACACCGCGCACGGGAATCGGAACTTCGACCAATTCCTGAGTGGCCTGAAGGCCATGTTCATTTCTCAGGGATACGATACGGCTACTGCAACCACCAAGGCTCTGGCCATGGCCTACCGCGCCGTCCAACTGCAAGCCAACACGCTCAGCTTTGTAAACAGCTTCTATGTGATGTCGATTATTGTGGTTTGCCTTGCGCCGCTGCCGTTCGTCATGCGCCGGCCCCAGGTCCGCGGCGGACGGCCGCGGGAATGAAGACCGGAAACCCGCCCGATCGGCTTTAAACACGTAGTAGTACGCTAATTGGTGGTCGATCTTCCGGCAGTCCCAGCCGCCGAGGGGTCACCAGCTTTGTAGTAAGATCAACCAGGATCTAGCCGACCACCAAACAGTGCCGTTTACACCAGAACAAGAGACCCAAATCCGTCAAGCTTTGGGTCAGAAGCTGGGAGGCTGCTCCAACTGCTCCCAGAAAAATTGGATTCTCGCATCGGACCTGTACTTGATGCCTATATTGGTGCTGCCACAAAAAGCCATGACAGCGAATGGACTTCCTTGTGTAGTGCTAATCTGCGAAAACTGCGGGAACATGCAACTGTTCAACGCGTTCGTCGCGGGAATAGCAGGGATCCTCGGGCTGCAACCAGGATAGTATGGCCGATTCCAATCCAGAAAAAGAATACCGGATCATCCCCGCGCGTGGAGTGCCACTCACCCTTCGGTATGCGCCGAGGACGCTACGAATGTTTACGGTAACGGAATTAGAATTGGACGCCGTAGCCTCCTTGAGTGCGTCTATCCACTTGACCTTTTTTGGTATTAGTTTCGGTGCGCTCGTCGCTTTTGCAATAGTTCTGGCGACGGTCAGCCCCAACGACCCCGTTATACATGCAATGTTTGTGGCGCTCCTGTGGGTGTCCGCCTTAATGACACTTTACTTTGGAATACGCGGAATCAACGACTATATAACGGCGAGAAGAAAATTGAATGAAATCAAAAGTGAGCCGAGTGTCAACTAGCCGAGGGACACAAACTTATCTCACCACGCTCCACCCCGCCTTTTGCTAACATACCTATGGTGTCAAATCCGTCCCTAGGAGGATGATGAGTAAAGAGGACAGCATTGAAGTCACCGGAACAGTAGTCGAAAAATTCCCAAGCGGCCTATTCAGCGTCCAACTGGATCAGGAACGTACCGTGCTTGCCCACCTGGCCGGCAAGCTGCGCCGCAACCGCATTCGTGTGCTGGCAGGAGATCGCGTCACCCTGGAACTTTCTCCTTACGATCTGACCAAGGGTCGAATTACCTACCGACACAAATAGTAATTCCTCTGCAATTTCCCGAGCGGCCGGGGCACTAATCATCACAATGCGTAAGATCCTGTTGATCTTCGGTACCCGGCCGGAGGCGATCAAGCTCTGCCCGGTTGTTCGCTGTCTGCGCGAACATCCCACTCGCTTCGATGTAAAGGTATGCGTCACCGCGCAACATCGCGAGATGTTGGACCAGGTGCTGGAGGCGTTCAACGTCCAGCCCGACCACGATCTCGACCTCATGTTGCCCGGCCAAACGCTGTTTCAATCCACTTCAAGAATTTTGGGTGCGCTCGAAAACGTGCTCGCCTCCGAGCGTCCCTCCCTGGTCATCGTTCAAGGCGACACCACCACCACCCTATGCGGCGCGCTGGCTGCCTTCTACCTCAGGATTCCGGTGGCGCACGTCGAGGCCGGCCTCCGCACCGGCGACATGCATCAGCCGTTCCCCGAAGAGATGAATCGCGTCCTTACCTCGCATCTGACGGATTTGCACTTCGCCGCCACCGAAAAGGCCGCCGAGAATCTTCGCAACGAGGGCGTGATTCCGTCCAAGATAACCGTCACCGGCAACACCGGTATCGACGCGGTGCTCTACGTGCGCGATGGTCTCGAGCAAGGCCGCTTCGAAGGTCAACCTTGGCCCCAGCTCGATCCCTTGAAGAAGCTGATCGTCGTCACCGCGCATCGGCGCGAAAGTTTTGGAGACGGATTCGAACGCATTTGCCGCGCCCTGGCCACCCTAGCCAACCGCGATGATGTTCAAGTGGTCTACCCGGTTCATCCCAATCCCAACGTCCAGGATCCCGTGCAGCGCTATCTTGCCAACCACCCGAATATCCGTTTGATTGAGCCGCTGAGCTACGTCCCCTTCATGGACTTGATGCGCCGCGCCTATCTGTTGATCACCGATTCCGGCGGCGTTCAGGAGGAGGGCCCTTCGCTCGGCAAGCCCATCCTGGTTTTGCGTGAAAAGACCGAGCGGCCCGAAGCCGTCACGGCCGGCACCGTGAAATTGGTCGGCACTGACGAAGACCAGATCGTCAAATCAGCGGAATTTCTGATCGAAAATTCACACGCCTACCACCAAATGGCGCGCGTTCACAATCCTTATGGCGATGGCCTCGCCAGCACCCGTATCGCCGCCGTAATCGATTCGTTCTTCAAGGAAAATTCGCGCCGCAGCCACGCTGACTCCGCCGCATCGTCCGGTTTAGGTTGATGTCAGACTGGTATCAAACTGGAATTTTTACCAGGTAGGCACGCCGCGACGGATGTAGTATTCTTTTCAGGAGCCGGGACATCCTGAGAGTCAAGTGAGGCCGCTCAGTTCCACAAAGCGATCTCGGTCTCCGTCCTCGTTCCGGCTTTGCTCAACATGCAAACTTGGGATGCCAAGGCGTTTGCGAAGAAATTGAACGCCGGCGAACTCAACGGCCAGCTCGCTGAAGAACTCGAAAAGCTTTCAGAAGTGCAGTTGCGCGAAGTCCTACAGTTACTCGCCGAGAAACCGCCCCCGGCAGCGCGACCGGACTGAACCTGGCGAGACCCGGGGTCCGCATTCACACTCCTTAGGAGAATGCTTCGCCGGCGCCCGGATTGCTCCATAATCGATTCATTTCTAACGAGAAACTCCCAGCCTGAGGAGCTCAGAAGCGGCCTGTTCCAATAGGCCGAAACGGGCCTCCCAACGCGCTCGGCCGCATAATTGTCTTGTGAGCGAAATCAAGTTTCCCATGGCGCATAACTTGCCACGTTCTGTACCGCGGCGGTTCGACTACGTGGACGATATCGCGAGCTGCTTGTCGCGCAAACTCATCGGTCAACCAGCGGCAATTGAGGCCATCGTTCCTTATGTTCAGATGCACCGGGCCATGCTCGCCCCGGAAGGCCGGCCGGCCGGCGTGTTCCTGCTGCTCGGACCCACCGGGACAGGAAAAACCAGGACCGTCGAAGCGCTCGCTGAAGTACTGCACGGCAGCGTTAAGAAAATCCTGAAAGTGGATTGCGGCGAATTTCAGATGGAACACGAGGTTGCCAAATTGATGGGCGCGCCTCCCGGATACCTCGGACATCGCGAGACGCAGCCTCTGCTCACGCAGCAGAAGCTGAGCGCGGCCGCCAGCGAATCGTGCGACCTTTCTATCGTGCTGTTCGATGAGATTGAGAAAGCTGCCCCCACCATGCGGCGGCTGCTGTTAGGGGTCCTGGATAAGGCCATGCTGCGGCTGGGCGACAACACCCTCGTCAACTTCGAAAAAAGCATGATCTTCCTGACCAGCAACCTGGGCGCGCGCGAAATGAGCCGCGAGTTGCAGCCCGAATTCGGGTTTGAATCGTTCGTCCCGCGCCGCAATCAGGGGGAAAAACTCGAGAAGATCGCCCGGGCCGCGCTTGAAAAATCGTTTGCTCCGGAATTCATCAATCGAATCGATTCCATAGTCACTTACCATCCCCTCGGCGCCGCTGCCATGGCCGCCATCCTCGATCAGCAATTGGAGGACTTGCAGGAACACATCGGCCGCAGAATGGGCGAGCGCGCTTTCCGCCTCGAAATTCCTTCCGCAGTTCGCCGATTCCTGATGCGAAAGGGCACCAGCAATGAATACGGCGCTCGCGAACTCAAGCGCACCCTGCAGCGCCTTCTCATCCAGCCGCTGGCGTCGCTGGTGGCTGCGGGTGAAATTAACCCCGGCTCTCAGGTTCGCGCCGAACTGAATTCTCGCAAGGATAAGCTCGTGATTCGGTCCGCCTGCGAGGACCTGCTCGAGCCCGCCTGCTAACCGCCGAAAAGTGTTTACGCGGCCCGTTCTGATACGCTAGTTGCAATGGCCGCCGGCCGCGCTCCCGCCCCTATCCGCTTACGGTCTGCTCATACTCCGCGAAAGTTGATCGCCTTCGGTTGGTATGGCGGAAAGTTCAGCCATCTCAAGTGGCTCCTGCCATTGCTCCCGGAGTGCCATCACTACTGCGAACCTTTCGCCGGATCCGCGGCGGTCTTATTGAACCGCGATCCCTCGCCCGTCGAAACCTACAACGATATCGATGGCGAAGTGGCGAACTTCTTTCGCATCCTGCGCGACCACCAGAGCGAATTGGTTCAGGCCATCGGCCTCACTCCGTTCTCGCGCGAAGAATTTTTCATCGCAGTATCCAAGGACCAGCGCCCTGTCTCTGAGATCGAGAGAGCCCGGCGATTTTTTGTCCGCGCCCGGCAGGCTCGTACCGGACTGGCGCAAACCGCATCGCTCGGCCGCTGGGCCAATTGCAAAAACACCAGCCGCGCCGGTATGTCGGGAGTGGTTTCGCGCTGGCTCGGAAGCATTGAGGACCTTCCCGCCATCGCCCTGCGCTTGCTCCGCGTCCAGATTGAGAATCGCCCTGCCATCGATGTGATTAAGCTGTACGATGATCCCAAAACGCTGTTTTATTGCGATCCTCCCTATGTTCATGCCACGCGCGGCGACCGCAAAGCCTACGGCTTCGAAATGACCGACGACGAACACCGCGCGCTCGCTACCACACTCCACAACGCGAAAGGCAAGGTTGCGATCTCAGGCTACCGCTGCGATCTGATGGATGCGCTCTATAAAAACTGGCGCTGCGCCGAAGCCGCTCCCAAACACTGCCACTCCATCAAAAAAATGAGGCGCGAAGCGCTCTGGACTAACTACTGACGCCTGGGAAGTACCAGCGCATGACCAGCGCCGCTTTCACAACAACCTCTCCGGACACCCGCTCCCGGCCCTCGCCGCTGATCTTCTGCATCTTGGCCGCGCTCGTTCTGCTGGCCTATCTGCCCACGCTCACGCAACCACTGCTAGAAGACGACTATCCCAATATCGTTCAAGCCCGCGTTTGGGGCCCCGTCTCAGGTTGGCCCGAGATGTTCCGAACCCCCGTCTTCCGGCTGCGCGCCACACAGTACGTGCTCATCAACGGCGTGTATCAACTGTTCGGCATGCACGCGCCCGCCTATTACGCAGTCATGATTCTGCTGCACACGTTGAACGTTTGGCTCATTTACGCGCTCGGCATCTGGCCCATGTTGGGATTCGATCTGAGTGCCTGGGCCGCCGCCTTCTTTGCGGTTTACGAAGGCCATCAAGAAGCCATCATGTGGTTTTCCGGTTCCGCCGAGCCTCTCATGCTGTTGTTCGGCTTGCTCTCGCTCCTCGCCTGGATCGCCTTCCTCCAGCGCCGCGGCTGGCCCTGGTACGGTGCTTCCCTGATTTTTTTCTGTTTGGCCTTGCTCTCGAAAGAGTCCGCTATCATTCTGGCCCCGCTGATTGGAATCCCGCTCGTGTTCGATCGCGCGCGTTGGCGCTACGCCGCGCTCCTGGCGCCATTCGCGGCTCTGGCTTCCCTCGCCGTTTTATCGATTCTCCAAACCCGCTTCTACTCCTTCCGGTTTCGAGACGGAAGCTTCTCCTTCCACGCGCCTTTCTGGCTCATTTGGCCCGACAACTTCGCAAGATTGTTCTGGGTTTGGGGCCTCCTCGCCTTGATCGCGATTTTCATATGGAGGCCGCGCGGCTATCAGCGAATCGTTGCCATCGGAATGAGCTGGATCGGCCTCAGCCTGATCCCATATAGCTTCCTCACCTACTCGATTCACATTCCCAGCCGCCAGCTTTGTTTGGCGAGCCTCGGGCTGGCCTGGATCGTCGGATTCGCCGCGCTGGAGCTGTATCGCCGCTACTGGTCCAGCCGCCGTGCCCTCGTGGTCGCGATGTGCATCCTCATCCTGGGAGAAAACGTGACCTATCTCTGGACCAAGAAACGATCTCAGTTCCTCCAGCGTGCTGCGCCTACCGAACAGCTCATCGCCCTGGCGCGCACCACCTCCGGGCCAATCTATATCAAATGTTTTCCGCGAACCCAATTGATCGCTGAATCAGCGCTTCAACTCATGACCGGGCGCCCGCCCAGCGATCTGGTCTGGTCTGAAAGTCAAGCGGCCAGCCGCCATGCCACTGCAACGCTCTGCTACAAGGATCGCTAAACTGAATCTGCATGCCCTCCATTCAGCACATCCTGTTCCCCTTCGACTTCTCCACGGCCGGCTCCCGAACGTCTCTTTATGTCGGCGCTCTGGCCAATCGCCTGCACGCGAAAGTCACCTTGATGAGCGTGGTCCCGCCCATCTGGAATGAGCCGCTGGCCGGAATGGGACCTGTCGTCGTGCAAGATCCCGACGAGCTGAACCGCGAACTAAAGACGCGCCTGGATCAGACTTTGACCCAGGAGCTCTCGGGCGTTGAAGTGGACCGTATCGCCGTCATCGGCGATCCAGCCGTGCAGATCACCGAGTTTGCGCATAACCAGAAAGTCGATCTGATCATGATGCCCACCCATGGGTTCGGCCTGTTCCGCAACCTGTTGCTCGGCTCGGTCACCGCCAAGGTGCTGCATGATTCGATGTGCCCGGCTTGGACTTCGGCTCATGCCGAAAAGCAGGAATCGCCGCTGCTGCCGCAAAAAGTCTTATGCGCTATCGATGGAAGTTCAGAAAGCATAACCGTGCTCCAGTGGGCCGCCGAGTTCTGTCGCGATCTCGGCGCGTCACTCAATGTGTTGCACGTCGTTGGTCCCGCGAGCGACCTGCTCTCGATCCCGTCGGAAAGAGAGCTTCAGGAAAACCTCCGGCAGGCGGCTCGGAAACACATCGAGGAGATTCTGAAATCCTCTGGAGTAGACGCTCCACTTCGCGTCGCCGTGGGTGTGGTCGCGGCAACCATCGCCGAAGAAGCCCGGCAGGAACGCGCCCACCTGCTTCTGCTCGGCTGCGGATCTCTGCAGTCCAAAATGGGCCGCCTCCGCACCCATGAGTACGGAATTATCCAGAGCTCGCCTTGCCCGGTGGTGAGTGTCTAGCGCCCGGAAAATTGTGACCCGGACGAGCACCCAAGTCGGAATCGTTGGCGCGGGACCCGCCGGTCTCCTGCTCTCGCACCTCTTGCACCTTCAGGGCGTCGAATCGATCGTCGTCGAAGCGCAAAGCCGGACGTATTGTGAACAGCGCTTTCGTGCCGGCCTGCTCGAGCAAGCTAGCGTCGATCTTCTGGTGGATTCCGGCGTCGGTAGGCGGTTGCGGCGCGAAGCCCTGGTTCATCAAGGCATCGAGTTATGCTTCAGCGGACGCCGTCATCGTATCGACCTGTTCGATCTGTGCGGCCGCACGGTTGCCATCTATGGACAGCAAGAAGTGATCAAGGATTTAATCGAAGCTCGTTTAAACGCCAATGGCCAACTGCTCTTCGAAGCCGAAGCCACCACCCTGGATCAGTTGAAAGGATCCAGACCAGTGATCCAGTTCCGCAAGGATGGCGAACCGCACGAAATCGCCTGCGACTTCATCGCTGGTTGCGATGGCTTCCACGGCATCTGCCGCCCATCGGCTCCAGCGGGCGTCTTTACGGCCTACGATCGTGTCTATCCGTTTGGCTGGCTGGGGATTCTCGCCGAGGTTCCTCCCGCATCCAAGGAGCTGGTCTACACCAATCACGAGCGAGGCTTCGCGCTTTTGACCATGCGCTCGCTTGCCCTCAGCCGCCTCTATTTGCAGTGCTCCCCCGATGAAGATGTGGACGAATGGCCGGACGCTCGAATCTGGCAAGAGCTGAACACGCGCTGCGTCAATGACTCCGGCATGGTGGTGCGCGAAGGCCCGATCATTCACAAAAGCGTTACATCGCTCCGCAGCTTCGTCACCGAACCGATGCAGTTCGGTAAGCTGTTCCTGGCCGGTGACGCCGCTCACATCGTCCCGCCGACCGGCGCCAAAGGAATGAATCTGGCCATCGCCGACGTGTATGTGCTGGCCCGCGCGCTCGCCGATTTCTACCAGCACGGCCGCGACGAGCTGCTGTGCCGCTACTCCGAGATTTGCCTGCGGCGCGTTTGGCGAGTGCAGCAGTTCTCGTGGTGGATGACGTACCTGCTGCACCGCTTCGATGACGATACCGCTTTCGAGCATCGCCGGCAGGTATCGGAACTGAACTATGTGACCAGCTCGCGCGCGGCGGCGCAAACACTCGCCGAAAACTACGCCGGTCTGCCGTTGCCGGTTTTGGTATCGGCCTAGCGGGATCCGCCTACCACGCCCGCTAGCGGACTGCTCGCGCTGGCATACAACTTCTTCGGCATGCGCCCGGCCAGGTGCGCCAAGCGGCCCGCCTGGACCGCCAGCTTCATTGCCTCGGCCATTTTCTCCGAGTCTTCCGCTTCGGCGATCGCGGTGTTCATCAGCACGCCCTCGAATCCGAGCTCCATGGCTACCGCCGCATCCGATGCTGTGCCGACGCCGGCGTCGACAATCAACGGCACTTCCGTGATGAGCTCCCGCATAATCCGCAGATTGGTTGTGTTCTGAATTCCCAAGCCCGATCCGATCGGGGCAGCCAGCGGCATCACGGCGGCCGCTCCCGCGTCAATCAGCTTGCGAGCGTTCACCAGATCGTCGTTGGTATAAGGGAGCACGACGAAACCTTCCTTGGCGAGGATGCGCGTGGCTTCGATCAGGCCCGCGTTGTCGGGGAAAAGCGTCTGCTGATCGCCGATCACCTCCAGCTTGACCCAGTTCGAGAGGCCCACCTCTCGCGCCAGCCGCGCCGTGCGGACCGCCTCGTCGGCGTTGTAACAGCCGGCCGTGTTCGGAAGGATGAACATCTTGGAGCGGTCGATATAATCGACCAGCGATTCCTTCGATTTGTCGGTCAAATTGACCCGCCGAACCGCTACGGTCACCACTTCGGCGCCGGAAGCCGCGTGGCACCGCGCCATCTCGTGAAAGCTTCGGTACTTGCCGGTTCCAACAAACAGACGGGAACGGAATTCACGATCAGCGATGCGAAGAACATCAGACATGCCCTCATTCTACCTCACGCTTCTCGTCCCGAATTTCGCGAAATTAGGGTAGTTCCCGTAGGAAAGCTAAGAAGAGTACCAGCGCCAAGTAAGCTGTTCGGAACTAATCACGGCATTCGAGAGGACCGATCCACCAATTGCGGGATCATCACCGAGGAGCGAATACTTGTACGTAGCCAAAATCATGACCGCCGACCCGCTCATGGCCATCGCGCTGTGCGTGTCGCTGGGGACCATTCTGTGGTGCATTCTGCTCGCCCGGCGGCAGCGCAACGGGTTGGACAAGGTTCTGACGGGCCTGCTCGGTCTGATAGCCACCTACGAGGCGCTTCGAATCCTGAAGGATTCGGGAACGATTATGTTCTCATTGCTTCGGAGATGGGATGGCTTCACCGATCTGATTATCGCCTCGTTATCTTTGATAGCTGCTTTGGTTTTGCGGATTTCAAGCATAGATCGCGCCGCCACGAAAGCTCAACTTCGCTTGGTGGAAGCCAACGAGAAGCAGGCTGATCTGGCGATAGGCGCCACCGCTGCCGTCCCTGAGCTAAGGCACATGCTTTTTGACGCGTGCCCGCTCGCGGCATTCGCCGTCGATCTTCATGGAGCGGTGACGTATTGGAACCAGGCCGCCGAAACTTTGACCGGTTGGACGCGGGACGAAGTGCTCGGCCACCCGCTGCCGTTTCCGGCACACGGCCCCCTGGCGCACAAGTCCGGCGAAGAGGTAGAAGCGGCGTTCTGGGCTTCTCCCATTCATTGCGCCAATGGCGTGACGCGCGGTTTTCTGACCATCGCGGCGGGAACCACGGAGATGGCGAAGGCCGGGATTCGCAGCCCTCAGTTGGAGACGACCCTTCAGCCGTTACCGGTCAGCCGCTAGATGTGACCGACCCTCGCCCCTCTTTTAGACCCTTCGTGCAAGGCCACCGATTAACGAAACGACAAACAACACTAAAAACACCAAGAACAAAATCTTGGCAATTCCGGCGGCGGCAATCTCCACACCGGTGAATCCAAAAATCGCCGCTACCAAAGCAATTACAAGGAAAACAACTGCCCAATAGAGCATAGAACCCCCTTCTGACTAAATCCAACTAGATCCGGCTGGCTGGACGATCGCTCATCGCGTAATCCGCTTTGGCTTCTCCGGATGAGGAAATATCCTCAGCGCCGGTTTCCTCCAGGATTGTTTTGGCGCGCTTAACCCAGTTGTCGTCGTCGCAGTGAACCGATAACAGAATGCCCCCGGACTTGACGCGGCCTTCATAGCGCTTGGCCTCGTATTCCGGCATCCCTAATCCAATAAGCGAACCAACTAATCCACCGAACGTGCCGACCGCGCCAGCGCCGGCCAGCATCGCCACGATGGGTCCGGCCGCGATAAAGGGTCCGAGACCTGGAATCGCCAGCGCTCCCATACCAACCAGCCAACCCAACACTCCGCCGATCACCACACCCGACGCCGCGCCCGTGGTGGCGCCTTCGGGAGCCTTGGTATCCTTCTCATGGACGAAGTCCTTGGTCCCAGCGTTCTCGGGCATCAGAACAGAAACATCGGTGCTGCGGAAACCCGCATTGCGAAGCGCCTGCAGTCCTCCGCCTAGAGAGACGGTATCTCGATAAATTCCGAAAACTGCCGTATTCTTTCCGGCCATGCATCCTCCTCATTTCGACCAAAACACAGCGAGTGTGTTGCAAGGATTCTGCCAGAATCTAACTGCGCGATAAATAAGGACGGCATGGGCGGCGCGTCGATCGGAAACGATGAACGGACAGGAATTATTACCTGGTTAGCAGACGCGCTCGTTAAAGGTACGTGACAGGAGGCGAACCTGGGCTCGTTACCAGACGCGGCAGGCCGGGGCCGCAACCATAGGCTGGCCCACGTAGCACGCGAATGCTTTTTGAAACTCGGGCATGTTCTGAACGACGCCATTCACGCGGTTGTTGCCAGGGGAATGCGTGTCCACTTGCGCGCGCAGCCGCGCGGTTTCGGGGCGGACATTCTGGCACCAGATCTGTCCCCAATTGAGGAAGAAGCGTTGTTCCGGCGTAAAACCGTCGATTTTCTGCCGCGGCTTGCCCTTGAGTGAATCCATCAGCGCCATGAATGCGAGGCGCACGCCGCCGTTATCGGCAGTGTTTTCGCCCAGAGTGAGCTTGCCATTGATGTGAACGTCGTCGACGGCGGTGAACTTGGAATATTCGTTGATGAAACATTCGGCGCGCTTTTCGAACTCTTTGGCGTCTTGCGCCGTCCACCAGTCGCGCAGATTGCCCTGTGGATCGAATTGGCGGCCCTCGTCATCGAATCCATGCGTCAGTTCGTGTCCGATCACCGAGCCGATGCCACCGTAGTTGACCGGCGCGTCCATCCGATTGTCATAGAATGGCGGCTGCAATATGCCGGCCGGGAAATTGATGTTGTTTTCCTGCGGATTGTAATAAGCGTTCACGGTAGGCGGCGTCATGAGCCATTCCGAGCGGTCCACTTGCATGCCGATTTTGTTGAGCTGACGGTGCACTTCAAACTCAGTAGCGCGCTCATCATTGCCGAGGGCGTCGCCTCTTGCGATTCGCACGGTGGAGTAATCGCGCCAATGGTCGGGATAACCGATCTTGTTCTCAACGGCGCGTAGTTTCAGGAGCGCCTGCTGCTTGGTGGCCGGAGTCATCCAACTGAGGGTCCGGATATCGGTACCCAGGGCCTTTTCGATCTCCTGCACCATTTTGAGCGTCCTCGCCTTGCCTTCGGCGCCGAAGGTTTCTTCTACATATTTCTGGCCGAGCGCGAAGCCCAGATCGCCGTCGGTGGCGGCCACGCAACGTTTCCAGCGCGGCTGAATTTCCTTGACTCCGGCCAGGATCTGGCGGAAAAAGTGGAAGTTTTCGTTGACGAAGGGCGTAGACAGGAACGCGGCGTCGGAATGGATGAGGTGCCACCGCAAATAGGTTTTGATGTCGTCGAGGTTGGTGGCGGCCAGCAGCATGGAGAGGTCGCGGAAGAAGTCGGGGACGTCGACGTTCAGGCTGGCGATGGAGGGCGTTGAAAGGCCCTGAAAATATTTCGTCCAATCGATCTCAGGGGACAAGGCCGCAAGTTCCTGGACGGTGAGCTTGTGATAAACCTTTTGCGGATCGCGGCGCGATACGCGGTCGAGCGATGCCTTCGCGAGGCTGGTCTCGATGCGCATGACGGCTTGCGCGTCGGAGGCGGCTTGGCCGGCCGGGCTGCCCGCGAGCTCCAACATTTTTTGAACGTGGGCCAGGTATTGCTCGCGCAGTTGGACCGATTTGGCGTCGGTTTTCAAGTAATAGTCGCGATCGGGGAGGCCCAGGCCGCCCTGGTCGAGGTCGGCGATCATGTGCATGGAATCCTTCATGTCGGGCGTTGAGGAAAAGCTGAAGAACGCGTCCACGCCGGTGAGATGCAGGCGCACGAGCTCGGGCAAGAGGGCCGATTTGGCGGCGATGGCGGCGATGCGATCGAGCTCGCTTTGAATCGGCTGGATGCCCAGTTGGTCGATGGTCTGCTCATCCATGCAGGACTGGTAGAAGTCGCCGATCTTTTGCTCGACCGCGCTGCGGTTGGGATCGTTGGGCGAATATTTCTCGAGGATATTACGGAGGATCATGCGGTTCCGCTCCGCCAGCTCGTTGAATTGGCCCCACACGGACTCGTCGGCCGGGATGGGATTTTTGGCCATCCAGCCGCCGCAGGCATACTGATAAAAGTCGACGCACGGGTTCGCGGTCGGGTCCATGTTGCCGATGCTGAAACTGGGACCGGTTTGGGCCGCGGCCGAGGAAACGAGAAGCGACAGAAGGATTGTGAATCGCACGACTTGATTTTACTTGAGCTGCAGGCGCGATAAGAGGACACTAGGAATAATGACGGGCGTGCGATTTGAGTGCCAGCGCGGCTGCACCAATTGTTGCCAGCAGCAGGGCTTCGTGTATTTGACCGAGGCCGATCTGGTTCGCATCGCGAAATTTGTCGGGATGACGGTGGCCGAGTTCGAGCGCGCGCACGTTTATCGGACCAAGCACCTGCTGCGACTGCGGGTGCCGCGCCACTCGCAATGCCATTTTCTGCGCGAAGGCGGCTGTTCGATTCATGCAGTGAAGCCGGTGCAGTGCCGCATCTTCCCGTTTTGGCCGGAGCTGGTGGACGACAAGCGGGAGTGGCGCAAAACTGCGGCGTATTGTCCCGGGATCGGCCAGGGAGAATTAGTGCAGATCGAGACAGCGCGAGCGGCGGCCGGGGAGATGCGGTCGGCGTATCCGGGGATGTATTAGCGGAAGCGAATGTACTAGCCGCTTATTTTATGACCACTTTTTCGACCGCCTGATTGTCGAACTCGTCGGTGACGCGCACGGCGACTACTTGCTCGCCGGGTGAAGGGCGGGGGATCGTCAAATGGTATTCTTCCTCGGGCGAATCCGATAATTTGCTCACGGGATCGACCACCATCCAGTCGCCGCCGTTTATCGAGTATTCGGCCTTAGAGACGTCGCTGCGGGCATCGCGCGCCGCCCAGCGAATATCCAGGTTGTTGCCGGAAGCTGCGCCCGCGAGATTCGAAATCTGGGGCGGGGTGTTATCGATGAGGAAAGGATCGCTGACCAGAGCATCCTGGAGCGCTTCGTCCTTGGGATTCGAGGGCGAATCCGACGCGGTGACGCGGATGACATACTCGCCGTCGGGAAACGCAGTGGTGTCCCAGCTCAGATATTTCTCCTTGACGTCGTCCTTGAGCAGTTGCCAGGAGGACTCCTTGACGCCGCGGATTTCCACCTTGTAAACCAACGTGTCGCCGTTCTCGTCCGACGCCGACCAGCGCACGCCGTTAAACCCTTTGGCGTAAGTCAGAGTTTGCGATGAGTCGCTTTCGAGCGAGAGCGAATTCCTTCTCGGCTGGCCAATGGGGGCCAGTGTGATGGAGTTGGATGGAGCGGTTGAGGCCGTGGGTCGAGGGAAGCGGTAATTGGGAGAAGCGACTTCGACCGCGTCGACCACGGGCGCGACATTTTTCGGCAGGTAGGCGGTTTCGATATAGAAGACGTCGGGCGCAGGCGTAGTAGAGGATGCGGTGAGCTCGAGTTTGTACTGCAGGAAGCGAGCGGAAGGAGATGCGGAGCGTCCTCCACCGCAGGAATCGCACAGCGCCGCGGTGGCATCGGCATGAAGCTGGGTCCACGGACTCCAGTTACTCTCGGGATGATTGAGGTTGCCGCTCCGGGTGAGCACGGAAATATTGCCCGAGCCGCGGTAGCTGATCCGGCCCCAATAAGCGAACGAGCCGGCGTCCAGGACCTCGCTCTCAAATTGGCCGCTTTTCTCGAGACCGGGCTCGATGCGATACAGCTTGCCGATGTTGCCGGTAACCGCGTACAAATCGCCGCGCGCGTTGGTGCCGAATCCGGTGACCTGGGTGGGCGTGGCATCCAACAGTTCGGTGCTCATGGCGTCGGAATCGATGCGGTAGATCTTGCCTCGATTGCCGGTTCCGAGCAGGGTGCGATCGGATGAATCGAAGCCAACGGCGTAGACGACGTCTTGCGCATTAGACCAAACTTTTCGCGGCGATCCATCGGGATTGATGCGGTACACTTCCGAGCCGCCGACCACGGAGGTGGCAGAGGGCAAGTTACGGTTCTGAAGATTTCCGATCGCGCCAGCCGACGCAGAAATGGTGGTGACGGTGAGAACGCCAGGCGCTGGAGCGCCGATGCCCGCAGGCTGGGGCTGGGCGCCCTTGTTCCCCACGCCGGCCGCGTAAATAGCGCCGTTCTTGGCCACTGCTACCGCGGTAATCTCGCGCTTGGGAGCTTGGTACAGCACGAAGCCTTCGCCGGAAGGCGAGACGCGGATAACCAGGCCGCTCGGTTCGGTACCGACGATCAGGTTGTCGTGCGTATCGATGGCGAGCGAACGCGCATGGGTCTCCTCGGTTTTGAAAAATACCGAGCCGGACCCGTTCGCGGTTACGCGGTGAATCTCGCCCTGGTCGCCGGTGGCGACAAACAGGTCGCCCTTGCTGTTGAAAGCCATGGCCCAGATATATTTCTGATGGGGATCGTAGAAGGTTCGCGCCTTGCCGTCGGACGAAATTTTATAAACCTTGCCGTCGGGATCGGTGGCGGCGTAGAGTTGATCCTTAGAATCGACTGCGAGGGCGTGAATCTCCAGGCCATCCAGCTCGGAAAAAGTACGGCTCTTGCCGTTGCGATCAATCTCGAACAGCTTGGTAGATCCGCTGCCGGAGCCGCCGCCGGCGGTAAAAAGATTGCCCTTGGAATCGGAGGCGATGGCCCACAGGTAAGGCGTGGAGGAATCGAACACCTCGGTAAATTCGGGCGCCAGGAAGATGCGTCCGTCGCTACGCAGCGATAAATGATTCAGGCTTCCCTTCTCGAAATCCGTGCGGTCGCCCTGTTGCCAGAAGCGGGTTTCCACGGCGAAGCAAGCGGCCAGAGGGAGAATGGCCACTGCCAGAACTTTTAGGTACTTCATTCAGATTTATTCTAGCGATTTACTTCACGGTCACTCGCAGCGAGTAGCTGCCATCGATCAAAAGGTCGAACGGAATGCTGCCCTGCTCGACCGCCGTCTCGGCCGAAGCCATCAAGTAGCGGTTGGCCGTGCGGCCGGTCTGCATCACGTTGGCGATGGAAGCCGGAAGGCTGGGGAGGGTTTTGTCCTCGTAAAACACGGTCGGCCGCGGCTCCACGAAAGAGACGTACAACTTATTGTTGCTGCGCTCCTGATTGATGAGCGAGATGGTTTGCGGGATGTCCAAAAAGCGGTCCGACATGGTGGCGCCGCTCTGCATCCGGTTCAACGTGGAGGCGTCGCTCAGTAAAATACGATGCTCGCCTTTGGCCAGACTGGCGGGGATCTTGAGCAAAAACTCGCGCTCGATGCGCTCGCCGCGATACGGGCGCAGGAAAACTTTCAAGGGCACTTGCGAGCCGGCATCCACTTCGCTGGCCGGAATCCAAGCATTCTCGATGGTGGCGACACGGCGCTCGGGAAGAATGTCGATGGTGGCATCGACGGCCTTGAGCTTGGGTGTGTGCACGGGATTCAGGAACAGGCGATTGAATTTATCCGCCCACCAGCCGGCCAGTTGCATGGGAGGCGGCGCTGGATTTTCGTTGGATGTGAGCATGGTGGACACGGAAATGCCGGGCTGGCCGTCGAACTCCACCTTGCCGCTGAACCGGTAAGTGGTCTCGTCGGCGAACTCATTCAGGCTCGAAATGGAGTTGAACATGGTCAGCATCATTAGATAAGGCGTCCACTTTTGCTGGACGAAGACGCTGAAGTGCAGGTCGCGTTCCTTGCGGACATCATTGTTGTCGCCGTAGGAGCGCACTTTGAGGTTGACGGGCACCATCTCCGCCGTGGCTCCGAGTTCGCCCATGATGGCGCTGTGACGGTCCTGCTTCAAGGCGCCGACGATTTCGGTGGCATTGCCGAATTTGTTGGGCTGGTATTGCGAGGCGAGCGTGGTGATGACTTCGGCCTTGGCCATGGGCATGTCGAGCGGGCCGAGGTTAAAGAAAGCGTGGCCGCAAGCCAGCACATGCTTGCCGTCGTTGTAGGTGACGGTGCACATTCCACTGACGCTCATGTCGCCGGTAACCATAACGCCCGTGACGGCGTCGCCGGGCTGAAGGGAATTCTCCCATCCGGCAGCGGGTTTGGAACTGGTCAGCGTGCTGGCCGCGCCGCCTGCTGCGACCGTCATCCCCATCTGCTCAAAGAAAGGCCCAAACTGGCGCAGGGTGTTCTGGTTGAAGCCGGCGAAACTCAAAGGCGTGTCGATGGGAACCATGGTCAAGTTGGATCCGGGGCTGCCGATGGTCCCGGCCGCCATGACTTGAGAAACCAGATCATTGGATAAACCGGCGGAGGCCTGCGCCGCAGTCTTGGCGGGCGAACGCGCGTCGATGGGTCGAGAATCGTCGAAACTGTTGACCTCGAGCATCAACTCGATAGGAGTGATTCCGCAGATTGCATCGGGAGAGAATACGCTAAAGCGCAGTGCGACCGCGCCCACCAGTTTGCCGTCAATGTAAACCGGGCTGCCGCTCATTCCGCCCGCTACGTTGGTGCGCGCGGCCTTGCCTCCCATCTTGCCGAGGATGACGTCCTGCTTGGGTCCCCACTGATTCTTGTAAACGCCTAGAATCTCGATCGGAATCGCTTCGGGTTCCTTGCCGGCGAGCACGGTCCAGGCATAACCCTTCATCCCGGGTCGGATGTCAGCCTCTTTGAAAATCTGGACTTTTCCAGCCTTGGGACGAACCGGCGCGGGTGTTTGGCCGAAACTTAGGGACGAACAGACAATAGCCACAGCAAGAGCGGCAAACTTCATAGAGCCTTCTTCCTTATTCTTCGTGCGGAGCACTTGGGGTGCTGTTTCTATTATCGTCCAGATTTTCAAAGAGTGGGAATCGCGTCGAAACGCGATCAACAGGGGGCGAAGGCTATGTTTCTGGGGATTCAGTATCCGGGTTTTCTTCGGCGTCGCGGTCTACCACCGCTTCCGGTGGTGCGGGCTTGGGCGCGCCCAGATCCTCGGGTGGCTTCGGTTTGCCCTTCAATTCTTCAATCATCGGCTGGATGATCGGCGGCTGGCTGATCGGCTGATGGACGATAGGCTGATGGTGGTCGTGTGTTTTGCTCACAATGGTGTCCTTTCAAGTGCGATTCTAGGGGCCGGGGTTTGACGGCGGCCTGGAGCGAACTTGCAATGGACTGAAAACAGGCTGTCTAAAGATCGGGAAGTTTGGTCATGCGTCGCGGTTTAGAACGAGACGCCGACCAGGAATTCGGCCTGGTTGACGTTGGATGGAGACGCGAGGAAACCAGTGGCAGGCACTCCACGTACTGTCGGATTAATGGCAGGTGCGAGAAATGATATTTGCCCAGGATCGGAAACTCGCCGGAGCGGATATCGGATGAACTGTGGAGCAAGGTGTTCGGCAAGATGATTCGCGCGTCAGTGGTAAGGTTCGACGGCCGATACAATGCGTCTGCGATCAAGGCCGAGTTATACGAGAAGGCGTCGGTCAACGGCACGCCGCCCTTGATGCCGAAAGAAATAAGATGCTGGCCAAAAGCGGCGGACGAGAGCAGGGGCAGCGAGCAGGCGAGGACCATCAGAGGACGCATACAGGGATTGGGACGCGAGCACAGCGGTGACCGTTTCGCGGGACAATGGGAACGATGGCGAAGCCGACTGGCACAACCGTAGCGCCGCCCCGTAAAACATTAAGCGGCATTCCTGTTGAGCCGTGCTATGGCCCCGAACATGTCCGTGGTCTCAACATTCCGCCGCCCGGCGAATTCCCCTACACGCGCGGCATTCACGCCGACATGTATCGCGGCAGACTCTGGACCATGCGTCAATTCTCGGGCTTCGCAACTCCAGAGGAAACCAATCGGCGCTATCTCTATTTGTTGAGCCAAGGCCAGACGGGCCTGTCGGTGGCTTTCGATCTGCCCACCTTGATGGGCTATGACGCGGATCATCCAACGTCTGAAGGCGAAGTGGGCAAGTGCGGCGTCTCCATCAGCTCGCTTGAAGACATGGAGATTTTGTTCAGAGGCATTCCACTCGGCGACGTTACCGTTTCGATGACCATCAACTCGCCGGCGCCGATTATTTGGGCCATGTATTTGGCTGTTGCAGAGAAGCAAGGGGCGGATTGGGGCCAACTCTCGGGCACTTTGCAGAACGATATTTTGAAGGAGTATATCGCGCAGAAGGAGTACATTTTTCCGCCGCGCCCTTCCATGCGCCTGGTCACCGACGTGATCGAGTATGCGATGCGTCATGTTCCGCGCTTCAACCCGATTTCGATCAGCGGTTATCACATTCGCGAGGCCGGGTCGACGGCGGTGCAAGAGGTCGCCTTCACGCTGCGGGACGGCATGGAGTACGTCGAGTGGGCCATTGCGCGCGGGCTGCGGGTAGACGCTTTCGCGCCGCGCCTGAGCTTCTTCTTCAATTCGCATAACGACTTTTTTGAGGAGATCGCGAAATTCCGAGCGGCTCGAAAGATTTGGGCGGAAACGATGCGAGATCGTTACGGCGCCACGGATGAGCGGAGTTGGAAGTTGCGCACGCACGCGCAAACGGCCGGTTGTTCGCTTACGTGGCAGCAGCCTTATAACAACATCGTGCGTACCACGCTGCAGGCGCTCGCCGCGGTGCTGGGCGGGACGCAGTCGCTGCATACCAATTCGCTCGATGAAGCCTATGCGTTGCCGAGCGAGCACGCGGTCACGATCGCGCTTCGAACACAGCAGGTGATCGCCTATGAGAGTGGCATCCCGGCGGTTCCCGATCCTTTGGGCGGCAGCTATTTCGTCGAAAATCTCACGGTCGAGATAGAAAAACGGGCTCGGGACTACATTCGCCGCATCGATGAAATGGGCGGCATGATTCCCGCCATCGAGCGCGGCTTCCCACAGACTGAAATCGCCAACGCCAGCTTCGAATATCAGCACGCCATCGAGACGGGCGAGCAGAAAATTGTCGGCGTAAACGCGTTCGTCGAAGAAAACGAGCAGCCGATTGAGCTGCTCCAGATCGACGAGTCGGCGCAGGGTCATCAGCTCGAGAAATTGGCCAAGCTCAAGTCGCAGCGAGACGGCCAGCAAGTGCGAAAAACGTTGGATGCTCTCAGCCGCGCGGCCGAAGGCAGCGACAACACGATGCCGTTCATTCTGGACGCGGTGCGCGCCTATGCGACGGTAGGTGAAATCTGCGACGCGCTGCGCAACGTGTTCGGCAGCTACACCGAGACCAGCGTAGTCTGAAATAATACTCTCTCATGAGAGCGAATTTCCGCCGTTTTATCACAGGGTGCTTGATTGGCGGGCCGGGATTGCTAAGCTCGCAAGCTCCGACGCGGCTGGGTTCCGAGGCCGGCTTCGGGATCATCCAGCAGCAATGCATGACGTGTCATGGCAGGGCGAACATGCCGCAAGCGCGTCCGATAGCGGCGCTGCGCGAGCTCACGCCCGAGCAGGTGTTCGAAGTAATCAGCTCACCTACCAACACCGCGCACCAGGGGCTGAAGCTGAGCGATGAACAGAAGCACCGGGTGTCGGAAAACGTAGCGGGCCGGCTGCTAGGAACCGCACAGGCGGGCGACGCCAAGCTGATGCCCAACCATTGCGCGGCCAATCCGCCAATCGCCAATCCGGCCGGCGCGCCAGCTTGGAACGGATGGGGCAACGGCACGTCGAGCAACCGTTTTCAGCCCGCTCAAGCTGCCGGTCTCAGCGCGGAACAAGTTCCGCAATTGAAGCTGAAATGGGCATTCGGCTTTCCGGGAGGAGTTTCGGCGTGGGGGCAGCCGGCCATCGCCTCAGGCCGCGTTTTCGTCGGCGCCGACGTCGGCTGGGTCTATGTTGGATGCCGCGACGGGCTGTGTGTATTGGGGCTTCCAGACCAAAGCCGGGATGCGCAATGCTATCAGCTTCGGTCCTATCAAAGGGCACGGCTCCACGAAGTATGCGGTGTACTTCGGCGATCTCAAGGCCAACGCGTACGCCGTGGATGCGCAAACGGGCGAGCTGCTGTGGACCACTCGCGCCGACGAGCACTTTACATCGCGCAGCACGGGCGCGCCGGCGCTTTATAACGGCAAGCTGTTTGTCCCAATTTCGTCCTGGGAGGGTTTCAACGCCAAGAACGCGGAGTATCCCTGCTGCACTTCGCGCGGGAGCGTGGTGGCGTTGGATGCGAACACGGGCCGGCAGATTTGGAAGTTCTACACGACGCCGGAACCGCCCAAGCGAATCAAGAAAAATTCAGCGGGCACGCAGCTCTACGGGCCTTCGGGCTTGTCGGTCTGGGACTCGCCGACCATCGACGAAAAACTGCACGCGGTTTATTTCGGCACCGGCGAAGCCGCGGTCGGCCCGGTTCCTAAGACGAGCGACGCCATCGTCGCGCTGGATATCGACAGTGGGAAACTGCTGTGGAGCTATCAGACGCAGGAGAACGATGAGTTTCTAGTCGGATGCGGCGGCCGCACGGGCGATCCTAGCTCCACCGGGAATTGCCCGCAGCCGAATGGACCTGATTACGACATTGGCAATTCGCCGATTCTGAAGACGCTCGGGAACGGCCAGCGGCTGGTGATCGCGGGCATGAAGAACGGGGTGGTGTTCGCGGTCGATCCCGACCGGAAAGGCGCGCCGGTTTGGAAGGTCACGGTCTCGTCGAATCCCTTGAGCGGTATCTTGTGGGGCGGCGCCGCTGACGATCGCGCGGTCTATTATGGCTTGAGCGGCGGCGGGGTAGCGGCGGTTCAGTTGGCAACCGGCGAACGCGTCTGGTTTAATCCGCTCGACCCTCCTTCGGGCCATGGACGCGCCGCCAATTCGGCCGCTGTTACGGCGATTCCGGGAGTAGCTTTCTCGGGCGCGCGAACCGGCCTGCTGTACGCGCTCGCGACGGCGAACGGCCACGCGCTATGGCAGTTTGATACTGCGCGCGACTTCGCGACCGTGAATCGAGTGGAGGCGCATGGCGGCACTATAGCGTCGGCTGGCCCGGTGGTCTCGGGCGGCATGCTGTTCGTGGTGTCGGGCTACAGCTTTGGCGGCGCGGATAAAATGGGCAACGTGCTTCTGGCTTTTGCGCCGGAGCGGTAGCGCGACTCCCCTGGCGGGGGGCCAAGCCGCAGGATGCTACCATCGAAGCATATGGATCATCCCATCCGCGTATTGGTCGCCAAACCAGGTTTGGACGGCCATGACCGGGGGGCCAAGGTAATCGCCCGGGCGCTGCGCGATGCCGGCATGGAAGTGATTTACACCGGCCTGCGTCAGACTCCGGAGATGATCGTAAACGCGGCGCTGGAAGAAGACGTCCAGGTCATCGGATTGTCGATTCTGTCCGGCGCGCACAATGCGATTGTTCCACGCGTCATGCAGTTATTACGCGAAAAGGGGATGGACGACGTTCTGGTCGTGGTAGGCGGTATAATTCCTAGCGAGGACGCCGCCGAGCTGAAACGGCTGGGCGTCGCGGCTGTGTTCCAGCCCGGAGCCTCGCTCGAAGAGATAATAGACTTCATCCGGTCTTCTGTAAAGCAGACTGTCTGAAGCCGAGCAGGCATCCAGCCTGGTATGTAGCGCGGGCCTTGGCCCGATCTATTGATTAGTTAAAAACGAAAGAACCAATGCAAGAAAAACTGAATATCGCCGTATTCGTCGATTACGACAACATCGAGATCGGCCTGAAATCCACGCTTCGGCGGGAGTTTGACGTATCCATTCCGTTGGATGCGCTAAAGGAGCGAGGCGACATTGTCGCTAAATTCGCCTATGCGAACTGGGGGCGCCAGGAGGGCGCGGCCCGGTTGATGGCGGAAAATGCCGTCCAAATGGTGCAGCGTCTCCCGTCGCCGCGTGGCGACAAAAACGGGGGTGACATCAATCTCGCTCTGGACGCGCTCGAGATGGCGTTCACGCACCCGCACGTGAATGCTTTCGCGATCATCAGCGGCGATAGCGACTTCATCCCGCTGGTCAACAAGCTCAAGGAATATGGCAAGACCGTGTTCGTGGTCGGCGGCAAAGCGTTCACCAGCACGATTCTTCAACAAAACTGTCACGAGTTTGTCAGCTACGAGTCGCTGCTGTCGGATGCGGACCGGTCCGACACCCGCGAACGCGCGCCTCGACCGCAAGGAGCACAAGGGACGCAACCGGCAAGGGAGCAGCGTCCACAAGGCCCCAACCGTGGCCGTCCCGCCCCGCTCGACCTAGGGCAAGCCATGCCGCTGGTGGAACGCGCTCTTCAGGTGCTGGAGCGCCGGGCTGTCCAGCCGCAGCTGGGATTGCTCAAATCCACCATGCTGCAGCTCGACTCGGCATTCACCGAGAAAGCCTACGGTGCGGGCAGCTTCTCCGATTTTGTCGAAAAGCTCAAGAAGGCCGATTTCGTGAATGTGAGCGGTCAAGGCGGCCGCTACATCATCGAGCGCAAGACGTCGAGCCAGCCCGAGCGGCCCACGCCCAAACCCGAGGAAATGCTGCCAACGCTCCGGGACGTTTTGGAAACGCATCGTCTCGAGATGGAGAATGGCGCTACCGCGGACGAACTGGCGAGCTGGGTGCAAGCCGAAGTGCCCAGCTTCGATGTCGCCGCGCATGGCTTCCAGCAGTTCTCCGAATTCCTCAACTACGCGCAGGACAAGCTGGTGGTTCGGGTTGAGCCGGACGAAGAGAAAGGGCTGATGGTCTACCTGGGGGCGGAATTCTATCCGCCGGCCGTTCCCGAGCAGCCTGCCGAGCCGACTACGGCGGAAGAAGAGGAGGAGGAGAAGCAACCGATCGTCGAAGGGCAGCCCTCCTTGATCGAACCCAATCCGCCGCCGCCCAAGCCCAAGCCGGTCCGCCGGTCGCGCAAAGGGCCATCGCCCGGACATGGACCCGAACGCACGCGGCGTCCACGCAAGCGGAAGACCGAACTCCAGGGACCGATGCAGTAGTTTCTCGTTCGAGCGCCCGTTAGCGCATCCGAGTCGTCATTGCTGGGTTGACGCGCCCTGGCCTCCAGGCTGGCAAGATTTGCAGATGCCGAAGCCGCTTCCGGTACTTTCAATGAACGAGCAAGTTTGCGAGATGTGGTTGAGTTCGGCCTGGCTCAATCCGGACATGTCGAAGGGCGTCTCGGTGGCCAGGTACTGAACCGGGAAACCGGGTCCAGCATGCAGTGTCGTGTTCCAGGCCCGCACGCCGCTGGTCAAGTTGCTATTGGTAGCCAATGCTGCGTTGCAAATTTGGCCTTGCGCTACGGACGTGGCCAGCAGTTTCACGACGATGGATGTGGGCGAGGAGTTCACCAGCGTGTTGCTGGTCAGATCCTGGCGGGCCGAGAGCGAGACCAGCCCGCCCGGCGTCACCAAACAGGAGCAGCAGGAGATCATCTCCGAGGACGGATCGAAGGCATAGACGTTGGCGCAAATATTTCCACCGGTTTCTCCCGTGTTGGTGATGTCGATAAAAGAATCGCCAGCCGACAGGTTGGAAATATAGTTGATATGGAACGCAGTGCCAACCGTGATGCTGGCGGTGGTGCTATTACCGGCTTGTGAAGACATTACCTGTCCGGTCGTCACGGTTTGTAGTCCCAGCACTAATCCGACGACGTTCACGCTGATAGTGCACGATTGGCCCGCGGGAATCTGCCCTCCAGCGATGGTGAACGCTTGGCTTCCGCCGGTCAGCGTGAGGGTCGCGCCACAGGAATTGGTCAAGCCGTTCGGCGAGGCTAGCGTTAGTCCGGACGGCAGCGCGACCGTGAACGACATGGAGACCCCGGCCCCGTTAGGATTGGTGATCGTGAAGTTGACGGGCGCGGTTGCATTCAGCGGCATCGTGACACCGTTGAACGCAGCTGTGATCGAAAGCGCCGGGTCCGCAACCGTAACGGTCGCCGAGGCGGTTGAGCTGGGAAGAGCTTGATCGGACGTTACCGCGCTGGTGGTGTTGGTCAGCACGCCGCCACCGGTCGAGGTGACGTTAACGGTAATCGAACAGGATGCGTTCGCCCCCAACTGACCAGACGACAGGCTGACGCTGCTCGATCCGGCGGTGGCCGTAATCACGCCGGTGCAAGTACTGGTGAACCCGTTGGGTGTGGACACCACTAGGCCGGATGGAAATGGATCGGTGAAGGCGACACTCGTCAGAATCCCGTTCGAGCCTGAGCCGCTGGAATTGGGATTGCTGAGCGTAAAGGTCAACGTGGTAGTTCCGCCCAGTGCCAGCACCTGCACTCCAAAACTTTTTGTGATGGTGGGCGATGAGAGCGCCGGCGGGTCCACGTTCAAGGTTGCGGTGGCCGCGCTGCCGGTTCCGCCATTGTTGGACGTTACGGTGGTGGTCACATTGACGACGTTGCCGGCCGTGGTTCCCTTCACGGTGAGGCTGAAGGTACACGAATTGCCCGGAGCGATGGACGCGCCCGATAGAGCCACGCTGTTTGTTCCCGCGACTGCCGTTATGGTGCCGCCGCCGCAAGAGCCGGTCAATCCGTTGGGCGTCGCGACCACCAGTCCGGATGGAAACGTATCGGTGAAGCCGATTCCGGTGAGCGTTACGGTATTAATCGCCGAGCTGCTAATGGTGAAAGTAAGGCTGGTGGTTCCCATCAGGCCGATCTGGGACACGCCGAAGGATTCCGCCAGCGATGGAGGCACGCCCACAGTAAGGCTGGCGGATGCTGTCCCTCCGCTGCCGCCTTCGTTGGATGTGACCGCGCTGGTGACGTTGTTCTGAAGGCCGCTCGACACGGCGGTGACGTTGACGCTAAAGGTGCACTGCGAGCTGGGACTTAAAAGCGCCGACGCCAGGCTGATGCTGTTCGATCCCGAGGCGGCCGTTATAGTCCCGCCGCCGCAGCCGCCGCTCTGGCCATTCGGCGACGAGATCACCAGCCCGGACGGCAGCGTATCCGTGAATCCGATGCCGGTCAATAGAGTTGACGCATTGGGGTTGTTGATGGCGAAGGTCAGCGTCGTGGTTCCGAGCAGCGTCATCGACGATGCTCCGAACGTTTTCGTGATGGTGGGCGGCGCCACGACCATCAGGCTGGCGGTGTTGCTGCTCACGCCCGGGCCGGTCTCGTTAGACGAAACTGCTCCGGTGGTGTTGGTCTGAGAACCCGCGGTTATTCCAGTGATGTTCACCGAGACCGCGCACACTCCGCTGGCCGTCAAGGTTGCGCCCGACAAGCTTATTAAGCCGGTTCCCGGGGTCGCGGTGACGGTCCCGCCGCAGGTGCTGGCCATGCCATTGGATGCCGCAACGGCTAATCCGGAGGGCAGCGTGTCGCTGAAAGCTACGCCGGTCAACCCCTGGCTCGCATTCGGATTAGTGAGGGTGAAGCCCAGGGTGGTCGTCCCGTTCAACGGGATGGTCGACGCGCCGAAGATCATCGTGATGTTCGGAGGCGACATCACACTCAGGTTGGCCGAGGCGGTGGCGCCAGTGCCGCCATTCGTTGACGTCACCGCGCTGGTGACGTTGGTGAAGCTTCCGACCAGGGTCGCCTTTACGTTCAGGCTAAAGGTGCACGACGCATTGGCGGCTATGCTCGCTCCAGTCAGGCTGACGCTGGTGGCGCCGCTTATGGCTGTAATTGTTCCACCTGTGCACCCTCCCGTGAGGGCGGGCGGATTGCTCACCGCGATCCCGGGCGGGAAACTATCGGAGAATGCTACTCCCGTAAGCGTCAGAGTATTCGCCGCCGGGTTAGTGATGAGGAAAGTCAGGCTAGTGGTCCCGTTCATCGCAATCTTGGATGCTCCGAACGTTTTCGTAATGGTTGGCGGCGCTAATACGCTGATGCTGGCGGCCGCCGTCCCGCCGGTGCCACCCTCGGTGGACGTCACGGAGCCGGTGGTGTTGGTCTGCGCTCCGGCTGCCGTACCGGTGATATTCACACTGAAAGTGCACGAGGAATTGGCGGCAATGTTTCCGGCCGCAAGGGTAATACTGTTGCCGCTCGGATTAGCCGTGATGGTGCCGGCGCCACAACTTCCGGTCACTCCAGGAGTAGCCGATACGCTTAAGCCCGCGGGTAATGGGTCGTTGAAGGCGACGCTGCTCAACGCCACCGTCGCACTGGCGTTGGTGATCGTAAAGCTCAGCGTGGTGCTTCCATTCAGAGCGACGGAGGGCCCTCCGAAAGTCATTGTGATCATCGGCGGAGCAACCACGGTGATGCTGGCGGATGCTGTCGTACCGGTGCCGCCCTCGCTCGACGTTATGGCGCCGGTAACGTTGTTCTGAGGGCCAGCCACTGTGCCGGTGACGTTGAGACCAAAGGTGCAGGATGCGCCCGATGCCAGCGCCGCCCCCGACAGACTGATGCTACTCGAACCTGCCGTGGCAGTGATGGTTCCACCTCCGCACGCGCCCGTCACATTGGCTGGCGAGGACACACGCAAGCCGCCCGGCAACGTGTCGCTGAAGCCGACCGCGCTGATGGCGCCGCTGTTCGGGTTGTTGATGGTCAAGCTCAAGGTTGTGTTGCCATTGAGCGGCACCGTGGGCGTGCCGAACGTCTCGGTGATGGTCGCTGCGGCAACCACGCTCAAGCCCAGCGTGACGGCATTGCCAATGCCAGCTTCGTTGGAGGACACCGGGCCGGCAATGTTGGTGAAGGTTCCAGCCGCCGTTCCCGTCACATTGACGCTGAACGTGCACGAGCTGTTGGCCGCGAGCACAGCTCCCGTCAGGCTGACGGTGTTGGATCCAGCCACCGCCAGGATAGTCCCACTCCCGCAACTCCCGGCCAATCCACTGTTGGGAGCCGATATGAGCAACCCGGCCGGAAGCGTATCGCCGAGCGTCACACCGGTGAGCGGCACCGGATTCGTGTTGTTGATGGTGAAGCTCAGTGTGGTGCTTCCGTTCAAAGCAATGTGCGCCGCTCCGAAGGACGCAAGCATCGTCTGGGCCTGCACTACCGCGACGCTCGCAGTCGCCGTACCGCCGCTTCCGCCTTCTTTCGACATGACGTTGCCCGTGGTGTTGTTCTGCACTCCAATTACGTTCCCAACCACGTTCACGCTGAACGTGCAGGATGCATTCGCCGCCAAAGTCGCTCCCGCCAGCGACACCTGCACATCGCCATCGTTGGCCGTGATGGTTCCGCCGCCGCAGGTTCCTGTGAGACCGGCCGGCACCGCCAAGGTCAATCCCGAAGGCAGCATGTCGGTGAAGCTAATCGCGGTCAGGCTGATGGTATTGATGGTGGGATTAGTGATGGTAAAGCTCAGGCTGGTGGTTGCGTTCAGCAGCATGTTGGGTGCGCCGAACGTCTTGGTAATCGTCGGGGGCGCGATCACGGTCAGCGACCCGGAATTTGTAATGCCCGCGCCGGTTTCGTTCGCCGAAATTGCGCCGGTGGTGTTGGTCTCGACCCCGGCCGTCATCCCCGTCACGTTCACTGAGAACGTGCAGGAGGTGCCCGGAGCCAAAGTAGCCGCCGCCAAGCTGATGTTGTTTCCCGCGGCAGGCGCGGTAATGGTCCCGCACGTCCCCGTCAGACCGTTGGGATTGGCTACCTGCAAGCCGGCGGGCAGCGTGTCCGTGAATGCGATGCCGGTCAAGGTGCTCGAATTGGCGTTGTTAATTGTGAAGCTCAGCGTGGTGTTGGTGTTCAGCGGAATGGTCGCCGAACCGAAGGTCTGAGTCACGGTCGGCGGAACGGTGACGCTCAGATTCGCCGAGGCCGTAGTGCCGGTCCCGCCGTTGGTGGACGTTACGGTCCCGGTGGTATTGGTCCAATCTCCTCCGCTTGCGCCGGTGACATTCACGGTAATCGTGCACGATGCCCCGGTTGCGATATTGGCGCCCGACAGGCTCACGCTGCCCGATCCCGCCGTGGCGCTCACCGTTCCCGGGCTGCACGAATTCACAAGTGCGTTCGGAGTTGCCACCACGATTCCGGCTGGAAATGTGTCGGTGAAGGCAACGCCGGTGAGGCCTAGCACATTCGCGCCCGGATTCGTGATGGTGAAGGTCAGGGTGGTGTTCCCATTTAGGGGAATCCTCGCCGCGCCGAAGGATTTACTGATCGAAGGCGGCAGCAGCACCGCGATGCTGGCTTGGGCCGTGCCGCCCGTGCCACCTTCAAGAGATGTCACGTTGCCGGTTATATTGTTCTGCGCGCCGGCGGCGGTGCCGGTTACGTTCACGCTCACCGTACAGGAACCGCTGGCGGGGATGGTCGCGCCCGCCAGGCTCACGCTGCTGGATCCGGACGCTGCCGTGGCGGTTCCTCCAGTGCAGGAGGTCGCAACGCTGCTCGGACTTGCCACCGCGATGCCCGCCGGAAGCGTGTCGGTGAAGCCCACCGCTGTCAGCGGGATGGTGTTGATGGCCGGATTCGCGATCGTCAACGTCAGACTGGTGTTCCCGTTCAGGGGAACCGAGGGCCCTGCGAAGGCCTTGGTGATGGTGGGCGGCGCAATCACGGTCACGCTCGCCGCCGACGTTCCGCCCGTCCCGCCCTCGGTCGACGTCACGGGTCCGGCGGTATTAGCCTGCGCGCCCGGCACCGTCCCAGTAACACTCACGCTGAAGGTGCACGACGCGCCGCCGCTTAGACTGCCGTTCGCAAGCGTGATGGCGCTGCCACCGGGAGCCGCCGTAATCGTCCCACCGCCGCAGGTGCCGGTGATCGGGTTCGGCGACACCATCAGGCCGGCCGGCAGCGTATCCGTCAATGCCACATTGCTCAGCGATTGGCTCGCGTTTGGATTCGTGATGGTAAAGCTCAGCGGCGTGGTGCCGTTCAACGGGATCGTCGCTGCGCCGAACGAGGTAGTCAGAGTCGCCGGCAGTGTCACGCTCAGGCTCGCCGCCGCGGTGTTCCCATTGCCGCCGTTGGTTGACGTCACGCTGGTGGTGTTGGTGAAGGTCCCGCCTGCGGTTCCCGTCACGTTGATCGTCAATGTGCACGAGCCGTTGCCCGCCAAGGTCGCACCCGATAAGCTCACGCTGGTGGCTCCCGGGTTTGCGGTAACGGTGCTTCCGCTGCACGAGTTGCT
>Ga0182024_10004748_pt1 | contig 30944 bp, 37 predicted proteins | sample P32metaG_FD_120480 | JGI IMG/M metagenome (GOLD analysis project Ga0182024, IMG submission 120480) | Permafrost microbial communities from Stordalen Mire, Sweden - P3-2 metaG (Illumina Assembly) | ecosystem: Environmental > Terrestrial > Soil > Wetlands > Permafrost | place: Sweden: Stordalen... | reverse complement strand
GCGGCCCGCAGACGGCGCGCCTCCAGCGCATCAAAATCCCGTTTCACACCACGTGGGTTGCCCATGCCAGCCAAACTATACCAAACTTCGGCTTATGTCACCTATATTATGCGAGATTCAATAAATGTGGTGAGGAAGAGTTTCCATCTCCATGGAGCTTTCTACTTGCGGAACTGTCTGCAGAGCATTTTTCTCGCAGACGCCGACGAGGGCCACGGCAATGGACAAAGAAATTGTCGGCAATTTTTCCCAATACAATGTTGGCAGACCGAAGCTATCGAGAAAGGCGGCGACAATCAGCGCCAGCACGAGTGCGCCGCACAATTGAAATTCCGTCCTTCTGTAAAGCGAAACTCCAACGGAAATGAACTGATAGACCACAGCTAACAGGAGAGCGAGGCCCCCAACGCCCAGCTCCAGCCACGTGGATAAAAATGCATTGTGAGCGCGCCCTTCGCTTCCCTCGTCGCTCAGGTACGCCCATTCCTGGCCAAATCCCTGGCCGAGGAGAGGATTCGCCTGAATGGCTTCGACCGCCATGTCCCACCGGTCCAGCCGATGACTCAATCCTTCGCCCGTTGAAAGGTCCACGCGAGTAGCATCGTCAACAAGCCCGGGATCGACCGAGCGCATATAGAAAACGACGGAAAAGCAAATCAGGAAAAACACGAGGAGGGATTTCCAAGCGCGCATCAGGCCAAAAAACAGAATAAATCCGGCGGCGATGCTGAGTGTCGTTCCGCGCACGAACATCAATCCGGGAATCATCGCGAATCCAATGGATAACGAGGAGCAAATAATTCTGTTCACACGCGATCCTTGAAAGACAAGCCATCCTGATCCTGCGGCGAAAACAATCAGTATGGCCGCTTGCCCGATGGTATTGGGATTCCAGGTGGTGAATGTTGCCGCTTCTTTGAGTTCCTGCGTGTTCGCCAGGAAATTGGCGGAGCTGGCTCCGAGACGCAGGACGATTTGAAGGGCCAGGGCAAGACCAGCGCACATTAGACCGGCAAGGAGGAACCGGAGGCGGCGTTCCGATTGGATGATCCTTGGCAGTACAAACACGATCGCGGCGCATCCAATCATTTTCATAGTTTCATAAGCGCCGGGCGGCGTTCCTTGCGCCATTCCAACTGCCGCAGAAAAAAAGCAAACGAAGAGAAATAATGCCTGCACCGAAAGGATCTTGTGTTGCCCCGGAGAAGCCGGCGCGGGCGTCCATAGAATTGTTCGCAGCAGAAAAAGTAGAAGCAACGCATCGTCGAGACGCAGATTGATCGCAACCCCCAGGGGAATGGCTGCGTCCGGAAAACCGAGCCCCAGACCGTAAAGGAACAATCCGTATTCGGGCTTCGCGCAAAGAAACCACGCCATGAGGAGAATTCCGGCGCCCGCTTCAAAATAGAGGATTGGCGTGAAGGCCATAGGAAGAGAAGTATTCAGACCAGCACTTCAATGCGTGGATGCCTTTGAATAATCCGTGCGGGGACGCCAGCCGCCATAGCAAAATCCGGGACATCGCACGTCGCCACGGAATTGGCCGCGACGAGCGCGCCACATCCCACCGTGACGCCTTTTGTGACTGTGGCGTGGGCGGCCACCCATGATCCGCGACACAGCCGAATTGGCGCAAGCCTGCTTGGCCCGAAGCGGTACGACCCGGACTCCCGCGTGTGATCACCGGAGGCGAGCACCACATAGGGACCCAGTTGGACCTCGTCCTCCAGAGTGATTCCTCCCCACGCGTGCAGCCAGCATCCGGTCGCGAGATAAACATCTCGTCCAATTTCAACGCGATTCGTAAAATTGATCGTCACGCGCCGCGCGACTTGCAGATTTCCTCCGCACGTCTTGAAGGATGGCCGGAGCAGCCATCCGCGAACTCGCATGAGGGGACGCAGGTCAGGAAGCCAACCGGTCACTGCCATGATGAAATGAAACCAGAGGTATTGAAGGATTCGCATTTGCGCCGATCCTAGTGCTGCCTGTGCGCGACAACCGGTTCGCGTGCCTCCACGTCTGCTTCCAGTTCCCTGCGCACCGTGGCGACAAATCGTTCCAGAGTTTGCCTGCGGGCCGCGCTCCAACCATTGCGGATTAACTGACGCCGAAATTCGCCGTCGCGAATGATCCGGTCGATTGCGTGCGCTAATGCTTCAGGATTGCCTGGAGGCACAAGCAGAGCGTCGAATCCATGGCGCACCGTGCTGGGGACGCCGCCCACCGTCGTTGAAATGCATGGCAGGCTGTTTGCGCGGACCTCGACCAGCACATGCGGCGTTCCCTCGGATAGTGTGGGAAGAACGAAAATGTCGGCGGCGTGCACGCAATCGAATGAAGGCCTGCCGTATGGCATATAACCCGCCCAGCGCACGCGTTCGTCCAGGCGGCGCGTCTCGACAATTCCATCGAGCCGTTTCCAATATTCCGGGAATTCGTCCGTCCCTACAATCTCCAGCTCCCACCGAATTTTCGGGTCCAGAAGGATGACAGCGTTGAGCAGGTGCTCAATTCCCTTTTCCGGGCGAATGAAGCCAACGAAGAGAATTCGCACGATCTGGCCCTGACATGAATCCGCGCGGAAAGAGAATTCAGTTTCTCGAACAGTACTGGAAACAACCGCTGTCGTTCGGGGCGAGCGATAGGCGCGGGCTAATTCGTGGCCGTTGCAGACAAATGCGCCATTTGTGAGCCAACGTCCCACGCGGCTGGACAGGCGATCTTGCAGCGCGTAGAGCAAGGCAAAGGAGTCAAGGACGCGACCGTTTCGGCGGCTGCTCCGTAGCAATGCGACCGGATCGCCCACGATCCAGTGACAAATGGGACGACGGAAGAGATATGCAAACGCATACAAAACCGCTATGAATGGGCACATTCCCCTGACGAAAAGAACATCCGCGCGACGGCAGGTTTGAAAATAAGCGCGGGCGATGCCCACAAAATGTGGCAAAGATCCCGCAGACGTGCGCCAGAAGGGCTGCGCGATCAATTCGACATTGGAAGCTTCAAGAGGCTGATCACCGGTCGCGTGAGGACAGTCAGCGACGACGCGCGTGCAAATGTAAATTTTCTCGTAATGCCTGGCAAGGGCATCCGCGACTCGGCCCGACGCAGCCTGCATGTAAATCCCCTGCGGGGTGCGAAACGCGCGAACCGGCGTTACGTATCCCAGTATTTGGGGGATTTGCGGTTTTCGATTCGGGATCATGGCAGACAGGAACTTCTCAAGCGGGAGATCGGGAATATCGCGAGCGCAATTCGGCCATTTCCCGGAAAACGGCCTTGAAGCCCTCTATGCCGAACGGCCAAAAACGGGATGGAGAGACCTGCAGCCAATTCGCCGCCGCGGCCACAAGGATTCCTACTTGTGCAGATGCGCCCACCAAAACTGCCCAGGCCATTCCGACGAGGCCGAATTTTCGCAAGAGCAATAACGCCGCAATCGCAAGGACTGCCGTTCCTAAAAGCTGGCTGACGAGCCCGGCATAGGGACGCCCCGCTCCTCGCAGGCCTTCATTCAAAATGTCACTTGAAGTTGTAAGCGCCGCTGCAATCGCCAGAATCATGGCCGGGCGTATCGCCGCAGAGAAATCAGCTCCAAACAGGGGCCTAACAAGGAAAGGAATCAAGCACGACAGGGCCAATCCCAATCCAGCGGAAACGAGCGCGGAATGACGAAACGTTTCCATAAGGAAAGTTTTCCGGCTTTCGGAACTTTTTTCGTTTGATGTAATCGCAAACGACGTGATGCCGAGCGCTTCTCCCAGAGAAGACTGCGCGTTACCGAAGGTCAGTGCCACGGCGTAAATTCCGGCGGCCTGCGCGTCCAGAAGACTCACGACTAGAATCTTGTCCAGCTGCGCCGAAAATAAATTGCTCGCAGTGGCCCAAAAGTAAGGCAGCCCGGAGCGAAGTAAATGGATGCATTCCGCGAAGTGTATTTTCCCGCTGGCAAATGACTTCCTTTGAATTACCAGGCGCAGGAGAACGGCAAGCAGGTGGCTCGCTAAAAAAGCCCAGACGAACCAGCGAACGTCTGCCTTCCGGGACGCCCATATCCAACAGACAAACATCGAATAGAAGATAAAAAAAGATGCCCGGACAAAATTGTATCTTTGCCATCGCATCCGGCCATGCTCTATTCCCAGGAGAATCTGGCTGAAAATATCGAGAGGAATGAGGAGCAGACAGAAGCGAGTGAGCAAGAGGAGATAAATTCTGTCCTTGGGCAGCACGTACGGAATCAGCAGGTAGCCCAAAATAAAGTACAGGCAAGAGGCAGCCAGGCCCACCGCGGCAGCGTTGCACACATGGTGTGATTCATTCCCGGAATCGCCCGCCACCTGGCGTGCAAGCGCCCAATTGCAACCCATCAATCCCAGATTGGTCAAAATGATCGGCCACAACAACACGGTCGCGAGTTCTCCCCGTGACGCAGGGCCCAGCAAGCGAGCTGTTACAACGCCGGTGACCACCCCGCAACCCTGGATGGCAACGCTTGTAAAAAACGTCCCTATATTTGCCCGGGAAAAAATCATGGGTAGACCGCGAAGGGCGCAGCGATTCGAGAGATTTCTGCTGAGACCGAAGAGTTTGCGTACGAAACGCCCGAAACGACAGCAAAAACCAGCGTGTTGGCAGGTATGTGAAGATTGAAATCGGTCAGGCTATGCAACAAAATTGCAACCATGCTGCCGAAACAACCGAGCGCGATTGCCCTCTGGAAATAACTATTGCTCCGCCGATAACCTCGCACCGATTGCGCGACTACGTAAAAAATCGCCCCGAATAGAATTAGTGTGGCCGGGATGCCGCATTCCGAAGCGAATTCCAGATAGTCGTTATGCGCGTGTTCAACAAATTGACCAGGAAATGCAGTCTGAACGGAGGGGTAAACGACGGCAAAGGTTCCCAGGCCGGTTCCCATCCATGGATGCGTGCCGATCAAATTGAGAGTGTCCTTCCAAATGGCCATTCGACTATCCTTCACGGACGCGCTCTGCTGTATGAGTTTGTCGAAGCGAGCGATCGCGGGTTCAGGGCCAATCCAGAAGATCATCGAGATCGCGGGCGCGAGAAATGCCAGCAGGAGAAGGAAAGCGCTCGCTCTTTTCCCGCCGGATGTCAACATCAATGCGATCATCGAGAGCGCCGAAAGAATCGCCGCTACCAGGCCCATGCGTGATTCCGAAAACACAAGGGCAACCAGAAAGAGCGCGCCGAAAAGTATCCACAACGCCAGCTTCGACAATTCCTCGCGGTTGCGGAAAGTTACTGGCTGCTCAAGTTTTTGATGGTCTTGCCCTGTAATGATGGAAAACTGATAGAAAGCACCGGCAAGCGCAAATGGCAAAGTCATTTCCATAAGTCCCGCGAAATGGTCATAGTTGATGAAGGTGCCCGTCGCCATTTCGAGGTTGATAGTTTTCGTGTACCCGAAAATCTGAGGGTCTCAGGTCAGAAATTGGACCAATCCAAAGGCAGCTTCCACGGCTCCCAGGCCCAGCAGAGCTGAAATCAGGAGCCTGCTGCCGTTTGGCCGCAGGCAGATTGTGATCGCCATGAAGAAAGCGGAAAAATATGCGGCCAATGCGGTTAACTGAGACAACGTTTCAAATGCAGCTGCACTGACCCGGCCACGCATTGAATTTGCGAATACCGGGAGATGCACAACCTGCAGGAGAATGAGCACCAGCAATAACAAAGGGATCATCGCAGGAAAGACAGGATTCTCCGCGTTCCGCGAAATGCTTTTCATCATCAGCAGGCCGCCCAAAACGAGCAAAACAATTTTCACCACCAGAAAATACGCCGGATCGGTTCCCCCGAAGGCGGCAACAGCCAAAATAACGCCGCCGATCAAGCCGATTTCAAATATGCGGGCCATGATTTTATGTCGCGCGGATTATTTCCGGGAAGACGCATATTCCGGATACCCGTACGCAAAGTACCTGTAGTCATCGCCTCGCGCGTCTATATTGTTCAAGACCACTCCCAGCAGATTCGCGCCGGCGGAGCGCACCTGCGACTCTGCAAACTGAACCACTTGCCGGGGCGCGCCACCGCTCTTGACGACCAGCACCGTTGCGTCGGCCATGCTTGCCAAAATCCTGCTGTCGGCAACGTCCAACAGCGGCGGCGAATCAAGGACAACAAAACTATAAGCCGTCGACGCCTCGCGAATCAGCGCATGCATTGCGTCGGAAGAAAGCAACTCGGCGGGGTTCTCGGGACTTGGCCCGGAAAGCAGAACGTATAGGCCGTTGACGCCGGTCGGATATGCCATTTCTCGCCAACCTCCCTGCCCGGCAAGATAGGCGCTCAAACGCGACCCATTCTGCGGAAAATATTTGTGGATGCTCGGGCGGCGCATGTCGGCGTCAATCAACAGAACGCGCCGGCCTAACTGGGCAAGGGAAATCGCCAGGTTGACGGCGATTGTTGTTTTTCCCTCCCCGGCATGCGCGCTGGTCACGAGAATTGAGTTCGCGGACCTGCCGCTGCGGGAAAGAAGCACCGAAGTTCGCAATCCACGAAAGGACTCCGACATGACGGAGCTCCTGCGAACTTCGGAATCGTTTCGATTGCGGCCAATCACCAGCGCGTCGCTCGCGGCGCCTCCCGGTACGGCGAGCCGCAGCGTAAATCCTCGATCCGCGCTGGATATGGCCCGATCACGGCGCACCTGAAGTGACTCCAGGGCGGGGATGGCGGCGAGGGCAGCAACGTGCAAGAAGCGATCAACGTCTTCGGCGGTCTGAATTGTCTGGTCGAGGTGCTCCAGCAAAAGCGCCAGGCAAATCCCCAATCCCAATCCTAAGATTGCGCCAAGACCCAAATTGATGGAGATCCTGGGCGAAACCGGCTTGTAGGAAGCCTTCCCTGGATCCACAATGCGAATGTTGCTTGCTTTCAGGCCTGCCGAGACGCCGGCCTCTTTGAGTCTATCGAGAAGCCCTTCGTACATGCTCTTATTGCTTTCCACTTCCCTGTTCAGGATTCCGTATTGCACCGATTTTTCAGCGATGACATTGGCCTGCTTTTGTTTGTCCGCAAATGCCTGTTGCACCAAGGACTCCCGCTTCATCGCCGCGAAGTAATCATCGCTGATTTTTTGCGCGGCGCGCTGGCGTTCCCGGGTGAGAGCCGCCTGAATTTCAGTGATCTGGCTCTGGACTTCCCTCACCTTGGGATAGTCGTCGGTGAACGTGGCGCTGAGTTGCGCGCGTTGGCTCTGCAGTTCGGCGAGTTGAACGCTGAGGTCCAGCAATAATTTATTTTCGAAGACTCCAGGCAAGGACGCATAATCGCTTGACTGGACCAGGCGGTAGAGTGATTCCTTTTCATACCGCGCAGCCTGGGCGCGACTCAGTTCATCCTGCAGCTCACGGACACTCTGGTCCGCAACGCTTTCGGTGTTGCCTTTGTCCGTCTCAAGGAAGAGGAGCCCATTTTCGGAAGCATACGCTTGCAGATCGTCTTCCGATTTTTCAAGCTTCGATTTGAGGTCTGAAAGTTGTTGCGAGAGCCATTCGGAAGCTTTTTGCGTGGCGTCCCACCGCGATTCCAGGTCCTTCCGAATGTAGCTGTCAGCGACCGCGTTCACGACGCGCGCCGCAAGGTTGGGGTCCTCGGAATCGAAAACAATTTCAACCGCGCGGCTGCGCCGGACCGGTTTGATGCTGAGCCGTTCCTGAAAATCGCGTCCGAACGGCCTCCTGCATGGCCGGATTCGGCACGGCAGGCGATTCGGTGGCGGAGGCGAGTTGCGCGGAAAGATTTGCATCTTTACTCCACGGCCACGAACGCGCCTGAGGTTGAAACTCCGCGACGTGGTCCAGGCCAAGCTGCGCGATCACGCGGTCAGCCAGGTCCTCGCTTTCAAGAACTTTGTATTGCGTCTCGAGATACGCATCGGAAACTTCATCGAGCTGGAATAGCTCCTGTGGGTTTACCAGGCTGGGATTTTCCTTCTCAATCTCGATCAGCGCCGTGGCGCGGTAGACGGGCTTTTCTTTGAGCGTCCCGACAACGACGATCGCAAACAGCAGGGAGAACGCCGTCAAAATGGTCCAGCGCCGTTTCCGGATCAACCTCCAAAAGGCCAGGAGGTCCGGGGGCTTTTCCATTTGTTGCACGCGCGCGAGTGGAGAGCGGGCGCGCTCGAGATGGAATTCGCCGTCCTTCAAGACTTCGATTTTATTCTGGTCCGTGATTTCTTCAGGCATTCGATCACCACCGGTAAACGGCCAAACCCGTGGCCGTGGTCAGTGCGGCTTCAGCTCCGCGGTAAAACGCGTTCTTGGCGGAGCTGTCGAGAACGAAAACAACATCCTTTGGCTGCAGCATCGGATCGGGTTCCTTGCTGGCCAGGATCTTTCCCAGATCAACGGGAATTTCGATCCGCTTGTCGGTGTTCAGGTCGGTCCGGATAATTCGCGCCTGGCTTTTTGCCGAAGTTGGAGTGACGCCCTCGGCAAGCGCAAGAGCCTGCAAAACGGAAATGTTTTCGTTGTTTTTCAGAACGAAGCCGCCAGGTTTTCTGACTTCGCCCACCACGTAAACGATTCCCGCCCGCGCCACTTTTACGATATCGCCGGGATGGACCGATACGTTGAGGGATGAATCAGCTGAATCTAATAAACTTTTGAGATTTACTTTGACGATTTCGGTATTTGCCTCTGCTGCGTGATTTTGCGATTCGGCAGCCCCCGTCCTCGAAAGATCCCCGCCGCGCATAATTAGTATGGTGTCCCCTGCGATGTCGGCGAGCCCTCCTGCCATCGAGAGCAGTTCGATTACGCCGCGGGTGCTGGGAACCTGGAAGACCCCGGGCTTATTCACCGCGCCCACGACGGAGACCGCATGGCTTTGCAACTCTCGAATGAAGACACCGACGTGAGGGTCTTTCATGTACGTCCGGCGCAACTGGTCCTGTAGCAACGATTCGAGTTCCCGGGGAGCAAGCCCAGCGGCTTTCACCGGTCCCAACAATTGCAAGGATATTTCGCCGTTCGCGGAAACGCGCACAGTGCGATTCATTTCGGGCGCTTCGAAGACCGTGATTTCCAGCAAGTCGCCCGGGCCGATCCGCGATTCTTCATCCTGCGAAACTGTCGCTGTGTCCGTGAGCGTTTTGCGCGATCGTTCCAATTGCTGGTTGAGCTCCTGCGTGGTTTCCTCTCGTATAGGCGCGTGGCCAGGGCCTGGCGGAAGGCCCTGTGCGTGGACCGGCGCGGCGATAAGCGACAGCATCATCGCGAACAGAAACTGCGACGCCCGAGGGAATCTCAATGTGTGACTAATGTGCATTTCGAAGGTGGCGAGTAAGCTTACTTTTGATCCGAATTTGCAAAGAATTTCAGCGCGGCACCGCGCAAACTGAATTCAGGCACGAGGATTTTCCTTGCCGGGAAAAGTGGAGACTTGATCCGCCCGGAAGCGCGGACGCCGAGCGCGATCATGGGCGCCTCGACCGCGTGATAAAGCAAGATCGACAAACCCATCAGAGTTGAAATGAAAATCGCGATTTGAAGCCGGAAATCCAGATGTCTCGCGGCCGAAAATCCCAGCCATATCGCGAAATAATGGAGCAGATAAATGCCGTAGGAATATCGGGCTGCGATTTGGGCCAGCCATGTCATTCGACTCGCGGGCAATTCCCGGAAAAGGCTCACGCCCAGACCGATACCGAAGCAGATGAACCAGCCGGCTTCAATGGGCTGGCTCCCGGAAAACAATACGAACACTCCGCAACAAAGAAGGAGGAACACAGGCCAAAGAAAACCGGGCAAGACCCTCGGCGTTCGCCACAGTTTGTAGGCGACAATGCCGGGAAGGAAGCACGGCACGAATCGCGTGAATTTCAAGAGCGCTTCCACCGGTGATCGAATACCGCCTTCGCTTAGTGGCAGCAATCCGAAAAGCAGGCCCACCGAAAACCACAAACCGACCGTGGCCCACCAGAAGGCGATGCTTCCCCAGGCTGATTTCAGACGCGAAGCGAAGAACAACAGCGCCGGCAATGCGAGATACATTTGAAGTTCGAGCGGAAGGCTCCATAGCGGGCCCGGATTCGCCTTTTGCCGCGTGACGTTTTGAATCAAAAGCAAATTCGCGGCGAGATTTCCCGCGGTTTGATGGAGCAGCTCGAATCTTCCAAATTGCAGGTCTGATGGAATATGAAACACGTAAACAAAGGTTACAGCGATAATCGCCAGCGGATAGATGCGGAAGCATCGCCGTATCATGAACGGAAGAAACAGAGGCGCGCTCGAACTCGCGCGCTGACGTTCAAGGGAAAACATCAGAACTAACGCCGTATGGACGAAAAAAAGCATGACCCCGAGCAGACCAAAATCCGTCACTTGTAATCTGCCAGGCTGCCAGTTGAAATATTTCGCCAAATGAAATCCCACGACCAGCAATACCGCCGCGGATCGCAGGAAATCGAGATTGCGTGAGTTTGTAGCCATATCAAATCAATCAGAATCATCATGGCATGGAGTGCTGCGCTTCGCGCTCTTGCTCACCGCGCAGTCCTTCCGCTGAGAATAAACTGCCGGGGCACTCCGCGGAGGCAGGCCCGCTACTGACGGCAATGTGCGGATAACGATGTTCGCGCTGTTGGTTCTGGCCACGCCGCGAGTAACGATGACCTCGATGGAATTTTCATTGCTCGTGAAGCTTACGGCGCTATTTTCGAACACTCGCACTTGAGCTCCACCGGGCGCCGCGATCCACGCGCTGCCTCCGGGGCCGACATCAATTGCGTCTCCGCTGAAAATCGTCGACCCCGGGACGAGGCTGGTTCCGTGAATTGTCGCTGCCGTGCAACTGGTGACTGTTCCGATGGGTGTGGGTTTTGCCCCAACCGAAACCGCAAGAAGCAAGAAAATGCCGAGACAGGGTGCTTTTCCTTTACTCATTTCGCTCGCCTGCGTTCAAAAATGATTTTTCATCAACATGCAATTCCAATTGGTCCACCCAGACGGTGCCGGAAATGCGTCTCGCGAATTTGCCGCTCGCAGGCCGCGTCACGCGCAACATGAGCAATTGAGTCTCCGGGCCCGTCCGGAAATTCAATTGGCGCATCGTCCAGGAGGAACTGCCGAGCACGCCCTCCGTCTGAATGAATAGCCTCGCCGGAACATCGGCGTCGCAAATCTCGAATCGTGGACCGCTGTTGGTCGTGATGTCCAGCCCGCGCATGTATCCAGAGAAACTGTAGGAGGTATTTGGCTCGACCGGGACATATTCATAAACGAGCGCGTCGGCCGGATTTTGTGATCCGTCGAATTTAATTTCCAGCGAGCGTGTTCTTTCAAAAGGGGCGGCACGATCCATGGTGATTGCCGCTCCCTGCACGGAATCCATGCGCCAGTCCATGCCACCGTTGAGAATCTCCCCTTCGAACCCTCCATTTACGAGCAGGTTGGAATCGTTCTTTCCCGTTTCCATCAGCGATGGGTCACTCCCCGTCATGGCGGACCACGCGTCCTTGAGTGCGTTGGTACGATGGAATTGAATCAGGGCGTCCATATATGGAAAGGCAGTCTTAGGATCAAGTGGGTAACCTCGCTCGACCGCTCGGTTCCATGCCGCCGTCGCTTCGTCGATGCGCCCGGTCTCAACCAGGTAGCGGAGATATTCGAAATGGACGTCCGGCCGCGATGGAATCATTTCGCCGGCGATCAACTCTCCGTCTTGTATGGCGCGCCATGCCAGGTCGAATGCAGGACGCCGCAGGTCAGGGTCAAGCAGGATGGTCTTTCGCAATAGTTCCAAAGCGCGGTCTGGTGCGCCTTCGCGCAAATAGAAATTAGCGGCAACCCAATTCACCGCTGGGGAACCCGGCGACAACGACAGGGCCCGCGCGTAGGCATGCTGCGCGTCCGGTTCACGCCCGGCCCATTCGTAGGCGTTTCCCAACCTGGACCAATACGCCGCATCGCGGGGGCCGAGCTGGACGGCTTTTTCATAGTGGTGAATGACCTCGATCAGGTTTTGCGGCTTCAGCGGCCTCTCGAGAGCGCGTGCCATACCAGCATAATATTCAGCATTCCAGGGAGCAAAGCGTATTGCGTTTCGAAAACCTTCGGGGGTCTCCTGCAAGGAAAACCATTTGGCGAGCGCGGAACTCGTCGCCAGCCCCGCCGCAAGGAAGAAGATAACCGCAAGAAAGATCCGAATGGATGACTCAACCCAGACTAGGATTAGCTCGCGTGCGCGAATTTGGATTCGTATACTGCATACCGGAGCCTCCTGGATGTGAGGGAAATACATTTGGAGACTGCAAATTAAATCTGGTCGAAACTCTTCGTTCCGGCCGCGGCAAACACCGAAAGGGGCCCCATGGCAGCGGGCAATGCGTCAATTCTCTTCACGCACGAAATGCCAATCTCGACCGCTGCGGCGGTTCCGAGGAGTTCCACGCAAACAACCAGGCGACATTTGTTTTTCTTCCGAACAAGCACGCCTTCAATTCCCTTCAGAGGACCGGCTTCCACCCTTACGCGGTCTCCAGATTGGAGAAACGGATGGGAATCGACCTGCAGGGAGCTCTCAATCATCCGGCGAACGGCATCCATCTGATCTTGCGGGATGATTGCCGGATGCCCCTCCCATCCCACAATGTAACTCAATCCCGGTGTGCTGAGGACCTGGACACGGCGGTCCAGGCCGCCTCGAATGAATACGTACTTTGGAAACAACGGCAGCCAGAGTTGCTTCGCCCGGTCCTGCCACTGGTGCGTCGCGCCAATCAAGGGGAGGAAAATTTCATAGCCCTTGCTTGCGAGGATTTTGGCAACCGACTTCTCATGTTGATGACGCGTATAGAGGGCATGCCAGTGGCTACCGGCATCCTGGATGGAGAATCCCGTCTCGACTTCTGATCGATACATGTAGCTCCGCCCTGTGACTTACATCAACGCCCGACAAAACGGGCTTCAAGCAGGAACGTGACCCGCAAAACTATTGGATGACCGATTTCTCCGTCATCCGTAAATGCTCGGGCAGCGCGCCATCGAGCTCTCCCCAATCGAGTGCCAGAATCCATTGATTTGAGGCTTCTCGGACCACGGCAAAGCCATTCTCTCCGCCGTCTCGCGAACGATGTTCGACGCGAATGACTCGCGCCTCGCCTTTGATCCTTACCACGGATTTATTTCCGGCAAGAGAAGGAAGAGCAACCTCCACTTCAACCTGAGTCTGCGCTGGCGGACAGGTGGCAGTCACAATGAAAGCGCCGAGCACGCTGATGTCGCGAGTGATTCCTTCGGCATACAAACGTCTGTGCTGCTCGTTTTGCCAGGAAAACAGAGCGGGGATATCCAGGCGGTAACGCAGTTCTCTTCTCAATTCCATGGGTGGACTCGACTTGCTTGAACTTCGCTTTTGAGTTTTCGGCATCTGGGCACGAACTGCTTTCTATTCGCGGCGCAGAATAGACGTTCGAGGATTTTCCAGCAAGAGGCAATGTGCCCATTGTCGGCACGCGTGACACAATCCCCGAAACGGAGGGGATTGCCATGCCTGAGATCAAGTGTGGAATACACCCATTTACCGGGCGAATGACCTGAGTGGGGACCGTGAGCAACGCACCGGGACGCGATAACACTGCTTTTATAACATAAACGTTACTGTAGTGGTATTTCCCTACGTCAATATCGCACTTGTGTCGGGTCACGAATAATGACAGTTATTCAAAATATACTTTGCCGGATCGTGACACTTCGTATAGATTCCTCTGCGTTGTCCCCACCCACCGGGGGTTAGAGATGAACCAACCGTTTGCACTGTCCGATGAAAGCATAAGCGTAATTATCGCCGACGCGGATCGCATGAGCGCGCATCTAATCGCGGATGGGCTGACGCGGGGAAGGCGCGACATCAGCATCGTCGCCGTTTCAAATACTTCCGCCGACACTATCCGGGAGCTTGAGAGCTGCCAGCCGAATGTTGTCCTGATCAACGCCCACCTGGATGACGGACCACTCTCCGGTTACCACGTCCTGCGGCACGTACAATTGATCTGCCACAAGACTGCAGCCATCATACTGATTCCCGGCTCCGACCGAGATCTGGTGATTGACGCGTTTCGGGGCGGCGCAAGAGGCGTGTTCTGCCGCGTCCAGCCGATCAAAATGTTGTCGAAGTGCATTCGGATTGTGCACGAAGGACAGGTCTGGGCCGACAACCAGAATCTTGAATTCCTGCTGGAATTCCTGACCCAGCTCAAGCCCCTGCGCTTCCTCAAGCCGGGCGGGGGGATAAGCCGCCTCACCCCCCGCGAAGTCGAAGTGGTGCACCTGCTAGCCGAAGGCCTGAGCACGCGGGAGATCAGCCAGAAACTTGCGGTCACCGAGCATACGATCCGGAATTATCTGAGCCTGATCTACGACAAACTCGGGGTTTCCAGCCGCGTCGAGCTTGCGCTTTATGCTGTCACGCGGGAAGATTTGAATCAGTCACCGATAGATAGACATAGCCGCAACCAAGCCTGAAACTTTATTAGAAAATACGAATTGCGACCGGTGCCAAATAGGAGCGCGGGTTAATGAAGCAGCGAAGAATGCAGGCTGCGCATTCGGCCCCAATTCATATTTCGCAATCCCGCAATTACCAGCTCAGTCCGCTCGGCGACCAGCGCTGCGATCCTATTCTTGCAGTATCCCAGTGCCGTTTCGTTTTGGCACGAATCCGACTGGAATACGAGCGATCTCTTTCATGGTTGTCAGGTTAATTACCGAAACATCATTCGTCACGGCGTTGGACACGTAGGCTGTCTTGCCGTCAGGGGTGAGTGTCACCCAGGCTGCACCCTTCCCGCTAAGAAAAACAGTTCCCGACAATTTCAAATCGGGAAGCGAGTATAAGTAAAGCGCGCTGTTTAGCCTGCTATTCGCAACCAATGTCTTACCGTCCGGGGTAACCGCCAAACCATGAGAGGGATCGGCCCCACCCACCGCCGACGATCCGGGATTAGTACGCGTAGCACCTACGGGGACCGGTAACCTCCCGGCCGGGAGATCCGGATAGTCAACACGCTTGATTTCCTCACGCGATGCAAAATCCACGACCGCAAATCCATCGAACGCGGTCAACTGGACGAAAATCCACTTGGTAGACCCGTCGGGATTCGTCGCAAAGGCCATGGGACGGATACCCTTGTCTTCCTGAACAGTCCATGCGAGCTCGTCTGTCTTCGTGTCGATCACATTTATCATGTTTGATTGAGTCGAACCGGCAACCACATACTTGCCATCCGGAGTAACGTAAGGGTTATGTATAGGGCCTTTCGTACGGATGGTCTTAATATTCTTAAGTGAGCCTGTGTCAATCACATCAACGCCTCCGGGCGCGTTGGCGATTGCAACATAGACCCGCCGCCCATCGGGACTTACCGCAATATTGTTGGGGTGCCCGCTCAATGGGATTTTGTTTACTACCTTTAAAGTCCGCGCATCGGCGACGTCCAGGGTACTATCCGCCTCACAACTGACGTATATTCGGCTGCCGTCGGGCGAGGCTGCAACACCATGATTTACTTCGATCCCCGTGATTTCTCCCACAACTTTATTCGTAACTGGGTCAATAATTTGAACATTATCGCCGGCGCTATTCGTTTGAAGGATGCGAACCACTTTATTCGGTGCTCCCTTTAATGACGTGAAGGTCAAAAGGATCAGCACGAAAATCGCCAGACACAGACTCGGAAAATGTTTACTCTTCATCGAATTCAACTCCTTCTTCCAACAAATCTCACTTCAAGCCAGTAGCTATTTCGCCTTCGCGCCAAATGCCCACGCTTTCAACGTAAGCCACTCAGGGTCGTTCTGCGAATTGAAATGCTTGCCCCCCGAATGAAAGAAATCGCCCCCAGCTTGTTCGGCAAGAGGATGAGTGAGGAGTGGGCTTTGCAGGCTACCGGGCGCGACCAAAGCTGAGACCACTTCGAAATTTTTGCGTGATTGTTCTTCGGTCCAAGTCGTACTGCCGGGTTGGAGCGGCTGCAAACGAAACACCGCCGGCGCTGTGGTACTCCCATGGCACGAGACGCATCGAGCGTGGCCGGGGCGCTTGGCGAGGAATATTGGCTGCACCTTGGTTTTAAAAAATTCGTAATCCAGAGATTTCACGGGGGCGGGGGAAGAGGCTGGTTGCTGATATAGCAACCCAGTCAGGAAAGCAACAAAGATAAATACTGTTCTATACATGAGCCCCTCATCTTCGCTTTTCTTCGAGGAAAACGCCCTGAGAATGCTTACATTCATTCCGCAGTCAAGGGTTCTCTCCGGCTATCCCGCCGGATTTTACGCGAAGTTACCACTCGCTTGGCCCTGCGTCAAATCATCACTTATTGCCGCGGGCAATTGACGATTTGCGCCCCACGTTCCGTCGACACCTGGCTCTTCCGTTTGGACCGCGGACTATTTGAAGAGGTTAATCGCGCAATTTTTCCGCGATTTCCTTCGCAATTTGTCGAGCCCGGTCAAGGTCGTGCGGCTCCAGGGAAATTGCGGCGACGCGGGGGTGCCCGCCGCCGCCGTATTGTTCCGCGATGCTGGCGAGATTATCTTCCGCCGCATCAGGATTCCATGGATTCGAGCCGATCGAAACCTTCGCGCGGACTGGAGAGGTCAAGACACTGACCGTATAGCGCGATTGCGGATACAGCATGTAGGGAATGAACTTGTTGTATCCCTCAACGTCCAGGTCGCTCAAGTCGAAATACACGACTCCGCCGCCGACCTCTATGCGTTGCCGCAGCATTTCGATGGATTTTTGGTGCCGCTCGAGCAGTGGCCCCAGATGCCTGGCGATGATTGGCAGCTTGATCATTTCCGCCAGCGAAAGCTCGGATAAGGCTGGAATAATTTTCGGGACCATGCCCTCCTCCGGCGCCGATTCGATCACCATGGCCAGTTGCGTTGCGGGCTCGGTAAGGGCCACGGCCGATTCCGGCGTGGGATATTGAGCGCCATCAATGATATCGCCCCAATGAATCAGCTCCGCGAGCGGCTTGGGGTCGAACCCGAATTGCGCGCTGGTCACATCCGCGAGAAGCTTGGTGCAGGACTTGTAATCCGGATTGTAGAACTTGTGGCCGCTGTGGTCCTGGCGGAAGTTCTCCGCATCGGCGGGAGTCAGGAACGCGCTCTGGTGATGATCAAACCACCAGGTCACGAGAGGGGAGCTCGAATATTTAAAATCGACGATCGCATTCTCATCGCCGTCAAACAGGCCGTCCTCGAAAGGCTGCCGCGCGCGGTGAGTCATCCCCGTGAAATGGAACTCCGAATGGGGCTGGATGCGCTCTCGAAAAAAGCGATAGAAAACCGCCGAAGATGCAGCTCCATCAAAACAACGGTCGTGAAAGCAAAGCCGAACTTTGACCGGGTCCGCCACGGGTCGAAAACCCTCCATTTCACAAAAGGCAACCGCACAAGCTGGAAAGCCCTAAAAGATGGATGGGAGCGGCGGGATTGTCAAGATGAGATTCCTGCGATGAAAAGGCGGCGTGCACCCTTCTGGGGAGTTTACCCCAGGGCCATGCACGCCGCCTCGATCAACCGAAATTCCTGTGGGGTCCTTTGGACGCGCCTTATTTGCCCGCGAAGCTCTGTGCGATTCCGCCGGCGACCGGCACCATGAACTTTTCCCCCTGATAGGCCTTTACCATGAGCAAAATCCACAGAATGACGGCCACCAGGCTAATCAGGCTGTAAAGAGCGGCGGCCATCCCGAACGTGCCGAATCCGCCCGTCATCATGAATCCCGCGCCAAAGATAATTCCAACCGCGATCTCAATCACGTGCAGCCCGCCAAAGACCACGATGGACTGCGCGGCGTGAAACCGCACATAGGGCCGCTTGTCGATCAGGAAGAAGATGATCCCGGTGACCCACCCCAGGACATAGCACAACAGCCCAGCTACGTTTTCATCCAAGCCCGTCGAGCTTTGCGTAGTTTGTGTCACCGGTCCTCCTGTTTGTGTCTGCCCTGCTGGCGCCGACCCGCCTTGAGCCTGTCCGCATTTCGGACAAAACGCTGCACCCGCCACTTCAGTCCCGCAATTACCGCAGAAGGCCATAGTGTCTCTCCCCGTGGAAGTCGTTTGTGAAAGGACGCGCCGACATGGGCGAAGGCTATCACTGCTTCCCCCTCGCACACAAGCGTCCCCTTTGGAAAAGTCTGCGTGAATGCTCAGCCCTTAGGAAGCCACGAAACTTCAGCCGTACCGGAAGATTCTCAAATGTTCCAATTCACAGGCGGACTTGCTCATCTCGTTATGCTCTCTGATACCGAAATTGCATACATGGCTTTATCGTTGTAGACTCTCACTGTTGTCGCGGTTCTCTCTCCGAGAGGGTCAGAAAGCCGGGTCGATTTCGAGGCCGCGGTACGTGGTTGCGATGGAGACAATCCTCAATCTAATTTGGCTGGTGGTCACGCTGGCCGGGGTTTGGGTCTGGCGCTTTCGCTGGTTTCCGTCGCGCGGAAATCAACGGGAGCGAATTTTTCCTGAAGCCATCGCGGCTCTCTGTCTGATTGCCCTTTTATTTCCTGTCATTTCGCTCACCGACGATCTTCATCCGGAGATCATGATCGCGGAATGCGCCTCCGCGAAACGAAGCCTTTCTCTGATCATCGCCGGTGGACGACACGCGCACGATTCAACCGCAACTCGTCATACGCATGCGCAATCGGCGCTCCTGGCGGTTCCCCTTGCGCGGATCGACCAGTTCTCGGCGGACCTTGTTCATGCTGCTCAGGGTATGCAAACGATTTCTTCAAGCGACGTACGCTCAGCCCGCGCCCCTCCATCTTTCCTTTAAGAAAAAAGCCTGTCCGAAACTTTTGACGAAGACGCAGCAGGCGCGAATAGCGTCCTGAGCAAAGTCGAGCGCGCCAAACGATCGGACGATTGATCCCATAAGTGTTACTGGCCGGTGTATCGCGAGCGGTATTCAGTGCCCGCATTCTCCGTAGCGACGTCCAGTCGAGCGCACAAGACTCAAAGGTGGCGCCGGCTGGATTTCCGGGCCCCGTCTCTGGAATCGATAGCGCAGAAACCGTGGCCCATTCAAGAGGCATTCACATGAAATATGCGAGGTACCGAATACTTGCTGCGGCCATTTTACCGGCGCTCCTGTTAGGAGGGTGCCGGAACGGCGCGGAAAGCGCTGCGCAAGAAGCACCGCCTCCTGCACAAGTCGAGCATGAGGCGGATGGCAGTATGGTCCAAGTTGACCATCCCGAGCAATTTCCTCTGGCAACCGCTGTCGCGTATGCGGCGCGATCGGAACTCGTCGTAACGGGGACTGTGTCCCCGGATGTTTCAAGAAGCGTGCCGGTCATTTCGCTGGCCTCGGGGCGCGTCGTGGATATTCAGGCTCGTTTGGGCGACAAGGTGCAAAAGGGCCAGCTGTTGCTCACAGTTCGGAGCGACGATGTCTCCGGGGGCTATTCCGACTACCGGAAGGCAGTGGCGGACGAGACGCTGGCCAACACGCAACTCGACCGCGCGAAGGACCTTTACGCCCATGGGGTGATCTCGATGAGCGATCTGCAAATCGCCCAGGACACTGAAGACAAGGCCAAAGTGGATGTTGAAACTACAGCGGAACATCTCCGATTGCTTGGAAACGATCCCGCTAACCCGAACAACGTGGTGAGCATTTACGCACCCACGTCGGGAGTGATTACAGATCAGCAGGTAACGAATGCCGCGAGCGTGCAGGCGTTTGGCTCGAACCCTTTCACTATTTCCGATATTTCTGTCGTGTGGTTGATTTGCGATGTGCACGAGAACGACCTGCCCTCCGTGCGTGTGGGCGACACCGCGGACATCCGCTTGAACGCGTATCCCGACCAGGCCCTACAAGGCAAAATCAGCAATATCGGCGCGATTCTTGATCCAAACATTCGAACGGCCAAGGTTCGAATCGAAGTCCGCAATCCGGGGCGGATGCTCCTGGGCATGTTTGCAACGGCCACGTTTCACGGTCAGACGCGGGAGATTCACGCATCAGTTCCTTCCTCGGCCATTCTGCATCTTCACGACCGTGATTGGGTCTTTGTGCCGGCGGGAAACAGAGAATTCCGCCACGCGGAAATTACGAGCGGGCTTACGCTCCCCGGAAACATGCAGGAAGTCACCTCCGGCATCAAGCCGGGCGACAAGGTCATTCAAAATGCTCTTGAGCTTGAGAACGCAACGGAACAATAGATGATTCGCAAATTCGTAGATTTCGCGTTGGAGAACCGCTTCCTGATTCTGGCAGGCGCGCTCCTGCTCTTTGGCTGGGGCGCGATTTCGTTCCATCAACTTCCGGTCGAGGCATATCCGGACGTCGCGGACAATTATGTGGAAGTCATCACGCAGTGGCCGGGTATCTCAGCGGAACAAATTGAGCAGCAGGTCACAATTCCTCTTGAAAACGTGATGAACGGCATCCCTCACTTGGTTCACCTGCGGTCGTTCACTATCTACGGGTTGTCGGACCTGAAACTGATTTTCGATGATGAGGAAGAGGACGCATGGAATCGGGAAAGAGTCCTGGAGAGGCTTTCGCAAGTCAGCTTGCCGACCGGGTTGACTCCGCAAATGGGGACGGACTGGAGCCCTGTAGGCCAAATCTATTTTTTCACGCTCCGCAGCACGAATCCTGAGTATGACGTTATGGAATTGAAGTCTCTCGAAGATTGGGTGATTGAGAAAAATTTTAAGGCAGTCCCCGACATCGTTGACGTTGCCAGCTTCGGAGGCCCCACGCGCGAATATCAGGTGCGCGTGGATCCCGAAAAATTAATTTCTTTTGGCATCAGCCTGGCGCAAGTGGAGCAGCAACTCACCAACAACAACATCAATGCGGGCGGCAGCTTCATTGAATCCGGTTTGCAACAAGTCAATATCCGGGAAGTAGGCCTCGTCAAGAACGTGCATGATATCGAAAACACTGTCATTACGACGAAAAACGGGGCCCCGGTGCGCATCAAGGATATCGCCGTCGTCGCCCAGGGACCCAAGATCCGGCTCGGTCAATTCGCCCGTGCAATTCACGGGGAAGATGGAAAGATCATTGACAATGACGACGTGGTTTCAGGCATCGTCCTGTTGCGTAAGGGAGCGAATGCGGACGAAGCTCTCGCCGGGATCCATGCCAAAGTCGAGGAGCTGAATGAGCGCATTTTGCCGCCGGGAGTGAAGGTCGTTCCCTTTATTGATCGTAGCGACTTGGTCCACTTCACCACGCATACCGTGCTGCACAACCTTACGGAAGGAATGATCCTGGTCGTGATCATCCTTTTCCTATTCCTTGGCAATGTACGTGGGGCGATTATCGTTGCCCTGACCATTCCGTTTGCACTGTTATTCGCGGCAACCTGTCTTAGCCTGAAAGGTATCCCTGCAAACTTGCTTTCCCTCGGCGCGCTAGATTTCGGAATGGTCGTCGACGGCGCCGTCGTCATGGTGGAGAATATTGTCCGCCATATACACACGCAAAAAGACAGGGACGAATCGAAACCGACGCTCGAAGTCATTCGCGAAGCCGCGCACGAGGTCCAGCGCCCGGTTTTTTACGCGATTGCGATCATCATTACGGCGTATCTGCCGGTTTTCACGCTGCAACGCGTGGAGGGTCGCCTGTTCAGACCCATGGCCTGGACCGTGGCATTTGCTTTGCTGGGTGCGCTGCTATTTTCGATGCTGGTCGCGCCAGTACTTGCCAGTCTGTTCTTTTCCAAAGGCGCGCACGAGTGGAAGAACCCGGCAATGGAATTCCTGAAAACCCGGTATCGCCAATCCGTGAGATGGGCAATCGGGCATCGTTTGATCACCGTCGGCTCGGCAGTATTTGCGCTGTGTATCGCGCTGTTTCTGGCATACGGCGGCGTCATTGGCTCCGAATTCCTGCCGCACCTAGATGAGGGTGCGCTGTGGGTCCGCGGCACGCTTGCCCCCAGCACGGGTCCCAGTGAAGGCATCCGTGTATCGAATCAGGCTCGCGCCATTCTATGTTCATTTCCCGAGGTGCCGCAGTGCACCAGCCAGGTTGGCCGCCCGGATGACGGAACCGATACGACAGGATTCTTCAATACCGAATATTTCGTTGATCTGAAACCCAAGGAACAATGGAGACCGGCATTTCACCAGGATCGGGACGCGCTCATCGCCGCCATGAATCGCGAGTTGGAGAAGATTCCTGGCGTCAGTTGGGGATTTTCACAACCGATCGAAGACAACATGGAGGAAGCGGTCAGCGGCGTAAAAGGCGAACTGGCCACGAAGGTCTACGGGGACGATTTGAAGGTGCTTGAAGATAAGGCTAACCAGATCGCGGGGGTAATGGGGCAGGTCAAGGGGATCGAAGACCTTGGCGTCCTTCAAGTTCTCGGCCAGCCCAACATCAATTTCGAGGTTGACCGTCAGCAAGCCGCGCGTTATCAGATCAACGTTTCGGATATTGAAGATGCCATCCAGACCGCGGCCGGAGGAACTGCACTGACTCAGGTATTGCAAGGCGAAGCGCGATACGACCTGGTTTTACGCTACCTGTCACAGTACCGAAGCACGAAAGAAGCGATCGAAAACATTCGATTGTTGTCTCCCTCCGGAGAGCGCGTCGCGCTTTCCCAGCTCTGCAAAATCGAGGAACAGGATGGAGGATCGGAAATCTATCGTGAAGGAAACCAGCGATACGTCGCCATCAAATACAGCGTGCGCGGGCGCGATCTTGGCAGCACCGTTGAAGAAGCGATGAGAAAAGTAAACGCGCAGGTTCAATTGCCGCGCGGGTACCACATCGACTGGGAGGGCGAATATGAAAGTCAAAAGCGCGCCCAGGCGCGGCTGTTTCTGGTCGTGCCTTTAACCATCCTGGTCATCTTCCTCATTCTCTACACAATGTTTCGCTCCTTTAAATGGGCGGCGCTCATCCTCGCGAACGTGGCGCTGGCGGCCATCGGAGGATCTTTCGCACTTTTTTTCACGGGCACGAATTTCAGTGTTTCGTCCGGCGTGGGATTCCTGGCTCTCTTTGGCGTTTCTGTCCAAACGGGCGTCATCATGCTCGAATACATCAACCAGCTTCGCGCGCGGGGAAATACAATAGAGAGTTCGGCGATTGAAGGAGCCGTCCTGCGGCTTCGGCCCATCATGATGACCATGCTGGTTGCGACACTGGGATTATTGCCGGCGGCGTTATCGCATGCCATTGGCTCCGATTCGCAGCGGCCCTTCGCGATCGTTATCGTCGGAGGACTGATCGTCAACCTGGTGATGAGCGTTTTTATACTTCCGACGCTCTATGTCTGGCTCGCGCGTGAGGGTGACAGGCTTCCCAATCCGGAAAAAGCCATTCAAGTTTAATTCGACCATTCCAGGTTACGGCAAGAGATTGTTCCCCCGGAAGATCACATTGTCGGTTCAAATCGGTCCCGATGTTATACTTTCGGGCAACGCGGAAGTGGCGGAATTGGCAGACGCGCCAGCCTTAGGAGCTGGTGGCCGAAAGGCCGTAGGGGTTCGAGTCCCTTCTTCCGCACCACCTCTTGATTCCAAAAGGCTTGCCCTAATTGTTACCCGCACACTGTTACCCCTTTTCTGAAAAATAAAATTTGGAATTCACCTTTTTTCAGTATTTAGAAGCATGGGGTGCAGGAACCGTGCTCAAAGTCACAATCATGGTCAGATTTAATCGTGGCGGGAAATTCGTAATGAAGCGTGCGCAACACGCTGCCAACGGCAAGCTAGTGCCCCGTCGAGCAGTAGGGATGCGCTCGGACATCGAAGGGGCGTGCAGATACTATCTACGGTACAGGCTCCCAGACGGGAGACGGGTTTACGATCCGGTAGGTGAGTCGAGCATAGAAGCTCTCGCCGCAGCGAATCGGAAAGAGATTGAATTATTCGCGGCGTTGCGGAGCGCTGAAGTTGCCGAACCCGACGCCCCGCAAGTCGCCCCCTCGCGAGTCAAGGTGGACAATGCCATCGGACAATACCTGTCTAACTTCGCCAGCCCGGACCAGCGGACGACTTTCCTCGCTTACCGCCGCGCCTTGGCTATCTTCCGGGAGGCCTGCACCTGCGAATACGTTGACCAAATCACTATGGATTGCGTTCGGTCATTCATGGCACGGCTGCGTGGCGAGTTTGACCAAGACACGGTATACCACCGATATCACTACGTGGAGTTCTTTCTCGGAAAGCACGGCAAGAACAATTTGCTTCTGAAATCAGAACGGCCGAAAAAGCGCCCGGTGGACGAAGACGGCACCGATCTGGCGACTTACGAAGTCGGTGGGGTCGCAAGTCTGGTGGCAGCGGCCGAGACCGAGCAGGACAGACTCGTTGTCCTCATTCCTTCCGAGTCGGGCCTGCGCAAGGACGAAGTCGCGCATTTGGAAAGGGCTGACATCCTAGACGGACAGATCATTGTTCGGTCTCACAAGATTCAATATCGCCACTGGAAAACCAAGACGGGTCGCGGGCGCACCGTGGACGTGCCACGCTGGCTCACGGACAGAATCAAGGCGTGGATCGCCACTCTTTCCGAGCGCCAAAGTTTGTTATTCGTCACCGAAGACGGCAATCCAGATCGTCATCTGGAGTACCTCGTAAATGAACTGGCGGCCAAGGCTGGCGTGAAAGTGCCAGTCACTTCCAGCGGTCAGCCCCAACCATTTCATGGGCTTCGCTCGTACTGGGCTATCCAGCGATTGCGACAGGGGCACGATCTCAATACGGTACGCCGCTGGGGCGGCTGGAAAGATTTGAAGGTCATGCTGCGGTACTTAGCAAAGGCGCGTGGCATATCGGACGATGCAAGACGACTACTTGATGGGGGCCAAGATGGGAAAGTTGCTTAGAGCAATTGAAGTTGCTGCACGACTGGCGGTGAGCCGCGCAATTGTTTATCGATGGGCGAAGGAAGGCTGGCTGCGTTCCGTGCAGATGCCCGGCGTCGTTCGCTTTGACGAAGACGACGTAGAAAAATTCATTGCGGACCGGAAGACACCGGCCGCATACCGTCGCCATGCTGCTTGAGTAGGTTCGGACGCGCCACTGAACAGGACGCACCGCAAGCGATCCGTCATCGCCTTATTCCGGCGATGACCACAAAAGACGGAAGAGGAAAAATCCACCACGAGTAAGCCAGCCTCTCCGAGGACAGCAAAAGTCATCCTCAACGACACCGTCGCTGTTGTCGTGATGGGGACGCCCTCTCTGTGATTCTGACGTGTGCATGGTCCATCGAGCACGTCGTACCAGATGCGCCGAGAATGTTGGGACTATTTGCGTGGGAACGACGAACCGTTCCCTCAGGCTGCCGCCCGGAGACTTTGAGGAAAAAGCATGCCCACAGTAGAAGACCTCGCTGAAGCCTACGAAGCGGCAACGGATGGATGCCGCCACTTCGTTCGGTGGACGCGTGACAATGCTCGGCAGTGGCAGCGAATCAAGCCGGACGCTGAAACCCATCCCGAAGCGGAACTAGACTTCGAGCAGGAGCCGACTCGTGGACGGGCTGTCGGGGCAGGCTATTGATCACCTATACTGGGATCATCCTTCTCCCGCCAGTTCAAAAGGTAGAATGACCCTGTATAGAGCTTCTCGATGAGGCGACGGTCGCAAAGCTCACTGAGCACCGAGTGAGCATCGTCTTCCAACACATCAAACTCTGCTGCCAAGCTGGCGGCATCGCCACGCCAGATTCCGTCCCGGTCCGCATTTTCCCAGATGAAACGAAATGCTTCTTCCCAGTCGAAATACCTTCTGTGCCTCATTGCCCCTCCTTGCGCCGGGAAGGGCTGCCCGCGCCTCTGGGTCGTCTGACCCCGAACTCAATAGCGGCCCGAGAAACAAGCCATCGAGAACATCCCAAAACGTCTGCGATCTGCTGGTAGGACAACGCTGGGTTGGCGACAATAAGGTCACGGATCGCTTCGTGCGCTCTTGTGGTGCTTGCCTTCTTCAGAAGCCGAACTCCTACCACTTCGGCGGTCGCCTTCTTGAGTTCGCGGTAACGAGTCATAGTCCCTCTTAAAGAGGGATCGCATATTCGATTTGCAACTCGTTGGCGATCTATCAAGGTCGGAAAATCCCATCGACATTGGGAATTGACACTGCCAGCACCGAGTCTGGGCAAGGATTTTGACTTTGCTTTTCCTTCTTTAGTGGCGAGTCGTCAGATCGCCGTGCGCAGTCTGGGACTCTTCTGATCAACGCGTTAATGGTGCAAACCTCAGAAGTTCCCTGAACTCGCGTATCTAGGTATGTCGGGGTCGTCGAGAGACGATTCAAAGCCGGGGGTCAGGTCAACCCATAAGGTTGCGCCACCTGACCCCATTACGGCTCCCGGCTGCCCTTCGACAAGGCACACACGGCGCAGCCAAAAGAGCGCAACTATGCACGACTTCAAAAAGCTGTTGCAACAGAAAGACGAACTCAAGGAGCTTTGGAGCTACCTTGAGATCAAGACCCAATTCCCGGAAAAAGAAGTGAAGCGTTGGCTGCTGGATCATGGCAAGGATCAGGTGCAGGCGGCGATAGAGCTTCTGGCGAAGCGCGAACATGACGTGGCGGACACTGTCAAGTATGTTGGCAAAGTGCTCCACAACTCCAAGCTCCAGAATATGACCGTGGAGGAGCGGCAGGAGAAGATCAGCGCCTTGGCGTCCCTAGCCGGGAAAGTCCGGGCGGCGAGGGAGCACGAAGCCAAGATCGCTGCCATTAGGCAGGAATTTGCTGAGGCTACGCTCAATTCCGCTGAAGTCCGCTCAGTTCCGCTGGAATCGGCTCTAGGTGTAGGTGTTGGTTTAGGTATAGGTGTTGGCGGTGATTTTGGCTACGACGCAGGCAACGGCTCAAAACCTGCGGCGGCTGCGCCGCCTGTCGTAGTGCCCCCATCGCAAAGCAAGACAAAGGCAATACCGAAACCGGAAACCAAAACCGAACCCCGCCGCTGCAAACAGTGCGGGATCGTGCTTACCCGCGATGTAAACCATGTCTGTCAAGCCGACCCAGCGAACCAAACCCCGGAAAAACCGAAACCCGACGGTGCGCTCATGCCCGGCGATTGGAGACGCTACATGGAGATTATTATCGCCACCGAGGACATGTAACTATGAAGAGCAAACGGAACAAGCTGCCCGGCGAGAAGCACGATGCCGTGATCGAACGTCGCGGGTTACCGGACGACTACACGCTAATTCCCTACCGGGGCAAGACTGCCGCGAAGTGCCCCGATTCGCCGCGCTACAAGGCCATCGGCAACTCCATGGCGGTGCCCGTGCTGCGCTGGATCGGCGAGCGTATCGCGGCGATTGATAGGCTTTCCTGCGCTAAGGTGGCGCAACTGGGTTCCGCCGCTTGTCCCAGTGTTTGAATCCCAGAATCTTCTTGATGTGCAATCGGTATTCGCCCGCCCGCCGATCCTTCGTGATTCTGCGGATCAGCACCGTCACTTCCGGCACTGGAGGATTCATGCCGTTGAGCAGGCGCATTTCGAAACGGCAGCGAGACCTTCGCGAAGCGCTTTGTCCAGTAGGGCTTGATCTGGCGGCATTCGATCTTCTTCGTCCCAGCGATGATTTCAGCCAGCCACTCACGCTCGATTGTGGTCGTGATCCGGTCGTAGTTCAGCTTGAACGAGAAGAAAATTGTCATGCTACTCGACGATTTCTTCGCAGGAAAGAAAGTTCCTGTCCTTTCGCCGAGCGAATCCATCATCGAGGAAGAGATTGAAAAGGATGATGACGAAGACTAGGGAGTGTATTAGCCTATTCAAGAACCTAGAAACGCAACAACGGTAACTCGGCGTAACGGACAGCGGCAAGTTGCGCCCTCACTGAAAAAAGACAATTGCTGATTCTGCTGATTCCCGCACGGCTAAGAAAACACCGTGCATCGACACGCCCCACTCGGAATCATGTTGCTGGTGTCAACTGCCTGCGATCCTTGGCCGCTTCAACGGGGATCACAGGTTTTTGATGTAGATGAACTTTCCCGCCTCCCGCCTTTTCGTTGCCGCTCCACTTTTCAGCGCATCCCGAACTTCCTGCGCGAACGGCGTAAGACCTGCGTCTTTGTTCTCATAATTCTTAAAACGGTTGTTTCCGCGAGTTGACCAGCGTTTGCAGCGGTCTAAACTGCTACGCTTGATTGAGCGTTTTTTATAAAGCACGACCGAAACGGTGGGTGTCTGTCCGAATAGCTCGAAACCCAAAGCCTTGTATATCGTTCCAACGTGGCCGAAGTTCGGGTCCGCGTAACTCAGAACGCGCTGAACGCCATATTTTTTGAGAGTCCGTAACATCACGGCAATGGATTTGCTCTCCGCGTTTCGCGGTGTGTCGTCCACCATGCAAAATCGCCGCAACTCCACGAGGTTGAATTTCCCATGCTCGCTATATTTCTCGATGGTCTCCCTCATGCCGGGCAAGCCGAAAATTGCCGCACCTACCATCCGCCCATTTAGCGTCACCTTGAAACAATATTTCGGTGTGACACCGCTGACCGCTTTGGAGTAGTGATGCTCTTCGATAAATGATCGAATTTCGGCAATTGGGCATTCATCAACCTTCAGATTTTGGAGCGAAAGGGTCGGAGTTGAACCGCCATCTCCTGTCGGGTAGACAGGCATCCTAGTTGGACGACCTTCGCAAATCGTATTACTTAAACTCATGAGTGCCTCTCCAGAGCGTCCGACAAGCGGGTCGCCCGCTCGGCAGCGTCCCTTGAAATTTGATTAAGACAGGCAATAAGGGTGCGAACTTCTGTCTTAGAGGCATCGTCAAGATTGGTGGACTTTACCCGCTTCGTCACTGCATTAAGGTCGCTGAACTCCGAGCGCAGTAGTGTCAATCGCGCTGTCACTTCCGCAACGGATTTCTCTCCGTTCTTCGGAATAACTATCGCCTTCGGATGCTTTACCGCGTCATTCCGTTGAACCTTCTTGAGTAACCCTGCGGTGCTGATTTCCAGATCGGAGTTGACCTTCGTCTCCTCCATATAATCTTCGAACAAGGCATCGGGAACTTTCGACAATTCTTGCCATCGTTGAGCGGTGCGCTCAGAGGTTCCCGTGTCCTTTAGGGTCTGGTTATATTCGGAATCCCGAACCCGCCCACCTGTCGGTTTCGGCTTTGCTCGTTTCAGTTTCGATAGAATCTCCCCCGCCTTGCGTGATGCCAGCAGCGCAATTTCAGCGGCATAGTTTTGGGACTCGCGGCCGAGGTGAGCAGCCCTCGCATACACTTTGGCAGCCTCGGCGATGTCCCGAATCTTTTTGATTTCAGGTAGGGTACGGGATTCCGATAGCATCATCCGAGCTTTATCGAGTTGGGCGAGTGCGTTGGCGGACATTTTGTCCGCCTTCGACAGCCGATCTTTTGCCGCTGCTGAATTCATGCCCATACCCGTAGTGTACAGAGCGGTCTGCGGGATTGGTTAGACGTAGGTCTCCCGGAATGTGCAACTTACGTGGATTCCCCGGAAATGTTCAGAAATCTGAACGATCTCGTGCAAAAATGCTGGGAGCAAAAAGCGAGGCCTCGATGAAAGACGACGCGTTCGACGACGTTCGGTGCCCTTTCGACTACAGGGCCGAACTCAAAAAGACACGGGATGCGCTCAACGAAAAGCTGCTGGAATGCGTTTCCCGGGACTGGAATCTTGGCTATCGAGAATTGGCGAGGAGGTTCAACATTTCGGCCGCGACTCTGTTCGCTCTCGCAAAAGGGCGCAAGAAAAGAGTTAGGCCCGGGCCGCGACGGCGTGTGTCGAAGGGCGGTTACCGGTAAACGGGATAGGACTTCTCTCCCGACAGCAAGAGCACATGAATATTTCTAACTGCATCGGGTTGAAGAATGTTCGGGAGTGGGAGGTCGTGGACAACCGGGATTTCCAAACTGCTCTTGAATGCCCAGAGCTTGTCAGCGCCTCGGACGTGCAACGTCAGTTTGCCTTCCGCCAGCGATAAATCGACCAACGCATCGTTCCTGCCACATCGCGGGCGTTCGAGCCGACCCGAAGATCACACGCGGCGCACCGGAATAGCCGTGGTCGGTGTACTCGCCCACGACTTTGAAGCCGCGATTCGCAGCGAACTGCCGTAGTTCATTTAGCTGAGTCTCGGGGTGCTGATCCAAGTGCTCACCCGGCAATACAATGCGGCTCGTTTCATTCGTTCTCCTTTGAGGCATGAGGTCAGAGGCGTTCTTCCACAAGTCGGATCGCTTGGTTCGTTCCACAGTCGATAAGCAACGAAGGAGAGCGGGAGATCTCCCGAAATCCTGCCTGACACAGACAACGCCTTGCTTCCGCCACGGACGGCGCCATGAACACGTTGCCCGCGAACCTGTCCCTCTGAAACGGCAGCAGCAAGTGAGGGATGCGTCCCCGATACAGCGCCGACTCGGCGTGGAGGAGATGGTCTCCGTCATCATGTTTTATCTCTTGCGAACGTCTTGGTCGGAGGGTTTTGTCTTCTCGGCGTCGACAAAGCCTCTCAGCAGCCTCCATGCAGACGGTCAGTTCGGGTGCAAGCACGTTCAGGTTGGAGCAGACCTCGCGGTCGAGAACTTGTCCAAGCTGGAAATCGTCGAGTTCGCGCAGGCGCTCTCTGAGCAAGCCGGGTATCAGCAGCGCCGCCGCTAACCGTTCCGCAGGGACGCTGGAGCGCACCCGCGCCCTCTGCTGTTCCATGAGTTCGGGAATGGTCAAGTTGTCACCCCCCTGGAGTATACAGAGGAGAAACACAGAATGGCCACTTGCAACCCCTTGAACAGCAATGACTTGCGGGTGGCCAATTTCCGATTGCCCTCTGTATACTGCAGGCAGGAGGACACCAAATGTTGAAAAAGGAATTCATTCGCGATGGCACCCGCAGAATCATCGGCTCGGTCACGACCGGGTACAGCGACACTTC
>Ga0182024_10004747_pt1 | contig 30944 bp, 26 predicted proteins | sample P32metaG_FD_120480 | JGI IMG/M metagenome (GOLD analysis project Ga0182024, IMG submission 120480) | Permafrost microbial communities from Stordalen Mire, Sweden - P3-2 metaG (Illumina Assembly) | ecosystem: Environmental > Terrestrial > Soil > Wetlands > Permafrost | place: Sweden: Stordalen... | reverse complement strand
GGTTGTGTTCGACAGGCTGAATGCTCTCTCCCGATGAAATCTGCGCCGTTGCAACCGGCGGCAGCTCTTGGTCGTGCTGCACTCTGACGAACTCCCGATCCCACGTTCAATCATATCGGTACGGTAAGGTCGCATAACTGCGACCGTCGTTTCTTGCTTTTGGCACCGCCCATGGTGTCGAATGGAGGTACTTACTATGTCAACAAATATCGAACAACATCCAGGAAAACCTGAGCCGACCACATCGCTCGCCGATCAGGTCGGACAAGTTCTCCTCGGTGAAATCGGTATCGGACCAAAGGCGTTTTGGCGAGAGTCTGACCAGTTTCTTCGCGATCCGGATTTTCTCTCCAATCATCCGGAATATTGGCTGATGCCGGGATCAATCGTTTCTCAGCCTCTTCAACTAGGCTGGAAAGCTTTGGACGACGGGTTTCATCTAGTTGGTGACACCTTCAGCGACGAAGGGAAAGCACTGGAACATACCGTGACTGCGGTGACTGATCCGATAGTCGGAGTCGCAAGTGCGCTCAACGGTGTGGGAGAACTCATGCAAGGTCATGGAAAAAACTTCCTCGATGACGAGCTGACCGCCATCAAAGACCTTACTATCGATCCGATTTGGCACTCACTTTGCGCTGTCGGAGACGCCGTTCATCCGGTCGGCAGAGTGCTCGCCCACCCCTTGTATGCCGCAGGAGACGTAGTCGTCGCCGGCGCCAAAACGATCAAAGATGTGGTTATGGCACCCGTTCACGAGATCGAAGGCGCATTCGACGTCGCGCTGAAAGCACCATTTGACTTGATTACTGGTCATCCGGGCAAAGCGCTCGACGACCTAGAAAACGGTCTCAAGCATGCCACCGTTGACGTGATCGAAGATGGATACCATGCCGTCTGCGATGTCGTCAACGGCGCAGCTCATGCGCTGTACGATCTGCTCTAGGCACTCAATCGGCGTATCCGCTATAATCCTCGAATCAAGGCGCTCGGGCGACTGTGCGTTTCTTGCCACCCGGGGACAAACAAATGAAAGCAGCGACATTTATCCTCAGCATCTTTCTCGCCCTGTGTACTGCAACGTCAGCCGACGCCGAAGTTCCGTTGAAGAAGATTATCGATCCCCATGGCGGTCGCATCTATTACGGGCAGATCACCGGTCAAACCACGCAAGCTGGAGCCATGGCTTCAATTTTGCGTTCGATTCATGAGAATTGGGGAGATGAGCCGCAGGTAGGTAAGTTTTTTAGAGTTCGAAACACAAACTCAATTGCAGCGTTTCTTACTGGCGTCAGCCACCCTCTTGGTGACATGCAGATGGCAGGGTTGGTGATTGTGTCTCAAGTTGCGCCCGATCGAGTGGAAGCCGCACTATTAGTAGACAATGTGCAGCATTTTGGTGGCAACATCAATACGATGCTCGGCGAACTTTTTCAAGAGTGGCATCCTGTTGCCGCTGCCGACGGAACCTCAGTTGGTGTGTCGGCTGTTTCTGACGAGACCGCGGGTGGTACTACCGCATCCGGCAATGGCACTGCAGATGGTGCCGCCGCCAATGCTGCAGTCGCTCCTTTGCACAGGTTCACCTTGCCCGACGGTTCGGCCTCGGCAATGATGCCGGACGGCTGGCAGGTGACGCCTGCCAGCGGGGGAGGGACGATTTTCTTTCAAGGACCAAACAGGGAAATGGTCACTCTGGGCTTTACGATGAGGCCCTTCAATACGAACGATCCAAGAGTACTACGCACCAGACAACAATTCGCCGGTCGTCGCAACACGGTGTATGGCCAGGCGCTCTACTATCCATACGGACAGGATCTGGCGAAAACTTTCGTAGATCTTATCCAGATGACTCGCGCAAAACATGGGCTGCCACCTGCTATTAGTCAAATTTCCTCCCAAACTAATCTTTCAGCGCCTTCGGGATGGCGTCGTATTTACATACAAGGCCAAGTGGATGCGCAGGATGGCGTTGGACCTCGGGAGAACAACACCATCGTGACCTGTGCGCCACCTGGGCCTGTCGGAGGCTTTATGATTTTTGCCGATGAGTCTTCTGTTCCTGTTCGATTAGCGGATCAGGAAAGGGAAACGGTTCTGGCGATGCTTTCCAGTTATTCAGTCAACCAGCAAGTGGTGTCAGCACAAGCATCGGCTATAGCAGCACCCGAGATCGCGCGCATTCATGAAATCGGACGCCGCGCCGCAGCACAAGCCGCCTCCGCCCATGCCGCTGCCGACGCTCACAATGCAGCTGTCGAGCGTCACTGGGATGCCATGGATAAGCAAAGCCAATCATTCAGCAACTATCTTCTCGATCAGAGCGTCATCACTGATAATAACGGCAACCACGCCACAGTTTGGAATGGAACCGCTGACGCAATGGTGCGCAACAACCCATCTCGATATGAATATGTAAACACTCTCAATCTGAGAAAGGGCGTTGATTATTAACTAATTGGCTGCGTCCTGATGCAATATCTTCTCTTCCTCAAATCCGATTTCGCGCATGTCTTTCAAGCTCTGCGTCTCACCTTCGGGGATCAGCGGTTTCATTTTCACTGCCTTGTCAATGATGGCTTCTACCTTGCGTGCATCTTCTCCTTGGAGATAGCCAGCCTGGAGCCAAGTGGCAGCATAAGCGAACTGCTGCCAAACGTTTTCGGCCGCTATCCGATGCACGCGCTCCAGATACTCGTCATGGATTTCAGCCGGTGCGCCATGCAACGCCTTTGTAATTACTTCTAAATCGAACTTGATTGCATCAGGCTTCAGCCGATTGGCATAATCTACACTCTCACTCGAATCTCTTATTGAATTGAATGGGTTGCTTCCGCCGCTCTTGTAAAAGAGCTTGCGGTCATTATCTTCAATCAATGTTAGTGTCTTCATGTCAGCCAAATCATCGGCGATGATCTTGTCGCGCTGCGCCTTCGGCATTGCTGATAACATCAGCAACGCCTGTCTTTGGATAAGCGGGATGGCCCGAGCAGAGTATTGATCCGGGCTTTCGACATCCGATAAGGTTGGCATTTTTGCCTTCACGTACTCGTCCCAGTTATTCACATAATACTTGCCGGCGTCCTCTGGAACTGTTGGCACTTGGGACTTTTTCAGGTTTGCGGATAAGACATTCACGCGTTCGTTCAGCTTCGCATTGACAATCTTTTCTTCGGCAGGATGACGAAAATGCGTTATCGGTCCATCCGCCGGATCCAGCTTCGGTGAGCATGCAGCAAAAACGAAGGATGCGCAGATCGATCCAACCAGGCAGGCTCGATTAGTCAACGCAGCGAGACCGAACTTACGAAACATGTTACTTCTCTTGCGAATATGCAATTTCACTGAACCGTTGCTTAAACTGCGCGAACGTCATCTCGTTTATCCCGGTGTGGTTTTCGTCATTTGACCCCCACGGATTACGCACGGTCACAAGACCTGCACCGTTGTCGCCTTTTGGATCGAAGCCTATCACGGTAAAAGCGTGATCACTTGGATATTCTGACTCTTTGCTCGCGTCCACCGTACCACAGCAAACTGGTTTTGAAGATGCAGTCGAAAGAATCTTTTTCAGCTGATCATCTGATATCAGTTTCGAATTGAGCGGATTTTGAAAGCCCGGGTTGAACTTTGAGTAAGAAACATTGTCACCTGTGAGGAGATGCAATGCATCTGTCAGATGTCCGCCGTCGTCTGCTGCTTCTGCCGGGTCTAGTTGGCTAGATTTGCCTTTGTTATCTTGAAGATACTTACCATAGGCTTTCTCGAGCACGCCGGCCCAAGTGCCGTATTTCGAGGGGCTGTTATAAAGTCCTTGCTCCATTTCAGTCGGTGCCGTTACACATACCGGATGGCTTTTGTCTCCAGGAAAGGTGACTTTGTATTCCTTCTTGTCGGCGTCGTAACCGATCATGCCGCGAATCTTTTCTGGTTCCGACTTTGCCACAGCGGCAAGGGATGACAGAAAGAAACAATCGCCGATGTCGCCTTGTGCAATTGCTTCCGGTTTAATGTTCGATTTGAAATCATCGCGTGGACCCCACAGACGATCGCTTCGTTCGTCGCCTTGATGGTCATAGACACGGGTAGCTGCTTTAGAGAGTGTGTCGCTAGCGCTGTTGACCTTGTCCTCATTGTCGAATTTGAAGTTGGCGATATCATTTTTGTTCAATCCCGACGTCCAAAGGTGACTCAAATCCCAAGGGTTGCTTTTTGCCCGCTCGAAATGGTCGAGGAAGAACTGCGCGACTTCGGCATCTTTGTTGTTTTTGACCGCTGACGCAAGTTCTTCTTTGGACAGAGTTCCGTCGTGATTTGCATCAATACTGGAGAAGTCTTTGATCAGAGACTGCCGCTGTTCGGCAACAAGTTCCTGACCGTATAGCTTGTCGAAAGCGCAAAGATCTTCGGCAGTGATGCCCTTTTCTTTTGTTTGATCTTGTCGTCCGCTGAGGTTTTGCAGCGCAGTTTCCGCTCGGTACAATCCGGCAACGACTTCTGCGTCCAGTCCTTTAAATTGAGGATTTTGCATGGCGTCCTTCAATTCTTTGGGAGAGAGAGTGCCGTCGTGATTGGTGTCGAGCTTCGGAAGCAGCCGGAGCGCTTGCGTCGCGAAACGCTCGGTGTGAAGCAGTTCGGGAGCGCGATGTCCTTTATGGAGATCGTGATCGTTCGATGAATCTAACTTCAATGTTGGCAGAACTGCTTGAGCCTCCAATTGTTGATTGGCGTTCGAAGCGTGATTCGGATTGAGGTGCGAATAAGCATGGGCGTTCGATTCGTTGACCAGCCGGTTAGTGGCGTGGTGTGTGTTTTCCGCGCTATGGCTCGTTGATTTTTCGCTTGATTGCACTTCAACTGGATTCGTCATATCCCGTTTGCTCCGCAACGCAAATCCGCGCCAAGCAGGTGCTGCTTGTCCGGTTGCTTCGTAGGTGCCCGCCGACAATTTGAGATTACAGCAAGGATCTGAAGAAAACCTGAGCGATTTCGTTTCAAGCTCGCTGGGACGCTCCTTTGCTGCGGGCCGATCCCAAGTCCAAATGGACCCCCGAATCTCGTCAAATTCTCGATCGACAAGCCAACGCTAGTTCTTTGCTGCAATCTCTACATGCATGCCGTCCACCCATTGTTTCTGCTCGTCGGTGTAATACAGGTAGGCGCGGCTGGCTGGTCCGGTGTAGGTGCCCGGAACCGCGGCGATTAGACTGAGAGGTATCTCCACTTTTGCGTCGCCCGGCAGTGTGCGCCAATAGAGCACTACCTCGCGTCCCAGCACTTCGTACGCGTCGATCGTGCCCTTCTTGACCAGTTCTTTCAGTTGGTCGTGGCGTGGCTCCAGGCCGCCCGGCAGTCCAACGATTGCCACCGGGGTCGGTACCACTTCCTTGGTCTTATTGATTACAGTGACATTGGCCTCGGTCGACGCACCCTCGACGACCTTGTCTTGCGCCATCTTCACGGTTAGGTCCAGTTTGCAATCCTTGGCGCTTTCAGGGGTGAGGGTGTTGTATTTCACGGCGAGTGAGTACGGCATTGGGGCGCCGCCTTCCATTCGCAGTTCCACTTTGTGCTCTCCTGCACTGAGCAGTTCGCTCAGATCCGGCAATTTGATCGCCTCTTGGGTAGATTTATCGAACGCTACCCAATCGCCGACAGGCTGTCCGTCCGCGTACACCCGCACCTTGCCGGGTGCCTTTGGGCGGGCTCGCTGCTTGTCGTAGGTAACGATAGCGCGCAGCGCCAGCACTGTTGCCTGTGTGGAACCATACCGGCCAGCCTTGCAAGAATCCGCCAAGAATTTGACGCTTTTCTCGACGCTTCCCGCATACGCAGGATCGCGCAGCCAAGCTAATGTTGCCAAAGCAGTGCCTTCAACTTCCAGCGACTCTCCGCCGCTGCCTACAATGGAACTCTTGATGCCGTCAACGCTACCGTCTGGTTTTTGCTTCGCGACCAACCGGTCCATCAGCTTCTTCGCCTCGGACTTGCTGCCTGCAAGGTAAAGATCATTGGCAGCCAGCGCCACTACATAATTGTTCTGGCTGGCAGCTGCAGCTGTTTTAAGTGAATCCAACTCAGGCTTGAGGTCGCCAGCCGGCTGTCCAGTCTCGAGAAGAGCCCAGACAATGTATGAATTGGAACAATCTTTGTCCTCAATCCACGTGTGCAGAGCGCGGCGCTTGCGCGTGAATCCGCCCTGCCCGTCTTTCTGCTTCAGCAGCCATGCGCGTGTGGTGGCAATCATGTTTCGATCCACATCTCGCACCTGCGACATATCGGTAAAGTGGAGCAGACCGAATGCCGTGAGCGCCTCGTGCCCTGGGTCTTGCCCAAACCACTCGTAGCCCCGATCCGGACACCAGAAACCGACTAGTTTTTGATATCCGACGTCCAGTTTTTGTCGCGACGTTTCGACCAACTTCGGGTCAACGTTTGTATGCGAAAGGAAGTACTGCTGCGCCATCGTCAGCGGGTAGCTGGTGGATGATGTCTGTTCGAAGCATCCATTTGGATCTTGAATCAGCCGTTGCAGCGCCTCAGTCAAATTCGCGAGCGGCGTCGGATAGACGGCGGTGTTCGATATCATGCTTTCGGGCACCACGTTCTTTTCAATGGTGATTTTGAGCACGACCGGCTGATCAGGTTCGAGGATTCCACCAAAGGCTTTTTCTATGGGAAATCCGTTCGGCTTGACCGAGAGCTTTCGAGTTACTTTGTCTGCAAAGAGTCCGGCTCTGGCGTTTAAAACGAAGTCCCGAATTCCGTTGACAAAACCTACCTCGATCGGTTGAATCCAGCGCACGCGTTCACCGGCGCCGATTTGTTGGCGTCCTTCCAGCAACGCCGCTAGTTTGAAGTTGCCGTTCAAATCAACCTTTACGTCCGTTCCATCAAGGCTGCCGGTAGTCGCATTGATAAGACTGATAGGCAGCAAAATCCGATCGCCTGCCGTTACTTCCAGCGGTAGCTTGGCTTCGGCGTAGAACGGCTGCACTGCTTGGACTCCCACGTTGGCTGCGCCGATAGCGCCATCACCCGCGAAGGCATCGGCGAAAACGCGGAAGGTTGTGACGCTGTCGTTGAGCCCGAAACTGATCGTGCCTTCGCCGGTGGTGGCATCGGTTTTGACGCCAGCATTCCAGTAAAGTGTCTCGTCGAAGTCCACGCGGTCGGTTGCCTTGCGGTCCGGGCGCACCTGATGCGCGAATTCGCGAACCATCACCATGTTGCCTTTGGGACCCGTCAAGCCAATGTTTCTGTCTATGAAAGCGCCTCTCATCGCAATGTTGCGCCCAGCCATGGCACCCATCTGGGCTGGAAAAGTGTTGGGAGCGAAATCGAATCTCGCACCATCTGCCACGTGACGCTCGTGCCGTCCGGATGTGTAATGACGTTCATTCACAATCGTTGGCTCAACTTGGAACATGTTGGTATCACGCGGGACTTCTACCCTTCCGATATCTTCGGGCAGTTTCAGCGCTCCATCATCGGGAAGTGGGGCACCCTCCGGCAGCCGTCGTTGAACGAGTGACCCGCGAACGTGAGCGTACTGTTGGTGAGCCCCTACCCCCCCGTTGTCGGGAAGTGGGGAACCCGGCGGCAGCTGTGGTGGAATAAAGGACCCGGGAAGGTAATGTTGGAAATGTTGGTGAACCCCACTCGCCTTGTTGTTCCCAACACCACCCAATCCAGCACCCATAGCCGCCCCTACCTCCACCCCAACCCACCTGCCTCTAACGAGAACGTTTCTAGAAGCCAGGGCAGTTTGCCCTCCGCTTTCCAGGGCCAAGACACGCCGAGCCTGGTCGCCGTTTGCATCGACGAACTTAGTAGTGTCCATGAGAGCGAAGCGCCGCCAGCCTTGCGTGCCGAGCAGAAGGTCAGTAGCGAGTGGTGCCTTTGGATTGTTCGGATCCAAGTACACATGCGCGTCGGCCAGATCTTTTACTTCCGGTTCCAGGAACACCATGACCGGCAATCGCGGCGCTTGTTCGCGCTTCTCGATCATTTCCAATACGCTGTCGTCAGTGACCGTCAGACCTACCATTGCCGAAACCGGCTTGCCATCCGCGTCGGTGGCTTTGACTGTGAGTTTGGCGCTATCACCAGGAATATAGGAATGCTTGTCTGGCATGATGCTAATGTTTAGCGGCTTGGCTGCCTCGCGGTAGACCAGTCGTTCAGCCAGGGGCGTTCCTTTCTCATCCCACACAGTTACAGTCAACACGCCATCCACGTCAGAAGGTACATCGAACGCGATGGAGCGCAAAATGCCGCGTTTGTGCGAGTGATTCATCTTGCGGTCGGCCACCGACACCTCGCGTTTAGCTAGTGTCACGCGAAAGGTCTTGTCGGTGCAGCCGACTTGAACTGTTACCGGCTGACCTTTCTTGAATATGTCCTTGTCTGAGCGGATGACTGCGCCCTCAGATTTGACCTTAGGCAAAGGGTAAACAGTCTTAATTCCTGCTGGTTGAGAAATGCTCAGAAAATACTGTCGTTTCGCATCTGGCGTAAACTCAAACCGCCCTCGCCCTTCATGCTCTGTGCGAAACTCTGCAACGGTTTCATCGCTTTGACCGATACCCTTAGATACTAGTTTCCCAGCCAGGTCAGCGGGTTTGCCGTTGGGCTGAGTTGCCTGCACGTAAACGCGGTTCATGAAACCTGCGATCAGATCGCCGCCCTCAGGAAAGATCTGCAGATCCACCGTTTGCAGCAGAATCGGAATGGTCTTCGAAGCGGTCTCGACCACGCCGCCATCTTCGATCACCAGCGCAAGCGTGCCTTCGCCGCGAGGAATCTGGCGCGGCAGGTCAAAACTTACGAAGCATAGTCCCTTCGCGTCCACCTTGGCGGTGCCACCGTCTATCGCGATTCCATCAACCCTGGCGGTAACCGTAACTTTAGCGCCTTCAGGAACGCCGCCTTCCGCGCGTTTTACATCGAGCGTGGCGCTGACCTTGTCGCTCGGTCCATAACCATCGCGAAGAAACGTGATCTGCGACTTCAGCCGGGGAGCGCGATAGGCACGTATCTCAAACTTACGCTCGGCTGGAGTATGTCCCTCCCACGGATAGGTGGCATATATGGTGTACTCCCCGCCCGCCTGCCCTTCCGGGACCGGCCATGCACAAGCCCAGACGCTGTCCTGAGCCGAAGCGGTCGTACTGGCGACCACGTCGCCCTTGGGTCCTTTGATCAATACGGTGGCATTGGCGGCCTGCCCGGCAGCTAAGGGTTTGTGATTGGCGGCATTCAGCAGCACACCACGCACATAGACCTTTTCGCCGGATCGGTACATGGGCTTGTCGCTGCTGATGAACGTCAAATACCGGTCTGGCCCGCCCAATGCTTGCGTGGTCGCCTTCTCAGCATGCGGACTGTCCCCATTGTCTGCGGGCACGGTGTGCTGCGAGCTGGCGAAGGCGCGCAAGAGCAAAACGGCCCAGAAAATGGCGAAGACCGCCAGACCCCGATAAATCAGTGGGCGAGACATGTTGATTCTCCTTGAAGCAGCCAAGCTTCTCATTCGCAATTTTGCGCGCATTCCGTTCTAAAAAACTGTGATTCCTTTTTGACCTGGATTCTCAAATAATCAAACAATTGGAAATGCGCATCATTATTTCACGAATCCTTGCATCTATATCAGGCATTAATGGCGACGCTGAAGATCTGAAGCGACGCCGAAGTGTTAGCAAACGGCTGCGTGCAAGGCTGATTTGTTAGATACGATCCACTAAGAACGTATTTTTGGATTTGCGATTTAGTGAAGATGAAGCTGCTGGCTTGAAAGCCTTCGTTGCTGATGCGCTTCATTATGAACATTCAAGTGTAAGATAAAACTAGCGACCGACTTCTAGGCGAATGGTTTGTTTCGCAAAATGACTTCACACCCTGCGTATCTTGAATTGTATGAAACGCGCGAATTGCACAGGCGCGTTGAAGCGGCTGTCGCAAGTTTGGAATCGTGTCAGGTGTGCCCGCGAGATTGCAAGGTCAACAGGCTGGAAGACAAGACTGCTGCCTGCAAGACGGGAAGATTAGCTCAGGTCGCCAGTTATTTTGCTCACTTCGGTGAGGAAGATTGCCTACGCGGACGCAAAGGTTCAGGCACAATTTTCTTTGCGATGTGCAACCTGCGTTGCGTGTTTTGTCAGAACTTCGATATCAGCCAGGCGAAGAAGGGTCCCGAGGTAACGCCACAACAACTCGCGGCGATGATGATCGAGCTTCAAGATTTAGGCTGTCACAATATCAATTTCGTCACTCCGGAACATGTTGTTCCTCAAATTATAGAGTCGCTGCCATATGCCGTCGAAAAAGGGCTCCGGCTCCCGCTCGTCTACAATACGAGCGCGTATGATTCGATGGAGAGTTTGCTGCTCATGGACGGCATCGTAGATATCTACATGCCTGATTTCAAATTCTGGAACGACGACCTGTCACTTAAATACGTTAAGGCAAAGGACTATTGCTCTGCGGCGAGGACGGCAATAAAAGAAATGCACCGGCAAGTCGGCGACCTTGTACTGGACAACAACGGAATGGCCAAGCGCGGCCTGATGATCCGTCATCTCGTAATGCCGGGAGGAATAGCGGACACTCGCAGCATCATGCACTTCATTGCCAACCACATTTCAACAAACACCTACATCAATATAATGGCGCAATATTATCCCGCTGGCAAAGTCAGCGAAAACGACTATGCCGAAATCAATCGCCACATCACTCAAGACGAGTACCGAGAAGCAATCGCCACGGCACGAGATGAGGGTCTGCAGCGACTCGATCCACGTGAACTAAACAATCATCGATGGCTTGGAGCCCATTGAATTTCATCAGTGCCTTAAGCAGGTTTGTTTGTACATATGAATCAAATTCATCGTGCTCTCTTGATTTTGGCAACTTGCTCTGTCCCGTTGCTTATATTTGCTGGTTGTACCAATGCTCCGCTCCAGCGTTCAGATAATGGCAATTCCGTTTATGAGCGAGTGATGCGGAGAGGCACAATCCGATGCGGATACAGTCTCTATAACCCCGGTTGCATAAAGGATCCACAAACTGGAAAACTGAGCGGCATTGGGATCGACACATTCGAGTTGGTAGCAAAGAATCTTGGGCTCAATGTGGAGTGGGCGGAAGAAGTTGGCTGGGGAACAATGGTTGAGGGTTTACAGACAAACCGATACGACATGATAGTCACACCAGTTTGGGCGACTAGTGATCGCGCGCGGGTGGTCGATTTCAGCAAACCGCTGTTTTATAGTCCTGTTTTTGCCTACGTGAAGAAAGGAAATAAGACCTTTACCGCTGAAAACATGCACGACTGGAACTCGCCGAAGTATTCAATTGCCACCATCGACGGTGCCACTGCCGAAATCATTGCTCAAGAAGACTTTCCTCGGCTAAAGAGGGTATCGCTGCCGCAGTTAAGTGATTTTGGTCAATTGCTGCTAACCGTATCAACAGGTAAAGCTGATGTCACCTTTACCGAACCTGCGGATGCAGCCGCGTTTATCAAACACAACCCTGGTGTGATTGAGAGAGTCGGTAATCCGCTCCGTGTTTTCCCCAACTGCTGGATATTTCGCAGAGGGCAGCTTGAATTCAAGGACATGATCGACACAGCGGTGGATCAACTTATTAACAGCGGAGCATTAGATAGAATCATTCGCAAGTACGAAACCGAACCAAACACGCTCTACAGAGTGGACATTCCCTATCAGCTCCCAGGTAGGCATTCAGGCAAACAGTAAATTGTCTTGAGGGCGAATTCTCTATTGAGGAAGATCTGATTCACTCGATAGACAACTCCCATACCGCCCGTTCCAAGACGGGAAATTACTTGATAACGTCCGCCTAGTGTCTGGCCAGGCTGGAACCCAGCGGTTAGATTTGTGCTCTCAACAGCATCAATTGTTACGTTATGGCTCGGTGAGCCATTCGGAGTGACATCGTCATTTAATCCCGACTGTCTCAATTGCTCTGGCTCTTTGTATTCGTCCATTCGTTAATTACGTCGATCATTCCCGACATGCCCTGCGCTAGGAAAGCATAATGTCTTATTCCACGTTCAAGCAGGGCAACTAACTTCGATTAGGTCTGCAGTGATCCTTGGCAGTTAAAGTTTCTGAAGTCCCTCTGGCTCGGTGAAGATCCGATGGAGGAAAAGCGCATACATGGGCGCTGTGGATGCTACTAGGAAGACCACTCTTGCTGCTCGAGCGCTGAAAAGATAGGATCAGCAAAACGGATTGAGGAGAGATGACCATGATGAATTTTGATGCCAATGAGCGACTGGCAGAAGCTCAACGACAACAGGGTTTGGACTACCTTGACCTGGCCGTCATCACCGCCATATCGCCGGAATGGGAACATGAATGGCATAGAACGGCTGATGGCGCATTCGTAGTTATTGAGAATCCAGATGGTGGAACGTTGAAACTCAAGTTCTTGCAAACCGATTTGGAAGAGTGCAATGAAGATGCTGATCCCGACTTCAAGAAGGTAATGCGCGAGTCGGTGATATCGGCAATAAACAAGGTGGGCGCGTTACCAGAAGGTCAGGTTGAAGTGGACATCGTTTCACCTCCCAGCCAAGGCTTCGAATAGATCGCTGGTGTTTTAATAACTTTGCAATATCTTCGCGCTAAGGTCCGCATGATTACTCGCAACCAAGTTGCTGATTAACCAGTGTGCCAACACGGTGCCAACGCGCTGTACGTTGTGCGCCATGAATTAGCTGTAAATTTGCTCTGAGTCGAAACTATTTTCGACAAGGTTAGCAATTTTCTCGCTAAGTTCGCCCCATTTGTATACAACTTACTAACCTCTGCGGAGGTCTGATGGTCTTCGACAAAGCTACAGACGAGATTGCTAAATGCAATCCCGAAGTCAATAACGCTTTCGGTCGGCTGGCCCCCGATCTACAGAAGGGGCGAGCTGCGCCGTTGGAGCCCCCGGCCGCATCGACGGCTGGGCTGCCAGATCTTCGGCTAACAGAGAACGGCAAAGACATTACCAATAACTGCCAGGCGGCAAACCTCGAGCAGTCTGAATCTCGCTCTGGTAGTTCCGATAAGACGATACCAGATACTGTGACACCGAAACCGGCAGAAAATAACTCAGGTACTTCAAAGTCCGCCGAGACTACAGACAACGTTACACCGAAGCCTGCTGAGACGGCAGACAACGTTACACCGATACCTGCCGAAACTCGGGACAAAGTCACACCGAAGCATGAAGGCGATAGCACAACACCAGCACCTGGTACTAACGTAGCTACGTCAGATTCACATGGAGAAGTCGGTGCCGTGTCTCCGGAAGAAGCGAAAAAGCGCGGGCTGCCGGAGCATGTTCGGCAAACAGATGACGACTTTGGAACAGAAGAGAATCCAGTCAACAATAATTGCCAGACATCGACGTTGAAGAATGTGCTCAATTACTATGGACAGTCAGACAAAGCGCCTGACATAAACAAAATGGAAGAACAACTGCTAGATGCTATCAAAACGAAAAATGGTGCAGGAATTGATAAGGAAGCATTCGGCAAAGTTTCAAGCGGCTTCGAGCCACCGGGCTCGCCGAGTCTAATGAAATCGTTGAACGAGGGTCAGACGGAACCAGGGTTCGTCCAAGATCACAAGATCACGGTAGATGGAAAGGATGTAGAAGGCAAGGTAGTGACTGAGGGCTCCAAAGTCTTGATGTTGACGGAGCTGGGCACCAATCCTGAGAAAGTAGAATTCGGTCAAGGCTCGAACCAGAAAATCATGGATGCGCTGAAGGATGGCAAGCCTGTGATCATCTCCGACAATAACACGCCATCCCTGCGATACATGGCAAATGGAGTCGATCAAAAAGATCCTGGACACACCTACATGATTTTCCAGAAGGATGGCAAGAATTACTGCTCTGATTCAGCCAGTGAAACACTCTTTGAAGTTTCCAATGAGGTGCTCAACAAAAAGCTCAACGACTCATCCAGCTACGGAATCATCTTGAATTCCAAACCTGACACCGAGCATTTCTTAAAGCATTAAGTCATCGACGTGCTTTCAGGCAGATGATCTTCGTAAATCGATAGAGAAGGTTCGAAGCGCTTATATCAAAACTTCTTTTCGAGGAATAAAAACCTCAATTTCTCAAATGCATGCCGCCCTGCCGGCTGCTTACTACAGAGCTGGACGACATTCTTTGAACTTCGACACATATTCACAGTGATATCACTTTGTGTCAGGTATCATCAGCTGGCACGTTTCCCAGCTTCTTAGAGCCAATACGATGGACCTCGAACGCCGTCCTCAGCCTGTCATACTTGATTCAATCGAAATGGAAGCTGACGCTGCAGCTACGTTCGATGGAAAAATGGACCAAAAGACGTTTGCGGATTTAATTGTCAACACGGCGAAGCAGGACCCAGCCGCCTTCGCCACGATGCAGAACCTTACTCTGCGAGATTTTAATAATGACACGTCCATCCCTGGCGCCTATATTGACGTGAATAAGGACGGTCACCTGACTGGAATAACTTTCGAAATGCGTGATTCGAGCAAGCCTCATGACCCGAACAAGAGTATGACAGTCGGTCTGAGTCTGTCTTCTGATGCCAGCGCTACGATCGAATCTATCGATAAAAATAGCAGTAAGATGGAACATCCCGACGTCTTCATGCAGAGACATCCAGGGCACAAGATTTCATAGAAATAGAATAGGTATACGTCTGCGCGGCATCTTTGAAGGCGGACAGCTGCCTCACAGTGATATCACTTTGTGTCAGGTATTATCGGCTTCGCTGTGTCTTTCAGCTTCTACATAAGGAATACTATGAACATCGATCGCCGGCCTCAGCCAGTCATTCATGACTCCTTGGAAATGGAAGGCGACGCTGCGGCTGTGCTGGACGGAAAAATGGATGAGATGACGTTTGCGCAGTTGATCGGCAATACTGCAATGGCGGATCCAAAATCGTTTGCCCGGATGCAAGCAGAGTGTCAGGCGGACTACCGGCAAGATACGATGATTCCTGGTGCGCACTTGGACATCGACAACGGTCGAGTCACAGGCATCACCTTTGAACGGCACGACTCCAAAGATGATCACTTCAAAAGCCAGATTGTTCATGTCGGTCTCAGCCTGCCTGCAGGTATCAATTCCGCTATCATTGATACCGACAAGCACACAAGTAACATGATACTGCCCGAAGCATTCAAGCTCAGGCATCCCAATCACTCTTAGCGATCGCGACCCATGGCGTGAGGCATAAGAACGCCGACTAGAGCCTTGTTCGCAGGGGTGGGGACGTTGTATTGTTTGCCAAGCGCCACGATAGTGCCGCTGAGCCATGGTAGCTCAAGACGATTTCCATGTTCGATGTCGTTATGCATTGAAGAAGAAACATCAGGCGCGAGTCCATCGAGATAGCCCATCTGTTTGTCGACTATCGCTTCGGATACATGGACGCCTCGCGCTTTAGCAATCGCTTCGGCTTCACGCATGGCGTCAAGCAAAAGCTCACGAGAAAAAGGCTCGGATCGCACTTTGCCGATGGTCAAACGTGTTGCAGACGTGACGGCGCTCATCGCGATCAGCACGATAAATTTTTCCCACAGGTCGCGTTCGATGTCATCACTGACAGTTGATTCTATGTGCGCGCGATGGCAGGCTTCGGACAGCTTCAACAGCCTCTCCGATTGCTTACCGGTGAACTCGCCAAACACCAGCTTCTGCCGCGCCCCGCGCTGCTCGATTACGCCCGGCTCGATAATGAATGCAGCGACATAGGCCACACCGCCGACGATATTGCGCGGGCTGCAATGGTTGCGCAGAATCTCATCCTTTTCTATGCCGTTTTGAAATGAGATTATCGCCGTGTTCTCACCGATCATCGGCTTGAGCATCGGCGCAACTTGTTCGGTATCCCAGAGTTTGACCGAAACGAATACATAATCGACCACACCGACCTCTGCCGGATCTGAGGTTGCATGGACCGGCTTGATCAGAAGATCGTTTGGACTTCCGCCCAATACACGAAGCCCATTTTGTTTGATTGCTTGCAAATGCGATCCGCGCGCTATGAAGTGCACATCTTCGCCTGCCTCCGCCAATCGCGCACCAAATACGCCACCGACCCCGCCTGTTCCCATCATCGCGAACTTCATGGTCTTCCTCGCCGAGTACCCTATTGCTGAGAGCAACGCAGCGCTGGTCTGGTTCATGCCCTCGCCGTTAGTTTAGCGTATTGCTGATCGAGCTTTCTCTGGCGCTGCCAGTTCGAACCAGTCTTGTTTCTCTTAAGAAGAGGTCGCCATATGGACCGCCGTTCGACCACGTATTTTCCCCATTGCAGACGGGGGTACCTGTCGTATAGGCTACTGATGCGCGCGAAATTCCCCCACCCATAGTCGACGACGACTCATTCGAGTCGATGGATGTCGATTTTAACGACCTCTTTGCCGGAGGTTGTAGGAGATTGCAATGGTAGATTTTCACAAGAAAGCCGATCCCGAAGTAGCTAAACTCGCAGACCAGCTCTTGCACACACAAAACCAACATTTAATTGCTGATTCTCTGGACAAAGCCGCAGATCCAATGAAAGTCATTCGAGAGATGGAAGCCCAAGCGAAGCATTTGAATGAGAATCTTCCAAAACTGGCAATCGACGGAATCGCCGAACACCTGGTTCGCGAAGCCAAGGCTGGAATCAACATCAGTGGCGAATATAATGCCATGAACGACAACGATAAAATCGCTGTAGCGTCAGATTTCGAAAAGATGAAGAGCCGATCAATTACAGTGCATGAAACCCCGGAAGGAAAACTAGCATCAGTTGATGTCGAAACATCCTCAGGAGTGTTCAAGTCCGTCTATGAGCCAGGAAAGCCCGTGCAGGATGCCGAACATAAAGTGCTCGATCGCCTGCACATCAAAAAACCGTTCTAAATCTGCTTGAGCCGTGGCGAAGCTGTATCAAAAACTGGGCATCACGGCACCAGGAGTTTGAATAGGACTGGCTTGTGATCCGAGGCTATGTCATCGCCGACCGTTCTGTCAGCAACTTTGCAGTCAGAGCTGAGCAGGCAGTGATCGATCGGAATTTGGAGCAGCGGATCTCCGCATGGCCATGTTCGTTGCAATCCGAAGCCTGTTTCAGAATCTCGCAACCCTGATGCCTTAACCAATCGCGTGAACAGAGCGGACCACGGCGTGGCGTTGAGATCTCCCACAATCAATACCGATCCTGCAAAATCGTGTGCCGCTTCGCCGATCTGATCAGCCATGCCCTTGTTGATGTCCGCGTAGGCGAGACGAAGTGGCGGAAGCAAATGAACAGCGATAATTTCCACCGGCTTATCACCGGGCTGAATAACTGCGGATATCGCAAAAGGGACCGGGAGTTTTAGTGGGTTGGCATCGCTGGAAAGAAACCGTTGTTTGCTGAAAATCCCAATTCCGAAGGGATCGGCGCGGAGCGTGAAGACGCGGTATGGGTAAGCCGCCAGAGCAGGTTGCATCGCCTGGAATAACGGGGCAGTCAGCTCTTCGATCACGACCACGTCAGGTGAAACTGATTCTATTTCCTTGTTGATCTTGGTTGGATTTTCGTTCTGAAAATTTATATTCATATCGAGCAAAGTGAGTTTGTGCCAGGCACCGGATAGGGTGGCTTCATTCTCATGCGAGGGGATGTATAACAGCGCTACCAGAATCAAATTGCAGGCAGCAACTGTGCAGAATGCCAGGAATAGCCGTTTACGTTTGAGAATTAGCGGCGAGATAAAGAGCAGGTAAAGGCCATATTGAAGTCGAAAATGTGAGAACAGATCAAGGATTGAATTCTTCGAGCCGAAAAGACCGAGCAAGGAGAATGCGATCACCATGCATCCCGAACAGATCATGAGACCAGTGGCTGACTTTGCAACGTTTCTTATTACGTCGCCTGATTTCACTTTGCTTTGGTTTCGTTGGCACTCTGGGTGCTAGATGCAGGGGCGCTGAGTTCAGGACCGGACGAACTGTGTCCGCGGGATGTATCGAGAACATTCTGAAACGCAATCGAAAGAGCGTACGTTGCAATGAAACCAAGGATAAAGCAAGCGGCTATTACGAGTCTCTTGCGGGTTATCTTGCGTTCGCTGGCCAATGCCTTGCGTTCAAGGGACACTCCCTTTGTCAATTTTTTGAGATCGGTTGATACCTCGTCCATACTTTGATAGCGATCGTCGGGATTTTTTTCAAGCGATCTCAATATGATCAGCTTCAGATCCGCGGGAATCTTGAGACTGGGACTGATGTCTGGCGGCGGATCGTTGAGGTGCATATTTATGGTATCGATGATCGTCGTCCCCAAAAATGGGGGCAGCCCGGTCAAGGCAAAATACATGAGGCATCCCAATGAATAGATGTCGCAGCGCCGATCAAGCTGTAATCCTCTTGCTTGCTCAGGGCTCATGTACATGGGAGTGCCCACGATTATTCCGGTTCTCGTTAATCCGGCATCCGACGGTGTTTCGTTTTCGTCGCCATCATAAAGTCGCTTCGCAATGCCAAAATCAACTATGTATACGTGATTGCGGCCTTCAGGATCGCGGGTGAGCATAATGTTTTCAGGCTTCAGGTCACGATGAATCACCTTGTGTTGATGGGCGTGCGCCAGAGCCATTGCTATTTGTTGAAATATCGACACCGCTTCGGCGACCGATAATTTTCCGTCTCGCAACACCTTTTTAGCAAGACTGATTCCGTCGATCCATTCCATAGCCAAATATGGCAGCCCGCTTTGCGTCACGTCAAAGTCGTGTACACAACAAATGTTAGGATGCTTCAGAGACTGCGCCGCTTTGGCTTCGAATTTAAATCGGAGCATAGCGTCGATATGTTTAGTCTGCTCCGGACGAATGACTTTAATAGCAACGAGCGCGCCTGTGTAGCGATTCTTCGCCTTGTAGATGGAGCCCATGCCCCCCTGGCTGATCTTTCCGATCAACTCGTACTTTTGCGGAAGCTCCTGCAAAAGAGGATTGGAGACGCTCTGAATATCTACCGATGGCGTAGATGGTTGTGGTGGATCTGAATGCATAATTAACGCCCTGAATGCTGATTCAACGCGGCTCCATTGTCGTCAATGACTGTCTTCTGATGTGCCTGGCTTCCGATCGTCCGCATTTGCTTGAGTCTGTGATCCACCCGGCAAACTTTCTGTTTGCGATTCGGCGTGAACCACCTGCTGCGGTAATGTATGCTCTGGCGATGAGCTTCCTGCAACGCTTGGAGCGGTTGCTGCTTCAGCCGGCGCAGTTATATTTTGAGCATCGCCTGAACTCGATTTGGTTGATGCATCTTGTTGGGAGTTAGCTGAAACCGGTGAAACAGGTGCGGACCCAGCTGCGGACCCAGCTGAGGTGGCGGCAGCGTCCCGAGAAGTCGGAGACAACTGAGCTTCGGTACTGGGCTGCGCCACTTCGACCCGAGGGGCGGCGGTTGTTGCCGCATTTGCTTCGGTCGGGATTGCTTGTACGTCAGACTGGGACGGAGTTACGATGGCTTCAGACTGGGCTGGCACTTTCGCAGCCGTGTTTGATTGAGTGACGAGCGAGTCAGCCGGCGGTGAATTCACTTTCGCATCGCCGTCGAGTGCAGTCGCTTTTGCATCAGATGATGACGAAGCTGTCGCGTTAGCCGCCCCCGCGTTGGCCTGGTCTTTGATGCTGCCTGCGTTGGTCGTGTTTGCTTTTACATCGCCCGGCGCAGTGGCCTTGATGGAGTAAACGGCTGTATCGGATTTCGCCGAGCCGAGCCGTTTCGTGCCGTTTATGGCAGATTTCGCGCTAGCTTCTTCGCGGACTGTCGCCGCACCGGCAGCAGAAGCTGGAGGTGCTGTGGCCTCTGCGTTTGGCTTGGGCGCTACCGCCGCGGCTTCTACGGCGTCGGCTTGGGAGTCCTTGTGCAGTTTTCGCAAGACATTTGCATAAGTAGTGCGCGCAACTTGACGTTGTGCGGCTGGAATCGCCGGATCGTTTGTTTGTGCCGATTGACTGCAAACTGGCTCGGCGCTGACATAATCTTGTTTTTGGATAAATAGCTTGGCGAGGTCGATCTGGGCGTTATTCACAGCCCTGGGGTCCTTTGATTGCTGCGAGAACGACAATACCGTTTTTTGAAAACTAATCGCCTGGTCCAGCTTATGCTCCGCTGTGCTGACGGCGACCAGATGTTTCAACGCCGGAACACTCTTGGGACTGCCCGGACCGTCGCGCCGAGCGATCACTTGCAGCACGTAGGTAAAGGACTTTTCAGCGTTTTCCCAGTTCTTCTGCGCCTCGTACTGGCATCCCAGTCTCATATATTGCTCGATCGCCTTGGTCTGAACCACTGCAGCGTTCTGGACGTCGGCGGCTGCATTTAATGCCCGGGTGATGGCCTGACCGTGGTTGAGGCTGCCGGCTAATCCCGCACCGAGCCCAGCAGCGCCTGCATAGGCGCCTCCGGTTTCCATAATGCTTTGAGCTGCCACCGGCTGTGTCGCAATTATTGCACCACACAAAAGACACCATGGACTAAGTCTTTTCATTTCTGCTTCTCCACACGACGATATTTCTTTCCCATTGATGAGCTGTTTATACTGGTATTCGGGTGCAGATGATTAAGAAATTATTTAACGAGGCATCAGCGACATCTTACTCTGATACCGCATTTGGTGTTATATATTTCCGTCAAAACTCTTTTTCCGCTTCCCTCGCCCTGTTGCGATCCGTTATGGCAAGTTGCGTTTTGCCGATCGCATCGTACGCTTTCGCTCGTCCATAATAACCCTGCGGAAGGTCAGGAAATATCGCAATGTATCGTGTGAAAGTATCGATGGCATCCTGCGGTTTTCCCACCTTGAGATATAGCTCTCCCAGTTCGTTGCCGCTATCTTTCACGTGCTTGGCGTTTTTGAAACTCATATAAGTACGATACTGCTCGATCGATTTGTCGTACTTAGCCAATTTTTTGTAGGCTCTTGCGCAATCGAAGTGAGGCTCGGGGTCGGTTGGAGACAACTTGATGGCTATGATCAGGTCAGCGACCGCCTTGTTCCATTGACCGGTGAGGTAATAGAGGCGCTCGCGACGTCGGAAGAAGAGACCCTGTTTGGGATCCAATTGAATTGCTTTGTTGGCATCTGCAAATGCTTTGTCCATAACGAAGGTGTTTGCATATAACTCTTCGCGCTCTGCATAGAGCCCGGCATCTGTCGGAGCCAAGGCTATTGCCTTTGTCATCGCTGCAATAGCCTTTTCACTCTCCACGATACTGCGATAGTAGTGGCTGGCATTGACGTATTTTGTCACTGCCGGCGATCGTGGTGGTTGAGATGAATCCGTACCTGATTGCACTTCGGCGCCCATCGAAAATGCAACTCCGAGTGCACCAAAACTTGCAACCGTAAGACGAAAAGTTCTCAACTGACTAACCATTCGCGACTATATCTGGTTTTACCACCGGGACGCTCGTTTCATCGCCCTGGCTTCCGCGCGTAAATTAACAAGCGATTCGGAGAAACCCCTGGTAGGATCGAGGGGCGTTACAAAATGGGGTTTCGTTGGATGCGTCGAAATATTGGAATTGCGATCCTCGTCGTATGTATCTGGGCGTTCGTCGCTTTCAAAATGATGAACAAATCGCACGATGGCGGGACACCAACTACAGCTGCGGCGGGGGACTTCCCCGGAACAGGCAGCGAGGCTGATTGGAATGCGGCTATGCCTCTCTACAAGGAAGCAACCAATGAATATTTGTCGGAACACTTCGATCAGGCTCTCCAGCTAGTTAACCAGGCAGTAATCAAATATCCGAGTGATTCAAACTTTTATAACCTCGCAGCCCTTGCGCTCTACCATAGAAATCAACAAGGTGACGTCCTGGCTGGTGAGGGACTGCTAAAGAAAGCAATCGCATTGAAACCGACCGAAGCCAAACTGTGGGATAACCTGGGCAAAGGTTTAGCAATGGAAGGCAAAGTTCAAGACGCGAAGGATGCGTTCGAGAAAGCGCTCCAGTGCAATCCGACGCCGGAAAAGGAAAATGAAATCAGGCAACACCTCGGGACTGTCGAACAAGGTGCCGGGACTGCCACGCAGTAGCGTGACCTGGTGTAAGGCAGATTCGAATGCAACCGTTCGTGCATTGTTTGCCATTGAAAAGATGAAAGCCACGCTCTGCCGGCATGTAAAATAGCTGAGTTGCTAAAAGGAACCAGCTTTATGCGAAGAAATTTGGTGGCACTGATTGCGGCGGTCATTGCGCTTATATTTTGTCAGAGTGCTTTTGCTGCGCCAGTGTGCTTGCCCGACAATAAATATTCGAAGGATCTGAATTTACCCATCTACGAATGGGTGGATCGGACAAAGACACGCAGAGGAACGATTGTTGCCGTGCATGGCTTAACGCTATATGCGAAGTGCTGGGATCAGTTCGCCACCCATCTCGCTGCTCGCGGCTATCATGTGTATGCTGTGGACCAACGTGGCTTTGGCCGGTGGCGCACAGAGGCAGCCAAATATGGTGGGACCAATAAGATGGAACTTTCCCAGAGCAAGCAAGACCTGTTGGACCTCGTCACGACCTTGCGCCAGGCCCATCCAAATGAACAACTTTTCTGTCTGGGCGAGAGTCTCGGATCTAACATGATTTTGCTTCTTCTCGAGGATCATCCGGAATTAGCAAACGGAGCCATTCTTGGTTCACCCTGCTATAAGACTCGAGTGCACCCGAAGCCTTTGAAATGGGCCGAGGATGCAGCCAAGGAGTTGGTCGAACCCAACAAGCCTCTGAATTTGGAACCATATGCGGCGCCTTATTTGTCCAACGATCCGGCCGTGCGAAAGGCTTGCGATTCCGATCCGTTGATTGATCGCAAGATGACTCCGGCTGAACTGGTAAAGGTAGATTTAATGGACGACAAGGCGATCGGCGATGCGAAGAAATTGCCTGCAACTCTTCCGATCCTCATTGTTGCCGGTACGCAGGATGCTATGTTTCACTCCACTGACTTGCCAAAAGAAGTCGAAAAGTGGGGCTCGAAAAAAGTTGTTGTCGATCTACTACCAGGCAAGGGACATTTGCTGATGGAGCATCAAGCTGTAAATCCTCAGATTGCGAACTTGGTCGATCAGTGGCTTGCTCAGCAAAACCCGGGCGGCACTCTAGCAACAGCCGCTACAGCCCCGACTAGAACGAAAGTTCGAGTTAGTCGAAATCATGCCAAATAGAACACGGTACGTCATTTCGACCGAAGCGAAGCGTAGCGGAGAAATCTTGGATTAGGACTGGCAATCAGGAATTAGGAATTGGCGGTTTTGGACGTGCCGGGAGAAGCAGTGCTTGTCGAGTGCGCTGTGGAGTCTGCCGTGGCTGCGCTGGCTGATGTGTTCGTGGCAGTTTCAGTCTTGCCGACATCGTGCCGGTGATGGTGCCGGTGATGGTGTCGTGCCCCTGTATTACTATTCCCATCGGCTGGCGAGGGATTGCTGCTACTGCTCGCCGCCGCGTCACCACCGGCAGTGCTAGGCGCGTTAGCGTTAGCTGCAGTTGTTGCCGTGTCGCCACTGCTGTCGGTAGGCGTAGCACTGCTGTTTGTGCTTGTGCTGGTGTTGCCGCTGGTATCGCTTGGCGTGGCATTGCTGCTGGTGGTGCTGGCACCGGTGTCGCCGCTGGTGTCACTAGCTGCGGTATTACCACTGGTATCGGTGGTGCCAGTATTACCACTGGTATCGGTGGGCGGGGAACTGTCGCAGCTACTTGAACTGCCAGAGCTACCGCCGCTGTCTCCACCGCCGCCGCCACCCCCACTGCTGGCTGCGCCACCTGCACCTCCGCCTTCCAGTTCAGAAACCAGGGCCTGAAGCATGGCGATTTCCGATTGCAGCATTTGAGCCAGGTTGTTGAAGAAATCGCTTTCGGATGGAGTTGTGCTTTGCTGGGATCCGTCCGATCCAGACTGTGATGAACTGCCGGTCTGCGCGGTTGTCCCTGACTGGGATCCGTCGGAACCGGTCTGCGCGGTTGTCCCTGTGCCCAGCTGCGATGCATCTAAGACCGTTTGCAGTCCAGTAACTCCTTGTTGCGAGGCATCCGAGACAGGTTGCGTTCCAATCACACCTGGTTGCGATCCATCCGAGACTAGCTGCGCTCCAGTCATTCCTTGCTGCGATGCGTTGGGAACATCCGATAGTAAATTGCTAGTTGATGTCGGATCCTGGTTCCATAGTGGCTGGAACATCAGATTACTTCCATTAATCAGAGATTGAGAATCGGGTCTTCGCTGAAAGATCTGCTGCTTACTTCCTTGCTGAAACAGATCGACTGGATTGACTGAACTGAGGCCTTGAGTCACATCTCTAGTGCTGGATGCCGGCTGGCTTTCCAATTGGTTGAAGAACATGTTCATGCGAATCCTTCCTTGTTGTCGAAGGGTTAGCTAGGCAATTTTCATTGCTGGATTTTGATTGTTGGAGCGAAAAGTCGCGCGTGAAGCCGCGATGCAGAAGGTCGCTTCTGCTGGGAGTCTAGTGACGATGGTAACTGCGTGCGACATTGCTGAGACACGCGGCAACGGAGAATCTTATTGGTTGGCAGCGATTAAGATGTTACCGAGTTGTGTAACGCGAACTCGAGTGGGTGAACAGCTATTGTCCGCGCAGAATATTCATCTGCGTGTACCCGGCGCCTGGCGGATAGCCCGTTTGATTGCCGACGATGTTTCCTGAGCGATCCTTGAAGTAATAGCTGTAGCTGTTGTCGACCGTCCGTCTTTCTCCCGTGCTGGGATCTTCAACGGTATGAATTCCTAAAATAGTGTTGCTCCACTCATTAGCGATGCGCGAATGCGAATCCATCGATCGCTGCCACGCGCCCATCACCATTGTGTTTGCTTTCTGTTCGGTTTTGATAAATTGCTGCGTCGCTGCATTCTGGCGCTGGCAAGCGGCCATCACCGTTTGAATCATCGCCTGATTTGTCGCATTCACTTCTTGCACGACAGCCGCATTGTTTTGATTGATTTTCGCTACCCATTGCGGGTTCAATCTAAATGTAGTCATCAACATACCCAGGACGTGGGCGGCGATCGGTTCCCGTTCGGGCGTGCATATATAGCCCCATAGATGAGGCACCAGCCATGTGCCGGGGCCAGAGCCGAAAGCACCCTGCACACCAGCGATTATATAACCCACATAGGGCTTGCCTTGCCGCAAACAATGGAAATGTCCGTCGGCCATGGTGAATTCAGAGCGCACTCCAGCAACGGCTGTTTGCGAATAAATCGTGGTCGCATTAGCAGCAAGCGCCGGCTGATCTTGAATGGAATCGGTCGAGACATTTGTGCAAGTTCGGCTCAGCCTGTTGGGTCCATAGCTTGCGAGAAACTCCTGTGCGCGGGCGTATGGCTCAATCTGCATTTGAGCGCCGCCCAGATTGACAAAGTTTCCAATGCGATAACCTGCCATCGTCAGCGATCTATGCGGCATCGTATGCGGTGGCAATTTCGAATCGCCCATGAATAAAACAATCGAGCCATCGGGAGAAACTAGTTGAACATCTTGCCGCACATCCAGAGCACTAGGCTGAAACATGCCGCCCTGCACTGGCCATTTATCTGGAACCATAAGACTAAATGCATTTTGCAACGGATCATCCCACTGCTTGTAAGTCAGTGGAATTTGCTCCGGCGCAGGAGAGACCGGCGCAGGAGTGATGGTCGCGGGACTGGAAGGGGATCCACTTCCACGGGCTGCCGGCTGTTCAGCGTCTGCCGGGAGGATCGCAGCACCGTTCAAAATTAGGCAGCACATTGCATTCACGAAAATCGATTTAGAGAAGCGATTCATAAAATCAACGTTGGCTCGCAGTTGAAAAAGAAATATTCCCACGCCGAGTCGCCATCTTCAAGTGGCGCGCTCACAGGCATGGGAATTGTTTAGGTCCTCAGCCGCAAACAAGGGCTCAGTCCTGCTAAGTGCTTCGCTGCGGAGCCTGCCGCACGCTAACCCGGACCAGGCAATGTGCCACCCTCCAGGTCTGCGCAGCAGGAAACAGACGTTTACCTGACAATCGCTCGGGATAGCCAGAACGTGCGCAGTTGCCGATAGGCTTGCAGGGCCTGCGCCTGGACCGGAGCCACATGCACGACAGGAGCAGTGTGAATCGCGGGCATCGGCGCTGGTCCAAGCATTATTGGACCGGCAAAGCTGGCTGTAGCAGACAGGACTAGCCCGAATGCACCGGCAGCAGCCAACGTGAGCTTCTTGTTTTTCATATTTCGTTTCGTCTCCTTTTCAGGGCTTGAGGTCGTAATAATCCTGACGTCCCAAATCCCTTACTGTTTCAATATATTCTTCTCTGTTGCCTGCGGCTTTAGGGTTAACACTAATTCGCTGGTGTGATAAAGAGCAAAGCTCGACGAGCTCAGCTGCGAAGACGTCCGCGATGCCGTCCGGAAATTGTTATAGTGGGATGGCCGACTGCCCCGCCCAGTGCTCTCTTCAAATAATGAAACCGACTTCGGGCTCTTGCTTAAAAGCTATTGCAGCGCTTGCTTGCAGCATCGCCGTCGGGGCAGCCGGTCAGGCAAACGCGAGCAGCCAGACTGTGCCTGTATTGAAGCTGGAACAAGTGCACCAGCAAGTTGGTAAATTCACCGTCTACGCGGCAAAAGATAGAGTCCGGGCCGATAGTCGGGATCTCGGCTATTCAATTCTCAGCCAGGCTCCGGACTGGAAAGTTTTTATCTTTAGCACGAAAAGCAAGACAATCTGCTCTACCACCCTCGAGCACTGGCGCCACCGCAACAATTTGCAGTCCGCATTATTGCCGGCGGTTGAATCACCGCTGCCAGTGGTTAAATGGATGCCGGTGCAGCAAGATGGACTGTCTTGTTCCAAAGGCATCGTCAACGAAAGGAAGAGTTTCTACGATCCTTTTACGCTGATGTCCGCCGCAAACCTGAAAGCCGCCACAAAGCAGCTGACCGAGGTAGCGGTTAAATCTTCGACCTACATAATTTGTTCGCCCCCCGGGCAGCAGGAAGTTGCCCGCGTTGTCAATTCATTGTTCGGTGTCAGAGATAATGAGTCGCTGCCAATTAGTCTCAATTTCGACATGGGCAATCGAATCGTGCACAAACTCACTACCACGTCATGGACTCGCACTGCAGTTCCTGCCAGCCTGTTCGTAGTGCCGAACGGTTTCAAACGAATGAGCAGGATCGATCAAGTCATTCTTTCCAACCACGGCTCAGCCAAGGACATGGATGAAATGTTCGGCGATCTCGGCGTCGGCAAAGGATTCGGCACAGATAAATAAAGAGCCGCGACTGCAAGTTTGTTGTGACGCGGTGCGCAAAATCGTATAGTCTTCTTCAACATCTACGGAAGAAGGCGTCGCGCTGCATGAAACTGAAACCCTATCTGTATCTATTCAAGAGTTCAATTGTTGGTGCTCTGGGCGGATTGTTGTTCGGCTTCGACACTGCGGTGATTGCAGGAACGACGCATCAATTGCAACTTCAATTCCAGTTGTCGGCAGTAGCCCTGGGCTTCACCGTCTCTAGCGCATTGTGGGGAACAGTGATCAGCGCCATGACATCCGGACTGCCGGGTGAAAAATTTGGTGCGCGCGAGACACTGCGAGTGGCCGCGATTCTTTATGTCATCTCTGCTCTGGGCTGCGCGTTTGCGTGGGACTGGTATTCGCTGATAGTTTTTCGATTCATTGGTGGGCTGGGCATCGGCTGCTCATCGGTGTTGGGACCGGTTTACATCGCCGAGCTTGCTCCAGCGAAGTGGCGCGGGCGGCTGGTCGGACTGTTTCAAGTCAACGTGGTGCTGGGAATACTTCTCGCTTACTTTTCCAATTACGTGATCGGCACGTTTCCACTCGGCATGAACGAGTGGCGTTGGAAACTTGGTATTTCTGCGCTTCCAGCATTGCTCTTTTTGATCATGTTGTTTGGTATTCCGCGCAGCCCGCGGTGGCTCATTGCTCGCGGTCGCATCGACGAGGCGCGCGAGGTGTTGAAAAACACGGGTGTGGAAGACTACGAGAAGGAACTGCAGGAGATTATCAACAACGTTCAGAAAGAGCATTCGCAGCCGAGCGAACCGCTTTTTTGTGCCAAGTATCGTCTGCCGATTTTCCTTGCCATCGCCACTGGTGCCTTCAATCAACTGTCTGGGATTAATGCAATCCTCTATTACTTGAATGATATTTTTGCGCTTGCCGGATTCAGCAAGCTCTCAGGCGATCTCCAGGCCGTGATTATCGGCGCCACCAACATGGCGGCGGTATTGGTGGCGATGTCGGTGATCGACAAATTGGGACGCAAAACGCTGTTGCTGATCGGTTCTGTCGGAACAGCATTATGCATGGCCGGTGTGGCAGCAATTTTCTTCACGCATCAGTATATGAACGCGCTCGTGTTCCTTCTAGTCGGATACATCGCATTTTTCTCTTTCTCACAAGGCGCCGTGATCTGGGTTTACATCAGCGAGATTTTTCCGACGCCGGTACGCGCCAAGGGGCAGAGCCTCGGCAGCTCGGCTCACTGGGTGATGAACGCCATTATTTCAGGCGTGTTTCCGATGCTGGCTGCTTCGTCGGGCGCTTATCCGTTTGTGTTCTTCTCGGCCATGATGGTGCTGCAATTTTTCGTCGTCTGGTTTGTCTTTCCTGAAACGAAAGGCATCACCCTCGAAGACATGGAGCACCAACTGGCGATTCATTGAAGTTTCGTGGAAACGCATTTTTCTGGCGTTTTCCTGGGGGCGCGGGCATCTTGCCCGCACCAAAAGCGGGCGGGACGCCCGCGCCCCCAGGTTAGGACATGCGCCAGAATGTCGTCTACTGGCTATTCATTGTCCGGAGTGGGGCAGCCATTATTAACTGGAACCGACGATGGAATGCCGCCGAGGAAGCCCTGGAAGACACCCTCTGGATCGTACTTCGCTCGGATCTCTTCCATCCTTCTCCACTTGTGGGGATCGTATGACGCTTTCACGCGGGAGTTGTCATCGACGTAATCGGTTTCTCCAATGTAGCGTCCGTGCTCTACTTTTTGCAGAGCCGCTGCCGCCTTCTTGTTCCATTCAATGTTGGCGGTGTCTTCTGATGCATCCTTCCACATGATCCACATGCCACCATAACTGCAACCATCCATCGAGAGAGCAACGTCAGGATTGGAGTGCAAGAAGTTCTTTTTGCCGGTGCTCACCACCAGGGTAAACGCCGATCGCCATGATGGTGTCTCCAGCCAGAGATCCCGCACGGATGCGAGCACTTCTTCTGGTGGAACGTTATACGACAGGTTTTCAACCTTGCTGCGCAAACCGGATGGCCAGGCGACGTCTGCCCCGTCGAAAAGTGCTTTGAACGACAATTCATCTTTTGCGTCTGTTTGGATTGACTTTTTCATCACAGGCAGTTTGTCGAGCAGATCGAGTGCGGCTAAAGCATCTTTATCGGTGTCACCAAAGGCGACGGCGCTGACTTTGAAAATCCATCCTTTATCTTCATTGTGCTCAGTCTTCATCTGTCCGTTTTTAGCGGCGATGATAAACATGGTTAGTTCCAAGAAGTCAGGGAAAGTTTTTGCTGCTTTGCCGACTTCTCGCGCAACCTCTTCCATATCTGTGTATTTGAAGCAATATCCGCTGCCATAGATTTTCGGCAGATCGTACAACTTGAGGTGATATCGCACTGCTACGGCAAACATGCCGGGACCGGCACCGCGGGCAGCCCAGAACAGATCCGGGTGCTCTTTCTCACTGGCGGTGATCAACTTTCCATCGGCGGTGACAAACTCGATGGCGTTGACGCTCATGCAACCCGGACCCCATTTAGCCAAGTTCCACGACATTCCGCCATTAAGAAGATAACCACTTACTTTAACAGTGGAGCAGTGACCGGTGGGGAACGCCAATCCCTGCTCCGTCAACATTTGGGCGCAATCGCGGTTGCTGATTACAGGCTGAATTGATGCAGTCTTGTTCGCTTTGTCGATTTTGGCTGCGTTCAACTGGCTGATATCGATGCACATCCCACCGTTTCTCAACGCCAAGCCTGCCCATGTGTGTCCGCCCGCATGAACAGCGACTTTCATCTTATTGGCGCGGGCGAAGTTGATCGCTTCCATCACATCTTTTTCGTTTTTTACGGTGACGATCACATCCGGTGTGCGATCTGGTTTGAGTTCGTTCCACACCATTGCCGGCCTGACGGTGCTGTATGCCGGCATCGACGAAGTGACTACTTGCCCCTCGATCCGCTGTTTCAAAGCGTCCCAGTCATATTGTGTGCCTGTGCCGGTTTTCATAGACATAAGTAGTTGTTCTCCATCCTTAGCGCTCGAACCTTTGATGAAAAAAGTTCCTGTGGCCACAGCTGCACTTGACGCTAGAAATCCACGCCGCGTGATCTTCTTATAGTTATTGTCCCCTTCATTCACCATGCGATATTCGCCTCACGGTTTGCCCGCCAAAATCGCCCGCCGACACCGCTTGGCGCCTCGTAAACTTCCCGTTTCAGGCGGCCAAACATTATAGCCGCTTGGCGTCGCATTACATTGCCTTGGCTTCAATGCCGTCCACTTTTCAGCTTATATGGCAGGAAAACGCCGCTCACTTCCAAAACGAACATGGTTGTCTCGAGCATCGCGCTCAGAAGTCGGCGAAATTCTGGCGGAGTTTGGATCAGCGTGAATCACGTACAGGGCTTGATTTTTGTGCGTAATTGCCCCGCAAAATCGGTGCATAATACGCCGACCTAATACGTAGGATTCCCATAGCTGATCGCTCGGTCTACGTAGTATTCCCATCGGCATCTCACGAATTTCCCATTTTTTCTGGCTAACTTGGGATTGTTGAAACGCGATACCTCCATCTGCTGCGCACCTTAAGGCTCAG